>Ga0185342_1001339_pt1 | contig 10257 bp, 10 predicted proteins | sample ConPoolayeEmetaG_FD_128045 | JGI IMG/M metagenome (GOLD analysis project Ga0185342, IMG submission 128045) | Hot spring microbial mat communities from California, USA to study Microbial Dark Matter (Phase II) - Cone Pool mat layer E metaG... ...
GTATCAGATCAAACACGATAGGTTGGATGAACCAAGGGACAATTCAAACTTGGAAAAGTAGGACAATTCAAATTTGGAATAACATGGATGACAAGCTTGACAAATTATTTAATGTTTGATATTTATAAAATTACCCGTAATACCCCGACCGGAAGGTCGGGGATGTAAGGGCTGTCCACCGAAGGTGGACATAGGGATTTGCGATATGGTATACGTTGATAATGCCAAAGAGAACCCATCATGCTGTCTACGATTTGAAATACCATCTGGTATGGATACCGAAATATCGCAAATCCCTTCTGCTTGGCTCTATCGAGAAACGTCTCAAAGAACTTTTCTACGAGATTGCTGAGGAGCACGGTTTTGAGATTTTGGAAATGGAGCTGATGCCTGATCACGTCCATCTGTTCGTCTCGGCTGCTCCAAGGTGGGCGCCTGGTAAGATCGTGGGTACATTTAAGACAATTACATCCAAAATCATATTTGAGGAGTTTCCGCAGGTAAAGAAGAAGTTGTGGGGTGGCCACCTTTGGAGCGCCGGTTACTACGCTGGCAGCGTTGGAGATAAGATTACCGCAGAGACGATCAAGCGGTATATCAGGCATCAGCGACAGACGAGCTTCGATTGGTAACCTCCCCAAAATGCCCTGATCGGAAGATCAGGGTAGTTTACTATTAAGGGGTTGAAATGAGCGGTCAGAGAATATAAACATTGAAGGTATTTCCCAATTTCTCGATTCCCTTGAGGCTGATGAAAAAATTTCGGATTGCCCAAGAAGAAATCTGTCATACCCTTTTTTACATTTTTAAAACCCATTTTCTCGAAGAGCACCAATATCCATATGATTCAGGAACTGTTAGGGCATAAACATGTCAACACGACCATGATCTATACCCATGTAATACGAAAGAAACCTTCTGAAATCAGAAACCCTCTGGATGGGTTGTAAAAGAGGGGGATTACAATCGTATGTCAGAAGAGAGGTCATCTATGGCCTCCTTACTACAGGAGGCGAGGTTTTATAAAAATGTTGATGCTCAAACGGTTCGGTGTCAACTCTGCCCACGTGAATGTATCATCCCTGAAAGAAAGAGGGGGTTTTGCAGAAATCGCGAAAATCGAGGAGGGAAATTATACTCTCTCGTCTATGGGAAACCTGCTGTGGTGGATATCGGGTCAATTGAAAAGGCTCCTCTCTATCATTTCATCCCTGGTCATTTTAGATTATGCCTTACCTGTGCAAGTTGCAACTTAAGATGCAGACATTGCCAAAACTGGCATCTTTCGCAGAGGTCCTTTGAAGAATTAAATTATTACTCATTCAATCCAATAGATATCGTAAAACATGCAAGAAATCATAACCTTTTCTCCATCTCTTTTACCTATACGGAACCTACAGTTTACTATGAATACCTTTATGACATCTCACTTATAGCAAGAGAGAATGGGATGAAAACCTCTATCGTATCTAATGGATATATCAACCCGGAACCCCTTCTAAAACTTTTGACAGTTCTTGATGCCGTTAAGATTGATTTCAAGGGTTTTAGCGAAACATTCTATCGAGAGGTTTGTTCTGCGACTCTAAAACCAGTCTTAGATTCTCTCCTCACTGTCAAAAAAGAGAATGTATGGTTGGAAATTGTCAATCTGATTATCCCTACCCTAAATGATGACCCAAAGATGATTGATGAGATGTGCAGATGGATTAAAAAGAATCTGGGTGAGGATACCCCACTTCATTTCACAAGGTTTTCCCCAAATTATAAATTGACTCACCTACCTCCTACCCCGATTTCCACCTTAGAGTCGGCTTATCGCATTGCAAAAAGCAATGGGTTAAGGTATGTTTATATAGGGAATGTTCCGGGCCATATATACAATTCGACCTTTTGTCCCTCGTGTAACCAAAGGGTCATTCACAGAGACCATTTTGATGTATTTGAGATGAATCTGGTGAATGGGAAATGTAAGTTTTGTAATTTTTCTATCGAGGGGAGATGGTTCTAATCTCCCTATTCCCTTCATCGAGGAAATGGATAAGAAAAGGATTGGGATTAAGTATTGTGGGGGATGTAATCCAAGTTATGAAAGAGTGGAACTGGTCAAGAAAGTCCAATTTTTGACTGGGGAAAGATTCCACTTTCTACATTTTGACCAAAAAGGTTTTGATGGGCTCTTGCTCATTCAAGGTTGTGAAAGGGCATGTGCCATGGAAAACCTAAACCCAAAAGAAATCCCTCATCTTTCTATTACAAAGGAAAGTGACTTGAAAAAAATTATCAATTGGTTGGACCATTTCATTGAGAAAACCGGTGGATAAAGTAACCTTTTAATTATCAACATTTTTGTCAACGGATAAAATTAAGATAAGGAGAAAAAAATGAAGCGAATTGTTACTAAAGAGGATTATATCCAGAGTCTTAAGAATCTTCATCATGTGGTTTATTATAATGGGAAAAGGGTTGAAGATGTAACTGAACACCCTGGCCTTCGTCCCCATATCGATTCTGCAGCACTCACCTATGAACTTGCCCTTCGACCGGAGCATGAGGATTTGATGACTGCCACTTCCCATCTAACTGGAAGGAAAATCAATCGCTTCACCCATATCCATCAAAGCGTGGACGACTTAATCAAAAAGGTCCAGATGCTTCGTCTGATTGCTCACGAGACAGGTTCTTGTTTCCAACGATGCGTTGGATTTGATGCCTTAAATGCAGTTTATATGACGACCTACGATATCGATCAGAAATATAAGACAGATTACTTTGAGCGGTTTAAAAAATACCTCATCTATGTCCAGGACAGCAATGTCATGGTTGTGGGTGGAATGACCGATCCAAAAGGAGATCGCTCCCTCTCCCCAAGCAAGCAGGCCGATCCCGACCTCTTCACCCATGTCGTCGAGCGTCGTTCGGATGGCATTGTTATCCGAGGTGCCAAGGCTCATATGACAGGAGGAATCAATTCCCATGAGATCTTGATCATGCCTACCCAAGCAATGAGAGAGGAGGAGAAGGATTATGCCCTTTCTTGCGCTGTTCCACTCAATGCACCTGGAGTGGTCCTCATCTTTGGCCGTCAGACAAATGAGGAACGAAAGTTTGAGGGTGGAATAGATGCAGGCAATCCCTTTGGTGCAGTAGGTGGGGAAGCACTTATCATTTTTGATAATGTCTTTGTTCCATGGGAAAGGGTTTTTGTCTGCGGAGAATATGACTTGGCTGGTCTGTTGGTTGAAAGGTTTGCAACCCTTCACCGACAGAATTATGGAGGGTGTAAGGGTGGGGTTTCGGATATATTGGTTGGTGCAACCGCTCTGGCTGCAGAATATCAAGGCACAGCCAATGCCTCGCATATTAAGGAAAAACTGGCAGAGATGATGCATTTGGCTGAAACGATCTACTCAGGATCTGTAGCCTGTTCTGCAATGGGATATAAGACTCCTTCCGGAGCCTACTATCCTGATCCACTTTTAGCCAATACCACAAAACACAATGTGACCCGGCATATTTATGAAATTTCTCGACTCGCTCATGACATTGCTGGTGGCATTGTTGCAACCATGCCTTTTCAGGGAGACCTTGAAAGCAGTGAGGTGGGTCGTTATGTGAAGAAATATCTGGCAGGTGCAAAGGGAATTCCTGTAGAAGATCGCATAAAGATCCTCCGGCTCATCGAGAATATGAGTGGAGGAACTGCCCTGGTAGAGTCTATGCACGGCGCTGGATCACCTCAGACCCAGAAGGTGATGTACGGAAGATTGGGAAACCTCGAGCAAAAAAAACGCTGGGCCAAACGCATTGTGGGAATTGAATAAATCTAATCTATTATAATTACGATGCGGATGGGGTTTCCGATTTTTTTGTAGAGATGATCCAACCCCTTATTCACTTCTTCCAAAGGAAATCTTTCTGTAATAGATTCTGAAAGATTCAATTTACCGCTCTCTATAAGGCGAACCACTGTTTGAATCTCTGAAGTGGTTGAACCGTAGGACCCAAGCAATGATAACTCAGTTCGAACAAAGGTGGTAGGTGGAGGGATGGTGACTTCTTCGGGACCGAGGCCCACCACTACAACCCTTCCTCCTATTCTCACACATTGGAGGATCTGTTCAATTGTCTCCCTCAATCCTACAAATTCAACTGCCAAATCGACTCCTATTCCTTCGGTTAACTTTTTTATCTTTTGAAGAAGATTATTGGTTTTCGGATTAATCGTTTCATCAGCCCCAACCCGCCTTGCCCTTTCAAGTGACGAATCATTCACATCAATTGCAATAACCAACGACGCACCACAAACCTTTGCAATTTGGACTCCATGTATACCCAACCCACCGCAACCAAAAATTGCCACTTTCTCCCCTACCCTAAGCTCTCCTCTCTTCGTAAGAGCATGATAAGGAGTGGCCACAGCATCAACAGCAATTCCCCCCTGATCAAAAGGGATGTTTTCGGGCAAATGAATAAGGTTTTTTGTTGGGATCTTTAAGAATTCTGCAAGCCCTCCTTCAGTATGAATGCCAATAACGTGCCGTGACAAACAGATTTGTGAATTTCCCGAAAGGCAATTGATACATTTCCCACAGGTAAGAAATGGGTTGATTGTGACCCTGTCTCCAATCTTCCAATCTTCTACTTCAGGCCCGATGGCGGAAATAACTCCTGCGGGTTCATGGCCAAGGGTGATAGGAATGTAGCCTGTTGGGGTAACTCCTTCATAAACAATATGAATATCCGATCCACAGATGCCGCAGGCCTTTATATTGACCAGCACCTCCCCTCGGTCGGGTTTGGGGATTGGGATGGATTCAATCTTAAGTGGTTCTCCTACCTTATAAAATCTGGCAACCCTCATCCTTTCTATCATCGTAGTTTCCTTATTTGAAAACGTTATTAAAATATTATCAAAAAATGACTCTTATGTCGATAGAACTTCTATCTTGAAAAAAATAGATTTGAATGGTATGGATTTAATTAATTCAAGTGGAAAATTTGATATCGAATCAATAGTTGGAGGAAAAAATGGCTAAATTGATCACAGGAGGGGCTGGGTTTATCGGAGCCTATCTGGCCAAAAGATTGGTCGACGAGGGTGAAGAGGTTGTTCTGTTTGATATCTCACCAGAATCCAGATTGATTCAGCCTATTCGTCATCAAGTGAATATCTTCAAAGGGGATTTATCTTCGTGGAATGACATCTTTCAAGCAATCCAAACATATAATATTAGTGGAATTTATCACCTTGGGGCATTATTAGCAGTGGAGGCTGAAGAAAATCCTACAAAGGCCTACCAGGTAAATGTAAATGGTACCTTTTATATCCTTGAGGCGGCACGCCTTTTTAGGTTAGAAAGAGTTATCTATATAAGTAGTATTGCCAGTTATGGGATTGGAATACCCGATAGGGTCAACGAAGATGTGGTTCAAATGCCCACCAGTATGTACGGTGTCTCTAAGGTGATCTCAGAACGACTGGGTGAGTATTACTACCGAAGATTTGGAGTAGATTTCAGAGCCCTCCGATTTCCTGCGGTAATTGGAGCAGGTAGAGGTGCAGGAGGGGCAACGGCTTACTCTACTCTGGTCGTCTCGGAACCCGCTTTGGGAAGACCCTACCAAATTCCTGTTCACGAAGAAGCCCAAATTCCCCTTCTCTATATCAAAGATGCCATCCAATCCCTCCTCTCCCTCTACAGGGCAGAAAACGAAAAACTCAAGAGAAGAGTCTATAATATTGCTGGATTCTCACCCACTGCTAAACAGTTAGCCGATACAGTAAAAAAGCATCTTCCCAAAGCAACCCTTGAATTTAAACCTGATCCCAAATTAGTCTCCATCATCCAAGATTGGCCAAAATATTTTGATGAAACCCGCGCCAATCAGGATTGGGGTTGGAAGACCCAATATTATCTGGAAGAAGCCGTTATCGATTTTATTCAAGAAATCCAATCCAACCCCCACCTATATGATTAAAATAATGATAATTTGTCATACTTTCCTGACCCATTCGTTATGAAGTGTTTGATATTGACATCAGTATATCTCTTTTGATAGAAATAAAATGTATTCTTCTTAAAAAGGAGGTGAATCTGAGGGAAGAAAAATCTCATATGTAAGAAGTTAATCGTTTCATATTTTTTAGAAATTTAACAACTGGTTTGGATGGAAGGACCCATCAGAAAGGAGGGGAAAGTTATGTTAAAAGAGGTCTCGAGGAGAAAGTTTTTGAAATACGTGGGGGCGACCGCTCTTACAGCAGGATCGCTTCGTGCAACAAATGTTTTTAGCCAAGCCAAAAAGCCTATCCCTAAAGAACCCATTAAAATTGCAGCAGTTAGTTTTTTAACCGGAGCAGCGGCTGCTCCTTTTGGCATCCCTGGCGATAACACTTACAAAATGTGCGCAGATAAGATTAACTCAGAAGGGGGGATCCTTGGTCGGAAAATTGAACTAATAAGCAAAGATGAAGCAGGTGGTGTAGATGCTCAGGTTAAACTGTGCCGGAAGTTGATTCTTGAAGATAAAGTGGATGTGGTTTTAGGTTATATTTCATCAGCATCCTGTCTGGCCGTTCTTCCACTCTCCGATGAATTGGGAGGATTGATCGTTGCCTACGACTGTGGAACCCATGAATTAATGGAGGGCGCAAAATCTCCCTACGAGGTTCCGAAATTTAAATTAGGTTTTAGAAGTAAAGCCCACCTTGGGATTGATAATATCGGACTGGCTCTTTATATCAAAAAATATTTCCCAAACATTAAAAAAATAGCAGGAATAAATCAAGATTATGCCTGGGGGAGAGACAGTTGGTTAATTTTCGAGACGGCTATGAAAAAACTAATGCCACATGTCCAGGTTGTAAAAACCCTATGGCCTCCTTTGGGTAATACAGATTTTACTGCTCACATCAGTGCTCTTATGGGAGCAGAACCGGACATCGTTCATTCATCCCTGTGGGGAGGAGATGCCGTTACCTTTATCAAACAGGCTTTGGGAATGGGTTTCTTTAAGAAGATCAGAATGGCTTTCTCCAGGGGAGAGCCCTATCCTCAAGAAGTCGGCAAGGATTATCCAGAGGGGCAAATCATCTGCTGTGCTGGAACCCACTACTTTCTTTATACACCAAAGGACAAGGCCTCTGCAGATTTACAGAAATGGTTTGTTTCAGAATATCATAAAAGATATGGCAAATACCCAACCTATCCTTGCTATCATGCTTACCAGGCCATCTATGCATATAAGCATGCAGTCGAAAAAGCTTCCAAGGTGGTAGGAGGCTGGCCATCCATTGAGGAGATTGCAAAGGCTATGGCGAATCTAACCTTCCCTACCCCTTCAGGTCCTTTGACTATCCGAGAAGATCACAATGGTTATGAAGATTGTTTAGTTGGGGTCTCAAAACTAACCCCTAAATATCCATTCCCAATCCTTGACAAAAGAGAGGTATTCCCAGCTGATCAGGTGAACCCTCCAGTTGGCATAAAAACAGTAGATTGGATCAATAGTTGGAAATAAACTTAAACTTTAATTCCCTCACTTCACCCTCTCCCCTTTGGGGAGAGGGGAGGAAGGGGGGCGCGTTGCATTGGGTAATTGGAGCAGAGAATTTGGGCTATTGGAATTTAGAATAATTTTTTATTGTAGGATAAAAAATGTGGGTTGTTTATACACTTAACGGTATGTATTTTGCTGCCCTCCTGTTTCTCATTTCTTTAGGTCTTAATATCATCTTAGGAGTAATGGGAATCCTGAACCTGGCTCATGGCTCCTTATACGCTATTGGGGCATTCATTGCTGCCTGGGTAATCATCGTCCTTGGGACAAATGTCCCATCTTTCTTTCTCTATTTTACCCTTTTAAGCGGGTTGGTGCTTGCAGGGATAGTCGGATTCTTAATGGAAAAATCACTTATCCGATTTATGTATAAACGAGCCCTGGAATACCAACTCCTTCTTACCTTTGGAGCGCTAATGCTTCTCGAAGATATCATTAAGATGATATGGGGAGGGCAAGCCTATTATGCCTCCGCTCCCTTTGACCTTTTAGGCAAAGTGAATATCTTAGGGAATGTCTACCCTACTTATTTCCTATTTGTAATGTTTATTGCCATTATCGCTGGGATACTCATCTGGCTCTTCATGTCAAAAACAAAATTGGGGATTATGTTACGAGCCATCTCCCTGGACAGGGAGATGGCTACAGGATTGGGTTTGGATATTAATAGGCTCAGCACTTTTGCCTTTGTTCTGGGCGCGGGCTTAGCCGGACTGGCAGGGGCCTTAGTCGTCCCTACCACTCCGGCTCTGTTGGGCTTTGGTCACGAACCTCTTATCCTTGCCTTTATTGTGGTTGTGGTAGGTGGCCTTGGAAGCCTCAAGGGTGCTTTGGTAGGTTCTCTTATTGTAGGGTTTACGAGGTCTTTTGGAATTGCCATCTTTCCTGAGATTGAACTACCGTTACTCTTTTTGATTGCTGGTATTATTTTAGTGGTTAAACCAGAAGGTCTTTTTGGGAGATAGAAGTTGGCCTTTAAAGCAAGACTTAAAAGTCCAAGGTGGACCATCTATGTTTTGATTTTCATCGCTTTACTCTTTATTCCAAAAGTTCTATCTATCCACGACCTCATGCTCTTTGAATATGGATTAACCTTCGCTATCGTAGGACTGGGTTTCAATCTTCTCTTAGGATATACAGGTTTACTTTCCTTTGGTCACGGGGCCTATTTCGCAGCGGGTGCTTATTCCGTTGCCATGATCGCTAAATACTTTCCACAGGCTTACTCTATTGAGATTTTGATACCAGCCGCCCTCATCTTTTCACTTATCCTTTCTATCATCTTTGGTTTTGTATGCGTGAGGCATACCCGAATCTTCTTCTCTATCCTAGCCCTTTCCCTCTCCATGCTTCTTTATGCATTACTATTTAAACTCTATCATATCACTGGAGGGTCAGATGGACTTCGGGTGCCTCTCCCGAGCATGCTTGGCATCACCTTTAAAGGAGTGAGAAGACCTGAATTTCTCTCAGGAACCTATTATTATTTTTTATTAGGGATGTTTACCATTAGCTTCTTAATCATGAAAGGGATTGTTAGCTCACCTTTTGGCAAAGCCCTCCAGGCGATCAGGGATAACGAAGTTCGGGCAGAATTAATTGGCATCCGGGTAAGACGTTATCGATTCTATGCCTTTATCATCTCTGGAATGTTCGTTGGGTTAGGGGGTGCCCTCTGGAGCTTTGTGAATGGCCACGTCACCCCAGACTTATCTCATTGGGTCTTTTCTGGTGAAATTGTCTATATGACTTTACTAGGTGGGTTTGGAATCTTTGAAGGTCCTATCATTGGGGCGATGATCTTTACTTTTTTAAAATTATATGCCATGGGGAATACCCAATATTGGATGTTTGTGATTGGTGGAACACTCATTGTTCTTGTTCTCCTCCTTCCAAATGGAGTGGCTGGGGCTATTTCGAATTTATGGATGGGTTTAAAGAGAAAAATGGCTGAGGGATTTCATGCTTAAAACAGAAAAGTTAAAGAAACATTTTGGGTTTGTCAAAGCGGTGGATAATGTGGACTTAGAAATTAAGCAGGGAGAGATTGTTTCTATTATCGGGACGAATGGAGCAGGGAAGACAACTTTGGTCAATTTAATCAGCGGTTATTTGAGACCGGATGGTGGACGCATCCTATTTTTCGATAAAGACATAACATATGCCTCTCCCTATGTACGAATCCAAATGGGAGTGGGAAGAAGTTTCCAATTGATCCAACTTTTTGGAGGAATTTCGGTTCTGGATAATGTCCGCACCGCCCTCTTCTCAAAATATGGGTTGATAAAAAAGGGGCTATGGCCAGCGGATCGGTATTCCTCTGTTACTGAGGAGGCTATTGAGATTCTTAATAATTTTAATATTGGAGATAAAAAGGACTTAACTCCTAAGGGCCTCTCTGAAGGAGATTTGAAGATTCTTGACATTGCGATTGCTTTTGCCTTGAAATCGAAACTCTTATTATTGGATGAACCCACCTCCGGTGTGGCCACCTCTGACAAATTTAAGGTGATGGATTCAATTATTTCCGCCATTAAAAAGGAAGGGATTTCCACGTTGATTATTGAGCATGATATGGATATCGTTTCAGGATATTCGGATCGAGTCATCGTAATGCACGAAGGGAAAATCATGGCCGAAGGAAGGCCTGAGGAGGTCATGGAAAATAAAGAAGTCAAAGCCACGGTTTTTGGT
>Ga0185342_1001340_pt1 | contig 10255 bp, 8 predicted proteins | sample ConPoolayeEmetaG_FD_128045 | JGI IMG/M metagenome (GOLD analysis project Ga0185342, IMG submission 128045) | Hot spring microbial mat communities from California, USA to study Microbial Dark Matter (Phase II) - Cone Pool mat layer E metaG... ...
GATAAACAAACACCACAGAGCAAGATTGAAAACTGGATCATTAACCACAAAACACTAAAAGAATTTAGCAGGGAGGTAAACGAAACCCTGATACTCTACGCTTCTTGACATTGTTGTTTGGATTTTATTTAATGAAATTAATGAAGGGGAAGATTTCCTCTCTAACTTGGATATGCTTTTATTTAGCCTTATTTTTGATATTGGGAAAGCCAGCATTGGCCCAAAACGGGGATGCTATTCTTAATTTTGAGACGGCGAGTACTGTTTTTAAACCCAACGAAGTTTTTCTGGTCCAGGTGTGGTTAAATGCTCCCCGGCCAGTAAATACCATTCGTTTACTGCTTAGTTATTCGGCATTAAAGCTCAAACTTCAGGATATTAGTTTTAATTACGCCAACTTTAACAACGTCGTCGAGAGAAAAACCGAACCGCCGGGAACTCTTGATTTGACCGCCTTTACACTTACTCCTTTTCAGGGGGCTCATGGTTTAGTAACGACTTTGAAATTTCAGGCTTTAAGTGAAGGTGAAGCCATGATAAAGTTGTTGCCAACCACCAAGGTTCATCTTAACGATGGTCAAGGGACTAACGTTTTTGATTATCCCAACTCCCAAAAATCATTGACCTTTTGGATTGGGGAAAGTGGTAGTGATTCAAGCAGAGCCCCAGCGATACCCAACTCGGTTAAGAACTCATCTCAAAATGAAGAGACAATCTCTTCACCAACACCAGCGCCGAAGTCTATTTTTAATTTTTTGGCAGGCTTTTTTGAGGGCAGAGAGGAAGCCAATTTAATCGCCCAGGACAGAGAAAGAGAAAAAGTTTTCTTTCCGGAAATCGAGGTGATGGATTTAAGCAAGGCGCCAACGCCCTTAGAAAAACTCAAAAATCGTTACCCGGTGGTCCGTTTCCTGCCTTACGCGGCAGCAGCGCTGGTAGTTTCCTTTTTTGGATTTTTAAAGTTTTTTAAGAAATGATTATCAAGATAAAAAATTTAAGCAAATTAAAACTCGGCCTTAAGCTGTTTTATTTTATTCTTCTGGCTTTAGGGTTGTTCTTAACGGTGAAGGCAGTAATTTACTTTCGCGGACCGCGGGTGAAAGCCGCTCCTTACGAAGCCAAATTCCTTTTAATGCCCAGCGGTCAGGTGACTTTGCGTCAAGGCGAGAGACAAAAGGTGAGTGTTTTCCTCAACACCCAGCTTGGCGACCAGCCAGCCGATGTCAATGGTGTCGAATTTAAACTGGCTTATGATCCCAACAAACTCACTATTGTTGACGATCAGGGTCAGCCTCTGACTCAGCTTCCCAGAGAGAAAATTAGTTCGGTTTTTGACTTTTTGGCTTACAACAAAATTGAGAATGGCGTTATTCATCTGGCAATGGCTTCTTTAACCGGCGCCTATAACGGGACGGGTGAGATTGTGGCTTTTAACATTCAGGCCCGGACAGGCACAGGCAGCGACAAAATAAGCTTTTTTAATGTGCCAGATAGCGGTATGCATATTTACAAAAAAAAAGCTACGGATAACGAACCCCTGACTGATATTTTATCAGCAGAAAAAATGAATGGCGCAGCCAGCTCAAGCCTTGTTGTTAACTTCACTACCGATGTGCCTACTTTGTCTTTACTTACCGACAAAACTAATTTAAAAGTGAACGAGACTTTTGATGTGAGAGTAGAACTGAATACTGCCGGTAAAGAAGTAATGGGAACAGATGTGGTTTTAAAATATAATGCCAGTCAGGTGGCGGTGGTCAGTCCGGGGATTACTCCCGGCAGCCTTTTCGCCAATTATTCTGACTTAACTTTGCCGCCACAGACAGATATCGTCACTCTTGATTTTTCCGGCTGGTCCACCTCTGAAAGCACCCCGCGGGCGCCTTATAATGGCAAGGGCATTTTTGCCACTCTTAAGTTTCAGGCCAAAGCCGCCGGTCAGGCCTCCATCAGTTTTGATTTTGCGGGTTATCAGGCAAGCACTACCGACTCAAATATTTTAAATTATTTTGTACCCGGTGAGCAGAAAATCAACACCAACGATATTTTAGAGAAGGTTAATAACTTGATTTTGACGATTAGTGAGCCTTCGCCGAGCCCGAGTCCGTCACCGAGCCCAAGTCCATCACCAAGCCCATCACCGAGTCCGAGTCCGTCACCGAGTCCGAGACCATCACCAAGCCCATCACCGAGTCCGTCGCCCAGTCCGAGTCCGTCACCGAGCCGGAGCCCTTCGCCTTCACCAAGCCCAAGTCGTTCACCCAGTCCGTCACCAACTCCGTCAGCCTCACCGAAACCCACGCCACCGGCTGACCGCTGCGCGGTCTATCCGGCTGACGTCAATGGTGATGACATGGTTGACTCAACCGATGTTTCCATCATCGTTGCCGGTTGGGGCAATAAGTTTGGTAAGTTGCCAACCACCATTTGTCCGCGAGATTTAAATCGCGATAACAAGGTGAATGTAGCCGATATTCAAATTTTGGTTTCCTGGTGGAAAATTAAGCCACCGTGGTGGTAAAACACAAATTTTTTATGACTTCATGGTGTAAACTAACTCTGGGAACTTTTTTAAGCCTATTTTTATTTTTTAATTTCAGGCCTGCAGCCTTAAAAGCCCAGACAAGCGACGCCAGCCTCTTTTTTAAACCCAGCAGTTTAGAACTGGAAGCCAGCCAGAGTGCTAGCGTCCAGCTAGAGCTTGATACCGCCAACACGCCGGTGACTGCAGTTGATGTGGTGGCTGATTTTAAACAAAGCCACCTGCTCATTACTGGTATCACCCCCGACAAGACGGCTTTTGGGACCTTTGTCCCGCTCAACAGCAGTGAGACTGAATTTGATTGGCAAAAAGCCGTCAAACCTACCGCTTCTTTAATAGAATTTGGGGCTTTGGCTTTTAATTGGCAGAGCAAAACACCCACGGCTACCTTTAGTGGTAAAGCCAAACTGGCAACTTTTAACGTTCAGGCAAAGCCAGTCAGAAGAGATAAAACGATGGGTAGTATTAATTTATTGATGACCGCAGGTAAAACTACTGACAGTAATTTACTTAATAACGAAGGCAACGATATTTTAAAAACGGTGATTCCCTTAACCGTTAAGGTTAGGGCCGAGCCGGTTTGTCGGGCGGCTTTGGGTACAGACGCCACCGTGGCCTTAGATGATTTGATGTTGATTATCAATAAGGGTTGGGGTGCCAACTGTTCCGGTTGTCCTGAAGATTTAGATGAAAGCGGGAAAATTGATATGGCAGATTTGATGATGGTGGTGAATTACTGGGGAAGAACCTGCACGGCCACCGAATGAGGAAATCAGCTTTAAAACTTTTAATTTTGTTTATAGGCTTGGGATTTTTGCTTTATTGGCTTCGGAAACCTCAACATTATTTTATTAAATCAACCGGCGTAAATGCCAACATTACCGTTGATACGCAACTTGTTGTCGGTCAACTTCCTGAGAGTTGGCGAGCGTTTGCCCAAGGAGGCGAAGAAGCCGGCCGGCCAATGTTGAGGAGCATCATTAAGGAAATTAAGGATTTGGGTCCCCGTTATCTGCGCGTGGATCATATTTTTGATGATGATTTTTATGGAGTGGTGGCTACCGGATCAGCCGAATTGAAGCTGAACTGGACAAAATTAGACCAGACAGTTGATGATATTTTGGCCAGCGGCGCCAAACCTTTTTTAAGCCTGTCTTACCTGCCTTCGGCTTTAAATCCAGACAAGGTCGGTAAACCTGATGATTGGCAGCGCTGGCAGCTTTTGGTACAAAAAACCATTGAACATTACAGCGGCAAGGATCAACGTAATCTTGCCGGGGTTTATTATGAAGTTTGGAATGAACCGGATCTGCCACAGTTTGGCGGCTGGAAGCTGAGGGGTGAAAAAAATTACTTAGAGCTTTACCGTTATGCCGCCCGCGGTGCTCTCGCCGCCAAAAACACCAATCGTTTTAAATTTGGCGGGCCGGCCACGGCGGCTTATTACGAAAATTGGGTTAAGGAACTGCTGGAATTGACGCAAAAAGAAAATTTACCCCTTGATTTTATTTCTTGGCATCGCTACAGCTTTTATCCTCAAGCTTATCTTGCTGATTTGGAAAAACTAACCGGTTTGCTTAACCGGGACTATCCCCAGCGGGGACTCATTGAAAAAGTGATTTCCGAATGGGGTCATACTTCGGAAAGGGACAGTCGTTATCAAGAGTTATTTGCTGCGGCGCATGCTCTGGCAGTGATTCGCCAACTGGGACATCGGGTACGCTGGGTTTTTGCTTTTGAACTTAAAGACGGGCCGGTCAGAAGCGAACAGGGTTGGGGTTTACTAACTCACGAAAGCCAAGGCAAAACCTTAAAGCCGCGTTACCAAATCTACCGCTGGTTTAATCAGATTGGAGGAGAGCAGTTATTTTTGAGCGGCGAAGGCAGTTGGGTGACCGGTTGGGCCAGTAAACAAGGGCAAAAAATCAACCTGCTTTTAGCCAATTACGACCCGGATTCAAGCCATCATGAACTCACACCGATAACCTTTAAGAACCTCCAGCCGGGAAACTACCGTTTAAGAGAGCAGTTTTTAACCAAAGCAGCCACTGAGACGAGGGAAGTGATTGAGACCAACGTGTTAAGGAAGCAGATTTATTTTGAGCCGGAAAGCGTGGTTTGGCTCCAGCTGATAAAAGAATAAAATGATTACTTTCCTTTATGAGCTCTGCTAGAATATCTGCTAGAATTTAAAAAATTAAAGCAACTTTAGGAAGTGAGGTTAAGAAGTGAGGTTACCAATTAATTTACCCAGCGATCAAAACTCAGTTCTTTGGCAGCTGAAAGTCAGCCTCGCCTCGGCGGTTAACTCTCTTGAAGGATCAACCTTCAAGCCTGAAGAAGTGGTTTTGGAAAGGCCAAAGAATGAAGCGTGGGGAGATTACAGTACGAATTTAGCGATGGTGATTTTTCCCAAACTTAAAAATTTACCACCACCACGCACCCCGGCGTCTCTGTTTAATAATTCCCATGATTTCGCCCAAGCGCTGGTGAAGTTGCTCAAAAAGGATAAGAAAATTCAAAAGTTAAAGGTGGAAATTAAGGCAATTAAACCAGGATTTATTAATTTTATCTTTAATTCCCGCTATTGGTTGAACGAATTGCCGCTGATACTTAAAAAAGGCAAGACTTATGGCCAAGTCCAAAGCCGGCTTCCTCAAAAAATTATGGTGGAGTTTGCTCATCCCAATACCCACAAACTTTTCCATATTGGTCATTTGCGTAACCTGATTACCGGCGAAGCGGTGGTGAGAATTTTAGAAGCAGTTGGCTTAAAAGTCATCAGGGCAAATTATCAAGGCGATGTCGGTTTACATATCGCCAAATGTCTCTGGCAGATGCAAAAAATGATGACTGAAAAGCCGCAAAGTCGCTTAAAATTTAAAAATTTAGACGAAAAGATAAACTTTCTCGGCGAATGCTATGCCAAGGGAAATCAGGCTTACGCTCAAGATCCTCAAGCCAAAAAAGCAATCATCTTAATTAATAAAAAAATTTATGAACATTCGGATTTAAAGCTTAATCAGTTATGGAGGGAAACAAGGGAATGGAGCCTGCGCTATTTTGCCCGGATTTATAAACGCCTTGAGAGTCATTTTGACCGCTTTTATTTTGAATCGGAGGTTTTTCGATCCGGAAAAGCCATTGTTGAACAACTTTTTTCAAGGGGTCAAGTCTTCAAAAAAAGCAAAGGAGCAATTATTTTCCCCGGCTCAAAATACGGCTTGCACGATCGGGTTTTTATTACTTCCGAAGGCAATGCTACTTATGAGGCCAAAGACGTGGGTTTAGCCAAACTCCAGTTTGAGGAGTATCAACCTGATTTAATTATCCATGTGGTGGCGCCGGAACAGACAGGTTATTTTGCGGTGCTCTTTAAGGCTTTGGCTGAGATTTTTCCTAAAACGGCAGATAAAGAATATCATCTTAAATATGGCTGGGTACGTTTAAGGGAAGGGAAGATGTCATCTCGAACCGGTCAAGTAGTTTTGGGCGAATGGCTGCTGGACGAGGTTAAAAAACGGATTTTAACCATCATGGCTCAAACCCAAGTTCAACAAAAAGACAGGCGGCCATTTGTTTCAGCAAAAACGAAATTGGCGATTGCCGAGAAGGTGGCGGTGGCGGCGGTTAAGTATGCCTTTTTAAAACAGGGAATCGCCAAGGATTTTGTCTTTGATTTTGAGGAGTCAATCGCTTTAGAGGGTAATTCTGGGCCATATCTTATGTATACCTATGCCCGACTTCAGAGTGTGCTTTCTAAAGCTCGAGTTAAAATTCAAAACCTCCAAAAATTAAAACTTCATTCCCTCAAAGTTAATCCGGAAGAATTAGCGGTTTTGCGGACCCTTGGCCGCTTTCCAGAGTTAGTTTTGACGACCGCCCAGGAGCTTGCGCCAAATCTGCTTTGTTACTATCTTTATGAGCTGGCGCAAAAATTTAACCTCTTTTATAATCAGCATCGGATTATTGAATCTAAAAGAGAACCTTTAGCGAAACCAATCAGTCAATTTCGGCTGACACTGACCGCGGCGACCGCGCAGGTACTGCAAAATGGCTTAAATCTTCTGGGTATTAGCACCGTGGCAAGGATGTAGAGAAGACTAAAACTGTTTTTTGCTTTTTATTTTTTTATGGACAAAGTAAATAAACAGGCTGAGGGGTATCCAAAGGACTGAGAAAACGCCGCTCCAAATCAAGATCGTTCCCACTTTTCTGAGAGCAAGGATGAGTGTGCGCACCGCCGTTTTAAAGATGACCCCCGGCCGCCAAGCTTCGCTAGGAGCATAAGGCAATGCCAGTTCGTCGGAAGCCAGATAGACGGTGACCTTGACCAGTTTGGCGTTCTGTTCAAGATACTGGTTTTGACCTTTAAGCTTGTCGATTTGTTCCTGAAGATTGGTGATTTCGCGCTGAACCTGCAGGATTTCCTGGACTTCAACTGTCTTATCGAGCATTTCTTCAAATTTTCTTTTGGTTCTCTCGAGCGTTTCCAGCCGCTTTTGGGTGTCTATAAACTGGTCGGTAACGTCATAACCTTCAAGGGTCTCCGAGACGACTTTGAGAGCCAAGTTCCGGCAGAAACTCAAAAATTCGTCCAGTTTTGCCGTTGGAATCCTGACGGTAATGTTGCCGCTACTGGTTTCTTCTGGTTTACTCAAACTGGCTTCGACCAGATAACCGTCCAGGGCTTCTGCCTTAACCTTGATTTTTGTGAGGCTGTCGGAAACATCCTTGACTTTAAGCGAGAGATAGGAGTTTTGGATGACAAGACGGTCTTTTACCTCCGGTGCCGGCACGGGTTCAGGCAAAAAACTGTCTGAATTCATGCTTCCTCCAGCAAAAGGAGCAACTTGTGAACTGAAGTTTTTATAAGTGGCTTCTCTGAGTCCTTGCGAGAGCGGCCGGATTTGGCCGGAGCGATTAAGAAGATAGATGATAACCAAAAAAAGTCCGGCGCTCAACCAGTTTCTTTTCAACCAGCCCCAAATTTCGGCAAGCATAACTTCAGCTTAGAAGTTTTTAACCATAGAGTCAAGAGTTAACTTGACCAAAACTGAGGTTGACGCTGGTGGGCAAGGAGGAGGATAATGAAAGGAGAGTAATTTTCGCTGGTTGAAAATTGTCAATGAAATTTCGTTTTCCTGTCATTGCTTTATTTTTTCTGCTCATTTTGGCGGTCAAGCCAGCTTTTGCCAAAGATTACGCTATTCCTGAAGTTAAGTTTCAGGTTTGGTTAAAAGCCGACGGCTCGGCAGAAGTTGAAGAAAAACGGACTTACAAGTTCAGCGGCAGCTATCATTGGGCAGATTTGTATATTTATCTTAAAAATTATTATCAAATCACCAATGTTAAAATTGCTGACGAAGAAGGTGAGTATCAGCAGTCGGATTTAGAGACTGCTAGAAATTTTTATGTTCGTGAAGAAAGTGACAGGCTTTATCTTAAATGGTTTTATGAGGCAAACAATAGCACAAAAACTTTTACAATTACTTATACCATCCAGAGGGCAATTATCGTTCATCGAGATATTGCTGAGTTTTATTGGCAGTTGATTGGTAATGAGTGGAAGAAGGAGACAGGTTTGGTGGAGGCCCGGATTTACCTGCCAGTGCCACAGGCTTCTTCAGAACAAATTAAAGATGAGAATTTCGCTTTTGATTCGGGAGTTGGTGAGGCGGAACAAAAAATTTATGGCTTTGGCCACGGTCCTCTTAATGGAAAGATTGATATACCAAGCAATAATCAAGTAAATTTCCGCGCAACAAATTTACCCCAAAAAACATTTTTTGAGGTTAGGGTTCTTTTTGACCGAAATTTATTGACACCGTCTTATTTAGCAAGTAGATCAGACGATATCACACTCGCTGAGATTCTCAAAGAAGAAGCAGGGTTTGCCGAGAAAACAGCCTCAACAAAGAAATTTATTTTAGCAATTACTATCCTGAGGTTGCTATTTTTATCTTTGGGTTTGATTATTTTTGCTTTTGCTTTTTTAAAATATTTAAAAAAATGGTGGCATGTCGGTCGCGACGAACCCCTGCCGGAAGTAAATCTTTCCGGTAAACTTCACGAACCGCCTTCGGATCTCTGGCCGGGCAGCGTTGAGTGTTTGCTTAGTGGCACCAGCGCTATCAGTCAAAAATCCTTCACGGCAGGAATTTTGGCTTTGATCAATCAAGGTTTTATCAAGATTATAAGTCAGAAAAAACCGCCGGGATTTTTGGCTGCAGGCGGCTATGAATATATATTGAAAAAGGGAGAAAAGTGGCAGAACCCTTTGATTAAACCAGCGGAAATGCTTTTGAAATTTCTTTTTGAAAATTGCGGTCAGGGAAAAGAAGAAGTGAGTTTTAAGGAAATTCAAGCTTATCTTGGTGAACAGCCTCGGAAGGCTTACAAATTCTTTGAGAACTTTGAGAAGGATTGTTTTGAATGGTGCCTGACTCAAGGCCTTTTTCAGCCGGAGAGTCATCAATTTAGCAAGAAAATTTTCGCCAGCCGATCCGTACTTTTAAGTTTAGCCCTGACTTTACTGAGTTTCTTGTTGGGAGAAAAAATTGGCTCGTTTGTCTTTATTGGCGAGTTTTTGCTTTTAGTTGTCTGGGCTGGCTTGGCGCATACCGGAGAAAAACGGACGGAAAAAGGCAGGAATGAAGCAGCAGCATGGCTGGCTTTTAAGCGTTATCTTAAGGACTATACCGTGACGAAAAATTATCCTATTGATTCAGTAATTCTTTGGGGTAAATATTTAGTTTATGGTACGGTTTTGGGTGTTTCCCTCAAGGCTTTGGCTGATTTACCGGTGAACTTTAGTCCGGCCGAGGCGGCGGCAGGCGGTTGGGTAATCAGTAGCCATGATTTTGGTACCGGCGGTGTGACTAGAGGAATGAGTAAAGAGTTGGGGAACTTATCTTCGGCCTTAAATGGTCTTTCATCAATGATTTCTTCTTCCGGTGCTTCAGGTGTCGGTGGTTCGGGCGGTTTTTCCGGAGGCGGTGGTGGCGGAGGTGGCGGTGGTGGCGGAGGTGCGGGCTAATGGAAATCAAGCGTAAACACTACTCGTTGACTTGCGTCTGGGAAAAGAAGATCTTGAATTTTTTGGCGAGAAAAATTTATCGGCTGATAACCGCCGATCAGTTATCTTATCTTGCCTTAGGAGGCTCTTTTCTGGCGGCGGCGGCTTATTTGCTGGCGGCTAATGATCTGGCTTGGCTGCATTTGGCAAATTTTGGGATTTTTGTTCAATGGTTTGGTGATAGTTTGGACGGTCGGACGGCAAGACTGAGAAAAGAAAATCGGCCCTGCTACGGCCATTATTTTGATCACATTTTGGACGCCATTTCGATGGTGGTAATTATTTTTGGGATTAATTATTCCAGTTTAACCTTGCAGAGCGAATGGATGTGGGTACTTTCCCTTTTTTTATTGATTATGATTCATGCCTATTTAAAATCTTCACTTACAGGGGTTTTTGAGTTGACGATTGAAAGATTTGGCGGTACCGAGGCAAGGCTTTTTCTCATGTTCATCAACTTTCTGCTTATCTTTACCGGTAACCCCTTGATCATTGCTGGTTTTTTACCCTTAAATTTAATTGACGTGCTTGGTTGTTTGGTAGCGGTGATGCTTTTGTGGAATTTCTGGTTTGCTGTTTCTCGTACCCTTTGGGGTAAGCACAAACTAACAGACTTTTAAGGTTGATCCTTGAAG
>Ga0185342_1001341_pt1 | contig 10253 bp, 2 predicted proteins | sample ConPoolayeEmetaG_FD_128045 | JGI IMG/M metagenome (GOLD analysis project Ga0185342, IMG submission 128045) | Hot spring microbial mat communities from California, USA to study Microbial Dark Matter (Phase II) - Cone Pool mat layer E metaG... ...
GATAAATCCATGTTTCGACAGCCTTTTCGTGACCGGGAACGCTCATAATATTGGTCCCATCTGTTTGTAAGTCATTGTGATTACGTCCTATACGAATCAGTAGCGACGCGGGTGGAAATTTTTCGGAATCGGTCCCGTAACTGGTTGCGTAGAAATGCGGCCGTGTTATGATTATGGGCGTAAGCGCTCCCGAGGCGACGGTTGCCGATGGACGCCGGTCGCTGGTCGGATTGTTTCGGATCCGCCCCTGATGGGGAAAGGAGGTGTGATAAGGCGGGCGGTGGTCCGGCAACAACCGGGAATCGAAGCGACAGGTTTTCGGAAGACAGTTTTCCCGCGGTGGGAAAGCGGAAAGTTTTCGGTCTTTGAAGTGGAGGGACAGGAATGTTCCGAGGTATCGCAGTTGGACTAGTGTGTTTGGTTCTAGTGTCCGGGGCTCTGGCGGTCGACCGCGTCAGCGCCACCCAGAAAGGCAGCCTCCTGGTCTACCCGAAGGTCGAGGTTCGATGGAACGCGGCCGGCCAGCTCATCCAGGACACGTTCCTGACGTTGAACAACGACTACAACGCGGCCGTCGACATCCAGTTGTATTTCGTCAGCGAGATCTGCACCAACGTCGACAACGTGTTCACGCTCACCAAAAACCAGCCGGTCTACTGGTCGGCCGCGACCGGTGAGCCGCTGGGGGTCTCGCCGTGGACCATCCTGGGCGATCCGTATCCGGATCCCGAGGGTAGCGGCGACCTGATCCTGCGTGGTTATGTCCTGGCCTGGGCCGTGTCGCATGACCCGGGCACCAGCGGGCAGGAAATCCGCTGGAATCATCTCTACGGCGGCGCGACCATCGTCCATTACCTGGCCGGCACCGCCTGGGAGTACAACGCCTTCGCGTTCCAGGTCGTCGACCCCACCGTGGCCAACGGTGACCAGAGCGGCACGCCGGGAATCTTGAACCTGAACGGAGTCGAATACGAGTACGGGTTCCAGAAGCTGCTGCTGGACTTCTTCGCTTCTGGTTCACTGGCGTTCTCGGGCGATGGTCGAGTGGTAATCAATGACACCGACCTGACCCTGCTGATCCTGACCAACGATCTGCGTCAGGAGACTGAGGGCCCGCGCACCACCAAGGCCAAGTTCGAGATCTGGAACCAGAACGAGGTCGGGTTCTCGGGAATGGAGTATTGCGTGACCAAGTGGAATGAGTCCCTGCTCAGCAGTCTGGGCGGGCATTTCCTGGTTCAGAATCTCCAGACCTGCAAGGGCCGGGCTCGCATCAGCGGAGTGGAGAGCACGGTTTGCAACTTCCCACCCAGCGTCTTCAGCACCGACGAGTCGCTGCTCGGCGTAGCCGCCAAGATTCTGGTCTTCGTGGACGGCGGCGTGGACGTGGCGCTGACCGGATCCGAACTGGCTGGGTCCGGAACCATGGCTGCCCAGATTCGGTATGACGTGCCGGAACCGCCGCCCGAGAAGGTGGCCGCACCGGCCGGCAACCTGACCCCCACCAAGGGGGCTCAGGTCGTCCGTTGATCACAGTGCAGACAGCGGGATCGTGATTCGTGAAGGAGAAACGATGCGGCGGGAGCGAGTCGAATCCAGGACCAGCCTGGCTCCCGCCGCCTTTTCTCCCCCTCAGGTATGCGCGATCTCGACTTCACGGGGATGATCCGGTGCCGCCGGATCAACCCCGGAAGCCGAGGGAACTGATCGGGTGACTCGATGAACAGGCGGATTGGGAAAGGAGATGGGGTAATGCCAAGCACAACGCACTACCAGTACAAGGGCCGCGATATCTGCCGCGGATCGGTGGGTACGCTGCTGTTGCTCGCAATAGTCGCGGTGATGGTCGTCGGCGGGTGTCCCTTCGTCGCCCGGGAGGAAGTATCCCAAATCGTTCGCGACGAACTCGAGCAGCTACTGGCCGACGAGTCCGGTGGCGGCTTGCCAGATCAGACCGATGGCTCGTCCGCCCATGATGTGGCTGGGACCTCAGGCACTCAGGGCCCCCCAGGGCCCCAGGGACCCGCAGGCCCCCAAGGACCGGCTGGACCGGAAGGCCCCCAAGGACCGGCTGGACCGGAGGGTGAGCAGGGCCCGGCCGGACCGCAGGGCGAGCAGGGCCCCGCTGGACCCCGGGGGGAGCAGGGTCCCGCCGGTGAAAAAGGCGATACCGGACAGACTGGAGCCCGGGGTGCCCAGGGCCCCCAGGGCGAAACCGGTCCGGCCGGACCGCCGGGCCCGCCCGGCGCGGCTGGCATCTCCTGCTGGGACCTGAACTCGAACGGCGTCGGCGACCCGGAGGAAGACATCAACGGCGACGGCAACTACAACGCGTTGGACTGCCAGAACGTCCCCGGCCCGCAGGGCTTGTCGTGTTGGGATCTGAACGGCAACGGCAGCGGGGACCCTGAAGAGGACGTCAACGGGGACGGCAATTACGACGCTCTGGACTGTCGCGGGGCGGTTGGGCCGCCTGGTCCGGCTGGCCCGCAGGGTCCCCCTGGGCCGCCGGGAGAGCCGGGACCGCCCGGCCCGGCTGGTGAGATGGGCCCGGCCGGCCCCCAAGGCGAACCCGGCCCGCCTGGTCCCCCCGGACAGCCGGGGGAACCTGGACCTGCTGGGGAGCAGGGCCCGCCCGGCCTCTCCTGCTGGGACCTCAACGCCAACAACCTGCCCGACCCGGAAGAGGACGTGAACGGGGACGGGGTGGTTAACGTGTACGATTGTCAGGGCAGTGCGGTCGGGCCGTTCTGGAAGCTGGGCGGTAACGAGGCGGATGAGACCCAGCTTCTCGGCACGCTGGGAGACGCAGCCATCGAGCTGATCGTCAATGGCCTGCGGGCGCTGCGGATCGAGCCGCAGGCGATCGCACCGAACCTGATTGCCGGGTTCGTGGGCAACAGTGTTGCATCCGGTGTTTACGGTGCGACGATTGCCGGCGGCGGCAGCCCTGACGACGGCCTGGGCAACGACGGGTCCAACGTCGTGACTGCCGACTGGGCGACGATTGCGGGCGGGCTGGCCAACACGGCCAGCGGATATGCCGCTGTCGTACCCGGCGGCCAGTCGAACCAGGCGGCCGGAGCCTACAGCTTCGCGGCCGGCAGACGCGCTAAGGCCGTGCACTCCGGTGCCTTCGTGTGGGCTGACACGACCGACGAAGATTTCGCCTCCGAGCGGGACAACCAGTTCCGGATTCGGGCCTATGGCGGCGCATACTTCGACGTTGGGTTGGACTCCAAAGCCTGGTGGGTGAACATCCGGCCCGAGCCCGGCGGTTACAAGTTCATCACCACCTCGACCAACGCGTACCTGTCGAAGGGTGGAACCTGGACCAACGCTTCCGACCGCAATTTGAAGGATAACATCCTCCCCGTCGATCCGCAGACGGTCCTGAGTACGCTGGCCGGGGTCCCGGTCTATACCTGGAACTATCGGGACGAGGGAGCGGAAATCCAGCACATGGGGCCGATGGCCCAGGATTTCTACGCCGCCTTCAATCTCGGATACTCGGACACCGCGATCGCCACGATCGATGCCGAGGGAGTGGCCCTGGCGGCCATCCAGGGGCTTTATCAACTCGTGCAGCAACAGCAGAGCCGGATCAACAGCCAGCAGGCCGAGATCGCCGCCCTCCAGCGCACCTTGGCGAGCCTGCAAGAACGTCTGGCCGCGCTCGAGGCGGCGACGGAGAAGACGCCCCCCAAGAAGGACTAGCCCGAACCAGCCCTGATTGTCACAGCGCCCGATCCGGCTCGTTGCGGGCCCGAATCGGGCGTTGCATTTCGGGTGGCCCGACAGAACAAGGGGCTGGCCCGGCGCCGGGTGGGTCTGGCCGCCGGCATCATCGGGCTGCTCACCGGCGTTCGGCGTCTTTGCCGGGGCGGCACCCGGCAAACGCGAGAGTTGCGCCGGCTGGCGTGACGGGCAGGGACCGAAAATCAGCTTGTTTTCCGGGGCTTTTCGGCTTATAATGCGAGCCTGGGCAAGCTATAGGACCTGGGAGCGTGTCAGATAACTTTTAAGTTCGAGCGGCCAGCCTGCCCGAAGCTGCCGGGCGAAATCGGCCCCGGTCATCATGCGAGCGGGCAGTTCGGTCAGGCAGTGTTCGGCCGCGCCCAGGTGATTCCGGGAACCGCGGGCTTCAGGAGAGGACATGCAAGCACGGGGTTGGCACGCAGCGTTGGTGGTCTGGGCGGCAGTCGAGGGGCTGGCAGGCTCGGCATCGGCCCAGCTTTCCCCTCAGGACATAGAACTTTTGCGCCAGCGGGGCCAGCGCGAGGGCTGGACCTTCACGGTTGGGGAGAACAATGCGACCCGACACCGCCTGGGCGAGCTGTGTGGCGCGGTCGAGCCGCCCCCCGGCTGGGACCGGAGCGTTTCGCGGGACCCGAGTTTGCCGCAGCGGAACCTGCCGGCGGCCTTCGACTGGTGCGACTATGGTGCCTGCACGCCGATCAAGGACCAGACTCCCTGCGGTGCCTGTTGGGCATTCGCCTCGATCGGAACGCTGGAGTCCGCGATTCTGATCCACAGCGGGATCAGCACCGATCTTTCGGAACAATGGCTGGTCAGTTGCACCCAGGCCGGCAACTGCTCCGGCGGCTGGCATTACAACGCGTTCAAGTACTTGCGTTGCGGCGGTCTGGAGGATCCATGCGGGCAGAGCGGCGCCGTGCTGGAGAGCAGCTTCCCCTACCAGGCCGCGGATGTCCCGTGCGAATGTCCCTACCCGCACTCGTACTGCCTGGAGTCCTGGACCATGATCGCCTCGGGCTGGGGCACGGTCGAGCAGATCAAGCAGGCCGTCTACGACTATGGTCCGGTCGCCGCCTGTGTCTACGTGAATGATCCTTTCCGGGCCTACACCGGCGGGGTCTTCAATGCCTGCGAGGACCACGTCATAAACCACGTGGTCATGATCGTCGGATGGGACGACAGCCTCGGTGAGGAAGGTGCCTGGAAGATACGGAACTCCTGGGGTACCGACTGGGGCGAAGCCGGCTACATGTGGATCGAGTACAACTGCTCGCGAATCGGCTACCGGGCAACCTACATACGGTATCAGTGGTACGACTGCAACGACAACGGCATCAACGATCATACCGACATCGCCAACGGCGTCAGCCCGGATTGCAACAACAACGGCGTGCCCGACAACTGCGACATCTCCGATGAAACCTCCAGCGACCTGAATGGCAACGGCATACCCGACGAGTGCGAGGGCGACTGCAACGGCAACGGCATCCTGGACAGCGTCGATATCGCCAGCGGCACCAGCCAGGACTGCAACGCCAATAATCTCCCCGATGAGTGCGACATCGCTGGCGGCGGCAGCCCCGACTGCAACGGCAACGGCGTCCCCGACGAATGCGACATCGCGGACGGCACTTCCCCGGACCTCAACGGCGACGCAATTCCGGACGAGTGTGAGCCCGACTGCAACGCCAACGGCGTGCCCGACGACCATGATATCTCGGTCGGCACAAGCGCGGACTGCAATGACAATGATGTCCCGGACGAATGCGATATCACCGGTGGCAGCTCCGCGGATGTCAATTCCAACGGCATCCCGGACGAGTGCGAATCGGACTGCAACGGCAACGGTATTCCAGATGCCTTCGACATCGCCATCGGGACCAGTCTGGATTGCAACAGCAACGGCGTGCCGGATGAATGCGACATCGCGGCCGGGACCTCCGGCGACGTCAACGCCAATGCGATTCCCGATGAGTGCGAGCCGGACTGCAATGCCAACGGTTTGCCGGACAGTTATGACCTGGCCCTGGGCACCAGCCCGGACTGTAACGCGAATGCGGTGCCGGACGAATGCGATCTGGCCGGCGGCACTTCCGCCGACGTAAACGCCAATGGTGTTCCCGACGAATGCGAGCCGGACTGCAATGCCAATGGCGTGCCCGACGGTCATGACCTGTCGACCGGCAGCAGCGCGGACTGCAACCAGAATGCCGTACCTGACGAGTGTGACATCGCGGCCGGCACTTCCTCGGACCTCAACCTCAACGGAATTCCCGACCAGTGCGAGACCGACTGCAACCAGAACGGGCAGCCGGACGATTATGACCTGTCGACCGGCACCAGCTCCGACTGCAACGCAAACACCGTCCCGGACGAGTGCGATGTGGCTACGGGCGCTTCCAACGACGCGAACGCCAACGGCGTCCCGGACGAATGCGAGCCGGACTGCAACGCGAATGGCGTCCCCGACGATTACGACCTGCTGACCGGCCTCAGCCAGGACTGCAACGGCAACGCCAAGCCCGATGAGTGCGACATCGCCGCCGGGACCAGTCCGGACTGCAACAGCAACGGCGTGCCCGATGAGTGCGACCTGCTGGACGGGACTTCGGCCGATGTCAACAGCAACGGCATTCCGGATGAATGCGAGCCGGACTGCAACGGCAACGGCGTGCCGGACGATTACGACCTGTTGACCGGCACCAGTGCCGATTGCAACACCAATGCCCAGCCCGACGAGTGTGATATCGCCGCCGGCAGCTCGCAGGATGTGAATGGCAACACCGTGCCGGACGAGTGCGAGCCCGATTGTAACGGCAATCACATTCCTGACGACTATGACCTGCTGACCGGCACCAGGCAGGATTGCAACGATAATCAGGTGCCCGATGAATGCGATATCGCCGCCGGCACCGCCGCGGATTGCAACGCCAACGGCGTGCCGGACACCTGTGACCTGGCGGGCGGGGCAAGTCTGGACTGCAACGCCAATGGCATCCCCGACGAATGCGACATCGCCGGCGGCTATTCCACAGACTGCAACGCCAATGGCGTGCCCGATTCCTGCGATATTGCGACCGGCAGCCCCGACTGCAACAGCAACGGCTTGCCCGATTCTTGCGATATCGCTTCCGGCAGCTCGCACGACCTCAATGGCAACGGCGTGCCGGATGAGTGCGAGCCGGACTGCAACCACAACGGCCAGCCGGATGATTACGATCTGGCCAGCGGGACCAGTCCGGACTGCAACCACAACCAGGTGCCGGACGAGTGTGACCTGACCGCCGGCACCAGCCAGGACTGCAACGGCAACTCGATTCCTGACGAATGCGACATCGCCGCCGGAACGTCCGAGGATGAGAACACCAACGGCGTACCCGACGAGTGCGAGACCGACTGCAACGGCAATGGAGTGCCGGATTATCTGGACATCGCCAACGGCACCAGCTTTGACTGCAATCACAACGGCATTCCCGACGAGTGCGAACTGGGGTCATATCACGCGTCCTCCGGATCGTTGTCGCCGATTGGGTGGGGCTTTCCACAGAGCTTCACGCTGCTCCGGCCGCCGGGAGCGGGCGCCGACGTTACGTTGAGCTTCGACGCCCGCGCGGATCTGGGAGCCACGAACGAATACGTCGATGTGAAGATCAACGGCGTGCAGGTGGGCCAGGTTTTTGTCCAAGGCGCCGCGGACTGCCCGGCAACGCCCAATCATGCGCAGATCGTGGTGCCGAAAGCCAGCTACAACATCGCCAAGGGTACTGGGAATGCCCTGATCGAAATGTTGCCGACCAGTGCCGTGAATGCCAATGCTTGCTCTCCGCCCTCCTGGATTGTTGTCACGGTCGACTACCAGGCCCAGGGGAATGACTGCAACGGCAATGGCGTGCCCGATGAGTGTGACATCGACGCGGGCACTTCCGGTGATCTGAATCAGAATGGAATTCCCGACGAGTGCGAGCCCGATTGCAACGGCAACGGTGCCCCCGACGACTACGACATCACCAGCGGAGCCAGCCGGGACTGCAACACCAATGATATGCCTGACGAATGCGACATCGCTGCCGGCACTTCTCACGATGTCAACGCCAACGGCATCCCGGACGACTGTGAGGCCGATTGCAACTCCAACGGGATTCCGGACAGTTACGACCTCTCCAGCGGCTCCAGCCAGGACTGCAACGCCAACGCCGTCCCGGATGAGTGCGATATCGCGACCGGAACGTCTCAGGACGCGAACGCCAACGGCGTGCCGGACGAGTGCGAGCCCGACTGCAATACCAATGGAGTGCCGGATAGCTATGACATCGCTACGGGGACGAGTCAGGACTGCAATGGCAATAGCGTCCCGGATGAATGTGACATCGCCCTGGGAATATCCCATGATGTGAATGGGAATGGGGTCCCGGACGAGTGTGAAACGGATTGCAACGGCAACGGCGTGCCGGATTATCACGACATTCAGACCGGCACCAGTCAGGACTGCAATGCCAACGGCGTCCCCGATGAATGCGAGCTGGCCGGCGGTACGGCCACGGACTGCAACGCCAACGGCGTGCTGGACGCCTGCGACCTCGCGGCTGGCACCAGCCCGGACTGCAACGCAAATGGTCTGCCGGACGAATGCGAGCTGGGCGTCTATCACTTCGCCTCGGGGCATCTTTCGCCCATCGGTTCGGGCTCGCCCCAATCGGTCACGCTGGCTCAGCCGCCGGCCGCCACCAGTGACGTGACCTTGAGTTTCCAGGCCCGAGGCGATCTGGGCTCCAGCTCGGAATACATCAGCGTGCGTATCAACGGCGTTATACTCGGGAACGTCTTTGTCAACGGGGCCCTGGATTGCCCGACTACGCCGAATCAGGCCCAGCTTGTCGTTTCCCCGGGGACCTACAATGCGGCGGTGGCCGGCGGAAACGCCCTGATTGCCATGGTCGCCAGCAGCAGCGTCGATCCCAATGCCTGCTCGCCGCCCTCATGGATCGCCATTACGGTCGATTACCAGGCGGCGGGCAACGACTGCAATCAGAATGGCGTCCCGGACGACTGTGACCTGGCCGCCGGCACCAGCCAGGATTGCAACGGAAACAGCCTGCCTGACGAATGCGATATCGCCGCCGGCGCCTCCCAGGATGTCAACGGCAACGGCATTCCCGACGAGTGCGAGGCGGATTGCAACCACAACGGCGTGCCCGACGACCAGGACCTGGCCGCCGGCACCAGTCAGGATTGCAACGGCAACGCTCTGCCCGATGAGTGTGACATTGCCGGCGGAGTCTCCACGGACATCAACGCCAACGGCATCCCCGATGAGTGCGAGCCCGACTGCAACGCCAACGGTAAACCTGACGACTATGACCTGGCCATGGGCACCAGCCAGGACTGCAATAGCAACAGCGTGCCCGACGAGTGTGACCTCGCCAGCGGCACCAGCCCGGACTGCAACACCAATGGGATCCCCGACGAGTGCGACATCGCCGGCGGGACCAGCCCCGATTGCAACCACAACGGGATACCCGATAGCTGCGATCTGGCCAGCGGCAACTCGCAGGACGTCAATGCCAACAGCGTCCCCGACGAATGCGAGCCGGACTGCAACCAGAACGGCATTCCCGACGAATACGAGATCGCCAGCGGCCTAAGCCCCGATTGCAACAACAACGCCCTGCCGGACCAGTGCGACCTCGCGGCCGGAACCAGTCCCGATTGCAACTCCAACAACATTCCGGACGAGTGCGATCTGGCCAGCGGCACCAGCCCGGATTGCAACGGAAACAGTGTGCCGGATTCCTGTGACGTGGCCGGCGGCGCTTCACAAGACGCCAACGGCGACGGCATTCCCGATGAGTGCGAAACCGACTGCAATCACAACGGCCTGCCGGATGACTACGACCTGGCCACCGGAACCAGTCAGGATTGCAACGCAAATGGCTTGCCGGACGAATGCGACATCGCCGCCGGAATCTCCCAGGACGTCGATTCCAACGGCGTTCCCGACGAGTGCCAGCCGGACTGCAATGGCAACGGCGTGCCCGACGCACACGACCTGGCGACCGGCACCAGCGCGGACTGTGACGGCAACCAGGTCCCCGACGAGTGCGATATCGCCGGCGGCGCCGCGGACTGCAACGCCAACGGAGTTCCCGATGCCTGCGACCTGAGCAGCGGGACCAGCCGGGACTGCAACCTCAACGGCCTGCCGGACGAATGCGACATCGCCGCCGGCAGCTCCCTGGATGCCGACGCCGACGGCCTGCCGGACGAATGCGAACCGTGCCAGGTCGGTCAGTTCGCAAAGGTGTTGGCCCCCGACGGAGCGGCGCGTGACGAGTTAGGCGTAGCAGTCGCGATTAGCGGCACAACGGCCGTGGTGGGTGCCCGCAAAGACGACGATAAAGGCTCGGACTCCGGCTCGGCCTATGTGCTCCGCTTCGACGGCGCCGGCTGGGTTCAGGAGGCCAAGCTGGTCGCCGCCGACGGGATGTACTATGACT
>Ga0185342_1001343_pt1 | contig 10243 bp, 8 predicted proteins | sample ConPoolayeEmetaG_FD_128045 | JGI IMG/M metagenome (GOLD analysis project Ga0185342, IMG submission 128045) | Hot spring microbial mat communities from California, USA to study Microbial Dark Matter (Phase II) - Cone Pool mat layer E metaG... ...
CTTATATCATTGTAAAAAGTGGCTGTTCTTACAGGACTCAGTAATTTTGCTGTGAATGTTACCTTTGCAAAATCTCCTTTAAAATAATAGCATTTCCCAGATGGTGGATTAATAACAATATCTGAGTCAAGGGCTGTGGTATCTTCTGATCCTCCACCAGGAATACCAACCAGAGATTGAACTATAAGAACTGAGGCGGAGCGAGTTTTGTTTTCAAGTACATTGCAAGAGTTAAACAAGAGAAAAGGCAGAATGGCTAATACAAAAATTGTAATTTTCTTTGCCATCTTACCTCCTATCCTTTGATAATTTTGGGAGTTATAAATATCAAAAGTTCTTTATTGAGAACATTCTTTGAAAAACCTTTGAATAGATTACCAATTACTGGAATCTTGGATAAACCTGGAACAGAATTTGTTGTTATAGTATCTTCAATTCTATATATTCCTCCGATTACTGCTGTGCCTCCATCTTTCACAAGGACTGTTGTTTTTGCGCTCTGGGTAATTATTGGAGGTATACCCTGGACAAGGTTAGCGAAATCAGCCGCATCATTTCTTATTTCAATGGTCATTATTATTGTTCCTTCTGCTGTTATTTGAGGAGTAACATGGAGCTCAAGGGCTGCGTTTACATATCTTGTTGTAACAGTGTTATTGGCAACAGTCTGGACAGGTATCTGCCTTCCCTGAAGAATCTCTGCAGTTTCATTATTTTGAGCGGATATCTTTGGTGCGGAAAGAATTTTTCCCTGCCCTGATGTCTCAAGGGCAGTAAGAGCAATATCAAGGCGGAAGGTGTCCACAACATTTCCGAGGGAAATTCCGAGGCCACTTGAGAAAGCTGGAGCAGGTAAATTGACTGCATATCCATCAAGGGGATTATTCTGTAGTCCTCCCTCTCTTATAGCCGAGCCATCAACCATTATTGAGTTGGGAAATCTTAGAGATGTCTGGTTACCGTATGCTGTATCAGCAGCTGCAAAAAATCCCCATTGAATACCTAAATTCTTTGTGTAGTTTGTGTTTATCTCAACTATTCTTGCCTCAATAGAGACTTGAGGAATTGCAGCATCAAGGGTCTCGATGAGCTTATCAATAACACCAACTTTATCAGGTATATCTGAAATAATTAAAGTATTTGTTCTTTCATCAATTATTATCTCCCCCCTCTGGGAGAGCTGTTTCTGTAAAATTGGCTGAACCGCTTTTGCCTTTGCATAACTTAAAGTTCTTGTTATTACTTTAAGCTCTCCAGCAAGTTGCTGGGCTTCTTTAAGTTTTCTTGCAGCCTCTTGCTCCCTTGTCAGGGTTTCTACTTTTGCTATTCTCAAAACATTACCCTCCATTACAGAGCCAAGTCCATTTGTCTTCAAAATTAAATCGAGAGCCTGGTCCCAAGGTATCAAGTTAAGCTCGCAGGTGACCCTTCCTGTTACTCCAGGATCAATTATTATGTTTATATTGGCTACAGTAGCAACAAATTTCAGGAAATCTCTTATATCAGCATCTTTAAACCTGAATGAGAACTTCTGGCCTCTGTAAACTTTACCTTCTTCAGTTATGACCTTTGGCTGAAAGAGTTCTTGAGCAGGTTTTTTCGGCTCTTCCTTTGGTTTCTCTTCTGGCTTTTGCTCTTTTATCTTTTCTTCCTTTGGTTTCTCCTGCTCAACTTTAGAAGGTGCTGGAGTCTTTGGAACTTCTACTTTTTCTTCTTTCTTCTCAACAGGTGTTATCTTGGTTTCTGGAGGCGTAATCTCTTCTTCTTTTTTAGGAACTTCTGCGCTAATCTTAGGAGCAGAAGGTTTCAAGGAAAATACAGTAACAAGAATTCCATCAGCAACGCTTTTTACATTATACTCAGGAATTTTTCCTGTCACATCAATAACAACTCTGGTCACATAGGGGGATGTTCTATTTTGAGCAACTCTTACCGACTTAACAATTGCACTACCCTTTACTGGAAAAACACCTTTAATACAAAGATTCTTTGCATCAACAAGGTCAACAACTATTCTGTTGGGATTCTCAAGGATAAAATCTTCAAACTTGTTAAGATTTTCACCAATTACAAGAATTTCAAGTCCACCTTCGAATTGATTAACCTTTAAATCTCTAACCCGGGTTGTTATGAGAGGTTTTTCTTCCTTGGCAGGAGAGCCCATCTGTTCTTGGACTACCTGAGGAGCGGAGCTGGTAGATTTTGTAGAAGGAACAGATTCAGGATTGTAGAAATTCACAAAGAGCTCCTCCCTTTCAGAATAAACTCTGTAAGGAACTGGTTTAGCAAGAAAGAAATTCGCAAGAACTCCTTTCTCTCTTTGCTGGAGGACAAGTTTTTTCACTACAGAGGAATTAACATTATATTCTCTCGGTATGTCCTTCATGTTTATCTGGTTTAGTTCCATCTTCACCAGAAGGATATCAGATGGATCATTGTAAATTGGAGGGAGAGGCACAAAGGAAGAGGTCTTGAAGATGAACACTGTCTTGTCATTCTGATTGTCAAAAACAACCTTGTTAATGCTTACACTCTCTTTCTGTTCTCCCTGAATGGAAAAAGATAACAAGAGAATTACAATTAATAACAAACTAATCTTTTTCATTTTCCCTCCTCTTCAGGGCTTAGTTTTTTAACTATATCCTCATAATTCCTTAATAATCCAGGTCTTCTTAACTCTCTTCTAAAAACCACTTTATTCCAATCTATCGATAATACATATCCGTCAAATAGTCTATCTCCTTTCTTCAGAAAATAAGGCATTCCATCAGGTCCTGTTAAAGTTGCCCAGCATTGACCTGCTTCATTACAGGATATTCCCACCAGCTCAAGCTCCCCGATTAGAAGAGCCTGCTCTCCCGTTAATCCCGGAGTCTTACTTTCTTCTCCAGCAAGAAGATCAACAAATGGATCCCTTCTTCCTGAGGGATTATAGACATAATCTCCTGGGGGGTTCTCATCTTCTGCAATTTTTTGTTCTCCAACTTTTGGAGTTTGTTGTTGTTGAGAAGTTAATGTAGAAAGATAAAAGATTGAAAATAAAATTAAAATAAAAATTTTCCTCATTGTATCCCCTCCAATTTTTCAGTTTCTTTTTCGCCCCTTGCGGGCCTTGCCCTTCTTGGCTGAGGTGGTGCAGGAGGTCTCTCCTGCCCAATGTAAGTGATAGCATCCCATGTTATACTTATAGTTCTAAGGGAGGTCTGCTTTGGCAAGGCTGAGATTACAATGTTGTCAACATTAAAGATTTTTTTATACCTGCTCAGATGATCAAGAAAGTATCCAAAGTCGTGATAATTTCCTGTCATGCTTATGGAGAAGGGCCACTCTATGTAAAGATCCCTTTGAACTTCTGGTTTTGGAGTGAACTTTGAAATTTCAAGACGGTAATTGTAGGCAAGAGATTGGATTTTTTTGATTATATCACTTACATCCCTTCTTTCAGGAATGATTTCCTTTAATGTCTTGAGCTTCTCCTCGAGATATGCCACTTCTCTTTTTAGTCTATCAGCTTCCAGTTTTCTTTTCTCAGCCTTCTCAACTTCTTCCTGTAAACTCTTTCTTTGCTCTTTTGTAGTGTTCAGTGTACTCAGCTGTCCCTTGAAATAAACAAAATAAGATGCAATAAAAATCAATACACAAAAACCCAAAAATACAAATAACTGAGCAAGGGGTGACAATTTTTTTAAATCCATATCTCACCTCTTTTCAAGGGAAAACTTTGCCTCTATTGTGAAATCAAAGACCCCACCGCCCTTTTGAGAGGTTCTCATTGTTGAATCTTTAAGGGCTACATCCTTGAAGAAGCCTGTTGTCTCAAGTTGTGATATAAAATCAGCTATTATATTGTTAGAAAAAGCTCCTCCTGATATAGAAATCTTTCCTCCCGAAAAGGAAAGCCTTTTTAGCCACATACCATCTGGAATATTCTTGCTAACTTCATCAAGCAAACGAACGGGAACCTTCTGCTTTTCTTTAAGTGCTTCTATAACTTTTATTTTCTCTTCAAAAGCTTTTTTCTGAGCGTTGTATTTTTCAATGTCAGAAATTACTCCCGCAAGCTCCCTCTTTTTATTCTCAAGCCCCTCAAGCAATCTCCTCTCCGATTCAATCGCTCTGGAAATGTTTAGATGAAGTAGCAAGATCAAAACAGCAGTCAGAATAAGAAGAAGGACAAAGAGAGAGGTTTGAACTTTTTCCTTTTTCTCAGGTTTTACAGTTATTAAAGGTTTTACCTCTTTCTTTTCAGCTCTTAATAAATTAATTTTTATCATAACTAATCTCCTATTTTTCTTAAAGCAAGCCCTACAGCAATACCAAATACAGGTGCCATCTCCATTAGGAAATCCCTATCATAGAGTTTCTCGTTAAAATGGATGTTTCTGAAGGGATTGAAAAGTTCAACAGGACAATCAAACTCCTTGCCGAGGAAGCTTTGGAAGCCTGGCAATTTTGCGGAACCACCACTTAAGATAATCCTTTCAATTCTTTTGTCGGTGTAAGAAAGCTTTAGGAAGTCGATAGTTTGGGCTATCTCCCTTCTCAAGTCATTGAAGCCAATCTGAATCAAGGGCTGAATAACTGCAGGTGAAATACCATCAACAGAGTTTCCTCTCTTAAGACTTTCTGCTTTCTCAAAGGTTAAGGAGAACTCTTTCTGAATCAAATCTGTAAAGTAATTACCACCCAGGGAAACATCCCTTACCAGGAGAGGAGTTCCACCAGCTACTATGTTGATGTTGGTTACCGAAGCACCAATGTTAATAAGAATAACCACCCTATCTCTATACATTTCATAATTTGCCTCGAAGGCGTTTTGAAGGGCAAGACCATCGATATCCATAAGAGAAACATTTCTTCCAGCCTGAATGATAGCGGTAGTATAAAGATTTATTCTGTCCTTTCTTGCTGCGGTCAGGATTATCTCCATCTTACCCTGTTCTGGAGAAGTATTAACAATGAAATAGTCAAGATTAACATCTTCAATTGGAAGGGAGATATGGTGCTTTGCTTCCCATTGTATCGATTCTTCAAGTTCCTCAGGACTCATTAGAGGTAGAACTATCTTCTTAATGCTCACCGCACTTCCTGAGATAGAAGTTGCAACATTGTTGTTTCTTATCTTCAGCTCGGCGAAAAGCTTTTTAATGGAATCAGATACAGTAGTAGAATCCATAATTGTCCCTTCCACAATAGCCTGATGAGGTAGTGGTTCGTAGCCAAGGGCTGTCAATTCATAGACTTCTTCATGCTTCTTTGCTCTTGAGCTAAGTTCTACGAGCTTTATCGCACTAGAACCCAAATCTAACCCTACCAAATTCTTCTTTTTCCCCATGCCAAACACATTAAAACTCCTTCATTTCATTATTCTTATTTCTTTGTATCAGAAAAAAAACCCTTTGTCAAGTGTTTCCTAATTTTGTGGGTCAAATTAGCCTCAATACTGCATAAAAAGGGAAAATAGGCTTATTATGGAGTCAATATTTTCAGTCATTTTTGAATTCCCACCTCAAAATCAAATTTGTCTTTCCTATCTATTTCATTTCTCCAGTTTATTTCTTTCTCTCTAAATCTTGGTAATTTAGATATTGCATCGAACCAAACCTCTGCCATTAGCTGATAACCGAGCTCATTAGGGTGATTGTGACCAGAGTAAAGGGCTCTCCATCCACCTTTTTCCTCAGGATAGCTTATGAAAGCGTTGTACTGGTCGACAAGGGGTATTTTGTATTCCTTCGATATCTCAGTTATATATTTGTTTATCTCCTCTATTCTCGGATTCAAATACTCTGCCCAGAAAGCTTTTGGTATAATGTTGGCAATTAATGGTCTCATTCTATAAGATAAAGAGAGCTTAACCATCTGCCCTAAATTTAAACCAGTAAACCAAGCAGGGTAATGCCAAACATCATTTGTTCCTTCCATAATCAAAATATAAAGGGAGGGATCTCCCTTTATAACTCTTTCTATTCTTGAGAGTCCTGCAACAGTGTCCTCTCCTGGTACCCCCCTGTTCAAAACCTTTATATTCTTTGAATATTCCTCTTTAAGAAGTCTTTCAAGTCTTGGAACATAACCTTCTGCTTCTGGTTTGTAGTCAACCATTCCATAGGTAATGCTGTCTCCAAAGGCAATGAAAGAGTTTATATCCATTTCAAAGGGCTCTTCCTTTTCATTTAAGGTTCTTTCTTTTAGACTCTCAATAAAAACTTCACCTCCTCTATAGCTCTTCCAGCTAATATCAAAGGGTTCAAAGGATACAGAAGGTTCTACATCCTGAAAATTGTTGTCAGTTATCCTTTCAACAGGTGAAAAATTTGAACCATCCCATTTTGTAAGATAAATCTCCCAGTCATTTCCGTCAAATCCAGACCATACTATCCATATAATCCCATTTCCATCCCTTTTAGAAGAAATAAAAAAAGATGGAGATTTAAAGAAGGAAGAAAAATTTAAAATTTTATTTTCAAGAAAGGTGTAGAAAATTCCATGGGGAGAAGGAATTAATAGAAGGAGTCTTCCAAAAATATCCTCTTCAACCACTGGATTTGAAGCTTCAAAGGGAAGGTCAAGAAAATACTGGGTGAATCTTTCATTAAAATAAAGGATAAGAGACTGAACATCTTTATTGAGATTAACCCAGATTACAGAGGGGTAGCCTTGATAGAAGAAAAGATGAGGATCGTAATTGTTTCCGGAAAAGTTTCTTGAAAGAGTCTTAATTTGGGTTATTCCTTCAGTTTTCTTTTCTATGAGGAGAATTTCGTTTCTACCATTGACAGGTAAGCTTTTAACGCTGAATATTTCCTCATTCTCAGAAAACAAAGAAATAGAAAAAAAAGAAAGAAACAAAAAAGATCTCAGAATAAATGACATCTCACATACCTCTCATCTATGAATTTTAATTCAGGAAATGATGATTTACAAACTTCTATCTTAGAATTGCATTTTGGAAAAAAGGGACAACCTTCTGAAATCTTCTCCAATTTTTCTTTAAAACTTGGAAAAAGAAGATATTTTGTGTAAGGATGGTAAGGACTCTCTAAGATATTAATCTTCCCACTCTCCATAACCATGCCTTTATAGAGAATGACAATGGAATCAGCAAATTGATTTATATTGTTTAAATCGTGGGTAATAAAAATCCATGTCATTCCATTCTTTCTTTTATAATCCAAAAGGGTTAAAAGCAATCGCTCTTTTATAACAGGATCGATGAAAGAAAAGGGTTCATCAAGAATCAAAAGGTAAGGAGAAACTAAAAGTGCTCTCGCAATAGCAATTCTCTGTTTTTCTCCTCCACTCAGCTCTTCAGCTTTTCTTCTCTTGAGAAATTTTTCAATCTCCAATAAATCCATTAGATAATCAATTTTCTCTTCCATCTCCTTTTTGGAACATATTGAATAATTCAAAAGAGGCTCCCTTAACAAGAATTCAACCCTCTTTTTTGGATTAAGGCTCCTTCCAGGATCCTGAAATACAAGCTGAACTTCTTTCCACAGGGATTTTTTGTTTCTGTATTCTCTAACGCTTTTGTTCTTAAAAATAACCTCTCCATCAGTAGGATCCTCGAGAAAGGATGCTATCATGGCAAGGGTTGTTTTTCCTGAACCTGATTCTCCAATTATTGAAATTACTGACCCACTTTTAACAGAAAAACTAACACTATCAAGGGCTTTTACAACTCCACCTCCTCCTTTGTAATATTTTCTTACATTCCTAAAACTTAAGATCTCATTCATAAAGCCAGCACCTCACTACTCTTCCATACTTTTCAAATATAGGTGGCATCTCCTCGCACTTTTTCATTTTCGAAGGACAGAAAGAAGAAAAAAAGCATGAATTTTGATTCTCAATTCTTTTAAAATGATACTTTCTAAATAGTGGTTTCCCAAGGAGAGCGGATGTGTATGGATGGAAGGGTTCTAAAAATAAATTATCAGTTTTACCAACTTCTAAAATATAACCTTTGTAAATAATAACGGTTTTTTCAGTTATACCCTTTAACAAATCTATTCTATGGGTCACAAAAATAAATCCAATTTTTTTGATATTTTTCAAGCTAATAAAAAGATTTATTATCTGTTTCTCATGGACATTGTCTAAGGATGAGGTTGGTTCATCAGCAAGAATAAACTTTGACTCATGAAGAAGAGCCATCCCAATTCCTATTCTCTGAAGCATCCCTGAACTTAACTGGAAGGGGAACATTTTCAACCATTTCTCTGGTTCCTCAAAACCTGCAAGCTCAAGGGAACTGAAAATTCTTTCCCTTATCTGATTTTTGTCCAGTCCATGGGAAAGAGCAAATTCCTCAATCTGTTTGAAAATATTGATTGAAGGATTGAAGTAAAGATGCGGCTCCTGAATTATCATGAATATTTCTTTCCCTCTTATTTGCCTAATCTCTTTTTCACTGACTTTCAGTAAATCCTTCCCATCTAAAATAATTCTCCCCTTCCTAAAAAACATTCTTTCAGGAAGAACCCTTAGAATTGCTCTTAAGAGAGTGGTTTTCCCTGAACCATTTTCTCCAGCTAATCCAATCCATTCCCCTTCTTTTATTTCAAGATTTATATCTTTTAAAATTTCTTTACCGTCCAAAGAAGATATACTCAAATCTTCAATTTTCAGACTCATTATATGGATTTCTTTGAAGGTTGGTAGAATCCAAACACTTCCTTTAAGGAAGATACAATCTCTCCAAGGGTTGCATTGTTTCTTAGAGCTTCGAGGACAAAGGGTATAATATTATCTTTTCCTTTAGCTTTCTCTTTAAGAATATTAAGGGAAGATTTAACCGAACTTTCATCCCTTGACTTCTTAAACTCCGCCAATCTCTTCTTCTGATTCTCTTCGACCTCAGGTTTTAAATAGATTGTCTCAGGTTTTACCTCTTCCCCCTCTGTAAACATATTTACACCAACAACTATATCTTCCTTTCTTTCTATTCTTTTTTGAGCTTTATAGGCACTATCTGCTATTTCTTCCTGAATCCACCCCATCTCTATAGCCTTTAATGCTCCTCCCATTTTTTCAATTCTCTCAAGATAATCAAAAACCCTTTTTTCAATCTCATTTGTTAAATACTCAACATAATAGGAACCACCAATGGGATCTACCACATAGGGAATTGAAGTCTCGTAAGCAATAATCTGCTGGGTTCTAAGGGCAATCTTTACAGATTTTTCTGAAGGAAGAGCGAGAGCTTCATCGAGGGAATTGGTATGAAGGGATTGTGTACCTCCAAGAATTGCTGAAAGAGCCTGAAGGGTGACCCTAATGATATTGTTCTCAGGTTGTTGATATGTAAGAGTTGAACCTGCTGTCTGGGTGTGGAATCTCAACATCCAGGACCTCGGATTTTCAGCTTTAAATCTTTCCTTCATTATTTTTGCCCATATTCTCCTTGCAGCCCTAAACTTTGCAATCTCCTCAAAAAAATTGTTATGGGATGAAAAAAAGAAGGATATTCGAGGTGCAAACTCGTCAACACTCATTCTCTTTGAAAACTCCTCCACATAAGAGATGGCATTGGAAAAGGTGAAAGCAAGCTCTTGAACAGCAGTTGCTCCTGCCTCTCTTATGTGATACCCACTTATACTTATAAAATTCCATTGGGGAACATTTTTACAACAGAATTCAACAAGGTCTCCTGTTATCCTCATAGAAGGTTCTGGAGGGAAGATGTAAGTTCCCCTTGCAATAAATTCTTTAAGTATATCATTCTGAATAGTCCCCCTTAGTTTCTTCCAGTCTATTCCTCTTTTTTCCCCAATTACAAGAAACATGGGAAGGATTATAAAGGCAGTGGCATTTATTGTCATAGAAACTGAGACCTCATCAAGGGGTATACCATCAAAAAGAACCTCCATATCAGAAAGGGAGCTAATTGCAACCCCTACTCTTCCAATTTCACCAGAAGCAAGAGGGTCATCGGAATCAAGACCTATCTGGGTCGGTAAATCAAAAGCAACGGAAAGACCTGTCTGCCCATGTTCTAGAAGGTATTTGTATCTTTTATTTGACTCCTCTGCTGTTCCAAATCCAGCATACTGCCTCATAGTCCACAACTTCTCCCTGTACATCTCCCTGTGAATTCCTCTTGTAAAGGGATATTCTCCTGGAATTCCTGAATTTTCATCAAATTCTTCTCCTTTAATATCTTCTCTCGTAAAAAATTCCTTGATTAAAATACCTGAAGATGTGAAAAATTCTTTTTCTTTCTTCATAACAAGAATTA
>Ga0185342_1001345_pt1 | contig 10240 bp, 8 predicted proteins | sample ConPoolayeEmetaG_FD_128045 | JGI IMG/M metagenome (GOLD analysis project Ga0185342, IMG submission 128045) | Hot spring microbial mat communities from California, USA to study Microbial Dark Matter (Phase II) - Cone Pool mat layer E metaG... ...
GGTTAAGCCAGTATCAATAATATCTTCTATAATTATTATGTCTCTACCCTCAATAGATTCTTCTAAGTCTTTAGTAATTTTTACAACACCTGTATTTTTTTTATCTCTATTATCAGATTGGATATTTTTATTTGTAGGGTAAGTTGATATTCCAATAAAATCAATACTTATTTCTAAATCTATTGTTCTTATTAAATCAGAAAGAAAAACTACTCCACCTCTTAAGACACTAATAAGTATTGGTTCTTTATCTTTATAATCTACAGTAATTTGTTTTCCAAGCTCAGCAATTTTTTGTTGAATTACTGAACTTGGGAATAACAATTTGTCTAAAATTTTATTTTTATAAATATTAAAAATTTTATTTTGAACTTCCGTAAAATCATCATTTGATATTTTTAATTGATCGTCATACGGTTTCATTTATTAAATTGAAAATAAATAATATTTTAAGGACATTTAAGTATAAAGTATATTTAAAAATTTAAGGGAAATTTAAGGATATTATTTAACCTTAAAATATTTTCTTTTTTAATAATCAACTTTTTTAACAACTTTTTTAACTTTTTTAATAATCAACTTTTCCTATATTTTCAGTCATTATAACCCAAGTTTGGCCTATATTAGTTAAAACTGTATTGCCAGTTTTATCTTTAAACTCGAATGGTTCTAAAGCACTTGTTCTATTCCAAGTGCCTTCAATTACTTTACCATCCATAAAATATAAAGCATCTCCACCTTGAGTTGTTCTAACTATCATGTGACCTTCTTTATTACCGGAATTTCTAATATCAGTAAACAAAACTATAACATTATTTACTGTTATTTGTTTACCTGTTTCCCTATCCATTGATGGCGCACCACCGCAAAACCTCAAATAAGTATTTGTTTGTTTATCATATTGAAAATTAACTTTATAACTTGCACTAGATATATCTACTGTTATATTGCTAATATCTCCCCTATTTTCCTCAGAAGCCTCATTTTTAAAATGAAATGGGGATTGTCCGCCCTCAATAGGATAACCAAGATTTTGAGCAATTTCATACATTCTTGGAACTCTAACATATGCATTATGAGGTGCAACTCTTGAAGTATCTCTAATAGCATCTTTCCCTTCACCTGAACCAGGATCAACAAAATTTCCAGTAATAGAAGAAGCCCCGCTTGTATCTCCTAGTGGTGATAAGTAATCAAGCCCTAGGTTCTGAATTACAATATAAAAAGAAGGATGTGTCCCCCAAAATACATAAATTGGGTCAAATCCTGCAGCAATTTCTGCATAATAAGGCCTTGCCGATCTAATTGGACCAACTAAATTTGGTTTATGTGAAGAAAAAATTGAAACAAATCTTGTTATCCCTCCTTCATCTACTACCTCAAAAACAACATCAGCTGAAATTAAACCAGATTGAGGTCTTGCATTTGGAGTATTTTCTATCATAATTGCCATAGGACGATTATTTTCAACTTTTTCTGATAGCTCAAACCCAGTTAAAATATTAATATTGCCTGTAATTTCATTAATATTAGTTTCTTGAGTTTTTTGAGCTGTTGTTTCTTCAGCTTGTTTTTCTTGCCCCGATGTTTGGGTAGTTGATTCTTTTATAGATTCTTCTGTCTTAGTTGACTTACTAGTTGCGGAAGCTTTACATGATGTAATATTTAATGCAAGTGTGAAAATTAATAATAATGAAACAGTAAATAATGCTACACCTGCTTTTGAAAATAATACTTTAAAAAACTTCTGATTCTTTTTAAAAAAATTCAATTTTTTACCTCCGGTACTATTTTGTTTTTTAATTTTACTTTATTTACTATTAGATTTATTTTAATCCTTTTTTAACCTACTTATTAGATTTTTAATTATTATAAGTATAAAAATTAAAAAGTAAAATAAAAATAAAAAAATTAATAAATATTTAATTTTATTGTTATTTTCCTTTTGAAACATTACTTCAACATAAGGCTTGTCAATATTTTCCTTATTAATCAGACCTATTATAGCTTCATTTTCTATTAAATTTATAATATTGTTTTCAAAATTTTTAATATCTGAATCATTCGCCTTTAACATATTATCATTTATTTTTGGCAAATTATCTTGTAGTAATTTAATTTTTAAGGAAGCAATTTTTTGACTTTTTGAAAGAGGAAGGTTTATTTTTGTTTTAGGAATAAAAACAAAATCATTTGTATTTATGCTGTTTTGATTAATTTGCTTAAGGTCATCTGAGATTTTTATTTCAGTATTTTTATTTATAAACGTTAGACAATCTTTTTGAGGATAAACATAAGTATATATTTTAGTATTAAAGTTATAGCTAGCAGTTGTTTTATAATCAGATATCTCAACTAGCTTATACTCTTTATTAGAATCTACAATTTTTCTATATTCGTAGTTGTCATTAACCCAATTTATTAACTTTAGAGCATCTGACTCTCTTTTACCTTCCTGGCTTTTTAAAATTATTAAAACTGTTTTTATATCAGCCCTTTCTGAATATAAAGCTATACAATAACCAGCATTATTTGTAAAACCAGTTTTTATACCTTTAATATAGTCAAAGAACAATAATATATTTGTATTATAAATTTCCATAGGTGTATCATTTATTTTAATAATATCACTTTTCTTAGCTATTATTTCTCTAAATATTTCATTTTTTAAGCAATAATTAGCTATTAACGCTAAATCTTGCGCAGTTGACTTATGTTCTTTATAATTAAGGTCTAAACCATTAGTATTTTGAAAGAAACTGTTTTTTGCCCCTATTTCTAGAGCTTTATTATTCATTAGTTTTACAAATTCTTCTTCATTTCCACATATATATTCAGCTAAGGCTATTGTTGCATTATTGTGAGAGCTAATCAATGCTGCTTTTATTAAATCCAGAACAGAAATTTTATCGCCTTGGTGAAATTCAAAAAAGGAATTATTTCTACCGGAAGCTTTTTTTGAAATTTTTACAACTTCATTTAAATTTTTTGCATTTTCTATTGCAATTATTGCAGTTAGCATTTTAGTTAAGCTTGCCGGATATAATTTTTCATTGCTATTTTTTTCACATAAAATTTTTCCAGTTTCAGTCTCAAATACGATAAATGATTCAGCTGAAATATTAGAAAAAGAATTATCTGCAACTATTGAATCAGAATAAATTAATTTTGGATATCCAAAAACAATAGTAAAAGGTGTTATTAAAAGTATTAAAAATAAAAAGAAAACCAGGATAATCTTTAAAAAAAAAGATAGCGAGAAATTTAAATGTGAAAAATTTAAATTGACATTTAAATTAAAATCTTTTATTTTTTTAGAGGCATTTGATTTTTTTAGAGGCATTTGGCAAATTCTTCAATTTTAATTTATTTATAACAATTTTAATTTATTTATAATTTTCTAAAAATTTTTTATTTTCTTTTTTAAATAACATTTCATGAAATTCTATAAAAATAGACTCTAATTTTGATATTAATTTAACAGCTTTTTTATAAGAATTTTTTCTTTTTGATAAAATTAGAGGATAAACTATTTGTTGTAAAAGATTAGACTGTCTAATTGCACTATTTTCAAATAACTTTAAATGTTTTGGAAGCAATCCAAAGCTACTAAATTTGCTAGAAATTTTAATTATCTCTATATCAAATCCATTAAAATATAATGTTCCATCTTCTTCATGAAAACTTACAAAACCTTCTTCACATAAACTTTTTACAAAATCTTTTGATATTTTAAATTTTAAACATATTTCTTCTAAAGACATTTTATTTGAATCGATATTTGAATCGATATTATTTTGTAGCTTTTGCTGTCCTTGAATTTCTTTAAACTCTTTTTGTTCTAGTTCTCTTTGTAGCTCTTGTTGTAGCTCTTGTTTTTCAAGTAATTGTCCTGGTACTTGTCCTTGTATTTGTGCTCTTCTCTGTGTTTGTCCTTGTGCTTTTGCTTGTGCTTGTCCCTTTTTTTGTAATAATCCCTGTAGTGCTAGTTGTTCTTTTTGCTCTTGTATTTCTTGTTGTTTTTCTTTATTTTCTAAATTTATATTTTCCAGCCTTTCCTTTATTATTTTTAATGGTAAAAAAGATTCTTTTTGCATTTTTAATATTTCATTTATCCTTAAAAAATCACTCCCGTTATAAACTCTATATTTATTGTCAGCTCTATTTGGTTTTATTAGACCTTTTGATTCAAGAAATCTTAATTTACTACATGTAACGTCTGGATAATATTTTTTAAATTTTTTAACTATCTCACCAATCGTTAGGTAATCTTTTTTAAATTTTTGCATTTTAATAAACGCTAAAGCGTTTTTTAATTGAAAAAAGAATTATATACAAATACTTAAAAACTTTTTTACATATTGCATTCCAAATTAAATATACTTAAATATACGTAAAAAAAATAAAAATGTATTTTCCTATTTGTATTTTATCTCCATATTTTAAATTAACTGAATTGTTAATTATTTCGCCATTTAAATATGTTCCATTTAAACTATTTAAATCCTCTAACTCAAAATGATCATTGATTTTTTTTATAACAGCGTGATGTCTAGAAACAGTAATATCATCAAGCAATATATCTGAATCAGCACTCCTGCCAATTGTTAATGTATTTTCTTTAATAAGAAATTTTTCACCAATACTTGGTCCTTTTATCACTATAAGCCCAGAATCACCTTTATTTATTTTTTTAAGTTGATCTTGAACTTCTTGTGGAATTTCACCAATTAGTTCTATTTCAAGTTTTTTTAAAGTAGCAGTTTTATCATCTTCAACTTTTTTAAATTTTTTATCCTGGTTTATATCTTGATTTATATCCTTATTTATATCCTTATTATTTTTACTTTGCACTTTTTGTTCCTCTTTAAAATTTCTTTATAATTACTTATCTTTTAGTAATAATTTAGAACTAAACTTCTTTTTTTAATTTAATTTATATTTTTAATTTCTTTTAAAATAAAGTCTTGCATTTTGATAAAGTAATCTTTATTTTTTGATTCTATATAGCATCTAATTAGCGGTTCAGTACCAGATGGTCTAATAAGTAACCAACTTTTATCTTCAAAAATTAATTTAACTCCATCAATATTGATTACATCTTTTATTTTAATTTCATTAAAAGAACTGTTTTTTAAATTAGCGAAATAATCAATTATTTTTTGCTTTTTTTCAGCATCAATTTCAATATCTATCCTTTTATTGTAAAAATAACCATATTTCTCATAAATTTGATTTAAATAATCAGATAAAACTAAACCATTTTTATATTTATTCAAATATGCTTGTATTTCTATTAACAAAAGGCATGCTAAAAGCCCATCTTTTTCTGGTATATGACCTTTTATACTTAAACCACCGCTTTCTTCCCCACCAATTAAAACATTTCCATTTAGCATTTCACTTGCAATATATTTAAAACCAACAGGAGTTTCTTTAAAAGATAAACCATTATTTAAACAAATTTCATCAATTAAATGTGTTGTTGCAACTGTTCTTACTGCAATATCGCTTTTAGAAAATCTTTTAGTTTCAATGAAATAATTTAAAATTAATGCTATGGCATTATTAGGACTAATAAAAATTCCTTTTTTATCAACAGCACCGAACCTATCTGCATCTCCATCAAGTCCAACACCTAACTCCAGACCATTTTTTATTACATTACTTTTTAAAATTTCTAAATTTTTTTCTGAAGGGTCTGGAAGTTTTCCGCCAAATAAAACGTCTCTGAAATTATTATAAACAATAACATTTAGAGATAAATTATCCTGTAAAATTTGCGGCAATATTTTACTAGATGCACCATGCATTGTATCTATTGCCACAAGTGGTTTAAAATCTTTTATTAATTTACTATCAACTAAGCTTATCAATTTCTCTTTATAGCTTGTAAAATCATCAATTAACTCTATCTCATAATCTTTATTATTCTTAAAATCGTTATTACTGTAACAATTTTCTAAGCTTTTGCTTTCATATTTGTTATCATTAGCTTTATTATAAATATTATTAATATTGCCAATATTGTTATCATTAGCTTTATTATAAATATAAGTTTCAATTTCTTTAGTTATTACATCTTGGGCAGGTCCACCATAACTGCTTATAAATTTTATTCCATTATATTTTGATGGATTATGACTAGCAGTTATCATTATTGAACCATTTAACTTTTTATTAACAGCCATAAATGCAGACAAAGGGGTTGGAACAGAATGAGCTGCTAAAAATGGTTTAATTTTATGCTCCTTAATAGTTTCAGCTGAAAGATATGCGAAATCTTCAGATAAGAATCGGTTATCATAACCTATAAATAACCCTTTGGAAGAATTATTACTATTAATTAAAAATCTACAAATTGCTTGTACTACAGTTTTTAAATTATCAAATGTGAATTCTTTTGCAATTATGGCTCTCCATCCATCAGTTCCAAATTTTATAGAATTTTTTTTGGTATTTACACTGCTTAAATTTTTCATAATTTTTCCTTTTACTTTTGGTCGGGATGAGAGGATTCGAACCTCCGACCCCCAGTACCCCATACTGGTGCGCTAAACCAAGCTGCGCCACATCCCGACTAAATTATGACAAATGTCTATATAAATAGTATAATAAAAAAACTTACTTTATTACAACTAAAATTAATTTTAAATTAAATTAATATTTAAATTTAATAAGAATTGGCGTTCCAATAAATCCATATTTTTCTCTTAAATTATTTTCAATATATTTAATAACATTGTTCTTTTTATTAACATCCATATTGCAAAATACTAAAAAATATGGCGGAGATGTTTTAATTTGTCTTACAAACTTTATTTTAAACTTCTTATTTTTAATATAAATTGCAGATTTGCTCTCTAAATCTTTAAAATAATTTGTTAAATCATGCTCAGATATTTTTTTACCTCTTTCTTCAAGCAAATAGTCTATCATTTTGAAAATTTCTTCATTATTTTTCTGTTTTAGTGCACTTATTTTTAAAAAAGGTATAAAATTTAAATGTTGTAAATCAGAATTAAGCTCATCTATTAAATTATTTAATTTATCATTGCTCACTAAATCAATTTTGTTAAATAAAATACAAACACTTTTGCCTTTACTTAAGCATTTTTCAACTATTCTTCTATCCTGATTAGTAATTTGTTTTGTACTATCAATTATTACTAAACAAATATCAGAATTATCTATACTTCTGAAAGTTCTTATTTTACTGTAAAATTCCAACTCTTCTTCTTTAATCTTATCTTTTTTTAATCCTGCTGTATCAAAAAACTTATATGTTTTTCCATTAATTTTTATAATACTATCTATACTGTCTCTAGTTGTTCCTTCTGTTTCATCTACTATTACTCTTTCTTCATTAATTATATTATTAAATAAGGTTGACTTTCCAACATTTGGTTGCCCAAGTATAGAAATTGTTGGAATATTGTCCTCTTCTTTTACTTTATCTTCATTGTGTATTTTGCTTTCAATATTTATCTTGATATTTTTTATTCTTTTTACTATCTCATCCAGCAACTCTGTAATATTTAACCCATGAATTGCTGACACTACTATTGGGTATCCAAAACCTAAATCCAAGTATTCTTCAATATAATAGCTAGTGCTTAAATCTTGAGGATTATCCCATTTGTTGCCTACAAATATTATTGGCTTTTTTGTTTTTCTAAGTAAATTAGCTATTTCATAATCAAGAATAGTTATAGGATTTTTTACATCCACCAAAAATATTACTATATCTGCTTCATCTACAGCTTTAATTGCTTGTTGGAAAATTTTTTTAGATAAGCTATCCTGCTTATCAAATAAATCAATGCCTCCAGTATCTGTAACAATAAAATTTATGCCTGACCAATCAGTTTTATATTGTTTTCTATCACGTGTTATCATTGGTCTGCTATGAACAATTGCTTCAGAATGATCACACAACCTATTTACTAATGTAGATTTTCCAACATTAGGTTTGCCCACTAATGCAATTTTTATATATTTACTCATAATATTTTACTTGTAAAACTTAATCATTAATAATAAAACTTATTGATAACATTTAGAAACATTTAATAACACTTAATAACACTTGGTAAACACTTAATAACACTTAATTAAAACACGTAATTAAAAATCATATATAATATTAAAAAACGATAAAATAACATGATTTACAAAAGAATGTCCATCTTCTGGAATTATTTTTATGTTACTGCTTAATTTTATAAAAAAATCTTTTTTATATCCATCTAATGTTAAGCTGTCATAATTTAAAATACACGATGGAATGAAAATCTTATCATATAAATTTAACTTTGTTTTTTTTAGGGTATTTACAATATCAACAGCAGTAAGCAATGCTGTAACTTTAACATTGCCTCCAAAAAAATTATTTTTTACTGGTAAAATTTCAATATTTTTTTCAAAATTAATATTGTTTAAAAAGGAAATATTAAACTGATTAAAAAGTTTTATAACTTTATCTATAGCAAGTTTAATTGGATGAAAGCCATATTCAGAAGTAATTATTAAATATTTCTTAAAATTTTTACATTTTCCAACTGTTAAATCTATTTTATTTATTTTTTCTAATTCCTTTGAAATATTAATTTTTTTTAGCTCAGATTCAACTTCATTTAAAAAATTTGCAACTTTTCCTATTCCGTTTTGTATTTGTAAAAATTTACCATAAGAACTATATAGTGGAAAAGATTTACCAGCTAAAATGTAAAATTCATCAGATAAAAAAATTTTTTTTATATTTTTATTTTTTTTATTTTCTTTCTTAAAATTTTCTATAAATTTAATCAACTCTAAACTTCTTACTTTATCATAAGGCACTAAAAGATTAGATTTATTAAATTTTGTTATTCCTACTGGAACAATTCCTATTGATAAAATGTTTTTATAATTTTTTATTAAAATATCCAAAGTGTTTTTTAAATCAATTCCATCATTAATACCTGGGCATAAAACAATCTGTATGTTTGTTCTAATGCGATTATCATCTAATATTTTAAAAAATTTCAGAGACTTTTCATTATTTTCACTATTTTTAAAATTAAATAATATTTCTCTTATTTTTTTGTCAAAACTATGAATAGAGATATAAAGAGGTTCTATTTTAAACTTTATAATTTTTTGGATATCTTTTATTTCAAGATTTGTAAGAGTAATAAAATTTCCATTTGTGTAGGACTCTATATAATCGTCATCTTTAACATATAGTGTTTTTCTTAATCCCTTTGGAAGTTGGTTTATAAAACAAAAAATACAATTATTCTTACATTTTCTTAATTTTATTTCTTCCAATTAATTTTTAGATTTTATTTAATATTCAAAATATAATTTTTTACTTCTTCTATGTCTTCTTTTGGTGTGGAAGCCCCGCCTGTTATGCCAATATGTGTTTTTCCTTTAAACCAGTCAGGGTTTATCTCTCTATAATTTTCAATATGGTATACACTTGAATTATAATTCTTAGCAATATTTGCTAAATGTGTAGTGTTTGCACTATTCTTACCGCCAACCACTATTATTAATTCTGAATTAATTGCTAAATTTTTTACTTCATTTTGTCTTTTTTCAGTAGTATTGCAAATAGTATTTTCAATTACTATCTTTTTTGCCTTATCTATTAGTTCAGAAATTATTGCTTTTGCATTATTTTTAATCTGTGTTGTCTGCATAACCACACCAATCTTTTGAACTTTATTTATTTTTTTATCTACATCTGCAGGACTTGATATTACTGCAAGTTTTTCCTTGTTTTTAATTTGATCAACGATACTTATAACCTCAGGATGAGATTCATCTCCGATAACCACTACATAATAATTATTTTTAGAAAGCATTCTTGCTTTAGTTTGTGCGTTTTTTACAAATGGACATGTTGTATTTATTATTTTAACATTTTTTTCTTTTAATTTCTTTAAAACACTTAAAGGCATACCATGCGACCTTACAATGAAAATACTATCCGGTTCTATTTCACTTATATCATTTACAACTAGAAGTCCTTCTTTTTTTAATTTATCTACAACACCAGCATTATGGATAATCTGCCCTATGGAGTAAACTTTTTTATTTTTTTTGCTGTACCTTTTAAGTGTTTTTTCAGTAATTTCAAGAGCTCTTTTAACACCAAAGCAATAACCACTTAGTTTAGCAATTTCTATTTTTATACTCATAAGTTAAATCCTTCTTTAATTTTTTTATTTAAGATATTTGATTAATTTAT
>Ga0185342_1001346_pt1 | contig 10234 bp, 10 predicted proteins | sample ConPoolayeEmetaG_FD_128045 | JGI IMG/M metagenome (GOLD analysis project Ga0185342, IMG submission 128045) | Hot spring microbial mat communities from California, USA to study Microbial Dark Matter (Phase II) - Cone Pool mat layer E metaG... ...
TCCTCATACAGTTCGGAATCGAACCTCGCAGACATGGTCTTCTCGACCAATTTGTACACCATTTATATAAAGTGTACACATTTTTAATAAACATGTCGCTGAAATCACAATACAAGGTTTTGACTCGTCAAAACACACGGTTACTCGGTACCTGCAGCCTTTAAGTGCAAATAGAAATGCGTTCTCTTTGAATTTTCGAATTCTCCTTTTTTAGGTTATTTTTTGTAGGTCTTCGGGGCGGATTTTTCCCTTGTGTAGTGCTGTGGCAATGAGGACGCCCGCTACTCCTATTTTTTGCAAGTCTATTACCTGGTTTATGCTTTCTATTCCCCCACCCGTTAGGACTGGTATGTTGACTTTTTCAATTAGTCCCTTTAGGGTTTCCTTTTCTACTCCTTGGAGGGTTCCTACCTTGGAGAGCTCTAAGAAAATAATTTCGCTGACGCCTTTCCTCTCAAATATTTCTGCTGCCTGAACCGGATTTAATTTTATTAACTCTGCGGATTTTGTGAGAATTTTTCCCTCCTTGTAGTCTAGGCTTCCCACGATTTTTTGTTTTCCCACCGCCTTTACACATTCTTCCAACTGTTTGACTGATTCTAGTGTTTCTGTGGCCACAATGACTTTTTGTGCGCCGGCTTCCAAGATTCGCCTGGCATCCTTTGGATTGTTTGCTCCCGCATCCACAATTAGTTTTAAATTGGTTCTACTGGAAATTTCTTTGACTGCTTTAATGTTTGAGCCTAATCCCTGTATGGCGTCTAAATCCGCTATGTAGAGCTCATCGAAACCATAAATCTCCTGGAAGGCCAAGGCTATATCCAACGGTTTTGAAGAGGCTGAGAGAACTGTTTTTACTGGCTGATATTTCTGGCGTTCTCCACTAATGGCTTGAACAATTTCTCCCTTCAAAACATCCATTACTGGTATAACCCTCATAAGAAACACCATAAAAGGGTTAAATTTTTGAATAGTCCAACATTCCCGGAAAAATTATAGAGGTACTAGTTAAAGTTTGAATCAGTGTCTGTATTTAAAAAACTTCGCGTCGCTAGAATGTTAAAGGGAAACCTGTTAAGGTTTGCAGATGACTAAGTTGTGGTGGTTTGGTTGAAATTACTGGTTTTCGAGTTTTTTTCTGGAGGAGGTTTTGTTGAGGGGGAGATCTCGGGTTTGATAGGCGAGGCTTATGCTATGCTCCGCTATATTGTTGAGGACTTTAGGGAAGCGGGCTTCGAGGTGTACACAACGCTTGATCATAGAATTGCACAGCTTGTTCCTCCTTTAAGGGCTCATCAGGTCAAAGTTGTTTCTAGTTGGGATTTAGATTTATTTCGAGAATTGCTGGGTGAGTTTGACGCCGTGTTCCTAATAGCGCCCGAGACGGATAATATTCTGTACTCCTTGGCTTCTGAGGTGGTTAAGGCTGGTGCTAAACTTCTTGGTCCTCTTCCCTCCGCTATAGAATTAACTACTGATAAGAGTAAGCTTCTGGGTGTTGCGAAAGAATTGGGATTAAAGGTTCCGAGGCACAGCCTCTCAAAGACTAGTAGTTCTGCTGCGAGTGTTGAAAAAATTGTTCAGGGTATAGGTTATCCAGTTGTGTTTAAGGTTTTGGATGGTGCGGGTAGCGAGGGGTTGAGCCTTGTGAGTGAGGGGAATGAAATTCCGCAGGCTATAGAAAAGATTCGCAGGGTAAGTAATCGTGACTTGTTTCTGGTGGAGGAATTTGTTCCTGGTGTAGATGCCAGTGTAAGCCTGATTTCTAATGGAGAAAAAGCTTTTCCCCTATCTTTAAACTTTCAATCTGTAAAGATTAGAAGTCCCAATGAGGAGTCTAAATATGAGGGTGGATATGTTCCCTTGAGGCATAGACTGAAGGAACAGGCCTTTGAGGATACAAAAACTCTGGTAGAAAACATAAATGGGTTGCAAGGATATGTAGGTGTGGATGTTAAGCTTTCTGATGATGAGGTAACTATTCTGGAAGTTAATCCCCGTCTCACAACCTCCTATTTGGGATTAAGAAGAGTTCTCAGACAAAATCTTACCAGTATGATAAATGAAGCCATTGTCAATAAAACCCTACCCTCAAAAATCAGCATTGAAGGTTGTGCATATTTCAAAAAAATATATCTTCCAGACCTAAGAATTGATGAGGGTAGATTTAGAAAGATTGCACAGCGTAAAGGTGTAGCTGCTCCGCCATTTCCTATGGGTGACAAAATACACGCAATCCTAGTTACACACTCGAAAAACGAGAAATTGGCAATGTTAAATATGGAGAAAATGAAGAAAGACCTAATAGAAGAATTAACTGGAAAAAAAATAAAAACTGTTATAGAACAGCAAGAGTTGGAGAAGTTTCCTAATGGTTAGCTCGTTTGGAGGCATGTATATGGACTTAAGCACTAAGGGGAGCGCTCTCTTCATGAAAATTATTCAAGAAGCGGGGGAAGCCCTAGAAAAAGGAAAGTATAAGGAGGCGTTCCAGAAATTTACTGAGGCACGTATTGTGCAGCGTAATCTCAGTGCGGGGAACATTCAGGAAATATTGGGGGCAAAAAGTAGCAGGGAATGTCTTCTCATTTCCATTAGGGCTTTCGCCCATGCTTGTCAAGCTCTAAACGCTACTGTAGAATCCTTTATTGCGGCGACGCTTTTTTCTCAGGATTTAGAGGACGCCCGCGCATTTCTGGGAAGGGCTTCTGGAGTTGCAGAGGCCTGTTTTGACCTGGTCAGCATACTAAAATGGTCTTTGGACAAACTCACCGATAGTGAGGAGGATAAAAAAACACGGAGATTCGGCGAGGAAGCAATTAATAATTGGAGCAGGATCCTATTAAGAGTCACAGAAATGATGGATGAGAGGGGATTAACTGCACCAACCGGTTTAATTGAGATGGCCAAGAAGGAGGGCCTAATAAAGAGTTAACTGAGGAGGTTTCGGGTTGCTATTTCTGGGATGGGATATTGGAGGTGCGAACACCAAAGCTGTGGCGTTATACACGAATCCCAAGGGTGAAGTGGAGAACTACGAGTCTCTCTCGGTATTTTTTCCCGTATGGCAACACTCTCTCTCTGAACTACCCCAATTACTGGCACAAATGCGGGACGAACTTTGTAAAGATAGAAAACCCTACTCTGTGGGCGTGACAATGACCGCTGAACTTTCTGATGCTTACCAAACAAAGCGTGAGGGTGTAAACCATGTTTTAGAATCCGTTGAGCAAGCTTTTCCCGAAACCAACGTTTGGGTGGTTGATGTTGAGGCTAACCTTCTAAATCCGGTTGAAGCTAGGAGAAATCCCTTAAGGGTTGCTGCTGCTAATTGGGCTGCTTCGGCCTGGATGGTAGGCCGCCACATTAAGGATTGTTTTCTGATAGACGTGGGGAGCACTACCACCGACATCATACCTGTTGTGGATGGAAAACCCTTTACTGTGGGAAAAACTGATACTGAGAGACTGATTTCGGGGGAACTTGTTTATACCGGTGCACTTAGAACAGTTATACCCGCCATTGTGAGCCGCGTTCCCGTTTGGGGTAGGGAGTGTAGGGTTTCCTCTGAAAAATTTGCTCTCTCAGCTGATGTACACTTGATTCTCAGCAACATTAGCGAGGAGGAATATTCCTGTGAGACAGCGGATGGCAGAAGCAAAACTGTTGAACATAGTTTGGCACGCTTGGCTCGTGTGATATGTGCCGACACCAATATGCTTCGGAGGGAAGAGATTTACGAGATTGCAAAGCATATTTATCAGTGTCAATTAGACCAAATAAAAGAAGCTATACTCCAAGTTGCTTCTGGGAATCCAACGATTAGTAGAGTGGTTGTAGCGGGAATGGGTAGGAATTTTTTAGCCCGCAGAGCCGCCGAAGCTGTGGGTTTTAAAGAAATAATTGATTTGGGGCAAATCATTGGGGATAAGGGAGCCACTATGTCCACAGCTTATGCCATGGCCCTAATGGTCGCATCTCCTTACAAGAAACATTAAAGCCCAATATAGAAACATTTTCAGAAATTTGCGATTAAAGGGTGGCGTTATATGCAAAAGAAGTCCTTTCACCGGTTAAGAATAAGCGCTATTAATATATCCAAGGACTCATTAAAATAATGAGGATTAACGAGATGTATGCAAAATGCCCATAGACAGAAGAGATCTAACCTTCCTTTCACAGATACCTTTTCAATTATCCGGCGAAGAACATCTAAGTCCAATTGACTGGTGCTTCTACCTCTCCTTCAACTGGGGTATACACAAAAATCTACCGCCCTCAACTGCCCAAAAAATTCTTACCCTCGCCCTTGAAGAAAAGATTCTGGAAAAAGAAAACGAAACCCTAACTATTAAAGAACGCATAGAACTCCCACCACTCTACAAATTGAATATAAACGTTAGACCTGAAGAATTAATAAATATTAAACCATACAGCATAAAAAGCAGGATAGAATGCAAAGAAGTACAATTAAAAATCCAACAAAAAACTATTACAAAAGAAGAAAAGCCCCCAATAGTTCAGTTCAAAGAACCCCCAAAAATCCAAAAAACTTCCGGGGAAGAGATTAAAAAAGAAAAATCTAAGGAAGACACGGAGGTAAAAGAAAAACAGATAGAGGAAGAAACAAAGCAGAAAACGAAGTCTTCTAAAAAATCAAAACCCGAAGAGAATAAAAAGGCAAAATTAACCCTAGACCACTTCACCAAAAAGTAGTTTATTCCTCCAAAAACTGCTCCAGAAACCCTCGCCCCCCTATTTTTTAGAACTTGAGTTTCCCTTCCAAGTAATCCTTAACCGTTTGGAAATCGTTAAGCCCATAACCAGTCAATACACATACAACCCTTCCATCAAATGTTTTCCAATTCTTCAACACTCCTGCTATTGAGGCTGCGGCGCCGGGTTCTACAAAAATCCCTTCCCTGCGCGCTAGTTCGACAAGGGATTCCATGATTTCTTTATCAGAAACCGAAATAATTTTGCCTCCACTTTCTTTTGCTGCTTCAAGAGCAAGAGGAGCATCAAAGGCATTCAAAACCTCAATTGCGCTCGCAACGGTTTGTGCCTTCTCCCACTTTCTGAGCTTGTACCCTTTCCAAGCTAAGGCCACCGGGCTGCAACCCTCTGCTTGAACGCCAACTAAACGAGGAATCCTATCAGTAAGCTTCAATTTCTTTAATTCCCAAAATCCCTTATAGATGGCGGAGAGAAGCACTCCAGAACCAACAGGAACCACAACCCAATCTACATTCGGCAACTGCTCCCAGATCTCAAAGGCAATGGTTTTTTGCCCCTCTCTCCTCCAATAATAATCCCCAGCAAACTGCACGCTGGGGTCTTTAGCATATTCCATTGCGGTGGCCACAGCTTCGTCAAACCCCCCATCTACAAATTCCACCTCCGCTCCGTAGAGCTCCATCATAGTTATCTTAGCCACCGGCGCATTCTTTGGAACAACCATTTTACATTTAAGCCCCGCTTTAGCAGAATAGGCGGAAACAGAACTGGCCATGTTCCCAGTGCTCGCACATACAACCGATTTTGCCTCCCTCTCCAGCGCCTTAGTGAGTTCCACAGCGCTCCCGCGATCCTTAAAAGATCCCGTGGGGTTGTGTGACTCTAGCTTAAACCATAGGTCTAGTGCTAGGTCATCTCCTATGGTGTCGCTTCTCTGTAGAGGTGTGCTTCCCTCATTTAGTGTTACGAGGCGGGTAATCTTTTCGAAGGGAAGTAGTTCGCGGTACCTCCAGATGGTTCTGCCGTGAAAATCTTCCCGGCTCAACCGCATAGAATCATACTCGTAATATACTTGGATTGGCCCTTTACAATCGGGACATAGAATCGAATTGTCCCCTATACGCTTTCCACAAACCGCGCACTCTAAATACATAGAATCACCAGCAACTTCCACATATACTTTCTATTATATTATTTTTCGATTATTTATACTTTTGAAAAGCAGTTGCATAGTAAGTAATACTGCTTTTTACGTTTCAAATTTAAGTTTGATTCTTCAAGGTAATATGTTTGTTTTCAGATAGGGAAATAACTTTTTTGATGATAGTGTTGTGGATGGGCCTATTATCTATGAGGTTATATTCGATAGTTGTGTTCTTCTTCTTATTTTCCAGTATTTGATGTAGTTTGCGGTGGCTTTGGCTGCTCTTTCGGGATTTTGGTAGACTGCTACACCGTTTTTTTCCAGTTGGGCTTTTTCTTGGATGGGACGCGTGTTTGGTGATATTAGTGCCGCAATAACTGGCTTACTGGTTTCCTTTGTTATTTCAATTAGTTCTTTTGCTGGTAGTGGAATTTCGGATTGAAATGAGGGGGTATACACTGCGACTAGAACGTCAACGTTTTTGTCTCTAAGAATTATTTCCCCCACGGTTCCATAAAGATTGGAGAACACATAGGCCACGCCAGTAAGGTCGACGGGGTTTTGAACGTTAATCTTTATGGGAATTTCTTTCTGGATGCGTTTCTTTGTTTCTTCAGAAAGTTCCGCTATTTTAATTCCATAACGTTCTAAAACTTCGGTTATTACAAGACTGGGGCCTGCTGTGTGGGTTATTAGGGCTACGTTTTCTCCTTTGGCTGGGGGAAGGATGGAGATGGCCTTGGCGGCATCAATTAGTTCTGAGGGTTCCACCACTTCAAGTATTCCTGCTTGGGTGAATGCCGCTTTATATAGTTGATAGGTTCCTGCGAGGGACCCTGTGTGTGAGAAGGCGGCATTGTTGGATACTTCTGTCTTTCCCACCTTGTATACTATTACCGCCTTTTCTTTAGCCGCCTCTTTTGCTGCCTGTAAGAATTCGCGGGCTTTATCCAGACCTTCTATGAACAAGCAGATGACTTTGGTGGTGGGGTCTTCTTTTAGATAGAGTAGCATGTCCGCTATCTCTACGTTGGCTCGGTTTCCTACACCTACATACTTGCTGAATCCCAAATTTTCCTCAATGATGTAGGACAGAAGGGTTGTACCCATTCCCCCAGATTGGCTAACAAGAGATATGTCTCCCTTGGACAATTTTCCTATGGGGGCGAAGCTGGCATTCAAATTGCAGTAAGAGTTAATCATCCCTATAGTATTGGGCCCGATAATCTTGATTCCCACTTCATCACATATTCTTGCCATTTCTTTCTCAGTTTGGGCACCCTGCTCATCCAGCTCCTTGAAGCCGGAAGCAAAGATTACCAGTCCCTTCACCCTCTTTTTAGCGCATTCCTTAACCGCGTCTAATACCCCATCGGGAGGCAGTGAAATTATCACCAGATCAATGGGATCTGGAACTTCCAGAATACTGGGGTAAGACTTGTATCCCCCCACATTTTGTGCATTTGGATTAATGGGATAAATTTTTCCTTTGTACTCCGCCTCAATTAGCGCCTTTAGGCTCTGATATCCGAGTTTTCTGGGGTTTCTCGAGGCTCCAATAATGGCTACAGATTTGGGGAAGAAAACCGGCTCAAACTCTTTAAGGATGTCACGCATTATTTTTAACCTCTTATTTCCAAGAAACAACTCTCACTATTAATAACTATTGCAACTTTTACAAAAAATAAAAAATATGGTAGGGGGATAATGGGAGGGAAATGGCTACTCTCCAGTTTGTTGCTTGGGTAAGAGGCGTTTTGGGGGCAGTAATCCAAAGTACATTAGTGTGAAGGCCAATGCCGCAAATAACCATACACTGGCTTCCAGAACTGCGTTGCTCAGGAGGAGTGCAAACAAATTGGATACTTGAACCATTATTGCGGAGATCGCGGCGGTTCCCAGAATCATGCCCATTATGCGGCGCTCGTCTTTTTGTTTGGAAGCGTAGTAATAGAAGGAGAGGGCGATTATCAAGAAAGCAACCAGCCAGGTGACGAGTGTTACTAGGGAGGCGACCAAGCTCATGTTAACAGAAAGCGTTAGCTGTACTTCTTCTGCAGTAATTGGGGTAATAGAATTAAGAATTAGCATTATTAGGAATACTATGATGAAAACGTAGATTATTACTCTCCTTACCCGTATTAGTTGTGAGAAGAATAGCCAGAAAAACACCAAGATCAGAGGGATGGAAACAAAGTGTATGCGGTACATCACTAATGTCACCGTGGGAACGAAGGTGAAAAGGCTGGGCGTTGTGATGTAGAAATACGAAGCAATGGCCACGCTTAGTGTGGAGAGTCCACCAACAAAAGTTGCTATGGATAGAAGGACGAATGTTTTCTTGCCCGGAGGTTGTTTTCGAGATCTAATAAAAAGCGAAGCTGAAACTAAAAAGGCAACCAGTGATGCTAACGCTGAGAAATAAAGCTTGGTATACATCCCTGAAGAGACGCCGAAAACAGCAGATAAACGATAAAAATCGCTAAGGAAATACGCATAAATTATAAATTGCGCCAAACTCAGCATAAACTGCACCCTTTTCGGCAAAGTCGTTATAGATAGTAACTATTATTTAAGAATATGTTAAAAAATTAATTGTGGCGTGAAGTATTTATAATTTGTGAAAAGCAACAAATAAGCTCCTAACGCTAAATAATGCCTGCTCTGATTTTTGATGACCAATGCTCTCTAGGGAAAAATACCAAAATCAGATAATTCTTGGAAAAATAGTAGTATGGGCCGAACCAGTATTCACTGGTTAAATATGATCCACATATTGGAATACAATAGGGAGTGACTTATTATGGAATGACTACTATATAAATCCGCAATTCCTGCCCTCCGTGTTTTCTATATGGGTGTTTACAAAGAAGAGGAGTGTCGGCGTCAAATTTTATAGAAGGTATTAGATTTGACGTGTTTGTGAGTGTAATGGAATTGTGTTTTTGTGGAAGACGGGAGGTAGGATTTGGTTACTTTATGAGCATACGTTTTTTCTTATCTTAGGCTTTCGAAAAACTTGTCAAGTAGCCCTACAACCGAGAAATCTTCCTTATGGTATTCCCTGATTTTGGTTTTACATGTTGCCATGGAAACACAGTTACAATATTTGGGTTCTATCTGTTTACCGTCAATTTCACACACATTTTTAAAGAGATTTTTACTTATATGGGGGCAGGGAATTAAAGTTAATGCTTCTATTATGGCTCCGCCCACAATGTTGTTGATATCTGTTGTATCTGCAAAAAATTTTTCAAACAGCTCCTTTTTTTCCTCTATAATCTTGAATATGATGTCTTCTACTTTTTTCAAAAGCTCCGGTTTTTCTGCCTCAGATATCAGAATCAAATACCAGTCCTTTTCACCTGTAGAGAAAGGCTTAATATAGGCATTCATATTTTTAAAGGAGATGGATTGAGGTGTCTCTCCTGTGACCTCCCCCCAGAACTTCTGAGAAGCGGTGAAAATTCCCGCAATCAAATCGGGATCTGCCTCAATAGAACCAAGAGTTAGGCTTACGGGACAAATCCCATCTGAATTTATGATATAGATATTATGAATAATCAAATCTTTCCACTCCAAACGAAGGTGTGCTTTCCAGTTTTGTAATTTTCATTAACCTCACTATACCTAAGGACTCAACGAAATCAGTTTCATCTTGTATACTTAATCTCAAATTTGTTTATAAATGTTTTATTTGGAACATAAAAAGGCTCTAGTGCAATTTGAACCAAAGATTGGAGGAAGTGCTTCCACAAGGTGTATATATTACTATTCCTTGACATCTATGTTCCTTCTCATCCACTTTCCATTATATTTTGCTTTGGAGGTATTATGTTTAAACCCTATTCCTAAAGGGTAATTTCCACCTAAAGGGCTTGGAGTATAAAAACAATCCTCCAGGCGAAGAAAGGGTGACAGAAAACAATTAATAGGACAATCGAAAAATAATCCTATACTAAATCTTAGACTCATTGCCATCATCCACTACTACTTTGGAAATTTAATTGATTAGAAACTTTTTTCTCGATAGGGTGTAATTGCTCTTTTATCTTTTCCTTGCAATCAGATATGGCTATGATGTTACAGTTGTTTTTTTCAAGTCTATTGATTTTTAATTTGCAAAAGTGTTTGAAGATTTTTACCTGTAAATAGGGGCAACGAATTTTTCTTAATCTTTCTAAGATTTGGTTTTTAACATTCACGCTGATTTCGTTTGTGTCGGCGACAAATTTTTCGAAAATCTCTTTGTTCTTCATTACCACCTCTAATATGCTTTTTTCAACTGTTCGTAGTAGTTGTGGATTTTCAAATTCTAAAATAATTACAAGGTACCAATTTTTTTCTCCTGTG
>Ga0185342_1001349_pt1 | contig 10229 bp, 9 predicted proteins | sample ConPoolayeEmetaG_FD_128045 | JGI IMG/M metagenome (GOLD analysis project Ga0185342, IMG submission 128045) | Hot spring microbial mat communities from California, USA to study Microbial Dark Matter (Phase II) - Cone Pool mat layer E metaG... ...
GTTCAAGATAATAATCAATTATTCCTTTTATAGTTTCTTTATTTTTGGCAAATGAATTTATGATGTATTTATCGCCACTAGAATCAAATAGCATATCTAAATCTTTGATAATAATATCAGACCAATCCTCTTTTGGAACTTTAGATTTCTTATTACATATTCTTTTCAGCATATTCATAATATCTATTAGTTGTCTTTCGGCGGCGGTTTGCTTTTCATCTCCAATCGCTATTGAAGCCAGGTATGGAAGATAAGGCAGATTATCACTTCCTTTGGGCAGTTGAGATGATCGTTCGATTCCCCTCATAAGACGAGCTGAGTTTATTAAAATTGGTCTGTCTCCCTCTCCAAGGGATATTTCACCGGTGTTTATATTGACCAAAACATTTTCCCATGAATTCATGGCTATTCCGAGATATTTTAATGTCTCTGCAATGGTCCTTAGTCTTTCCAATGCCTTTTCTGCTTTTTCAGGTTTGAGTTTTTTTACGATCTGCAAGGTATCAAAGCCCGTAGCAAATAATTTTATCCATTCATCAGAGAGGGGTGTTTGAACTCTAAACCCAGAAAAAACCTGAACATTATCATGTAACGGGCCGTTCTTTGTAATGATGCATATTCTTTGAAAAAACAACGCCTTATTTTTGTAGAAACCTAATTCCTCAAGGACAGAACGAAGCAATATTGTAGTGTCCACATCTGCGTTATCCATGAACCAACTATTTTCTTGTAGGAAAGATTGTGGAATAAAAAGAATTTGTTCTTGCATTTTTTTAAAAGGGGCCGTTGTTTTTGATAATTCTGTTTCACGCATTATAGTCCATATGAATTTTTTACCTCGTATGATTACAAACGGCCCTTCTTGTTTTAAACTGTATTTCTGATTTTGTAGATCAATTATTTCGTCAAACTGCGATACGTTTATATAACGCTCTATTGCAATGGGGCGATTTTTGATATCTGCGCCTATTAAAGTTTGACGGACAGTACGCGGTTTTAATTTATTCCATATAATTATGCTAGCAGGTTTGTCAGAGAAAGGCCCTGCTATTTCGTTGAATTCCGCAAGAAGTGCCAATAAATTAGGATCATTGCCTGCTATTCCAGCATTGTTTATGGAAGCCCATTCTTCAATTTCATCCTCAGCCAAAGGATGGACGTTTTTGAATGCGTCTAAGATATTATCAGGGATTTTTAAAAAGTTTATCAATTGAGATAAGTTTCTATTTTTAATCACTTTGTAGCCTCTCCCCCTTTTTCGTATCCTACTACTTAAAAGTTACGTAGTTTTTTATTTTAATCTCCACAAAATGTTGACAATTTGATCAGTAGGCGTAAAGTACCTATATGGCTGAGATTATTAGAATTCTTCGTCCGCGTCAATTCACTGAAGAGGAGGCTGAACATCTCTTGCCAGCAGTTAAGCGTATTACGTGGCGTGCTTCTACAGACGCCGAGAAAATCACAGAGCAGTTAAAATTTATACCACGTAATGAGCCAATATTTGATCGTTTATCAGCTGAATTAGACCTTGTTATAAGAAGGTGGGCCATCAAGATCAGCAAATTGGGACTCAAACCTTCTGGGATTTGGATTGTGGAATTCGAGGCAAAGGATGGTGTATACACATGGCGACTAGGAGACGACCATGTAAGTTATTTTAGTGCCAGATCATCACAATTAGCGGAAAGTAAAAAGGATGGTGACTATACTGATGAGCTCAATAAGTCGTGATTTAGAAATCCCCAAAAATATAAAACAGAAGGACATAACACTTATAAGAGTTGAATAGAGGAATAAAATACAATTATGATGAATATTTTTTTGAAGCAAATTTCCATAGGACCGATGATGAATTATGCCTACCTCGTTGGTGCTTTGGATACTAATTTAGTTATTGCTATCGACGCAGCATGGGATGCGAAAAAGATAATAAGTGAGGCGGAAAAAAATGGCAAAAAGATCACTGCAGTTCTTTTAACGCATACACACTTTGATCATTGCAACGCAGTTGATGAATTGTCAAAGGCCATGAAGGTCCCGGTTTATGTCCATGAAAAAGAGGTTAAAAATGTTTCAAATACTTTAAACATTAAGACAACAAAAGACGGGATGACAATTGCTGAGGCAGGTCTTAAAGTTTTATGTATCCATACACCTGGTCACACGCCCGGCTCTCAATGTTTTCTTATAAACGATGCAATTTTTACTGGTGATACACTGTTTGTAGATAGCTGTGGAAGAGTTGATTTGCCAGGAAGCAATCCTCAAGATATGAAGTCTTCTCTTCTAAAGATTGCATCTCTTCCAGAAAATATTATTGTTTTTCCAGGGCACAATTATGGTCTTGTACCTTACTCAACAATTGGCCAGCAGAAAAAGAGTAATCCTTATTTGTCTGGGGATTTATATTAGATAAAAAGGCGATTTTATAGAAGGACAAAAAGAAAATGGCAAAGAGGGATTTTTTAAAAACTTTGACGGAAGAAGGAATACTAGCCGATGGTGCAATGGGCACGGAGATCTATGCACGCGGCGTTTTTATAAATCGTTGTTATGATGAATTAAATCTTTCAAAACCGGAACTCATAAAAGAGATACACACCGATTATATTAATGCGGGTTCTAGTCTTATTGAAACAAATACATTTACTGCCAATCGCCTTGCACTTGCCGCATTTGGTTTTGAAAAGAAGGTTAGCGAAATAAATAGAGCGGGAGCTCGAATCGCGCGCGAATGCGCAGGAGATCAGTTATTTGTAGGCGGTTCTGTTGGACCAGCAGGCTGGGCATCAAAATCTCCACTTGAAGAAGACGAATTAAAGGATATTTACTGCGAACAGATTAGTGGTCTGGTTGATGGCGGATGCGATGTAATTATATTTGAGACATTTCTTCAACTAGAGGAACTTCGAATTGCATATGAAGCAGCGCGCTCCATTTGCAATCTACCTATAGTGACGCAGGTTTCATTAAAGTACATGGGCGATGAGGGCTTTGTCGGTTTAGATCCTGCGTTTGCGGCAAAGACTATGGATTCATGGGGGGCTGATGTCATTGGTGTCAACTGTTCTGATGGGCCGCAGGGAGTGTTTGAGGCCGTAAAAAAAATGGTTGAGGTTAGTACAAAACCTATTTCTGCAATGCCAAATGCAGGAATGCCACAAATGATTCAAGGAAGGCTTCTTTATTTGGCGTCGCCTGACTATTTTGCCGAATATGCACGCCGATATGCGCAGCTTGGCGTAGTTTTAATAGGTGGTTGCTGTGGAACTACTCCAGCCCATATTCGCGAAATGAAAAGATATCTCAAATCCATAAAGCCTGTTAAACGAACAGAGGTCCGTATTAAAGTGGATTCAGTTGGGCATTGTATAAGTTCTGTAGCCCCTGCAGAGAAAAGTGCATTTGGGGCAATTCTTGGAAAAAAATTTGCAGTGAGTGTCGAAATTGATCCTCCCCTTGGAGTCAATCCGGAGAAAGCCTTAGAAGGGGCAAGGCTTTTAAAAGATTTGGGCGTTGATGCTGTAAATATAGCAGACGGTCCAAGGGCTGTTGCTCGGATGAGTCCCATGGCCCTTGCTGTTCTTATAAAGGAGAAGGTGGGAATTGAAACAATAGTTCACTATTGTTGCAGAGACAGGAATCTTTTGGGGATACAAATGGATTTGATAGGTGCTGCTGCATTGGGTCTAAACAATGTGCTTCTTATAACCGGCGATCCACCCAAAATGGGGAATTATCCTGAAGCAACGGCGGTATTCGATATAGATTCGATAGGGTTGATCCGTTTTGCGGCAAATCTTAATAAGGGTCTGGATTTTTCTAATAGGCCTCTAAAAGAATCAACAAAGCTTTTGATAGGATGTGGTGTAAATCCTGGTGCCATTGACTTAGAAGTTGAAGTTGAAAGATATAAAAGGAAGATAGAGTCGGGAGCTGAATTCGTTTTTTCCCAACCTGTGTTTGATATAGAATTGTTAAATAGGTTTTTTGACTGCATAAAGAATGTGCCGCAGATCCCATTTTTTGTCGGGATACTTCCTCTCGCTTCACTCAGAAATGCTGAGTTTCTGCATAACGAGGTGCCCGGTATGCGGGTTCCGAAAAAAATCATGGAAAAGATGGAGGCGGCAAAAACTAATGAGGCACAGCAGGAAGTGGGCTTGAACGCCGCGCGCGAAGCGCTTGTTGCCGCAAAAAATCTGCGCCAAGTCTCAGGTGCCTACATCTTCCCCCCTTTCGGAAATTACAAAATTGTATCGAAACTCCTCGATGTGATCAGATAAATTCACGGGATCCCGTCTCTTGCTAGGAATTTATAAAGGATATCGATTGAGAGGTCGTCGAATGCGTCTGCGTATTCATCTATAAGGCGGTCATGCATAGACGGATCAAGATAATATGTATATGCAATCATATTTGCGAGGGATAAAAGATAATCCTCAGCGGCATTTCCTCTGTTTCTTGTTTTCGCTGGAAAAGCCATATAATCCCTTCTTGAGCTCTCGAGCCTTTTGCCAAATTTGTTTATCCATTTTGATATCTCCATGGCACATATTTTCCCTTCAGACTCCATCATGGGGCGCTCCACAAAATTGTCCGCGATATATTTACGTTTATAGTTAATATAATTATTCGCTTTGTTGATCACGTGCCTTTGACGATAAAGCTCTAAGAACACTTCATACGAAAAAGAGGAAGCGCCGCTGAAAAGTTCCAGACCGATTTCCCCTGTCAGTTCATGTATCATTTCGGTCCTTGTCGTGTAGTAATCCTCATAGAGATTAAGCACTTTATCGCCAAAGCCCATGCATCGCGCGTGGGAAATCACATTTTGCATCTGATGAGAGTCCAGCTCGCTGAAGAGATGTTTGATTTCCTCTTTTTCAGAGCTCGTCAGGGCGCTATCAAAGCTCTCTAGAAACAGAAGGCGCAGTTTCATATCGATCCTGTATGCCTGCCATTCGGTTTCTAATTTGCTTGCGTTCAATTTTATAGCGTCCTGATAAACATGCACACACTCGTGGACGAGAAAATTGAAAATATGATTGAAAGGATTGACAAACGAAAAAAGCGAGGCGCCGGATTCTATTGGCTGGAGGTAGAGAATGTTTTCTTTATCATTATATACTCCCATTGTGCCGGAGCCGTATACCTTGATACTTCTCTCATCCTGCGCACCTATGTTCTTTACTTTTATTTTGACGCGTCCATGTTTAACGGCTTCCTCGACGGTTTGCGCGATTACATCAAAATCAGCCGAAATCGCCTGTCCGCCGCGTGATACGTGCCTTCTGTTGAGCTCTTTTGCCACGCGAAGAGACACTATAACTGCAAGCGCATAAAGAAACTCGTCCTCGATGTCTGTATTGTTCGCGCAATCAATCGATATCGCTTCAAGGTCGTGCGGCCAAATTCCGAAGTGCAGGGCTGACGCAACGATCTCTTCCAAAAATTCCTGCTGTTCGGGGCCGAATGAAAAACCGCTGCCACGGCATATTTCATCGGCCATATAAGGCGCCAGATCAAGAGCATAAGGGTTTAGAAAGCCGTGGCATCTTTTGACAAAAATTTCATTTACTGCGTCCAGCATGCCGGATGATTCTTCCACTTCTTTTTGAGTCGGAGCACATTTGTAAAACAGCTGGGCGTCTCTATTGTACGCCCAATAAAGAGCCCATCTTGAAGGATTTTTTGAAACCTCAAGCTGGCAATATCCTATTCCGCCCTCTTTACTATAAAAATAATCTTCGTATTCAGCCATCTCTTCGACTGTAAGATCGCGTTCAGAAAGCGAAAGCGGCTCATAAAACGAAGCAGTCTCGGGAACAAAGGCCGTGCCTTTTCTGTTGGGCACCATGATTACGCGGCGAATGAGTTGGAAGTCGCTGCATGACGGAACTGGATAAGGTTCAACCGATCCCGTATTCTCAAGAAGAGGTTCAATAAGCGCAATACTGTAGGATTTTACTCGAGGAATATCTGGATAAAAATTATAACAAAAATTAAGGTTACCATAACGCGGCCGGAATTTTCTTTGAAATTGCTGAAGATCAGATGCCTTGGGAAATATATCGTGATAATCAGGATAATAATTTTCGGACATTATATCAAAGTATTTTTTGCCCAGCATTTGCGTAATGAAAAGCGGGTAAAAATAACGATACGAGGTTTCTTCGCACGGCGGTATCGGCATACGGATATTGTGTCGTCACAAAATGAAAAAAGTTGCTAGCCATTGTCTGCATAAAAAGTGCTTTTTTATTTGTATTGCTCTGTGATTACAATAAGTTGCAAACAGGGAAACGTCCCCTCCCACTTGACTTTGTCACGCAATTTAGGGTTAATAATCATATAGGAGGATCATATGAGCACATATATGACGTCACTTCCTGCAGCGACTGTAGCGGCCCAGCAAACCTTCATCACAAAGGTTTACTGGTGGATGTGCGTTGCACTTGTGACCACAGCCGGCATCTCGTATTATGTCTCCTCTTCTCCGGCACTTTTAACCACGGTTATCACAAACCAGGCCCTCTTTTTCGGCCTCATTATAGCACAGCTCGCACTTGTCATAGCCCTCTCGGCGGCCATAAATAAATTTAATGCCATAACCGCTACAGCCCTATTCTTTCTTTACTCTGCACTAACGGGTCTGACGCTTTCGGTCGTCTTCGTTGCTTTCACCGCTGAATCGCTTGCCACCACGTTTCTTGTCACCGCGGGGACTTTTGGCGCCATGAGCTTTTACGGCTACATTACAAAGAGGGACTTAACAACGGCGGGCAGTCTCGCCTTCATGGGGCTCATAGGTATTATCATCGCCTCCATCGTGAACATGTTTTTCTATAATTCTATTACCATGACAATTACAACCTACGCCGGCGTGCTTGTGTTTGTGGGGCTCACGGCCTACGATACGCAGAAGATAAAACAGATGGGTCCCGCCTTGAGAGAAGGATCAGAGGAAGAGAAAAAACTGGCGATACTCGGTGCGCTGCGCCTCTATCTAGACTTTATAAACTTGTTTTTGATGCTCCTTCGCCTGTTTGGTCGCCGCCGGTAATTTGACTTTGGAGAAATCTGCTGATAATCGTTTATAATATGAATTGTTCCAAAAAGTCGAAAACCAGTAAAATAAGGGCACATATTTTTGGACAAATTCTTTGTATATTATTATTTTGCCTTGTTTTTTGTGCGGCCCTTTTTAATGAGCCCGCCTTCGCCGGTCAAAAAGAAAAACGAGCCGAAGTGAAAGTTGGCGCGTATACTCCCCCGCCCGGCAGCCCTGAGAGAAAGGAGATTTTAGACGCTTTAAGGCAGATGGTAAAAAATATGTCTGGGCTCGATGTTGTTTTCGTTATTAAATATTTCAAGGTTCAAGATAGCTGGGCATGGATCCAAACGGAACCCCAATCAGCAGACGGAAAGAGCCATTACGAACCCATCAGCGGCCTGCTGAAAAAGGAAAACGGCGCCTGGAAATATCTTTACGGCCCGCCGGAAGGCGGGGTCTGCGAAGAGGATCCAGACTGCGCAGATCCGGAAAGATTTTTCAGGAAGCTGAAATCAAAATATCCATCGGCACCCCCCGGAATCTTTCCAAAATAGGAAGAAACGTATGAGCACCGGTATGACATCGTTTCCTCTAGAGGCTGCGGCGGCGTTGATGTCGTTCATGTTGAGACCGGGCCTGAATGTCTGCGTGAATGCTTCTGCCATTGGGGTGCCGTTCGCATCAGCAGCGGTATTCTGGATAGTTAAAGTATAAAGATGATGAGTCTTCCACAAACCCTGTGGGGTAAATGTCACTGTGTTATCATTCCATGTGAACGTTCCTGCAACAGGGCCACTACCTGTTATCTGGAATGCCACCTCAACACTTGCCTGATTCATCGCCGTGGAAAACGTGACTGAAATGGGACTGAAGGTCAGTTAATTATTTTGTCATTTATTTATTATTTTTCAAGTCCTATTGCGAGCGAACGAAACTGACAGGAATCGGATTCATTCCAATTTAAATTCAGAGAGAGACGAAACGACCCACTCGGCCTCCTTTAATGAAGAGGGAGGAAAAGTATTGCTAATTGCGAGGCACTTGAGTCCGGCAGCATGGGCGGCGGCGATTCCCTTGGGTGAATCCTCGATTGCCAAAAATTTGTCTAATTTTATCTTTGACATATTAAGCCGTTTTGCAAGTTTTTTACATGCCAGGATATATCCTTCCGGTTCTGGTTTACCCTTTACTACATCTTCAAGGGTTATAATTGGATCAAATAAATTCACCCAGTTTAACTTGTTTAGTATAAACAAAATTTCTTTTTTGCTGGCGCCGCTACATATTGCAAGTGCATATTTTTTTGACGCGTACTCAATGAATTTATCGACATCGGGCAAAAGAGGTATTTTTTTATTAAGCAATGAAAGTGTTTTAGATTGTTTTTTCTTGATGAGTATTCTTTTTTCATTTTCTAAAAAAATGCGATTATGATTTTTTCCTACTGCATCTAGAAAATCACGGTCATTTAATCCAACATAGAACTTTTCATATTCCTCTTTGCCGAATCTTATTTTGAGCGGCCAAAAGACATGAAGCCACGCCTTCATATGGACAGGTTCGGTATCGGTTATTACACCATCAAAGTCAAATATAAGGGCTTGAAACAAAATTCCTCCTCTCATCTATTTTTGTGAGATGATATGGTACCGGAAGAAAGATATGAATGTGCGCTGATACCGGCAAGAAGACCTTGTGCAGCGGAGATCAAAGGGTTTTGGGGGCGTCCACAGATTATGTCGCCGCATGCAAAGACTCCAGAAACAGAGGTTTCCAATCTGTCATTTATCATAACTTGTCCTTCAGCGGATATTTGAACTTCATCTTTGAGATAAGCGACAGAAGGCTGGTAATCATAAAGGTAGACGAATACTGCCGCTACGTATATTTCCTTTTCTTGTCCGCCCGAGAAGATAGTAATTGAATTTACTCGCTCCTGGCCATTTATTGACTTTGGACTTGTGCTAAAAAGAAGTTCGATTTTGTTATTATTCTGCAATTTGAAGAGAAGCTGGTTGTCTATGTCAAGTCGATTGGATGGTATGACGAAATAAATCTTTTTGGCGTAGTTTGATAAAAGTAATGCCTCTTCTACTGCATATTTTGTCTTTCCTATGACAGCTATTGTTTGGTCCTGCGCTGTGCATCCCTCAATTTCTGCACAATGAGAAACACCTCTTCCCCTAAACTCCTTTTCTCCAGCCGAGTACCCTGTCCTTTGGCTGGCGCCCGTTGCTAAAATAACGCTGCGCCCTTCAAATATCTCATTGTCAGAGAATGCTATTAAACCTTTCTTTTGAAAATCGACCTTTTTTATCTCAGTCGTCTTGATAATTGCACCCATATTTTCTGCCTGTCTGCGCATTCTATTTACTACCTCGGTGCCGCTTATAATATCTGGGAAGCCCGGAAAACCGATTATGCGACTCAATCCACCTAAAAGGCCATCTAATATGCCTTTGTCTATAACTAAAGTCTTCCAATGTCTGCTGGCAAGATATGTAGCTGCTGAACAGCCTGCTGGCCCGCCTCCAATAACTATTACATCATATATCTCGGACACATTGCCTCCTCAAAAAATCCATTCAAAATAGGTTTATTTGACTTTCTTGTACATCATTCTCTTTAAGATACGTTGTTTTCCAATCTACAGGTACGCGTGCCTTCGAGGTTCCAAATTTGGGCATGTAGAAAATTTCACCATACCGCACACCGTATTCGTAAATTTCTTTAGTAAGGCGTACATCCTCAAGGCAGTATGATTTCAATTTTTGCATATCTCCTTTTTTCCAAAAATTTATTGCATCTATTCCTGTTCCCTTTTTTGATTTTCCAAGTGTTGCACGTGCAACACTTTCAAGGCTCACCCTGCGACCCAAAACTTTGACTATCTCCTCCATTATGTCCAGTTGAGGTAACACCTTAAGATCAAAGTGAATATAGGGCTGGAGAACTGGGGTGTCAAATCGGCGGCTATTAAAACCTACTATCAGAGGTTTATTTTGTAATATCTTTTCCAACTCTGGAATTTCATTTTCTTCAAAAATTTGATATTTATCAGAGATATAAGAATAAATGCCGACGACACTGACTTCTAGTTCATCTAAATTTGAACGACCTCCAACCTCGTTAAAGCTGTTTTTTGTTTCAAGGTCTAGGATGATTATAT
>Ga0185342_1001352_pt1 | contig 10216 bp, 5 predicted proteins | sample ConPoolayeEmetaG_FD_128045 | JGI IMG/M metagenome (GOLD analysis project Ga0185342, IMG submission 128045) | Hot spring microbial mat communities from California, USA to study Microbial Dark Matter (Phase II) - Cone Pool mat layer E metaG... ...
CTCATTACCAGCAGATGCTGGCGGATATCTGCTAGCACAGGCCAGCCGGCGGTTGCGTCCGGGGTCACCAGCACGTGCGAGTAGTCGGGCAATTCGCGGTATGAGCCGTCGGGTCGGCGGACACGCGCGGTCAAGATTTCCAGTTTGTCGCCGTTACGGAAGGTGATGCGCGGATCGGCAAATTCGCCGTAAGCGCGTTCGTTGTTGAGCTGAACATGCTGGCGGTGGTGATAGACGATGGTGCCGTCGTCGGAAAGAATCCAGTGCTGGTCCCATAGCTGGATGATGGCGTCTGGTTGTGTGTTGGCACGAAGCGGTCCGCAAAGCAGCAGGCAGACGACGATCGAACCGCAAATCCGAAGAAGCGCCGCGCGAGGCGAGAACCACGCGGCAGTCGTATTTTCAGCTCGGTACATCCGCATCCTCCACTTCGACGGCCAGTACGGGGCCAGTCAGCTCGTCGAACTTGTCCATGACCTGCTTAAAATTGTGGTACTCATCAGGCGGGATGGTCCATTTTTTGACCCGCAGGTCAAACACGTAGCGGAGCTCTCCGGGCTTCAATTCGACCTGGAAGCTCAGCGCCGCGGAGGGGCCGTCAAGCTGCACCGGCTGCGGTGTCGCAACCACCTTCCAGTCCTTTGGCAGCAGAATCGTTTCCTCGAAGCGCGCCAGGCGCGTGGCCCAGAGCTTGAGGCCGTACTTGCGTTTTTCCAGGCTCGCTTGACCGAGCAGGTCCACAAGCACGCGGTCTCCCAGGACGGCCTGCATCATTGGCAGGCGGACGTAGCGGCGCGGGCCGTGGCCCAGAACGAAGTCTGGTGCCTCAAAGCGGCACGACAGCCGGATGGGACCGGAAAAATCGACCGGATCCATGCACACTACGTCGCTGACACGCGCCGCAGGGCTCAAGCGCTGGAAGGAGGCGTCGAACAGTTGCTGGCGGTCGTCGGGGTGGAATGTTGCCAGGGCTCGGCGGAGGCGGTTCTCCGGTGCCCCGACGGCGGTGAACTCGAGCGTACCTTCCAGTGCATTGTCGGGCCGCAACACGCTGCGCGAGACCCAGGTCGCCTGACAGTCTTCGGGAGGAAAGTAAGGCGACAGCGACAGGCCTTTACCCTCGGGCAGGCCGTAAACAACGTGCTGGAGCGGTTCCAGGGTCGACCATACGTCGCGGCTCTTTGGCATCCACGTGGGGTCGAGAAGCTTCAGGCTGCCATCCGGATAGCGGATGCACGTTACTGCGTGGTTGAACTGGTCGGCGGGGATACGGTCGACCCGCTGACGGGCCATGGTCATGACCAAGTATGACTCAAAGCCGGCAACGCGCAGCATTGTGACCAGCATGCCGGCCTTGTCCTTGCATACGCCGCAGCGGTCCGCAAACGTCTCGATGCTGCGGTGGACGGTATAACCCTCGCACATTCCGCGACTGGTACCGGCATAGCGGATGTTCTCGGCAACCCAGTGGCACAGGGCGGTGTACTTTTCCTCGTCGGTTCGGCAGTCGCGAATGATCTCGGCGACCTTGGTGCGGATGGCGTCGTCGGCCTCGAACTGCGGCTCGCTAACTTCGTAGAGCCAGCGGCTCTTATCCTCCCAGGTCGGCAGCGTCGCGAGCAGCAGCTTGGGGGCGACGTTCGGTAGCGCCTCCATCGCCGGCTCTTCCTTCAACGGTTCGATGTTCTGCTTTTCGAACGTGTGGATCAGCATGTCACCTTCAAGGACCTGGGAGACGCGCAGCTCGCCGTTGTAGATTTCGTACTGAAGCGTCTTGTCACGCGGCACGCGGACAATGTAGCGTTTTTCGATGATCGGGTAGCTGGACCAGAAGTGCACTTCGTCATGCCAGTGCCCGGGGACAGGGGGCTTGAGCGGCACGCCGTACGCGTTGCGGTCGTCGAAACTGGTACTGAGGTCGGACGCATGGCTGTGGCGCAGATACGCCACGTTGAAGCCGGTCAGGCGCCAGCGGCATTCGACGGCATCGCCGATTTCCAGGCGCGGCAGGGAAATGAGGTACTGTTCGGTGGGCCAGAAGATTCCCCAGGCAGGCTGCGGCTGGCGGATAGGGTTCTCGACGGGGATTTCTTCAACCGCACCATCAGCACGGAAAACGCGGATCGAAAGCAGGTCGACCCGGTTGGTATGTGGGTCGAAGGGAAATCGCTGGACGGACTGGCTGCGGATGCCGCCGTCGCGAAGGATTTTCAGCAGCCGGTAATGCGTCGCGACGCCCAGTCCGTTGGGCATGATGGTCGTGTCGGTTTCTTCCAGGACGCCGACAATATCGGCCTTCCAGCGCTCAGCGTCGCCAGCGGCCGCAATCTTGGCACGAATCTGGTCGTCGGCGTTCAGCGGACCGACAAAGCTGAGTGCCAGGCTGGCTGCGATCAGGCAGGTCGCTGCGCGTACTGGACGGGTTGAGCGCGTCGGGAATGCACGACTGGGGATCTCAATCTGCGACGGTGATTTCATGCATCCGGCTCCTCAGGATCGCGTCGTGTGCCCCCGCATGTATGGTGAGCAGGCGGGGTTGCGCCAGTGTAGCGGACGGCCGGAAGGCGTCCACACCGCAAGTACGGACGGCTGAACTGGGGCGGGTCGTGCGGGAAAAAATTCTGCCCGAGCCTGGAAATGAGCTTTGACAGAGTCAGGAGTCGGGCTATCATGCTTAGTTGAGGTGGGAGGATCGCATTTCGGGCGCGTTGTGCGCCGGGCCTCTTGCCCGCATGCGAAGCGAAACCGGAGCGGTAGCGCGCTTAGCGCGCCTGTATCTGCTTCCATCGCTGCCCAAAAAAGGAGAAGGTGATGCTGCGAATCGCGTTTGGGCTGACGGCGCTTGCGCTGATTTCCAGCGCGGCGTTGGCGCAGGGCGACGATTTTAATCGCCCGAACAGCACAAATATGGGACCGAACTGGACGGAAGTCGCGGGCGACTGGCGCATCGAGAACAACCGGGCGCGCAGTCAGGCGGCGCCGGCGACGGACCTGATGATCTTCAACCCGTGGGCTTCGCCGGCCCCGTATGTAGAGGCTGAGGTGTACTACGAGGGCTCGGCCCGCGTGACTTATGCGGCCCTGGTCTCACTGTACGCGGATCTCAGCAACAACCTGTTCGTCAAGGTCCAGGACAACAACGCCAACGGAGATTTCGAGCGCGTATTCTTCTATTATGGGAACAACGGCAGCGCGTGGCCCGGAATGACCGGCGGGCCGTATTACGTGGACGTGACGCCGTTTACGCAGGCACGCATCTGGACCATCGTTTCCGGGAACAACATCACGCTTAACATCGACCGCGACATGAACGGCGTGCCGGAAGACGTTCTTACGCGAGGCGGCTTTCCTACCGGGTCGCTGGGAGTGATGGTCGGGCTGGGCGGATACAACAACGCGTCGTTCGACAACTTCCGCGTGCCGGAGCCGGCGAGCTTGACGCTGCTTAGCCTCGCTTTGTTGCTGGTTCGCAGACGGGGCTAGTCGGCCAAGCGTAAGCTTTATCAGATAGGAATGTGAGAAGGGAGCCGTCCGCAATGTGCGGGCGGCTCATCTTTTTGGCGGACCGACTTGCCAGCCACAGTATCCGCGTCTAGAACGTGCCAGCGGAAACAAGCCTAGGCATCGCGTGAGGGACGTCGCGCCTGGTCCGGCAGGGCAAGCTGCTGCGCTGCGACGCCCAGCCAGCGGGGCACGCCGTGTCGATAGCAGGAGCGTACGATCGGAGTTCGAGGCGATGAAGTGGTGCACAAGCCTGTGCCTGGTACTGGGGGTTGTCGGGTCGAAGGCGGTTTCGAGCGATCAGACGGTCGAGCCTGCCGAAGCGCCGGCGTTTTGCCCGGTTAACGCCGAAGTTGGACTGCCTTATCCGATGCCCGATACGCCGCTGGTCGGATTGGTCGACGTCGACCAGGACGGGTATCTGGATCTGCTGCTGGGAACGGAACTGTGGCTTAACGACGGGAAGGGTCGGTTCGTCCGGTCCGTCGTGCTGCCGGGCCGCTTTCTGAGCTTTGGCGACTTTGACAACGACGGTGATTTGGACATTTACGCGACCAGCCATAACGAAGAGGGCGGGCCGCTTGAGTTCAAGCAGTGGCTGCTGCGCTGTGACGAACGCGGTCGATATACCGACATTCTGGCCGAATCGGGGTTGAAGCGCGTCAAGAAGCCGATTAAGCGGGACGAGCCCTACCCGTACACGGATTATGCCAGCATGGCCCACGGGTTTCTCGACTACGACCGCGACGGGAACCTGGACTTGTTCGTTGCAGGATACGAGGTGAGCTATGACAAGAACTCCTGGCGGGCCATACCTGCACGCCTGTACCGCGGCGACGGACGCGGGCATTTTACTGACGTGACAGAGCAGGCGGGGTTTGATGTCGAACCGCGGCCCGCAGTGGCCGTAGCTTTCGCCGATTTCGACAACGATGGTTTTGTCGATATTTTCGTTGCGCACGCGCGGCGTCAGGCGGACCGCCTGTGGCGTAACCAGGGCGACGGCACGTTCCGGGAGATTGCTGCGGAAGTTGGAGCTACCGGAGCGGGGGGCGACTCGACCGCTTCGGCATCAGCGTCGCGCTCGACGGCGACACGGCGGTGATCGGGGCCTGCTAGGCCAACATCGGCGGCAACAGCGACCAGGGCGCGGCGTATGTGTTCGACATGTGTCTGCCCACGCTGGCGCTCGAGCCGGTCGACGACTGCATCAGCGGCGACGAGCTGCTCGTCGTGCACGTCAGCCTGCACGATTACGCCGCGCTCTGCGCGCCGATCAACGGCGGGCAGTTCATGCTCCAGTACAACCCGACGATGCTCCAGTTCGTCAGTGCCACGCCGGGCGACGGCAGCAACGCGATCGACACCCAGATCTACCTGGACGTCAACGAGACGTTCGGCACCATCGACTACGCCGTCGGCTTTTCCAATCCCGGCAACGGGATCACCGGCGGCGCGATGGCCGCGCTGACGTTCAACGTGCTGGTCCAGGACTGGTCGGCGGACGCGCTGCTGGGGTTCCGCGACGACACGTTGCCCACGCGCCTGACCGACGTGGACGGCGAGCACTACGACGTGGACAGCGGCAACCTGACGCTGGTGGATCTGCCGACGCTCGTGCCGGACACCATCCTGCCGCTGATCAACTGCCCGGGGAACAAGGTGCTGATGGCCGGGGCCGACGGCTGCAACGACACCGGCCTGGGCCAAGCGACGGTGTGGGACGCCTGCGCCGCACCCGGAGTTCCGCGGCGACGGGTTGGTGGATGAGTTCGACTTCTCGTTTATTCAGCTCAACTTCTTTTAGTGGGATGAGGTGGGTTGCTGCGGCGGTGTTGCTCTGGATGGGAGCGGGCCACGCGAGCGCGTGTCAGTCCCGGAGCTGTACGCGATTGGTTACGCTGAGCTGGCGGTGCTGGACCTGAATTATGACGGCTGGCTCGACACTGACCGACATGCAGGTCTGGCAAGCGTGCCTTGGGTTGCTGTACCGCAATTAATTCGGATGGCCCGGTCTTGACCCAGTCACGCTTTCGTGCTGATCCCGCGCTGAGCAAAGGCGTCCCGCCCGTGCGGGGTCCCCCCTTTTTCGGTGAACAATCGCCGAGCGTGTTTCTTAAACCATCTCGCCAGCCCGAAGCGTCGCCTGCAGAACCGTGCTCAGCGCTTGTCGCACTGTTTTCCAGTCGCCGAACGCGCCGGCAATCTTTGGGGTAGAGTCGGTGTACACACCAGCGTGCGAGCGGAGCTTCTCGTTCGATGATCTGCCGGATCCCCTTTTGAACGTCAGCTGTAGATGCCTCTGAGCGGGCTGGAGACTCCGAAGTGTGCCCGCACTCACTGTACTGCCCGCCGATCGTAGGCGATACCCCGGTTTGGCAGCACTTCTTTCCGTATTTGTGTCGGCGACAGCCGTTTTCCTGCGGCGCCCCTTAATCCAACGGTCGGATCCCAAGCGTTTCGCATGCCTCTATGACCGCGGTCATAGCCCGTTGGCGGCTCGCATAGAACTCGGACTCTCGCAAGCGCACGAAGGACCAGCCTGCACGCTCGAGTTGCCGTTGGCGCGCCATGTCCTCCTCGTATCGTTCTGGACCGTGCCAGTGGTCACCATCGCACTCTACGGCCAGACGCGCCTCGAGCCCTTCCACGACAAGGTCGATTCGGTAGCCGGCCACCTGGAACTGGGGGCGTACTCTGAATCCCCGTCGCAGCAACTCAAGCGCCACGTCCACCTCGAACCAGCTCTCGTACGGCTCTGGTTGGCTGCCCGGCCGCCGCGGCTTTCTTGCTTCACGCTCAAGTCGGTCGAGCTTTTCGCACAAGAGGTCGTCACGTTGCGGTTCCTCGAAGAAGGTGACTAACCGGCGGCGTAGGTCCTCGGGTGCAAGGTCGTGCGGTTTGACGCTGTAAAATAGCCACACTTGATCCCGTGCCCGACTCATGGCCACGTTGAAACGCCGCCGGTCCGGTAGGCGCGTGAGGGCTCGATAATTAACGTTCGGGGCGATCACTAGCGAAAGGAAGACGACATCCCTTTCGTCTCCCTGGAACGTTGCAGGTTCGCCGCACCGCAGACGGCGTTCCTCAATCACTTTGGGATCAATCTTTTGAACAAGGAGCTGCTCAATGAGCCGCGCTTGGGCATGGCCCTGCAGGGCAATCACGCCCATGGTTTTGTCGTTATAGTCCTTATCTTCGAGCAGTTTCGTGATGGTTTCGACGATGGCCTCCGCTTCGGCGTTATTCACGATTCTCTGCCCTTCTCCTTCGCACGCACCTTCGGCAATAAAACGGGAGCGCAGGGGTGCAAGTCGCTTGGGCGGCGGCTGACGTAGCGGAACCAGCGGTGCGTCGCGGTAGCACAGCTCGTTGCTGAAACGAATAATCTCGGGCACGCAGCGGAAGTGCTCGCGAAGACTGATCTGGCTACGAAACGTTCGCTCCGCGTGGTCGAAGAGGCTTGCGTCAGGGCGAAACTCGTCCTGAAAATGGAAATCCCTCAAATGCTCGCGGGCAAGACGTGCGATGTCGTTCTCCGGCACCCCGACCGCTTCGGGGCTGTTCTGCTGGTCGTCGCCCACTACCACGATGCGCTTGGCCAACAAAAAGAGCACCAGCGCGTCGATGCCGGCTTGTGAGGCCTCGTCCACGATGACCGTGTCGAAGAGGCCAGGCACGGCATCGACCGAGTCCCAAAGCATGTGAAGAGGCATGACCCACGCCGGAATTTTCGAGACGCAGGTGCTGAGGTATTTCCGCGCTGTACGCCGGTGTCGATGGGCGTACTTTCCAGTACCCTTGCCGATCCTATTCACGGCCTTTGTCCAGGCGTTCAGGCTTTGGATAGTTTTCTCGTCCAGCTGGTCAAAGAATGCTTTCCACGCGCGGAGCGAAACGAGCTTTTCGGTTTCCTTCTCGATTTTTCGCTTGAGCTGGTGGTAACGCTGCACACTTGTTTCGTAGGCGGAGCTGTCGCTGAAGCGTCGCAGCCACGCGCGGGCTGCTGCCCACTCCCACGCTTGGTTCAGCCGACGGATGCGCTCGCTCCAAGTCAAATCGCCTTCGGTGTTTCGCAGTAGGTTCGCGAGCTCTGGACAGGACGCACCAAGCCTCTCCAGTAGGCGCTCATAGCGCTCCAGGCGAGGTTTTTCTTTTCGCAATTCTTCGCGCTTCTGCCAAGCGGTCTGCCAGGCAGTAACGTCGCGCGCCTTGGCGGCACCCTCCAGAGACTCTAGGCAGGGATGGGGGTTCGATGCCCGGCGTAAACCATGCACTGTGTCGATAAGGCGGTCGAACTCTTGCTCCATCTGGCGAGCACGTAGCGAGGTCAGCAACGCATTGGTGATCTCCAGCCATTCACTGCGGCCGCGGGCGGACGCCAGCTCCGTGCGGTTGCGCCCTAATGCGGTCAGCAGCAATCTCGCGTGCTCAGATTTGAAAAAGTTTAACAGCTTCTTTAACTCCAGGGTTAGCTCCGCGGCCCTAGAGACGGCCTGCTTGAGGCCTGGCACCTTTGCGAGGTGAGGTTGCCAAAGCTCTCGCAGCTGGCAGGTTATGCGTCGAAGTTCCAAATAATCGCTAATACGCCGAAGGTCCTCGACATGTTTGGGCTTCTTTCCATCAACCCGGCAAGTATCGACGACGTAGCGGGTCTCACGCACGACTCGCGGGGCTAAAATAGAGAAACCTCTCCAGCCGCCACTTCTAAAGTGGGCCAACCGCCGTTCGATATCGACCCTCAACTGGTCCTCCGCGATGCCATTTGGCAGCTTGACTCGCGCCGATCCAACTGCCTCGCAGAAACGTTTGAAGTCCCTTAGCAGCGCCTCTGAATCCGCTACAAGGCGCGTCCACCTGGCTTCGGCTGAAAGCAGCAGATCTTGAAGAATGTTCTCCGCAATCTCACCCAAGATATGGCCGGATCGCAGCGCGAGATCCGTCAAAGCCTGAAGGGCGTCCTGCAGCTTCATGAGTTGTTCTGGGCTGGTTGTTTTCAGTAGCCCGAGTTTTTCCTTGTCCACGCCAGCGCTAGCCTTCTGTGCTGACGCCCTTGCATTTCTCCACCGCTCAATCAGACCCGCGAATTCGTCCGGATCGGGAAGCTCGGCTTCGCCGATTTCAAGCTCCAGCTCAGTGCGGGCGGCTGCGCTGAAGTGAGCGTGGGACTCAGCCAGGAAGGCGATATCCGTGGGTTCGAGCGGGAACGTTTCGCCGGCTGGTACCTCCGGAAACCAGCTGAACTCCTGTTCCCGCTCGCTCAATTTTCGTGCGATTTGCGCGGCTGTTCCTGAATATCCGCCGGGTAGCTCATGCGAGTGCGTCTCAGCTTCGCGGAAAGTCCTAAGGTCTCGTTCGACTCGGGCCAGCTCGCCTTCAAGCTCGCGAATGCTATTTTCTGCTTGCTCAATCGCGCGCTGTATGGTCTGCGCTCCGGGCCAATCGTTCCGGCGCCGGATAATGCCACGGATGCCCTCCTCAAGAAGACGCTGGTCATGCTGGGAGGAGCCCAGTGCGGTCACGCACAGGTCGCGAACGTCGTTGGGCAGTAGGCCGCGCAGCACGGCCAGCGCCTTGGCAGCGTGGGCGGTCACCAGGACGCGCTCGCCCCTGGCAAGGAGGTGGCAAATGAGGTTTGCGATTGTTTGGCTCTTCCCTGTTCCTGGCGGACCCTTGACCAGGACGCACGGATCGCTCTGAAGGCGCTGCACGATCTGCTGCTGCTCTTTGTTTGTTGGCAGTGGGAAGAGCAGACGCTCGGGTTGTAGGAAACTACCCGTTTCAGTTTCCGCACAAGGGATTGATTCGGCTGCATCAGCACTGGCGGCTTCGCCTTCCCGAAGAAGTCGTTCCCACGGCGGGGTGCTTTTCAGCCCGGCGGATTCGGCGGCCTCGTGGAACTTGCAAATCAGGTCCTCGTAAGCAGTCGATTTTCGCTCACGAAGCATCAGCGCGGGCGCGAACGACACCCGCGGACGCTCGTCGACGCGGTCAGCGCGATCGGAAGACATGTCCACCTGCGCCTCCGCACTAAGACTGTTCGCAATCTCGCGCAGCAGCGGAGCGACAAGGTCGGGGGCCCAGGCCTGAATATCGAGTGATTCGAGCAGCTCGGCGAGCGTGTCCTTTCTTAGCCGCGGTCGATGCTGAGGTTCCAGCATGTCAAGTTCGACTTCGAAGCTTTCGAACGCCGCCGCGGGCACAACACGCAAGTGGCCTGCTGCCGCGTCGAATATAATTTCCGCTGGCGCAGTCAGCAGATGACGCTCGACGGTTGTACAAGTTGGATCACGCCACTGCAAAAGCCCTATTGCCAGCACGAGTTCGTAGCGCTCCTCGGCTTCTTCAAGGCGGCGTCGCATAAAGTCGAGGCTCTCGTAGACAAACTGAACCTCCTGCCAGCGGCGCATCTGCTGCGCCCACGGCTCCCACTTCTCGACCAAATACTCGAGCCAGGCTTCTTCGACCTCTGGGTGATCTGCCAAGCGGCGCAGCTGCGGTACCTTCTCCGCGGTTGCCCGCCGCGGGTCTTCTGGCGCGTCCGGGTCTGGGACCTGCTGCTCGACAACCACCGTAATTTCGGGAAGCAGCTCGGGCTCTTTGTTCGGGCGGTCCAAATCAGCGGCGCGCACCCAATCCGCCACAATGGGCGGCACAGGAGGCCGTAGCGGCATTGGCTTCTTCCTTACTTCTAGCCATACGGGCTGCGCATCCT
>Ga0185342_1001359_pt1 | contig 10197 bp, 11 predicted proteins | sample ConPoolayeEmetaG_FD_128045 | JGI IMG/M metagenome (GOLD analysis project Ga0185342, IMG submission 128045) | Hot spring microbial mat communities from California, USA to study Microbial Dark Matter (Phase II) - Cone Pool mat layer E metaG... ...
AAAACGATTGAGTGGAAGAAAGATCATATCCGGATTTTGGATCAACGGAGACTTCCTCTCGAGGTCAACTATTTGGTCTGCAAAGATGCCTCTTCCGTCCTCAGGGCGATCAAAACGATGGCGATCCGAGGGGCTCCGGCCATTGGAGTGGCTGCAGCCATGGGAATTGCCCTGGCAGCTAAGAGAATGAAGACCCCTAATGCGGAGAGATTTAAGAAAGAGATAGAAAAAGTTTGCCTCCAGATGGCACAAACTCGGCCTACGGCTGTAAACCTCTTTTGGGCCATTGACCGAATGAAAAAAGTGTTAGAGCACTCTCCCCTCCATGTGGAAGAGGCAAAGATTCGATTAGAAGAGGAGGCACTTAACATCTATCAAGAAGACATCGAGACGAATCGTAGAATCGGAAAGATAGGAAAAGACCTCATCCGAGATGGTAACGGAATCCTAACCCACTGCAATGCCGGGGCGTTAGCCACGGCAGGGTATGGAACAGCCCTCAGTATCATCTACACAGCATGGGAAGAGGGGAAGAAGTTTCACGTCTATGTGGACGAGACCCGGCCTTTGCTTCAAGGGGCAAGACTGACCGCCTGGGAGCTTCATCAGGCTCACATTCCTTTGACATTGATTACGGACAGTATGGCAGGATGGTTGATGAAGAAGGGGAAGATCGATCTGGTCCTTGTCGGTGCAGATCGAATTGCCACGAATGGAGATACGGCTAATAAAATTGGAACCTATAGTTTAGCTGTCCTTGCCCACTTTCATCGGATCCCTTTCTATGTGGTCGCTCCCACTTCAACCATTGATTGGAGCCTTCCTCGGGGTGAGACCATCCCTATTGAGGAAAGGTCAGAAACCGAGGTCACCCATATTGGATCAAGAAGGAATGCTCCCGAAGGAGTTGGAGTCTTTAACCCAGCCTTCGATGTCACCCCTCATCCACTTATAAAAGCCATCGTTACCGATAAAGGAATCATCCATAAGCCTTTCAAGAAGAATTTGAAAAGAATCGTACATTCATGAGACCTTCTATTATCACTTTGCTTACTGATTTTGGGACAAAGGATTATTATGTAGCCTCAATGAAAGGGGTCATTTTGAAGATTAATCCTCAATGCTTCCTCGTCGATATTACCCACCAGATTTCTCCCCAGGATATTCGAGAAGGAGCCTTTCTTTTAGCTCATACCTTTTCTTATTTTCCAAAACAGACGATTCATCTGGCTGTCGTTGATCCAGAGGTAGGAGGAAAGAGAAGGCCGATCCTTCTTAAAACAAGGAATTATTTTTTTGTAGGGCCGGATAATGGACTTTTTACATGGGTCGGAGAAAAGGATGGGGTGGATCAGGTGGTAGAGCTCACAAATCCAAAATATTTTCTTTCGCCCATCAGCTCGACCTTCCATGGAAGGGATATTTTTGCTCCGGTAGCGGCCTATCTCTCTCTGGGGGTGAGACCTGAGAGCTTTGGAAAAAGAATCGATCAATGGGTCACACTCGACTGGAAGAGACCCGAAGAAAAAGGGAAAAGACTGATTGGAGAAATCATCCTCATCGATCACTTTGGAAACCTCATCACCAATATAGAGAAGAAGAGGTTTTTTAGTTTTATCAAAAATCAGCCTTTTATGATAAAGGTCGGGAAAAAGAGAATCTCAAAACTCTCCCAGGGTTACTGGGAGGGGAAAAAAGGTGAGGTGATGGCTCTCTTTGGAAGCATGGATTTTTTAGAAATAGCAGTAAGAGAAGAAAGGGCTCAAGAGAGATTAAAAGCAGAACGGGGAGATCCAATTCTTATTGAAAGGGGGGAATGATGGTTTCGAAAAAGGCACAGGAGATTCCTCCTTTTATCGTGATGGATGTGCTCGAAAGGGCCCAGGAATTAGAGAGGGCAGGTGAGAGGGTGATCCACCTTGAGGTGGGAGAGCCGGATTTCACCACGCCCGAATGTATCAATGAGGCTGGATATCGTGCGATCTGTGAGGGAAAGACTCATTATACCCATAGCATGGGGATCATCGAGTTAAGGGAGGCCATTTCGGAGGATTACTGGAAGAATTATAGGGTGAGGGTTTCTCCTGAGCAGATCATCATTACTTCAGGGACCTCTCCAGCGATGCTTCTCCTCTTTTCAGCCTTATTGGATCCCGGAGATGAGGTCATTCTTTCCAATCCTTACTATCCCTGCTATCCCAATATCATTCGATTCGTCGATGGGATTCCGGTTTTTGTGGATGTCTTCGAAGAGGAAGGATTCCAGTATCTTCCTGAGATGATTCGGGAGAAGATGGGGCCAAGGGTGAAAGGGATAATGATCAACTCCCCTTCCAACCCCACCGGCAATGTGATGTCCGAGGAGAGGATGAGAGAGATTTCGGAATTCTCCCCTTATATCATCTCCGATGAAATCTATCATGGACTGGTTTACGAAGGGAGAGCTCATTCGATTCTCGAATTTACAGATCGTGCGTTTGTGATCAATGGGTTTTCCAAACTCTATGCGATGACGGGATGGCGATTGGGCTATCTCATTGCCCCAAAGGAGTTTATCCGCCCCATGCAGAAGATTCAACAGAACCTCTTCATCTCTGCCAGTTCTTTTTCTCAGTGGGCTGCTCTTGCAGGATTGAAAGAAGGGGAGGAAGAGGTCAGGAAGATGAGAGAAACCTATGACCAACGGAGACGCTACATCATTCCGAAATTGAGGGAACTGGGTTTTGGAATTACCGTAGAGCCAACCGGAGCCTTCTACGTTTTGGCCAATGCAAAGAGGTTTTCTCAGAACTCTTATCGCCTGGCCTTTGATATTTTGGAGAAGGCGAAAGTAGGAGTGGCTCCAGGGATCGATTTTGGATCGAATGCGGAAGGTTATTTAAGATTCTGTTATGCGAATTCTATGGAGAACCTTATCGAAGGAATGAACCGTCTGGAGAACTATTTAAGGCGGTATGTTTGAGATCCCACTGCCTGGGAGAGCTGGTGGGCTTTTCTCAGGGGTTCTGGCATTCGGTATCCCCGACAGGCGGCCAGGATGATCTGGATACTGGTTTCCAAATCGATTCGATGGCCAGGAGAGACAAACACGGGTTTCACCCTCTCTTTAGTTCGAAGGATGGCTCCAACCCTTCTGTCCCCCATCGAGACCCATTCCACACTTCCCCTGAAAAGAGTGGGAGATTGGAATTCCCTAACCAATGGGTTCTTCGCACACCCAATGGATGGGATATCCAGCCAGAGCCCCAGATGGGAGGCCAGCCCAAATCCCCTTGGGTGGGCAATTCCATGACCTTCAAAAATCATAAGATCGGGCTTTATCCTCAACTTCTCAAAGGCTTTTAACAGGATCGGACCTTCTCTGAAAGCAAGGAGACCAGGAATATAAGAGAAGGAGATCCTCCCCCGCAGGGCAGTCGAATCGATCAGTTTCAGTTCTGGGTATGAGAAAACGGCAATGGCCCCGCAAAGGATATCCTTCTCTTTAGAATAGGAAACATCTGCCCCTCCGATTGTATCCAATTTCGAAAAGGCCTTTTTAAGGATGAGTTTGCTTCTTAATCGATTCTGGATTTCGATGGCTTCATCCTTATCGACTTTCCAGGAATGAAGAGGAGGGATCATTTTTCAACTCGGCTCAAATTAATTCTCCCTGTTTTCTCTCCTCATAGGCAAGAGAATTAAGGGGAGAGGGGTGCGATCTTTCCATTCTTTACGGTATAGAGGGTGAGTTTTCTGATCGTTGTTCCATTTTCCGAAAAACCCGTCAGACCGGAGACTCCCCGATAGTTTGAGACTCTTAAAAGTTCTTCTTTTATTTCCAGAGGAGTAGAGGGAGATTTGGATAGAATGAGTTCTGCCAGGAGTTTTGCCCCGTCATAACAGAGGGCTTCGATGGTTTCAGGTTTTCGTCGATACTCTTTCTGAAATCCCTCGACAAAAGATTTCACTTTTGGATCCTCAGGGGAGAAGGCATCCACAAAGATGACCCCTTCTGCTCCTCTCCCTCCAATGGAAAGAAGACCCGGACCGTTCCAGGTATGGATTCCCAAAAAAGTCATTCCTTTGATTCCATGGGCTACCATCTGAGAGAGGATTATCCCTACTCGGTGATGGGAGTCAGGAATGAAGAGGGCTTCCTTTTTGGGAGTGTTTTGGATCTTAAGAAACCACTGGATCTCCTGTTGAAAGTCGGTTTGATCCTCCTGATAGATAAGGATCCCTGAAACCTTTCCTCCTAATCGAGTCACTTCCTGTTTGAAGAGATTTTTAAAAAGAAGGCCAAAAGGAGAGTTTGGATAGAAGATACCAAAGGTTCGAAGCCCCAACTCTTGGATTCCGAAGGATGCGAGGGTCTGAACCTGTTCCAAGGGGGTGATCGAATTTTGAAAGACGAAATCTCTTTTCTCTAACGAAATCTCTTTTTGAGAAAAGCTGATCATAGGAACCTTGAGCTGTTGAGCCTTTTTTGCTGCTCGCTCTGCATTAAGACTCAAGAGAGGACCCAGGATGACCATCACCTTCTCTCCTTTTATTAAATCCTCCACTGCCCTTTCGGCTTCCTGTGGGTTTCCTTTGGAATCTCGAAGGATGAGGGAGAAGATTTCCCCCTTTCTGTCCTTCTCTTTGAAGGCAAATTGGATGGCTTGCCAAGCCCTCTCGCCAAAGGATTTAGAAGGGCCACTGAGGGGAAGAAGGATTCCAATATTGTATTTTGGCCTTGTTCTGAAAGGAATCTCTTCGGAAAGCTCCTTTGCCTGAACCCAGTAATCCATGGATGGATAATCTTTCCCAATTTCCATTAAAATCTTCTGGGCTTGGAGATGATTTCCCCGAGCCTTTTCAATCTTTGCCCATCGAAGTTTTGCATAACCTCCTCCATATGTCCCTCGAAAGGTCGTTTCGATTCGAGCCAGTTCCTCTTCAGACTCGATGGTATCGATCAATTCTCGAATCTTCCTTTTCAATTCATCGTGGGACTGTTCTGGGAGGAAGAGCCCTTTCCCATACCAATGGAGGGCCTGGAGTCGGTCTTTCAATCGAGAATGGTTATCCCCGAGAAGGGTGAAGATCTGGATCATTCGATCCGGAGGAGGCAGCCTATCGAGGAGTTCTTTCAGGATTCGAATGGCATCCTGGTGACGTTTCAGTTCCGTATAGCAGATGGCTATTCGGAATTTGGTTTCATCCAAAAGAGAACTCCGAGGAGAGCTACGGATCAACTGCTGAAAACGCCATAGGGCTTTTTGAAAATCACCTTTTTCGAGCAGGACTTCTCCTTCCCTGAAGAGGGCTGTCTCTTCGGGAGAAGGAGGTTGAGACCAGGCTGGATAGAAACCTTGAAGGAGAAGAAGGAAGAAAAGGGAGAAATGGAACAGCTTTCTTTTTACTTCAAGGGTGAATGGGAGTGACATAGTAGATTTCTGGTAGATGGCGATAAGCCTCCTCCACATCAATCCCATAACCCACGACAAAAACATCCTCGATGTCTTTCCCCAAGTAGTCTGCTTCGATAGACACCTCCCTTCTTGCCTTTTTATCCAGCAACGCACAGACTTTCACCGAATTAGGATGGGACAGAGAGAGGCGGTCCTTCAGAAATTTCAGGGTATGCCCACTATCAATAATGTCTTCAATAATGAGAACCTCTTTGCCTTCGATCGAGACTTCGATATCTTTGGTGATTTCAACCTGTCCCGAGCTTCTCATCTTACTGCCGTAACTCGACAATCTGACGAAATCGATTTTTACAGGAATCTGAAGATGGCGGATCAGATCCGAAAGGAACATGAAGGCCCCTTTCAGAATACAGATGAGGATCAATTCTTTTCCCGCATAGTCCTTCGAGATTTGATCCGCCAATCGCTTCACCATGGATTCAATCTCTTCACGGGAAATGAGAGGATGAAGCTGGTATTTTTCCATAAAATTTTACAGGGCATGCTCCAGGACCACAATCTCCATCTCGGAGGGAAGGGTCTTCTTCTCCATCGAGATTTCGTGCGTCCCTGGACGCTTCACATGGGTCTTCCCCTTTAGAAAATCTTCCACAGGAGAAATAGGAAATCCGCATTTGGAGGTTTTGAAATGCATGGGGATCACCACCTTGGGCTTAAGCTGTTTGGCTATCTCTGTGGCCTCTTTGGCATCAATGGTAAAAAATCCCCCTACTGGAAGAAGAAGAATATCCACAGGCCCGATCTCGGAGACCTCTTTTTCACCCAATCGATGCCCCAAATCCCCGAGATGGCAAAGTTTCATTTCATCTACAGTAAGGACAAAGATAGTATTTTCTCCCCGTTCTTTCCCCCTGGAGGAATCGTGGAGGTCGAAATCCCTTTGATCGAGATTCCCTTGATGGTTTTTGAACCGCTTCCTTTGACGATCTGAGGGGAGCCAGGAAGACTCTTGGTGTCATTGTGATCGGCGTGGTCATGACTCGTCAGCACGATATCCGCTTCATCTTTAATCTTCCCGTAGGCGAGTTGGCCTCCGTAAGCACCGGATTCATAAGGATCGAAGATGATCTTTACGCCTTGATCTGTGGTGACTAAGAATGCAGCATGGCCATACCATTTGATTTTCATAACGACCTCCTTTCCTCATCTTTCCCTTAGATGATGAGTCTTAAACCCTTCACCCTATGCCCTATCTTTTCTTCAATTTTTCCACAACCGCTTTTTTCTTTCCTTCGATCGTTCCCTTCTTATCTCTTCGGTCATCAATTTTGATCGTGGTCAGAACCCGGAGCGCTCCTTTTTTAAAAGGAACTTCATGCATCTTGGAGGCAAGAGAGAGAAGGGTTTTTAAATCTCCTTCAATATTGGTTCCCATGGAAGTCAGCTCGTAACGAACCTTCGCCTTTTTTAAGACCTTGATGCATTCGGCTACATACTCACTCAGACTCGTCCCGGGAACTCCAATGGGGACCACGCTGATTTCCAAGATCGCCATAGGCAGCCTCCTCTCATCGAATGTCACATCATTTTTATCATTGAAGAAGTGCTCTTGTCAATTGCCATAGAAATGTATTAACATTTTTTTATGAATCCACCCCAGGAAGTTTCCGCCCTGATCGCTTTTTTTGCAGGATTTCTTTCCTTCATATCACCCTGTGTCCTTCCTCTCTTTCCATCCTATCTCACCTACATCACCGGCATCTCTTTTAAAGAACTCTCAGAACCTCAGGGAAAGAAGTTGAGAGGGTTGACCATCATCCACTCCCTTCTTTTCATTGCCGGTTTTTCCTTTGTCTTTATTCTGATGGGTGCCTCAGCAACCTATTTGGGACAGCTTTTGGCCACTCATCAGGGCTGGATGATGAAAGTGGGAGGGATTCTTATCATCATCCTGGGAATCCATTTCACCGGGCTGATTCGAATCCCTTTTCTCCAGATGGAGAAGCGATTTGAGTTGAGGGAAAAACCTTTAGGTCTTTTAGGCTCTTTTCTTGTAGGAGTGGTTTTTGCTGCGGGTTGGACCCCTTGTATTGGTCCCATTCTTTCGACCATCCTAATCTATGCGAGTACCTCTCAGAAATTTTCGACCGGTATCCTCCTTCTGACCCTCTACTCTATGGGATTAGGGCTCCCGTTTTTCATCTCTTCCCTTGCTTTTAATTCTTTCCTTTTTGCCTTTGACAAGATAAAACGCTATATGAGGGTCATTACCTTGATCAGTGGAATATTCCTTATCCTTATTGGGATCCTGATGCTTACCGATACCTTCCGGATTCTGAGTTACTACTTCTATAGCCTCTCCAATCCTTAGTCCCTTATTGTCTTACGCTCATAAGAGCAAAGACTCCACCCAAACTGAACAGTAAGGTAGGAAACCAGGCCGAAAGAAGGGGAGGGAGAACTCCTGATTTTCCAAGTGAGATAAAGGCATAGAAGGTGATCCCATAGAGAAACCCAATCATGACACTGATTCCAATATTTAGGGCGATTCCTCCAGACCGGCTGGTTTTTAGAGCAAAGGGGATTCCAATCAACACCATCACCACATTGAGAAGTGGATAAGAAAGTTTGGCATGGAGGTCGACCAGATATCGAGTCGGATCGTAGCCCGAGAGCTGAATCTTTTGGATATAATTTTTGAGATCCGTATAGCTCATCTCTCTGGATTGACGTTCGATGGTTTGAAAGGAATTCCAATCCTCCGGTAAGAGATACTCCTTTTCCGTAAAAGGGATGACCCTGATGGATCCTCCTTCTTCGAATTCACGGATCGCCCCATTGAGAAATTTCCATTTTCCATCTAACCATCTGACTTCCCTAGCATCAATGCGTTGAACACATTGAAATTGATCATCCAACTGATAGAGCGTCACTCCTTTTAAGGCCTTCTCCTTTGGATCCAGGAGTTGGATATTAAAGATTCGTCGATCCCTCCGATACCAGATCTTATAATTTTTAAAGAAACTGGTAGGTTCTTGCTTTCGGACCTGAACGGAGAGGAGATACTGAGTTTTCTGGTTGGTCAGAGGAACAAGAGATTCATTTCCCCAGAAAGAACAGAGGCTCACCAACAGCGCCACCAGGAAAAGGGGAGCGGTGATCCGGTAAAGGCTTACCCCTCCTGCTTTCATCGCCGTGATTTCATTATGTCTGGAAAGGATGCCTAAGGTGAGGAGGGTTGAGAGAAGGACCCCATAGGGGAGAGTCCATTGGAAAAGGACCTCTGGAGATTTATAGAGGAGGTACAACAGGATGAGAGAGAACGGGGCTTGATGTTTAATAAACAGGTCTATCTTTTGAAAGAAGAGGACAATCATATAGATCAGGATGAGGCTGCTCAGGCTGAGACTGAAGATCTTGAGAAACTCTCGAAGAATATAGCGGGGTAAGATGGTAAGGTTTTTAGACATCTCCTATCCCCTCTCTCCCTTCTCTTGGATGAGTTGGATTTTCTCGGCTATCCAAAGGAGGGGCTTAAAAGGAGACTCCTTTGCCGCTTTGACGAGGAGAAAGATTCCGAATCCCCCGAAAAAGATATTGGGCATCCAACCTGCCCAAAAAGGAGGAATATCTTTTCTCATAGCGAGAATCTCGGAAGCCGTCAGAGCAATGTAATAGGCAAGAATAATCAGAATACTGAGAACAAACCCGTAGGATCTTCCGGAGCGGCGAGGGTAAATTCCGAGGGGAACAGCAATGAGGCCAAACACGAAACAAGAGAAAGGAATGGCATAGCGCTTGTGAAACTCCACCTCTTGAGGGGTAATATCTTCGCCCATCAACCGCTTTTTCTCCATCCTTTCTCGAAGTTCCTCTACCGACATTTCATGTTCTTTTAACTTCTTTCCTAAATTACCAAAGGTTTTGGATAGCTCCAATCTTAGATCATAGGATTCAAAATGCATCTTTTGATAAACCTGGGTGCGAGGTTCAAATCGATGAATATCCCCATGGCGAAGATTTAAGAGGAGTTCCTGGGAATTTGGATTATTGAAGAGAACCCCTTCTTTTGCAAAGATGGTATTGGTCTTATCCTTTTCCCTTTCATCATAGATGAGGATTCCTTCCATCTTTTTTCCCTGAATAGGAACCTTATCGACATAGATGACAAAGCCTTCAAAGGTATCATTAAAGACTCGTTCTTTTATTTCCACATCAGCCTTCGATTGAGCAATGAGGAAAAGGGTCGATTTAAAGCCTCGGTTTCCCCAGGGGAGACCATAAAAGACCAAAAAGGAGGTGAGGAGATAGGTTCCCAGGGAAAACAGAAAAACGGGAAGGTAGAGTTGATAGAGGCTTATTCCCGAAGCCTTCAGGGCTGTGATTTCGCTATCCTGAGATAACCTTCCAAAGGCAAGGAGGGTTCCTAAAAGGAAGGCCATGGGGAGGGTGAAGATAAGAAAAGATGGGGAGATATATAGAAGAAGCATTAGGATATGGGAGAGTTTGACACCCCGGGTAACGATCAGTTCGATAATTTTAAAGATTTTATCCATCAAGAGGATGATCGTAAAGGTCATCAGCCCGATAAGAAAAATGGGAAAGATCTCTTTCAGGATATAGAGGGTAACCGTTTTCTTCATTTTTAGATATTCTAAGGGGATAAGGAGAGGGAAGTCAAGAAAGGAGTAAAGTTACTTCTCATGAGCGTTTGGTCACCCACGAACGATAAAAATTCCCCCCGCCCATGGCGAGGCTCGCCTTTGGCGGCTCACCTTAATCCTCTCCCCTCGGGGAG
>Ga0185342_1001361_pt1 | contig 10195 bp, 8 predicted proteins | sample ConPoolayeEmetaG_FD_128045 | JGI IMG/M metagenome (GOLD analysis project Ga0185342, IMG submission 128045) | Hot spring microbial mat communities from California, USA to study Microbial Dark Matter (Phase II) - Cone Pool mat layer E metaG... ...
ATGAAATACCGTCTGAAAAATTAATGGAAATAGTGAAAAAAGCATACGATTTTGAAGTTCCTGTAAAAAAAATAAAAGGCGATTTCTATATTTTATATTTTGATAAAGGACCTACCTGTTCCTTTAAAGATTTTGCAGCAAGATTTATGAGTGAAATAATGGAATATTTTGCAAAAGAGGAGAATATAAATTTGACAATTCTTGTGGCTACGTCAGGTGATACTGGAGGAGCAATTGCAAATGCTTTTTATGACAAAGAAAATATTAAAGTTGTTATCTTATTTCCAAAAGATGAAATTACAGAAATACAGAGAAAACAGATGACTACTTTAGGAGAAAATATAATACCAATTGCTTTAGAGGGTAAATTTGATGATTGTCAAAATCTTGTTAAAATTGCTTTTAATGATAAAGATTTGAAAGATTTTAATTTAACTTCCGCAAATTCAATTAATATTTCCAGATTATTGCCTCAAATTGTTTACTATTTTTATGGATATACAAGGTTGAACTATGAAAAAATATCATTTTCAGTCCCATCTGGAAATTTTGGAAATTTAATGGGAGGAGTTATAGCAAAAAATATGGGATTACCAGTTGAGAAATTTATAGTAGCAGTTAATGAAAATGATGAATTCCCAAATTTTTTAAAAACAGGGGATTATCAACCTGTTATTCCATCAAGAAAATGTAGTTCAAACGCAATGAATGTAGGACATCCAAGTAATCTTGCACGTCTGATTGATTTATATGGAGGATGGATTTTTGACGAAAGAGATGATTATGGTAGAGTTATTAAATATGGAGTTTTAAAGGAAAAACCTGATATGGAAAAGTTAAGAAATGATTTCATTTCATTTTCTATAACAGATAAAGAGGTAGAAGAAGTTATTAAAAGATATTATGAGAATTACCATATTATTCTTGACCCTCATGGTGCAGTTGGAATTGCTGCATATGAAAAGTCAGGTATTAAAACTCCTGTGATATCTATAGAAACAGCAGACCCAGGGAAATTTCCAGAAGTGATTAAAAACATTCTTGGATTTGAACCTGAAATACCAGATACTTTGAAAAATTTAATTTCAAAGGAGGAAAATTATCGTATACTTGAAAATGATTATTTAAAATTTAAAGAATTTTTGAGGAGTTTGAAATGAAATATATTATAGTGGTAATGGATGGAGCAGCAGATTTACCAATAAAAGAATTGAATAATAAAACTCCTTTACAGGTTGCTAAAAAACCCAATATTGATTATCTTGCAAAGATTGGCTGTACAGGAATGTTAAAGACAATTCCTGATAATTTTATATCTGATTCAGGAGTTGCTAATTTATCAATTTTAGGTTATGACCCAAAAAAAGTTTATACAGGAAGAGGTGTACTTGAAGCATATGCAAATGGGATTGAACTGAAAGAAGACGAAGTTGCATTTAGGTGTAATTTGATTTCAGTTGAAAATGGAAAAATTAAAAGTTATTCTGCAGGTTATATTTCAAATGAAGAGGGGAAAGAATTGATTGAGTTTCTAAATGAAAAAATTGGTAGCGAAAAAGTGAAATTTTATCCTGGAATTGGATTTAAAAATATTCTCATTTTAAAAGGTGGCTTTTCAGAAAATATAAAATGTTATCCTCCGCATGATTATTCCGGATATAGAATTGAAGAAATAATGGTTGAACCGGAAAATGAAAAAGGAAAAGAAACTGCAGAATTTTTAAATAAATTAATACTTGAATCAAATAAATATCTTGAAAATCATCCTGTAAATATCAAAAGGGAGAAAGAAGGAAAAGAGAAGGCAAATTATATATGGCCATGGTCTCCTGGAAGAAAACCAGTTTTAGAAAAATTTTATGATAAATTTAATGTTAAAGGAGCAGTTATTTCAGCAGTTGATTTGATTAAAGGAATTGGGAAAATGATTGGTTTTGAAATTGTAAATGTTCCAGGTGCTACTGGATTATGGGATACAAATTATGAAGGGAAAGCAGAATATGGAATAAATGCACTTAAAAATTTTGATTTTGTATATATACATGTTGAAGGGATAGACGAAGCAAGCCATGATGGAAATCTTGAATTGAAAATAAAATGCATTGAAGATTTTGATAAAAGGTTAATTAAAATAATCCTTGAAAAAGTAGATTTGAACTCAACAAATATAGCAATTCTTCCAGACCATTATACACCTGTTAAATTAAAATCCCATCAACCTGGATATGTACCTTTTTTAATCTATTCTTCATTAAATCAACCAGACCAGGTTGAAATATTTGACGAAGAAAGTTGTAAAAAAGGAAAATTTGGATATATTGAAGGTGATAAATTTATAAAAATATTTTTAAGAGGAGAAAAATGTATATAATTATTGTTGGATGTGGTAAAATTGGAAGTTATCTTGCAAAATTGCTTGATGAAAAAAATGATGTAGTTGTAATTGATAAAGACGAAAAAAGTTTTGATAAATTGGTTGATTTTAATGGAAAAACAATAGTAGGAGATGCTCTTGATATTGATGTTTTAAAAGAAGCAGGAATTGAAAAAGCCGATGCGATCTGTGTGATTACAGGTAATGATAATGCGAATATAGTAATAGGACAGGTATCAAAGAAAATGTTTAATGTTTCTCGCGTGATAATAAAAGTATCTGACCCAAATAAAGAGAAAATCTGTGAGTTGCTTGGAATTGAAACAATAAATACAACATCCCTTGTTGCTAATCTTATAAAGGACGGACTTACAAAAAGAATATCCTGTGATTTTTTGTTCAGTAATGAAGATTTGACAATTGTTGAATTAAAGAGTGATGAAATTATAGGTAAAAAAATTGAAGAAGTAAATATTGATGGAAAACTTCAAATTTTTGCGATAATAAGAGGCGACAGAGGAATTATTCCTGAGAAAGATTTAAAGATTGAAAAAGATGATATAGTTATAGGGATAACAGAGAGAAAAAATATAAACAAATTTAAAAATATTTTGAAACTATGAATGTAATAATTGTTGGTGGTGGTAATGTAGGTTATTATCTTGCTGAAAAATTAAGCGAAAATCATTATGTTGTTTTAATTGAAAAAGAACAGAAATTAAGTGAAAAAATTGCAGAAAAGATAAATTGTCTTGTTATAAATGGAGATGGATGTGACCCTGAGATTTTAAAAAATGCAGGAGTTAAAAAAGCAGATGTGGTAGCAGCAGTTACAGGAAATGATGAAGATAATCTTATTATATGTCAGATAGCAAAAGAAATATTTAATGTTAAAAGAGTTGTTGCAAGAGTGAATAATCCAAAAAATGAAAAAACATTCTATCAACTCGGAGTTGATGTTGCGGTAAGTGGGACATCTTTAATTGCAAAAATTATTGAAGAAGAGGTTAACTGGGAAGATTTTACAACTTTATTTACTTTCAAAAAAGGAAGGTTATCTATTTTAAGAATAGATTTACCAGAGAACGCCCCTGTAATAAATAAAAAATTAAATGAAATTCAACTTCCAGAAGATTGTGTTATTGTTGCAGTTATGAGAGAAGATGAATTGATTATTCCTAAAAGTGATTTTATATTTAAAAAAAATGATGAAATTGTTGCTATAACTAAAGTTGAAAATGAAGTTTTGCTTTTTAATTCTTTAATAGGAGAAGTTGAAGAAAAATGAAGAAATTATTTAAGTTTTTAAATGTTTTTTACAAGGGGTCTCTTGGGATATTTATTGAAATCATATTTGTTCTTCTTGTATTCCTTTTTTCTTTTATTTTAAACTTTATTTTTTATTCTATACTACAATGATACCTCAATTTTCAAGAGATGATTTAGAGGGAGTATTCCATTACACAGGAAAACTTATTATACTTCTTGGATATCTTTTTCTTTTACCTTTATTTGTAGCAATAATATATAAAGAATGGAATCCTGCAATTGATTTTATTTTTTCATCTTTGTTTTCTCTTTCTCTTGGTTATTTAATAACTTTTAAATTTTCTGACCAGACAGACCTTAATTGGAGACAGGGAATGACAATCGCTTCATTAATATGGTTAATTTATATGTTTTTAGGCGCAATTCCACTTTATTTCTCAGGACATTATAACTTATATATTGATGCCTGTTTTGAATCAATGAGTGCTTTTGCAACAACTGGTCTTGTTCTTGTAAGAGACCTTGACCATATGGCTCACTCTTATAATTTCTGGCGCCATTTTATGTGTTTTATTGGAGGACAGGGAATAATTCTTCTGGGACTTTTAATATTTTTTAGAGGTGCAAGTGCTTTCAAAATTTATGTTGGTGAAGCAAGAGAAGAAAAAATTTTACCCAATGTTGTTCAAACAGCAAAATTTATATGGATTGTAAGTATGTGTTATTTAATTATATTCGTTCTAATCCTTGGGTTTGTAAATATATTTCATGGAATTTCACCTTCAAGGGCATTTTTTCACGCAATATGTATATTTATGGCTGGATGGGATACTGCTGGGTTTGCTGTTCACTTACAAAATATAAGTTATTATCACAGTGGAATTATAGATATAATAACTTCATTAATAGTCATTCTTGGAGCGTTAAGTTTTGGACTTCACTATGCTGTATGGACAGGAAAATTTAAGGAAATTTTTAAAAATTATGAGTTTAAAATATTTACAGGGAGTATAATTCTACTGAGTTTTTTGACATTTTTGGGATTTGTAAAAACTACAGGGAATATAGATTTTATTTCATCTTTTAGAACTACTTTTTATCAAGTTATTTCTGGCCATACAGGGGTTGGATATACAAATGTTGATTCTTATTATCTGAAAAATTACTTTCCTGAATTTTCACTTATTTTTTTAATAATTGCTATGGGACTTGGCGGATGTTCATGTTCAACAAGTGGTGGAATTAAAATGTTAAGAGTTGGTTTAATTTTGAAGGAATTAAAAAAAGAGGTTAAAGGGTATAGTTCACCTTTTTCAACGGTTATTATTGAAAAATTTCATCATATTAAGGATATAAGTTTAACGGATGCCCAAATAAAAACATCTTCAATAATTTTAATAATGTATATAACAACTTACCTTTTTGGAAGTTTAATTGGTACCTTTTTAGGTTATCCATTTTTATATTCACTTTTTGAATCAACTTCTGCCTGTGCAAATGTTGGACTTTCAGTTGGAATTACAAATCCAAATATGCCAAATTTATTAAAAATTACATATATAATTGAAATGTGGATTGGAAGGTTAGAGTTTTTGTCAATTTTTGTTTTTATAAGATTTTTATTTTCTTTAAGGAGCCCGGAATGAGAAAAATTTTATTTTTATTATTTATTTATACAATTTTTCTTTATCCTTCAGAAAAAGTAAAAATTAGAGAATTATATGAAAATGGGGAGAAATATAGAGGAAAACCAGTAATTGTAGAAGGAGAAGTAATCGGTGATTTAATGGGAAGGAAAGAGGAAAGATGGATAAATATTAAAGACGAGTTTGAAGATTTTGCAATAGGAGTTGTTATTAGTAAAAAAGATGTGGAAAAAATAGAAAATTTTGGAAAATATAGAGTTAAAGGAGATATAGTAAGAATTGAAGGTATATATAATATAAACTGTCCAGAACATCAAGGAGAAAGGGATATTCATGCATTAAAAGTTGAAATTATTAAAAAGGGAGAAAAATATGAAGAAAAATTAAATTTGAAAAAAATAATTTTATGTTTTATTCTTGTCGGGATTACTTTAGTTCTTCTATATCTTTCACACAAAAAAGATTCTTTTGAAACAGAAAAAGTTTAATTTTTAACAAGCGTCTGTTTGCCATATAGATAATGTCTTTCACCTTTTTCAATTTTAATTTTTATTATTTCTCCTTCTCTTAAATTTTCATCTTCTATTATCACTGGTTTATTATTTGAAGTTCTTCCTATAAATGCATTTTTTTTCTTATAACTTTTTTTTCTGACAAAAACATCTTCTATTTTACCCTCCATTTCTTTATTTTTTAAAAGAGAGATTTTATCCTGTAAATTTAATATCAATCTATGTCTTCTTTCTTTTTCTTCTTTGGGAACATTATCAGGAAATTTACTTGCTTCTGTTAAAGGTCTTGGAGAGTATTTAAAAACATAAAGGTCATCAAACTTAATTTTTTCAATAATCTCATATGTATCTTTAAAATCTTTTTCTTCTTCATAAGGAAAACCAACAATTATATCAGAAGTAATTGAAATGGAAGGACAAATTTCTTTTACTTTTTCAATAATATCAATGTATCTTTCAATCGTGTACTTTCTATTCATAAGTTTTAATATTTTGTTTGAACCAGATTGTAAAGGAAGATGAAGATGTTTATATAGTTTAGGTAATTTAAAAAATGCTTCAATTAAATCATCTGGTATATCCTTGGGATGTGAAGTTAAAAAACCAATTCTTAAAATTCCTTCAATTTCGTGGACCTTATAAAGTAAATCAACAAAATTTTTACCAATATCTTTTCCATATTCATTAACATTCTGACCTATTAAAAATATCTCCTTAACTCCTTTATCAACAAGAATTTTTATCTCATCAATAATTATATTTTCTAGTTTGCTTATAAGTTTTCCCCTTGCATAAGGAACTACACAATAAGAACAGAAATTTTCACAACCTTTTGTTATTGTTACAAAAGAACTTATTTTTTCTGAAATTTTCGGAGGGATAACTTCTTTTAATAGACTATCATCTTCTTCAAAAATACTTATTTTTTCTCCTGAATATTTTTTTAACACAGAGACAAATTTTTTATATGAATTTGGTCCACATATAATATCAACAAAATCAAGTTTTTTAAAAATTTCCTCTCTGTAAATTGATGGAGTACAACCTACAATACAGAATGTTTTTCCATTTTTTATGTTTTTTATTGAATTTAAAAAAGAGAAAGCCCTATCTTCTGCATGTTTTCTCACAGAACATGTATTTACAATTATTATATCTGAATCATTGGGAGAAGAAACTTCTATAAAGCCATTTTGGTTAAGAAGTGTTTTCAATCTATCAGAATCATAAAAGTTCATCTGACATCCATATGTTTTTATAAAATATTTTTTTCCCATAGAGAAAAATTATACCTTTTTGAAAGAAAAAATTGAACCTACTATAAAACCAATTAAAGTGAATGGATTTATATTGAATTTTAAAGAGAGGGAAAGATTTAAAATAATTATATCAAAATTTGAGATTTTCCATTCAGGATTTATTTTTAATGTAAAAAATTGATAAAAATTTGATGTTTGAGGAATAAATAGATTTATTATCTCTCCTGTTGCTGTTCCAATCATCCCACAAAGAAAAATTATTAAAATTATGTAAATAAATCTCATTTAGAATAGTTTATAATTTCTCTTTCTAATTGTCAATTTTTAACCGGTTTTTGAATTTGCTATGCTCTCGGATGAAATTTTTTATATAATTCTTTAATTTTCTTCCTATCAAGATGCGTATAAATCTCTGTTGTTGCAATTGACTTATGACCAAGTAATTCCTGAACAACTCTTAAATCAAGCCCTTCACTGAGTAGATGAGTTGCAAATGTGTGTCTTAAAGTATGAGGTTTTACATTCTTTTCAATTCCTGCATATTTTGCATATTTTTTTACAATTTTCCATATACTCTGTCTTGAAATTTTTTTACCCTGATTGTTTAAAAATAGGTATCCATTTACACTTGGCTTCCTCTCATTTAAATATTTTTTTAATAATTCCACTGTCTCTTTATTTAATAAAGAAATTCTTTCTCTTCCACCCTTCCCTTTTATTTTAATAAATCCTTCATCAAAATTTATATCCTCTATTTTCAAATTACAAAGTTCAGATACTCTAAGACCTGAAGAATAAAAAAGTTCAAGTATTGCAAGATTTCGTATATGTTTTCTTGATATTTTATCAACGCTTAAAATTTTTTGAACTTCTTCTTTGCTTAAAACTTCTGGAAGTTTTTTTTCAACTTTTGGTGTTTCAATGTAAATTTCTTTGTTTTTAATATAACCCCTTGCAATTAAAAATTTATAGAAATTTCTAACTCCAGATAATATCCTGACGATACTTGTTGAAGAATAGTTTTTTTTCTTCAAGAATATAATGAAAGATGTAATATCTTCTGAACCCAGTTTATTTAAACTTATGTTCTTATTTTCAAGAAAATTTTTGAATTTTAAAATGTCATTTCTATAAGCATCAACTGTATTTGGAGATAAGTTTTTCTCTATACTTACATGATTTATAAATTTTTCAATCAAATTTTCTTTATCCATTTTTCATTTTGGATTTTACAATTTCTTCAAATTCCTCCTCTGTTATTATTTTTACTCCAAGAGTTTGCGCTTTCTGTAATTTTGAACCAGGTTCACTACCACAGATAAGATAATCAGTATTTTTTGAAACAGAATCTGAAACCCTTCCACCAAGTTTTTTTATATAATTCTGTATTTCATTTCTTGAATAATTTTTAAGTGTTCCTGTTATTACAAATGTTAATCCTGAAAGTATATCCTTTTTTTCTTCTATTTTTTCTTTTTCAAGTTTTACTCCTGCTTTTCTTAACTTTTCTATTACTTTTAAATTCTCTTCATTACTGAAAAAATCAATTATACTTTCAGCCATGGTAGGACCTATTTCAGGAATTGAAGATAATCTTTCAAAACTGGCATTTTTAATTTCATATATTGAATTGAATTCTTCAGCAAGGATTTCACTTGCATGAACTCCAATATGTCTGATTCCAAGAGCATATATTAAATTTGAAAAAGGTCTTGTTTTGCTTTCCTCTATCGCTTGAAGTAAATTTTTAACAGATTTGTCTCCCATTCTTTCAAGTTTTATAAGGTCCTCATATTTTAAGTAATAGATATCACTATAATCAGAAAGAAGCCCTTTATCTACAAGAATATTTACCCATTTTTCACCAAGTCCTTCAATATCCATAGCATCTCTTGAAGCAAAATGTATAATCCTCTCTTTTACTTGAGCAGGACATCTTATATTAGGACATCTTATTGCCACTTCCTCTTCATCCTTAACAACCTTACTTCCACAGACAGGACAATGTGTTGGAATTGGGATATCCCTTTCTTTTCCAGTTCTTGCTTCTGGAACCACTTTTACAACTTTTGGAATAATTTCTCCACTTTTTTCAATAAATACTCTATCTCCTATTTTGACACCAAGGCGTTTAATCTCATCAAAATTATGCAATGTTGCTCTTGAAACAATAGTTCCACTTACCTGTACTGGTTCAAGTATTGCCACAGGAGTAAGTGTCCCTACCCTTCCAACCTGAATGATAACATCTTTTACAACTGTAGTAACTTGCTCAGCAGGGAATTTATAAGCAACTGCCCATCTTGGACTTTTTGTTGTAGTTCCAAGTGTTCTCTGTAGATCAAGTGAATTTACTTTTACAACCATTCCATCTATATTATAAGGGAGAGAATGTCTTTTTTCCTGCCATTGATTACAGTATTCCACAACTTCTTCTATATTTTTACATAATTTTCTATACGGACTTACAGGAAATCCAATATCTTTAAGAAAATTTAGAACTTCCCAGTGTGTTTTAGGCCCATTTTCAATAAATCCTTGATAGATAAAAATTTGTAGATTCCTCTGAGCAACAATTTTAGGGTCAAGAAGTTTTAAAGACCCGGCGGTAGCATTTCTTGGATTTGCGAACAATACTTCTCCATTTTTCTCTCTTTCTCTATTTAACTTTTCAAAATCATCTTTTCTCATATAAACTTCTCCACGAACTTCTATTGGATTTTTATAATTGATTCTTAAGGGCAAGGTTCTAACTGTTTTTAAATTTTCTGTTATATCATCACCTTTAAATCCATCTCCTCTTGTTACTCCGAGACGAAATTCTCCTTTTTCATAATGAAGAGAAACTGCCACTCCATCATATTTAAGTTCAACAACATATTCAACATTTTTTACATCTGCCATTCTTTTTATTCTTTTATCAAACTCTATTAATTCTTCTCTGGAATAAGTATTATCCATACTTAACATTGGAATTTTGTGCTCAACTGTTCTAAATCCTTCAAGAACTTGACCCCCTACTTTTTGAGTTGGAGAATCTGGTAATCTGTATTGTGGATATTGTTCTTCAAGTTTGACAAGTTCTTTATATAACTGGTCATATTCATAATCACTTATCACAGGATTATTTTCTAC
>Ga0185342_1001363_pt1 | contig 10187 bp, 16 predicted proteins | sample ConPoolayeEmetaG_FD_128045 | JGI IMG/M metagenome (GOLD analysis project Ga0185342, IMG submission 128045) | Hot spring microbial mat communities from California, USA to study Microbial Dark Matter (Phase II) - Cone Pool mat layer E metaG... ...
ATGGGCGTGTCCTCCTTGTCTGTTAATTCAATATGGGCCAGAGGATACGCCCTTCCTACGCCTCGGCAACGAGATTACACACGAAAGGATACGCCACCCTCGGACACTCGGCAATTGAAGCGCTGGAAACGAGGCGGTAGCATGCGTTTAACGCTGTGCGAAGCCATTTTTCTCGGCTGGAAGGCAGGAGACTGGCGATGAAGTTCGAAATCATCGGAGCCGATCGGGAAACCGGCGAGGATGTCAAAATCATCGTCGATGCCCGAGACGAGGTCGATGCTGAAGCGATCGCGGGACGCCGAAACATCATGGTTAGCCGCGTCGCTCTGGTTCCCTTGGCGCCGCCGACTCAGGTCACTCGGCAGGTACCCCCTCCGCCGCTTGAGCCCGGGCATGTTGCGGGCGTGCCTTCGATAAACGTGCATCTTCCGCGCCGCAGCTCCAGCCTCGGTATCGTCTCGCTCGTGCTTGGCATCGTGGCGTTTCTGTTCTGCTGGATTCCGCTTGTCGGTATCTTGAGCATTCCGCTCAGCGCACTGGGCCTGTTGCTCGGCGCGATTGGCCTCTTGGTTGCCGTGTTCCGGCGCGGCTCCGGCATTGGCTTTCCGATCGGTGGCGCCGCCGTGTGCGGTCTGGCGCTCGCCATCGGGATTGCACAAACGGCTGTTATCGCTGCTCCGTCGTTCGGTCGAGCCAGGGAACTCGCAGAACGGGCGAAGGCGATCAGCGACCCCGCCGCGTGGGTGCCGGCCAACCAACCGCTGAAGATCGGAGATGTGCAAGTTCGGGTCGTTTCTGCAACGGTGGGAAAGATTCGAATGAAGGGTTCGCTCGCTGACGGTTACGAATCCGCCGACAGCTACCTGAAGCTCGTCATAGAAGTAAGTAACAGTAGTCAGGATCGCAAACTCGATTTCGCAAGTTGGATGGGAAGCGACTTTTCGATCTCGCGCGACTATGCGTCTGTTCGAGACAATCACAACAACCTCTACAAGAGAATCGACTTCGGGTTCACTACCCGGGCCGAGGGACAGATCGATCGCGAGTCGCTGTATCCCGGGAAGTCTGTTCGCGACGTTCTCGTATTTGAGCCGCCGATTCGAAACGTCGAGTACTTGCGCCTGGAACTGCCGGCGAAGAACTTTGGCGAGGACGGAATGATCCGATTCCAGATTCCCGCCGAGATGATCAAGCAATAGGACTCGCACGTTGCGGATTGCGACCGCACGTTGCGTGTCAACCAACATGGCTCGCGCGATCCCGCGCATCGCTCAGATCCCCAGCAAGCCGAGGTCGCCGTACGGGTAGACCTGCTCGATGTAGACTGCGACCGGCTTCTTCACGAGCGCTTTGGCAACGGCATCCTCGCTGTCGGAGTAGCGAACCCACAGGTACTCCCAGCCCTTCTTGTTGATGCCGGCGATGTCGCCGATGGTCAGGTTCGTGACGTTCGGACTGGCCGCGAAGCGGTAGGTGATTTCCCAGTCGCCGCTACCGCGTTTCGAGCCGGCGGCGCCCAGGAACAACACCTCGCCGGCGGCGAAGCCCTTGAAGCCCGCGCTGTTGACCTTCCCCGTCAGTCCGAAGAGCGTCGCCTTGTACGCCGGCGTGACCAGCGTGTCGGCGAGATAGTGCGTCTCGGAGAACTGGTAGACCGGGACGGTGATATCGACGCCTTCGACGTTGTCGGCGGTAACACCGATCGCGCCCTTGAAGTCAGGCGCGGTCTTGCCGGGCGGGGCATAGCGGGCCACGTTTGCCAGGCTGTGCGTGACGTGCTGCGTGCCGCCGCCGGTGTCGAAGCTGAAGACCGACTGCTCCGTCTGCGGAACCGGCCCGTAGCGGACAATGCCCTCCCACAGCATGTCGCCGACCGGCTGCACTGTGACCGTGTCGCGCGGCAGGAACAAGAGCCCGCCGCCCCACGGGTCGTACATCGCCGGGCTGCCCGCCAACAGCGCCGAGCGCGCCTCGACATCGCTGTTCGTGCCGCGAATGACGTAGCGCAGCTCGACCGAGGGCTGCTGCCCGGTCGTAACCTGTCGGCTCTCGAACTTCTCGACGCACTCGATCATGCTCGCTGCGCTCGCTCAGGCCGTAGGCCGGAGGCTGGAGGGTTCGACCTCGCGGCACACTCCTGCATCCTGGTTCTCCAGCCTCCGGTCTACAGCCTCCAGCCTCATGCAAAGCTCAGGCGTCCGACCGCGGCGGCGTCGGCCAGGCGCTTCGTGTGCCGGGCAATCTGTTCCGTGTTCCGCGCGGTGCGTTCGACGGCATCGCCACCGCCGAGGCCCGCCGCGGCCAGCGGGTTGAACGTGCCAGTGACGCTGAGCTTGCGGGCCATCAGGTCGGCCAGCCCGGAAATGCGGTCGTCCAGGCCCGCCAGCGGGTCCGTGGTGGGGTGCCCGGGCGCGGCCGCGCCCGCGACTTCCTTCCGTTTCTGTGCCGCCGCAGCCCGGGCGGCATCGAGGTCGGCCTTGGCCTTGTCCAGCTCGGCCTGACTCTCACGCAGACGCTGCTCCTGCTCGGCGCGCTGGCGGCGCTCGTTCTCAACGTCAGCCTTGCCGATCTCGGCCAGACGATCGTCGCGCCGCTTGGCCGCGTCCGCCAGCGCTTGTTCCTTGCTCTTTTCGATATCCGCGAGGTCCGCTTGCTCCTGGGCCGCGATCTCGTCGAAGCGCTGTTGGGACTGCTGATCCACCGATTCCTTGGCGGCCGCCACGTCCAGCGTGCTGTCGAACAGGCCCTGGAGTTCCAGCCATCGCTTGGCGATCCAGTTGGCCGTGCGCTCGACCGCCCGCGCGTGCCACGCGCTGAATTTCGCCCAGCTCGAGCGCAGGAAGCCGACGAGCCTGGCCCACAGCGACTGCACGCCGGCCACGAACTCCACCCACAGCGCCTGCCCGCCATAGACGAAGTCGTTGACGATCCCGAGGAACTTCCCCTTCAGCGCAAGCCAAACCTGGAGCAGCGCGTGCGTGCCCTGCTCCCAGGCCAGTTTCAGCCCGGCCCAGAGCACCTGCGCCGCCAGCCTGAGGTCCCCCGCGGCCAAGGCGTCGGCCATGCCGCCTACTACCTTATATACAGTGTCCCGCAGGACCCCGAACTGCTCGCCCAGCCATGCCAGGGCCTTCTGGCCAGCGTCCGTGCAGGTCAGGAGCACTGCGCCGAGGGCGACCACCGCGGCGATCGCCAGCGTGACCGGGTTCGCCAGCCCGGCGATCAGTGTCGTGATAAGCGAGAAGCCAGCGCCGACGGTCTTCGTGATCGTCGCAAGCCAGCCGATGACCTTGCTCACGCCGATGATGGCCGTGCCCAGCGCTGCGATCGCCAGACCGGCTGCGGTCACCGCGACAGCCATCTTGAACACTGTCACGATCAGGGCCTTGTTGGCGCGCAGCCAGCCGATGACGCTGACGGTGCAGCGGATGGCACTGTCGGCCGCTTCCTGGAGCAGCGGGACGACCGCCGAGGCGATCGTCGTGGACACCTTCCGCACCACGCGCCACAGGATGTTGAGCGTGTCCTTGAAGTGCTCGGCCGCTTCGGCAGACTCGCTGGACATGGTCAGGCCCAGGTCGCGGGCCTGCTTCTGGAGGGCTTCGATCCCAGTGGCGCCGCCCGCAAGCAGCGGGATGAGCTTCGTGCCGCTCTTGCCGAAGATCTCCATCGCCAGCGCCGCTCGGACCGTCGGGTCCTTGATCGCCGCCAGCCGGTCGGCGATGAGCTTGAGCTGCCGTTCGGGCGAGAGGTTGGCCAGTTCGGCAACCGTGAGATTGAGGTAGCCTAGCGCCTGGGTCGCCCCTTCGGACCCGGTCGCCGCCTCGACCGGCGTCTTCTGCATCTTGCGGACGCCGGTTTCGAGGGTCTCCAGGTCAACGGCGCAGAGGTCCGCCGCGAACGCCAGTTCCGACAGGGCGGAAACACCGATGCCGGTGCGTTTGGACATCTTCGCGATCGCATCGCCCCCCTCGGTGAAGGCCTTCACGCCGAGCATGATCGGCGCGAGCACCGCGCCGCCCAGCGTGGCCATGCCCTTGCCAATTCTCTGGAGACCTTCGCCAAACGCCTTCAGCCGGGCCTGGGCCTTTTCCAGGCCCTTGCTGAGCTTGTCGGCCACGCCGAGCTCGACATACGCCCGCCCGGCGCGGATGCCCTTCGTATTGGCCACGGCCTACCCTCCGCGGACGCTGCCGGCCCAGCGCTTCGGCAGCTTGGGCCGTTCCTTTTCGAGGGCCGGCCCCATGTACGGGCGCTCGGCGATGGTCGCCCGCGTCTTGACGACCTTCCCGCGACGCCGGTAGCGGACCTCCGTCTTGCCACCGAACTCCAGGACATGCGGCGCAGTGGACCGCTTGAATCCGACCGGTCCGACCACGACCGAATCGCTGCCCGGGTCGTAGCCGAAATAGATGAACCGGCGCAGGCTGCCCTCGTGCGAGTGCGGCGGCTTGCCCGGCGGCGAGCTGCCCTTGCGCTTGCGGATGCTGTGCTTGGCCGTGGTGCGGATGAACGCCCCCGCCTTCGACAGCACGGCGCGCTTGGCCTTGTCGACCGCGCGCAGCACGGCCTGCTTGTCGAAGAACAGGTCCTTGATCCGCATCGCGATCATGTCAGTCCCCAGGCCGGAGGCCGTAGGCTGTAGGGTCGTCGCTCAACGCACTTGTCCGCATTTTCAGCTCCCGCCTCCGGTCTCCGGCCTCCAGCCTTGTCTGATTCGCAGCATTTCGCGGCGGTGACTGAGGATCAGGGCGAGCAGCAGCGTCAGCGACACGACGAGCGTGGCGCCGACGCCGAACTCGCTGCGGTAGCCGGTCGCGTCGCCGCCGATGCCGGTAGCTCGCACCTCGGCGCGCAGCATAGTTTCCACCGCCGTCTTGATCCGGTTGCTGAGTTCCGCCTGGATGCCGGCGACGATCTGCCCGCTGAGCTGCTGCACGTCGAGTGCGGCGGCCTCACCGGCCGGCTGCGACGCTGCGGGTCGCCACGGCGACTCGCCTGTGGCGAGCGGCGGCGCCACGGCCAGCCGCGGTTGCGACTGGCTTGCGGCGCAGCCGGCCAGCAGCGCGGCGAGCGCGATCGACGCGCCCGCCGCCTGCGCAACCCGGATGTGGGGTCTGCGGCTCACGGCGCACCCGGCACGTTGGTGCGCGGCTCCGTCGTGGCCGGCTGCGTGGCCGGCGGACCGACCTGTTCCTTCTGGTGCGGGCTGCTCTCGGTCTCCTCATTGCTGGCGCTGGAGACCTGAAGCTGGCCGGCGATGCCTTCGACGCCGACGGACGCCGTGCCCTCCACGCCGGTGACCCACTTGCCCGAGAACTTCACGACGTACGTCGGGTTGATGCCCTGGGCGCCGGCCTGGATTACAAGCTGCTCGACACCATGCGCGAGGCCCTGGCGCACCGCCGGGATGATCGCCTCGTCCGCCAGCTTGTTGGCGAAGTGCTCGACCGGCGGCTGGGGGTTGAGCGTCGCACAGCCGGTCAGGCCCAAGAGCGCCAAAAGCGCGAGCAGGAAACCAACGAACGTCTTCAGGTTGCACAGCCACATGAGTTGTCCTCCGTCCCTGGAGCCTCGGTGCGAGGGGAAAATCCCTCGAGGAACACCGCTTTCAGACTGTCCATGTCGACCGGGATCGGCGCCGGCCGTTTGGCGAACGGGTCGAAGTCGCTCGGCCGAAAGGCCCGCGTCTTCTTCGGGTCGCGGTGGCAGTTAGCCAGCAAGGCCAGAAGCACGCTCATTCGTGACCATTCGTCCTTCGCTCGCGCTTCGGCCATCGCGAGCAATTCGCGCAGCGTCAACCGTCCGGGCTCGACGCCGGCGATTCCGGCGCACTGCCAGATGAGCCGCCAGACGTCGCAAGCGCTTGGGCGACGATCTGGTCGGCGTCGACCATCGCCAGCCGGGCCTCGACCACGTCCCTCGCCTTGTCCATGACTGACCACGTCGTCTCGAGCACCCGCTGGAGGTTCGCCCGATCCCTCGGGCTCGGGGAAAAACCCACAAGTTCCTCGAACAGCGCCTTGGTCGCGTGCTCGATGGCATCCCCGGCCATCGCTCGGCCGAAGTCCACGTCGGTCACGTTCCGCGCGTCCGCTTCCGGCTTGCACGCGGCATAGACCACGTCGCACAGCAAGACGGGGTCGCGGTAGAGCTTTTCGATCAGCTTCCCGTCCAGGACTTCGAGCAGATCGACTTCGAGCAGGTCGCGGACGCGCTTGATCGTGTCCACGTTGATCGCGACCGTCCACGTCCGGCCGGCGTTGTCAGTGAACGTCTTCATCAGCTCCCGCTTCCTTCCACCCAATTGCGGAACACGGCCAGCTTGGCGGTCACGCTGACGGTGATCGCCTCCTCCAGTTCCTCGCTGCGGCTGAACGACGTGATCGAGAAGTCCCCATCCGGCCCCTGGCCGTTGGCCCGATCCAGCACCTTCAGGGCGATCAGCCCGTTGGTGAGGTAGGCGTTCTTGACGGCGGCAAAGCCCGCGTCGCTCGGGTCCCAGATCATCTCGAAGTCCACGGAGCACTCGCGCAAGGTGGGCGCGGTGGCCCGCCAGCCGCTGTTCGCCCGCGTGGTCACGTCGGCTTCACCCGCTTCGAGGTTCAGCGTCACGTTGCGGACGTTGGTCATCTCCGTATTGGCTGGGCCTCCGGCCGTGCCGTAGTACAGCTTGGCGTTCATCCCCAGGACGAAGTTCGGCATGTTCAGTCCTCCGTGACTGCGAGGCTTGAGGATCGGAGCCTGTGGACCCAAGCCTCAGGTCTCAGGCCTCTACGTCAGCCCGAGCTCGATCACCGTGCCGGCCGTGGCCCGCAGATACACCGTCTGGCCGTACGACGGGCCGAGCATCACCATCGAGTCGGCGGGGATCGTGACCTTGGCCGTTCCGCCGGTGATGTGCCGGACCTCGACGCTGGCCGCCAGCGGGTGGATCACCAGCGTGGCGCCGCGCGGCACGTCGATGGCCTGGTCGGACCCGGTTGCGGTCAGCGGTTCGAGCGCCTTGAAGTTCATGGGCCGTTCCTTCGGTTGGATGGGCACCACCGGCGGCGTGTGCAGCAACACGTGCAAGCCTGCCTGCGTCGCCCGCAGGCCGGAGCCGCTGTACACGACCGCCCCGAGCAGCACCGCATCGACCTCGGCCTTCGTCCAGGGCTTGCCCGTCGCCGGCGACTTGAGCGTGAAGACGAAGACCGTGTCGTAGGCCGGACCGGGCGTGAAGTTCGCGGTCGCGAGTTCCGCCGACCCGACCCGCAACACTGCCCGGCCGCTGCCGCCGGAGTTGTTCCGCCAGCACAGTGCCCCGGCCGCGGCGACGATCCGTTCGCCCGGCGCCAGCGCGACATCGGCGACGCCGACGTTGAACGCGGCACCCGGGTACATCCCCTCGAGATAGGTGGCATCGCCGTCCTGCGGAACCTGTGCGACATGGGCCCAGTACTCCACGGCTCACCTCACGGATCAGGCACGTCCGGCGGATAGATCGACCAGCCTGCGGCCGTCCCGTTCGCGTTGGCGTTCAGCCGCGCCACACGCGCGGTCGGGCCGTAGAACATCCCGTCGTCGCACGTGTAGAGGTCATCCACGTCGAGCGTGTAGCCCTGCGAGGCGAGGTTGAAGCGCTTGCCGAGGTAGGCCACATTCATCGACCCACCCGGCCCGCCGAGACCCTGCGCCACGACCTGCCCGTCCATCCGCCAGATGTAGCGGTCGGGCAGCACCGCCAGCTCGCAGAAGTACCAGCGGCCCAGCTCGATCGGCCCGAAGCTGGCGATGTGTGGCGAACCGCTGGCGCCCACGTGCAAGCGGATCATGCCGTTGCCATCGAGTCGCAGCGATGCCCGGTGCGTGGTGCTGTACGCGACGTAGAGCAGGTATTCCCACACGCCCTGCACCATGGGCAGCGTGCTCAGTCGCATCCCAAAGCCCTGCGTGTAAACCGTCCGGCTGACCGTCGTCGGGTTGCCGTTGGCGTCGAACCCGTTGGCCAGCGTGATGTACGCCGTGCCCGTGCTCTGCGGGACGCTGATCCGGCAGCCGTAGTTGCCGCTCCGCTTGTAGGCGGCACCGACGCTGACCGCGCCGGCCAGCCCGACCAGCTCGTTCGTGTCGCCCGCCTCGAAGCCCGCGAACCACTGCGCCGGCATCACTGTCGCCTCCTGAGCCCTGAGGCTTGAGACCTGAGGGCCCAGACCCCAAGCCTCACGCCTCAAGCCTCACGCCTTCTTGTGGTGCTCCCACCGTTCGTTGTCGAACGGGCAGTCCTTCTCCCGCGTCAGCACCACGTCCCGGATCGTGCCGTTGTCCTCGAAGTCCACCCAGAGCCGCTCTGGGGCAAGCAGCTCATCATCGGCGAACGTCATCCGCACCGCCGCCAGCACCGCGTCACGTTTCTCGCTGGCCGCACGGCCCGCGGCGCGCGCGAACTCGTCCGCCAGCCACGCGCGGGTGATCGTGAGCTCGCGGCCGTTCACCAGCGTGATGACGGCCCGGTCCTCGGCGACGGTGAGCGACTGGACGTTCATGCCGCTATCTCCGAACCCGGTAGGTGACAGTGAGCACGCTCGTGAACACGCGCTCCTTTTCCAGGTGGTCCGGCGCGAAGATCGGGTCGTTCTCGACGGCCAACCACGCGGCGTTGGGGAACGCGTCGAGCTTGCGGAATCGCAGGTGATCACCGATCTCCTCGACCAGGTGCATCAAGCCGTCGAGCGCCTCCTGGTCATCCGCGTCCACCTTGTGCTGGATGCCGATGTCGATCGCACAGTCGAAGAAGCCGTCTAAGCGCGTCGCGGCGGTCGCCGTCAGCGACTTCGGCACGACGCTCACTTTGAGCGCTTGGAGCTGCGACAGCTCATGGACCGGCTGGCAGCAGCGCTCCGCCTGGAACTGCATGCTGAACGAGCCGGCGTTCAGGCTCGCGACTATGGCGTCGGCGATCTCGTTGATCGTGCTCATGGCCCGGGTTTCCCTGCGTGCCCGTCCGGCGCGCCGTTGTAGCGGCCCTCCAGGTACGACACGCGCCGCTCGATGGCCTGGTACTCCGCGCGCAGCGCCCGGGCCTCGACGATCAGCTCGTCCAGCCGCTTCTCGACATGGTCGAGCTTGGCCGTGACGACGCCCCACTGGACGGTAAACGCGAGCACCGCCAGCAGCGCGGTGAGCGCGACGCCCGCCCAGCGCGACCACTCAGGCCGCAGGCCGGAGGCCGTGGCCTGGAGGGTTCGCGCTCGATCGTCCGCCGTGCGAGCTGTGGTCTCCAGCCTTTGGCCTTTCTCGGTCATGGCGGCTGCTCCATCCCGACGAACTTCGTGTGAATCCGCAGCGTCCGGCGGCACGGGTCGCTGTAGCGCCAGGGCGGCTCGCCGCCCGGTGCCATGACCTCGTACAGGAAGATCTGGTCGCCATCCGCCTCGCGGATGCGGTCGCCCGCGCGCGGCAGTTCCGCCTTGCCGGCGAGAACCAGGTCCACCGCGAGCACCAGGAAGTCCCGCGACTCGGTGCGGTGCACGACGCCGTACTCGTCCGCCTGCTCGAACTCCGTCCGGCCGATCGTGGCCGCCACGTTCACGCTGTCATTGCCGCGAAGGTACGTGACCATCCGCGACATGTGCCGCGTGCGCTGGTCTTCCAGCCACGCCGCGCCGTGTTCAAGCAGGTCGGGCATAAGTCAGTCCTGAGGCTTGAGGCCTGAGCCTTGAGGGTTGAAGCTCCCAGCCTCACGCCTCAAGTCTCAAGCCTCAAGGCTATTGACTCATCCGCACGCGGACCGTCGCGTCGGCGTCCGCCGCCGCCTTGACGCACTTGCCGATCAGCTTGTTGCCGGTCGCGGTGGTCGTGGCGACGTTGTTGGTGTCGTCCCAATACACGTTGGCCCCGGCGCTGATCGCCGTGCCGCCGCCCGTGGCCTTGGCGAAGTCGAACACGCCGTCCACCGCGAGCGACCCAAGCGCGCCGGCGGCGATGGGGGTTCGCGCCACACCGACCAGCTCGCCCTGGACGATCACGTCGCCGGCGGCCACCGCCGCGCCGGGCGTGTAGTCGATCGACGCTCCGTCATGCACGAATGTTGCCTGTGCCATCGCTTCTCCTCAGGCTTGAGGCTCGCGCCTCGAGGCTGGCGGCCTCAGGTCTCAAGCCTCAGGTCTCGAGCCTCTTTGTCAGACTTCGCCTTTGGCTTTGAT
>Ga0185342_1001365_pt1 | contig 10154 bp, 8 predicted proteins | sample ConPoolayeEmetaG_FD_128045 | JGI IMG/M metagenome (GOLD analysis project Ga0185342, IMG submission 128045) | Hot spring microbial mat communities from California, USA to study Microbial Dark Matter (Phase II) - Cone Pool mat layer E metaG... ...
GAAAAACCTTCTGGCGATTATAGGATTCTGGAATTAGCTGAAGCTGGAAATTATAAAGTAGAAATAAGAAAGTTCAGAGGAAATCCACAGAAATATTTGTATCTAACTAAAAAAGTTTACATTAATCTTCGACCTTACAAAGTAAGAGATGTTGGTTTCATAACAATTGTAACTGACCTTTCAAGAATTGATGCCTTTGCTGCTGATGTAAGGTCAAAAATTTTTATTGCCGCACTTCTAATTTTTATTGTCGGAATTCTTATAATAAGAAGTTTTACTAACAAAATAATCAAGCCAATAAGTATCATTATTAATTCACTCAGAGAATATTCTAAAACTGGTATCGCTCAACCAATTGAACTTTCTGGGAGTGAAGAATTTAAGTTTCTAACCGAATCGATTAATAAGCTAATGGAAAAAATTGAATCAGACTTTAATGAATTGAAAAAACTTGAAAGATACCGCTCTGAATTTCTTGGAAATGTTTCTCACGAACTTAGAACCCCAATTTTCACTATTCAATCTTATCTCGAAACTTTGATTGATGGTGGCGTCAATGACCCTGAGATAAATGTTAAATATCTCAAGAAGGCTTATGAAAATCTCGAACGACTGAACCGACTTCTCAACGATTTAATCGATATCTCACAAATTGAATCTAAACAACTTCGATTTAGTTTTAGATATTTTAACATCAATGATTTGATTCAAAGAGTTGTTGATAATTTGAAAATAATAGCCGAGCAAAAAGAAATTACAATTGAATTCAAGAAAGATGATAATCTGCAAGAAATGGTTTGGGGAGATAAAGAAAGATTGTACCAGGTTTTTGAAAATTTGATTGATAATGCAATTCGACATAATCCCCCTCAAACACAGATAAAGATTTACTACAAAAAACAAAATTCATCTTTAAGAATTTTTGTAGAAGATAATGGAATTGGAATTCCCGACGAAGATTTACCAAGAATTTTTGAACGATTCTATAGAGTAAACAAAGAAAGGTCTCGTGAATCTGGTGGAACAGGTCTCGGTCTCTCCATTGCAAAACATATCATAGAAGCTCACGAAAGCAAAATCTATGTTGATAGTAAAATTAATCAAGGCACTAAATTTTATTTCGATTTGAAAATCGCTTAAAGGTGAACAGATGTTGAAGGTCAATGAAATTTTTTACAGCATTCAAGGTGAGTCAAGTTATGCAGGGCTCCCCTGTGTTTTTATAAGATTGACTTATTGCAATTTGCGCTGTACTTATTGTGATACGGAATATTCTTTCTACGAAGGAACTGATATGACAATTGATGAAATAATTTCGATTGTCAAAAAATACAATTGCAATCTTGTAGAAGTAACTGGAGGAGAACCACTTGTTCAAAAAGAAACTCTCAACCTGATGAAAAAATTGTGTGATGAAGGCTTCAAGGTTCTACTCGAAACCAGTGGAAGCATTTCGATTGAAAATGTGGATAAAAGAGTTACAATAATCATGGACCTGAAGACACCTTCATCAAAAATGATGAAGAAAAATCTTTATTCAAACATTGACTTTCTAAAACCAGATGATGAAGTCAAATTCGTAATTGGAAATCGTGAAGACTACGAATGGTCAAAAGAAATTATAAAGAAGTATAATCTAAAAGATAAATGCAAAATATTGATGGGCTGTGTATTTGGAGAACTCTCCAACCTTGAACTCGCCACTTGGATACTTGAAGATAACCTACCTGTAAGATTTCAGATGCAACTACATAAATACATCTGGGAAACCGAAAGAAGAGGTGTATAATATAACTATCATTAAAGTTATAATAAAGCTTCTGATAGCTTACAAGTATATTTACAAAATCTCACATTAAAACAATTCGTGAGTAGTATAATTAGACTTAAAAACTTGATTAGCATCTAGGGTTTTTAAACACCTTCAAATTGTGTAAATCGCGTAAAAAAATGTTTTTGTCCTAGTTAAATTTAATTCATTTATATTTTATCTCTTTATTTTCTTTTATTAAAAAGAATTAAATAAACCAGTTTTTCTCAATAAGCTCATATGTTTAGAAATTTAAATTGCATATCGGTAATAATTTTGTTATAATTTAGAAAAATTAGGAGGAAATCACAATGAAAAGTGTAATTACATTTTTAACCATAATTCTTCTTTTCATCACATTTGTAAGTTGTGAGAAAAAAGACGACAGTCCTACTGGACCAGAAATACAATTTATGCTTACTCCACAAGTAGGCAAAATTTATAACTTCACTGCATATATGTTAGATTCTCTCAATAGAAGAACTCAAAATTTTTATAACTACGCTCAGAAGTGCGTCGCTAAAAATTTTAGTATTGGCGGAGTAAGTGATGCTTTTGTTTATGTCTCATATTCACCTATGTTTTCAGATACTACTTACTTGCGAGTAGTGAATGGAAAAGATGTGTATGAATATTTAGATACAACAGGATTTTTTATAGATAATGCAAATCTAAAAACACTTATTAAAAATTCAATACAAAAACTTACTCAAAATTATGTTTGGCTGCCCCGTATGCTCTTAAGCAAAGGTAATAATGCTGAGTATGTAATATTATCAAAACGATTTTATACAATTGAAATTGAACCAGGTGTATTTTTTAACTTAAGTTTTGAAATGAAAGGCAAGAACGAAGGCTTTGAGGATGTAACTGTACCTGCCGGTTCTTATAAAGCATATAAAGTCAAAATAGTTATTGATATTGAAATTTATGCTTATGGTCAAAAACAAGATAACTTTTCAATGCTTCAGTATATCTGGGTAAGTGATGATCTTGACTGGTGGATCAAACAATATCAATCGACAGTAAAATCAAATATATTTGGCGTAGTTGAATTAGGTGAAGATATTGAATTAACGAGCGTTCAATAATTTTTGACAGCTGCCCTCTTTCAAGTGATTGAGGGCCGCTTTTTTAATTTCACTCCATTAAAACATTTCAAATTTCACTTTAATAATGTATTTTATTAAAAAGCTATGTTATTAATAGAAATCAAACCAGATAAATGTGATTTTTGTGGCGTTTGTGTGGGCGTTTGTCCAGAAGACGCAATCGAACTTAAAGAAGCAAGCATTTCAATTATAGAAGAAAGATGCACCAATTGCGCTAAGTGTGTTTGGTGCTGCCCTATCGAAGTTTTAATCTTTAGAAAGGATAAACTTCAACTATTAAAGGCAAAATCAATTTGACATCAATTAAAGATTCCTATGACATAGTAGTTGTTGGTGCCGGACCTGCAGGAACAACTGCAGCTCGATTTGCCGCTGAACAAGGTGTCTCCGTTCTCGTATTGGAAAAAGACCGTGATGTTGGTTATCCGGTTCGTTGCGGTGAAGCTGTAAGCAAAGATGGAATTGAACCATTCATCAATCCGGATTCAAAATGGATTGCAGCGACAATTAATAGTTTCATCTTTGTTTCTCCTGATGAGACCGAAGTAAAAATTAAATTCAATCGAACGGGATACATTTTAGAAAGAAGAATTTTTGACTATGAATTAGGAAAACTTGCAGCAAAAGCTGGAGCTGAAATTCTCACCAAAGCATACGCTTACGATTTATTATGGAATGATGGCAAAATTGTTGGGGTTAAATTCGAACATAATGGCGAACCAAAAGAAGTAAAAGCAAAAATTATAATTGGTGCTGATGGAGTTGAATCACGCATTGGAAGGTTTGCTGGAATTAAAACTTATACCAAAATTTCAGATATGGAATGCTGTGTTCAATTTACGGTTTCAAACATTAATGTAGACTCAAATGCTTGTTATTTCTATTTTGGGAGCGCCTATGCACCTGGGGGTTATCTATGGATTTTTCCGAAAGGTTCTGACTCGGCAAATATCGGTCTTGGAATCGGTGGTGATAAAGCCAAATTTCGTTCGCCCATTTCATATATGAATCACTTTCTTGAAAAGAAATTTCAGTCTGTTCCTAAGCTTACTATGATTTCAGGTGGTGTTCCTTGCAGTATCACATTAAATGAAATTGTAAAGGATAATGTTATGCTTGTTGGAGATGCAGCTCGTCAAGTTAATCCGCTCTCTGGTGGTGGAATTACGAGTGGAATGATTGGTGGAAGTATCGCAGGTGAAATTGCTGGACGCGCAATCAAGGAAAATAATTTTAACCTCTTAAAGGAGTATCCGAAAATCTGGCATCAGAGAGTTGGTAAACGCCACGAAATTTATTACAAAATCAAAAACGCTATCTACAATTTTTCTGATAATGCACTAAACAGCATCGCTCACTCAGCCATAAAAATTCCAGAAAATGAAAGAACTTTACTCTCCATTTTTAAGATTGCTCTTTTCGATAAGCCATCTCTACTCTTTGATTTCGCAAAAATATTTTTCTACTAATTGCATTCAATCTTATCCAAAAATCCGACACAAAAATCATCATAGATTTAAGATTTGAAATTTTTCAACTCAATGATTTTTATCAATTCCCACTCATAAGGTCTCCCTCTGGTTTTGCATAGACCAACTCGTTCTACTCTAATTTTTTCTGGATAATTCTGTAAATATTCATTTATTAACTTCGTCTTGACTTTTTCTTTCTCAAACGAATAAAGCAAGCTTATGTGTGGAAAAAATTTTTCAAAATCAGAATTCACATTAAAAGCTGTTGAAATGGATACAAAAAAGTTTTTCAGAGTTTCATCTTTTTCCACTTCGACGAACACTGAACGATAGAATTCATTTGAGTAAAAAACTTTTTTACATTTTACATTAAAAGAATTGAATTGAGAAAGGCAATCAAATTTTTCGAGCAATTCTAATTCGTCACCTTCCAGCCCTGCAAATAAAGTTATGTGGGGAATGAATATTGGTGAATTAAGTTCTGTACTAAACTGATTAATAATTCTTTGAAAAAATTCTTCATCATTCTTTTCAAACATCAACCAGATTGAGAAACCTTTAGCTGCGGGAATTTCCATTTTTGATTTTTCTTATGTGATTTAAAGTATTTCTTTCCCAGAATACACCATCTTCATAACCTTGAATTGACTTATCGGTCTCAGCTAATTTTAATCTTTTCTCAGCGACACAACAATAATATTCATCGATTTCAACTCCGCTGAATTTTCTACTTAACTTTTTTGCGACAACGGCTGTAGTGCCAGAACCTGAAAATGGGTCAAAAACAAAGTCACCTTCATTCGAACTTGCTAAAATAATTTTGGCTAAAAGTTTTTCCGGTTTTTGTGTCGGATGGTCTGTATTTTCTGGCATTGACCAGAATGGGACAGAAATGTCTGTCCATATATTCGAAGAATAAGTCAGCCGAAATCCGTCTTCCCAATCTTTTGGTTTACCATTTTCATCGCGATATGGAGCAATCACTTTTCTTTTTAATTTCACTTTATCAGCATTAAAAGTGAAAATATCAGAAACAGTGCAAAACAAAATATCTTCACTACAATTTTTCCAGTTAGACTTTGCTCCTCTTCCTTTTTCTCTCTCCCAGGTAATTCGATTTTGAACAATCAAATATTTTTGTACAACATCCTGAATTAAGTAAGTCGAACGCCAATCACTGCAAATGTAAACTGAAGCATTTGGCTTTAAAATCTTTAAAAGACGAACAAACCAGCTCGCAAACCATTCTTTATATTCTTCAGGTTTTAGTGCTTTGAAATAATTTTTATTTTCTTTTGCAATAGAAAAATCTTTATCGAGATTGTATGGCGGGTCTATGAAAAGTAAATCAACAAAATTTTCTGGCAAATAATCAATTACATCAAATAAATTCTGATTGATAATTTTATTTTCAATGACAAATGGCAGAATTGGATGCTCAATTTGAATCAAATTTTTCTTGAATTCAATGACTTCTTCATCACTAATTCGAATTGTTCGATTTCTCGGTGCTGGAACTTTCATACTTTAATATATCTTGATATGACAAAAATTTCTTTATTGAGCTTATGTGATTGAATGACCAATATCTAATTCCAAATCTTTTTCGTGTTCTTCATTCTTAATCGCTTTAAGAATCTTTTGATAATCATCTCTCTTTGCCTTGAATTTTACTTTTATCAGCTCATCCATAAACTCACTCTCAACGATATCCGCATATTTTGTAATGATAGTTAGTTTTTTAGCCTCATCCTGCGAAATCAAAATTTCTTCTTCCACATAGTTTTCTTCAATAAATTTTTCAATTCTTTCAATCAAAGCATTAATGTTGATTCCTCTTTCTGCTGAGATGAAAATCGCATCGCGGTATTTTAAGCTTAAAAATTCTATCAATACTTTATCTTCAATCAAATCAATCTTATTGAAAACCAAAAGTGATTTATTCTTATCCGCTTTAATTTCTCTCAATGTATCTTCAACCACCTGAATTTGTTCTTCACGATTAGGATGACTAGCATCAACAATGTGAAGAATTAAATCAGCATAAACTATTTCAATCAATGTACTTCTAAAAGATGCAATCAAATTTGGTGGTAATTTTCTGATAAATCCTACTGTATCGGACAACAAAAATTCATAACCTTTCTTAGTTCTTACGAGTCGAGTTGTAGAGTCAAGAGTGGCAAACAATTTATCTTCAACTAAAACATTCGCATCGGTCAAAAGATTCAATAGAGTTGACTTCCCCGCATTTGTGTAACCAGTTAAAACCACTTTGAAAAATTTTTCTCTTTGCTTTCTTTGAGTACTTCTCTGAGTATCAATCTCTTCCAATTTGTGCTTTAGTGTTGCAATTTTTCTTTTGATGATTCTCCTATCTGTTTCAATTTGAGTTTCTCCCGGTCCTTTTGTCCCAATTCCACCATATTGTTTTGAAAGGTGAGTCCATTGACGAGTTAGCCTTGGTAAATAATATTCGTATTGAGCTAGTTCAACTTGAGTTTTGGCTTCTCTTGTTCTTGCGTGTGAGGCAAAAATATCCAGAATAATTGCTGCCCTATCAAGGACTTTACAATTTGCCAGATTCTCAAGATTTCTAATCTGAGTTGGAGTTAATTCTTCATCAAAGATTATTGCACTTATATTATTTTCTTGAACAAATTGGGCAATTTCTTCAGCTTTGCCTTTCCCAATTAAGTAGGCTGGATTAGGATTTTTCAAATCTTGAATGAAAACCTTGACAACTTCCCCACCAGCTGTTCGACACAAAAGTTTTAACTCTTCAAGATGGTCAAATACGATTTTCTTATCCTGCTTTGGTAATATTACTCCGACTAAAACTACTTTCTCCAGTTCAGCTGGTTTAATTTCTAACATATTCTCCTAAACTTTTATTAGCTCAATACTTTTTAAATCTTTTTTGGATGACCTTGCTATAATCATCTCAAACACCAGACATATAATTGTGAGAATTAAGAAAAGTTTCCACAATTCTGTTCCATACCTTTCCTGAGAAATAAATTCGACAGGATTTTTTTCGACATCAAGTATTCTCATTCTTGAAGCTGGGAAAGATATTTCCGCAAACTTTTTCATTTTATTCTCTTCAAGCTTAGAGAGATTTGATTCCCTTGCATCAACATTCACTGAAATTATTGCGACAATTTTATCATCTTCAAAAATTTTGTAATTACCTGCATTCTCAAATTGTCCAAGACGGATATAATCCTTAGTAAAGTTCTCAGTAGAATAAACTATTTCTTTCCCATCAGGTGACTGAACTTTGAGTTGTCCTGTAATTCTTTTAAATGGTTTGAATTGAATTTCTTCACCGGCAATAAAACTTAAATTATTTCCATTTGCGTTTGCGTATAGTGCAGTTCTATTAATCATTGGGACGAAAATTGGCTTCAAGGGCAATTCATTCCAGCTTAAATCAATTGCTGAAGTTAAAAGCAAAACAACTCCATTCCCGATTTTTTCTTCTGCAAGAAAGGAATAATTATTTTCAAGATTGATGATATCCTTTCCATTCAGAGTTGGTTTATAATTAAACGACATGAAAATTTTTGGCGACTCGATTTTTCTTTGAGTTTTATCTGAAAAAATTCCGGAAAAAATCGGATGATTAAAATCAATTTCCTTAAACCTTGTGAAACTCGATTTTGAATCTTTTGAACCAGTAACTCCAATCATTGAATTCAATCCCAAATTTTCAATCGCTTTACTGAAGGCGATTACAGACGAATTCGCTCCAGGAATAATTAAAGCCTTTCCACCATTCAAAATATAATTTTTAAACGGAGTTAGATTAAATATTTTTTCAGGTGATGATACAACTAAAATATCGTAATTCTCTGGTTTGTATGAGTTGAAAAATTGTGTTGATGTTTGTGTGATTGAAAAAACTGGCTCCGAATTTTCATCAATTGTTTGAGAGAGAACAAGATTTATGAAAAGCAAATCATTTTGATTTTCACTTACCATCAGAACTTTAATTTTTTCCGGAACAAAAAAGTTGAAGTATCGAAAATTGTCCTTGAGAAAATCATCATCTTCAATTTCAAGCTTTCCAGAAACAAATCCATAATCTTTGATTTGTCCAGTAAAAGAAAAGTTGCCTGATGAATTACTTTTTATATCAATTCCTTTCTGAGCCACCTTTTTATCATTATAAAAAAGATTTGAACTAATATTAACTCCATTCTCAGAAGAGTGATTTGTTAATGATGCATTTAAATTCACAGGTTTATTTATTTCGAATATTCGAGTTAAAACTTGAAGTGAGTCGACTGAGATATTGAAGGTTTCTTTTTCTCCAATCTTAAAAATGTAAACTCTTGTATTAGCATCAAAAGACTTATCCAACTTAGGTAGAACGGATAAATCTTCAGGCAAATTCGACTTCTGAAAATCAGTAAGAATATAAACTTCTTTCGAAAGATTTTTTGTTTTATCAAGAATTTTGGAAATAGAGATAAAAACATCTAAAAAAGTTCTTGAAACATCTTTGACTTCAATATTTTCAATTTCTCTTAAAGCGAGATTTTTACTTGCTTGTTCAAAATCTTCTCTAAATAGATTCAAATCAGAAAATTTTAGTAGATAGATTTCATCGCCTTCTTCGGATAGGGCAAGAATTTTTTCTGCAAGTTTTTTTGCCTGTGAAATATATGTCCCCTTTTTGTCTTCAACAGACATACTTGGTGTATCATCAATTACGAGTATGATTGTATTCTTGACTTCAGCCCCCAATCCGGCAAGATTAATGTTCCGGATTGTTGGTCTTGAAAATGATAGAACCAGAAAAATTATAGCAAGTGTTCTGAGTATAAGAAGAAGTATTTGCCTAATTCTTACTTTTCGCATTTTATTTTTTTGCATCTCTTTTAAAAATTGAAGCGAGCTAAATTCGATAACCTTAAGTCTTCTTAAATTAAGCAAATGAATTATTATTGGAATTGAAGCAGCAATCAATCCAAATAAAACTAACGGATTTAGAAATGTCATAATTTTAATTTACTATTGGTTTGAAATTTTATCACTCTTATAATAGAAATTCTTTCAGATAAAACCAATTTTCTTTGAGCCATTCTATATTTTTTCTATAATCTGGAACAAGCATTTTCATCTTTTCCCAAAAAGACTTCTGATGATGTTTTTCTTTGAGATGAACAATCTCATGAGCAACAACATAGTCAACCATCCGAATTGGTGCTTGAATTAGTCTCCATGAAAAGTTCAAACCATTCTTTGGTGAGCAAGAACCAACTGTATTTATTCCATTAGTAATCTTTATTTTCGAATAAACTAATTTTTCTCCAAAGATTGTGTAATATTTTTCGATATAAAATTGAACTCTCGATTCAAAAATTTTCTTCCCTTCATTACGATAAAAATTTTCAATTTCTTTATTTGCACTCTTTACAAATCTTTCTGGCAAAAGCAAATGCCTATCGGTAGTCATTATGCCGACTTGATTGCTGAACAAATCATAATCAGGCACAAATCGAAGTTTCAAACGACGACCTAAGAACAAAAATTCTTCATTCTCTTGGAATAGATGTTTTTTAATTTTTCGTTGTTGGGATAAAATTCTCTTTCGTTGCTTGAGTAGCACATCTTTGTATTTATCAATAATATCATAAATGAAACTTTCAGGCATTGTCTTGGGAGCTTTAACGATTAACTCCCCAAACTTATTTAAACATAGGTAAATAGTTTTTCTATCTGAACGAATAATTTTTTGTGGTTTTAGAG
>Ga0185342_1001367_pt1 | contig 10145 bp, 11 predicted proteins | sample ConPoolayeEmetaG_FD_128045 | JGI IMG/M metagenome (GOLD analysis project Ga0185342, IMG submission 128045) | Hot spring microbial mat communities from California, USA to study Microbial Dark Matter (Phase II) - Cone Pool mat layer E metaG... ...
GAACTCGTCGGCGTAGAAAATAGCGAATTCTTCGGGAACGCATAGTCTGCCACCAAAGGGGTTGTTGTTGCTCACTGCCTCCTGCAACTCTTTTCTAGTAGTTAGGGGTAGCTTTTTTACGTCGCTCAGCTTTTTGATGTTTTCGGGCTTTACTCCTGCTTTGTCAAACTTTTTGTGGTGGAACTCTGAATTATAGTATACGTGTACTAATTGGTTTCTTAACCGGCTTTCCTGGATGCGCTCAATATCTGGTCTAGGCATAGTTTCAATAAAAGGGTTAAAAATTCGAATCTCCAATACCTCCATCTTCCCAATTATAAGAACTTAATACTTGAAGTTTCTAATAAATTTTGTTAAAAAGATGAGTTGAATGGAGAAAAATTGGTATGTTGCGCTCCACTTATGCGATTAACTTATATTCTTAATTGGATATCGGAATCTGGAAGACTAGTTTTCATTATGGTGACGTGTATGTTGGAGCAGTTGGAGAGAATTGAGCAATCATCTGTTGGTGACGATGTTATCCAGAGCCTTATCGATGATCACCTTGACCAATTGAATAGTCCCCTAAGACTAGTTTCGGGGAGAAGATTTGAGGCGGAGCCCATAGACCCTCCAGCATTCTCTAGGGGCATATATGTTTGCAATGTGCCTATAGGAGCCATATATGTTTCCAACCAGTTGTATAATGTTTTGGATAAGGATGAGCTTCGATACATTGTCCTCCACGAGATGTGCCACATTCTCAACAATAATTCGGCGGCTAATGTTTTGCTCGAGTTAAGCAAAACGGGATTTAATCTTCTACTATCCAAATGGGCCAAAATGCCACTGCACGAGGTTGAAGACATAGTGGGAGGGGTGAAAACCATAATAAAAGAGTTCGGATACCCCGGAGTGGAGGAACAGGTCAAAAAAAGTCAGGAACTCAACGCTGACAAGTACGCAGTCATCTGGATGGGGAAAAGAGAACCCGCAATCAGCGCACTAACAAAATTGGCTCAGGGAAACATTGAAAAATTATCCCATGTAACCCGCTATGGAAGCTTCGAATTTCCAGTAATCACCATCAAAGAAAGAATAGAAGCTATAAAAAGCCTCTCACCATAAAAAAATAAGAAAAGTTTAGCAAAAAAAGAGTTTACCCCCTTTGGGCAGTAGCCGCACCAGAAATCCATTTTTGGTGCTCTATTCAAAATAGTATTTCACCTCACCCAACATATATGCAACCAATAATGCACCCATCACCGAAAATGTTAAACTAACCATAATTGTAAGCAGAGGTATTTTCCCAAACAGAGACATTGACACGAGCACTAAGCCGAAGACAACTAGTATGGTTCCCAGCATCAAAGTAAGATGCCTTCCCCACCTTTTGGCCATAAATAAACCCACACCACTTAGGACACCAACCAGTCCCAAGAGAAGGCCACCCCAAGCCAAGATTCTCTGAAAGAGGGCGTAACCTAAACGCTCAGTATAACTGATACCTATACCTGCTAGGGAAAATAGGTCGATAGGATAATATCCTGTTCTAAAATAGTAGGAGTAAACCCAAGCGTAAAGCCAGCTTCTCTCTAAGTATATTGAAACATCGGGTGGAATGGGTTGACTGAAAAAGAATATCCCGCAGAAAATTCCGAGAGTGCCTATAACAGCCAGAAACAAGCTTAACACAACAGTTTCCCCAGGGATATAACTATCCAATTTATTATCCCCCTACAGTTTTACTTAACAAAATGTTGGCAATCCATATAAGCATACCCGAAGCGGCAAGAAAGTTATGAGTTAACATTTCCCATTTCCCGACTCTCTAATTCAACCCTTGCCTTTGAGTTTCGCATCTTTGGTAAATTAAAAATTTGAGAGAAAATTTTACCTCATTACCGCTCATTTAACCTATTTTGGAGAAAAAAGGGAATTTCAAGGTTGCTCTATCCAAACTCGTATTTTACGTCTCCCAAAAGATAAACAAACACCATTATTCCAAATATCAGAGGAATCACGCCGAAAATCAAGCCCAAACCTCCAAAGGGTGAGGCGAGTCCCCCAAAGAGAAACCCAGACAGGCTGAAAAGATAGGTTGAGGTGGGTCCCCCAAAGAGAAACGCAAATATGCTGAAAATAATGTTCATCATTGCCATTATCAGGGCCATATAATAGCCCCAATACTTCATTTGGAGCAGCCCAACGCCCGCAAAGAGATAACATATCGAGAAAATGAAAATAATTGTAGCCACCATGTGATAAATATTTATTATAGACAGATAATCGAAAACAGAAATCAACGGTCCAATCCAAAGACCCGGCGGTGAAGGAGAGACTTGGAAAAATGCGAAGCTAACAAACAGGCTCAAGTAGGCTAATCGGTATTCTCCAGCAACAGTTACAGTCTCGAAAAATACCACTCCGATAAGACATAACACAGAAAAAATAATGAACATAACAGCAATAGCCACAACCCCACTCGGTCTATACGCCACACACATCCCTCCCAAACATGTGTTAAATAAGTTACTTTTTACTACTAAAATGTTTTTATTGTGGCAAAACCTTCCATAACTAATCAACAAAGGTTGAGCCTACTTTCAGATATAAACTGGCCGTTCATGTGCCTTCCAACAGTAGAGATTTATTTGGCTGTCTTAGAAAAAAGGTTCTCAACGTGTAAGCTGGGAAGAGTCGGCTGGGAGGATTCTACACAGTATAAGAAAAAAATGTTCATTCTGTTCAGAGCAGAAAGGGGTAGGAGGCATAGTTTCCTGTTCCCTATTCAAAATCGTATTTTACGTCTCCCATTAAATAGATCAGAACTATTATACCAAACACTAGAGGAATTATGCCCACCAACGAAAGCATTGCAAATATACCGCCGACTATGTTGAGTATTCCCAAAAATAAAGCTAGCATGCGTCCCCAGTTCTTCATCATGAACAAGCCGACACCAGCCAAAAAGTACAGAGCCGAAAAGATCACAATGCACACAACATAAAAGTGGTACATATTAATGTAAGACAGCTGGTTAACCGCATAAAAAAGTGTAAAAAAGTTGACTCTCCTAAGTATTACGTCAAAAAGTATCATAGTGTTTAATGAAGTATAAGATTGGGCAATAACTGTTAATTCAATAGCTATTCCTCCAATGATTCCCAGAGCACCGAAAACGAAAAACAATATAGCCAATGCAATCACTCCAACCGGTCTATAACTCATTCCAACTCCCTCCAACATTACTCATGATTATGGATACTGTGATGTTTTTCTATAAAAGTTTTTAGATAAAACTTTCTTCTGAGACGCAACCAGTTTTTCCTCCCCTACCTAATTGGTAGCTTTTAAACGTTTCTCCACACTTACCGCACTTCTTTTTGGCTCAGAGGGACTAGCGTCTTCACCCCAAACAAAAAGCTTCCAATACCCGTTTGCCAATTGAAACCAACCAATTCGAAATATGAAGCAAGTTTAGAAAAATGAACTTCAACACCTTTTCCTCCACATTAATTGGTGCAAATAACCTTCCTAGCTTTAAACACTATATTCCTTATTCCTGGTCCCAAAAACCTAACATATCTTCACACGGAGACATGGTAGGTTGGTTTTCATGCTCTCCAGGAAGGGGAGCCCCCGAATACCAGGGATCTTCGAGTAGCCTCCGTCCGTGAGGACTTCATTGCGCACCAGATCTCCGACCTGATGCGGGGCAGTAGGCCCGCTTCCCGCGCTTAGCCGGCACCTCGGACTTCCACCGTCCTCATTCGGCGCGACACCACGCGGGATCTCATCCGGAGATGAGCGTAGGGATTTGAACGTTTCGTAGTCAAGAACCTTGAGCGCAAAAGCGGCTGCGGAGCATTTATGTACATCCAAACCAGCGAGCGGAGAGATTTTTTCTCCGACTTTTGTGGTGTAGGCCTCACTTCGCCTTTTGGCTCTGCACTTGTGCTCTAAGGTTTGGCCTAACTTGTGGTGGGGGATCCGCTTTACTTTCCTGTTCGCCCCATGGTTTCCTTTGAACTTCGCCGTGTTGAGCCTTCCGTAAATAACCTCAGCGTTGTAATGCCTGGCGATTTTTTCGATTTTGTTCACCGCCGCGTGTAGCATGTTGTTTGTTTTGTTTGTCGAGGAGTGCTGGATCTCATGACAGTTGATCTTCCCAACCGCTAGTACTCGTTTCTTCTCTGCAACGGCAAAGTCTATATGTCCAGCGTTAATATCGAGAGCCATCACTCGCTTCGGCTCTGGTTTTGGTTCATCAGTCGCTTCAACGATTATCCGCACATCTTGGCCTTGACCATCATCTCTCCGTTTGAGCACGATCGTGTAGGGATGTTTACCGTCAAGCAGGTGCTCGTAGCGCTTCAAAAACTTTTCAGGGATGAATATCTCGGGGTAGATCCATCGCTCGCTGAACCCATCTTTAGGTGGTACGTTGATACGGAGCATGATTTTGCCGTCTTGCTGTACGATCCGTGCGTTCAGATTTCCATTTTTCGTCCTATCCCCGCGAGAGATTATCAGCGAGTTCCTCCGTTTGGTGTACTCTTCCTTTGATATTTTTCCTTCCATGCGTAGCTTTTGGTTGCGCTTTCCCCCGAATGTCACGTGTGGAGGCAGTCCCTCGATCGATTTGTATGCGTCCTTGATGTAGCGTGAATTAAGTCCTGTTTCCTTCTGAAGGATCCGCTCGATTTCGGATTTCATGATTCCATCCTGCTTCATCGAGTACGCCCTCCGTCTGGCGTTTCCAAAGCGGCGGTAAAGATCCTCAAGCCTCACTGTATCGTGGGGATCTATGTGTGCGATGACGGCCGGAATGGCTATTTTAGACATGGCACTCCTCCTTTATCGCTTTCACGATTTTTTTCACCCCACGCTTCCCGTAGAGCCTCGCCGGAAAAGATGTTATTGTCGCTATCAGGTCTTTGACGAGTTCCTCGTTCGGGCTTTTCGTTTCGTCTTCCTCCACAACGATAACTTCACAGGAAGCGGGGGCTTCCTTTCAGATACTCGAACCCAAACCTCGCCAGTCGATCCTTGTATTCCACTACTACCGTGTCTATTTCGCCCCTTCGGAAGCCCAGACAGTTTTTTAGCCCCCTGCGGTTCTCGTTTAACCCAGAAGCGATGTCTTCGAACGTACCAACTACTTTCAATTTTTTCGCTGCGCAGTAGGTTAACAACCTCTCTTTCTGTCTGTCCAAGTTTCCTGCATCCCGCTGTTTCTTTGTCGAAACTCTCGTATAGATAGCCGTCCCCTTGGCTTCTCTCGCGATAACACCCATTATCCTGTCTAGCTCCGCCTTCTCCGCGTATCGGTGCTTCCCGAGTCTCACACCTCTTATCACGCCTTGGTCGACGTACTTCCTCAAGCGTGTTTGGATGCAGCCCCGTATACTCCGAGGCCTCTTTCATTCTTAATAATGGCATCAAATATGTTAATGTGTGTTAAATTATAAGGTTACCTGCAACTGTTACGCTCCTCCCATCTCAATCCTGGTCGGAGACATGTTTTTGGAAAGGTACTTGTTTTCGAATCAGTTTTCCTAGGTAAAATCATATTTTGCGTCACCTGTAAGGTATACGATTGTCCCTATTCCAAACAGTAGGGGAATTAGACCAAATATGAACGTGAATGATTCCCAAAAAATTCCATGCATCACTAGTGGTAATGCTATTACTAATAGGAGTATTCCAATTACCAAAGAGAGGTAACGTCCCCACTTCTTCATAGAGAGCAAGCAAATGCTAGCCGGAAGACTTACCACCGAAAAAAGGAGGACACCCCAAGCCGAAAAGTTAAAACTTTCGATAAGGGACAATATATCAAATAGTTGCATAGTAGATGACGCGCCAATAATGTTCCCATAGTTTGAAAAAATTAGTCTCATTACATACTCGTTCCCAAACAGGAAAGACACCAAGAAATATTGAGGTGGAAGCACCACTCTCATAATAAGTAATGCTATCATGATTCCCAGAACTTGCATAACTATGTAGGCTATAGCCAATGAGACGACCCCTTCCGGTCTATAAGCCATTATTCCATCATCTCCCCCAAATATCTCTTAGTAAGACTAGTACTCTTAATATTTAAACATTCTTAAAAGGGCAAAATAAAGTTCGGAGAACAGATAGAAAGATCATGGATTTAAAAAGCTTTTTAAAAAGTAATAAAAAGTAAAAGCACTAGCTCCATTCGGATACCAACTGCTCTGTAAAAATATAAAAATGGGAAGTGAACGAAGATTGCTTCATTGAAATTCATACTTCACGTCACCCGCCAGATAGGCAACCGTGACTATTCCAAAAACAAGAAAAATTGTACCGAACAAGAGAGCATAAAGGAATAGGAATAGGGATAGGAATAGAAACAGGAATATGCCTACGATTATCGATACTATTCCGAGAATTAATCCCAAAACCCTTGCCCAGTTCCGCATACTGACCAAGCCGACGCCCGCAATTAGATACAATGCTGAAAAAATCGCAAGAACTCCACCAAAAATGTATGCGAAGCTAATATCTCGCGGTATAGTGAAAAGTGGATAAGAAATACCACCTAAAGCCCCTATGGGGTTAATGCCCACCTCCAAAAGGTAGAGACTTGCAAGAATATACCAATTTAAACTCTGATAAGAATTAGGAAGAACCATAGCCAAAATAGTTATTACTCCGGCGATTCCCAGCCCCGCAATAATCATGAAGATAACTGAAAGAGCAATCACACCACCAGGTCTGTGAACACTCATTTTCCCAACATCTCCTCCGTTTCTTTGAAGAAATGACCACTGCTTGCCATAAAAACCTTTCTAAAGCGGCTATTAAATTCAACTATAACCTATTAAAAAATACTATTTTTAAAAAATGTAGAGGAAAAGTTATGTTTTCATAGACATATTGACAAGTTCCATCAAGTCCACAACGTGTATACTCATTTTGTTTTCTTCCTTGGCATCGCTGAGATTTCTGTAGCAGAAGGGACAAGCCGACGACAGTATCTGGGCTCCTGTTTCCAAGGCTTCCTTCAATCTCTCGGTGGCTGCGAATGATGCCAGCTCCTTGAAAGAGGATTTAACTCCTCCGCCTGCCCCGCAGCACCAAGCGTTGTGCCTGTTTCGAGGCATTTCCACCAATTCGATGCCCGGTATACTTTTGAGAAGCTCTCGGGGCGGCTCATATATTCCCATGTGTCTACCGATGTGGCAGGGGTCATGGTATGTGACTTTTTTGTTTATTGGCTTTTCCAGTTTTAACTCCCCCTTCCTAATCAGGTCTAAAACGTAGACTGGTGAGTGCACTGCTTCGAATCCGTAGTCCAGTTTGAACTTGTCCTTGTAGACTTCCTTAAGCATTCTGTAACAGCCCGAGCAGGAAGTTAAAACTAGTTCGGCGCCCGTTTTCTCAATTTCTTTAATGTTGTGCTCTGCACACTTCCTTGCCACTTCTACCTGACCAGTCCACACTAGGGGGGAGCCGCAGCACCACTCATCCTGCATAACGGTGAAATCTTTCCCAGACTTGGACAAAATATTAAATGTGGAGTTGGCAATTTCCTTTTGTCTGTAGGCGGATGTGCAACCCACAAAATAAACAATGTTTGCCTTTCCGGGTAGCTTAGCCTTCTTGTCTCCAAGCCAGTTCAACCTGTCCCTATGCTTCTCGATATAGGGGTTGTGCTCCTCCAACACTGATTGTCCATAGCGTTTCTGCTCCGGCATCGGTCCGAAGCCTTCCTCCACGGCTTTCTCCCGGGCGGCGGCGAGCCACTCCAAGGCATATGTGTGAATTCCCTCCAGCTGGCACTGCTGGGTACAGTTTCCACATAGTGTGCAGTGGTAAAGTATTTCCGCCAGTGCTGGGCTCCAATTAATCTTGCCCGTGTTTAATCCCCACAATAGTAGGTTTTTTCCTCCCAGGTAGTAGGACTCAAATTTTCTCAGCTCTCCGCTGGGGCAGGAGCGTGCCAGATATGCGTTCTGGTAGATGTATCGGCACTGTCCACATTTTCCGCAGCGATAAACCTGGTCCTTGTAGTATTCTAGTTCTTTGTACCTCTCAAGTGACACTCTGTCGGGAATTGTGACTTTCTCAGTTATCCCCCTTCCTGGAAGATACTTTTTCATCACTCTTTCAAATAGTTCCCTTTCTTTAGGCTTAACTGCTTCCATACCCGTCTCTCCTTCTTTATAGTCCTTGTCCAGGGTTCATTATTCCGTTGGGGTCTATGAGTTTCTTTATTTTTTGCATGAGTTCTAGGGTGTTGGGGTCTGCCTTTTCAAAGTTGCGAGCCTTAGCCCAGGGTGGAGGCTTGTATCTTATGAAGCTTCCCACTTTTCTTGCTTCCTCATCCATATCCATAAGGCACTTTCTCACTTTTTGGATTTCTTGAGGGTCATTTTTGCTGAAGGAGATGTTCATTCTTCCAATCCAGTAGTGTCCACCAAACATTGCTCTGCCATAAAACTGGGGTCGCCTACCATGTCTTTTTGCAGCCTCCCTCATCCTGTAGTACACTTCAACCAAGTGTTTTGAGGAAACATATCCACCAGTCCATTCTCCGCCACCGCCCCTTGCGAAGTCCCAAACTGTGTAGAGCTGAATAGGTGTACTGGTATAAGTTAGGAATTCTCCAATCTGGTTTTCAGCGAAAAGTCCAATGGCGTCACCGAAACGTGTAGCCATTTCACCCTCTTCAGAGCATATTTTCATTAGAGTTTCCTCCTTAGCGTCAAGCTCCTTCTCTGTGACACCAGTAACGGTTACCAAGCCATAGAAATCTGGGAGACCAGCCTTTTCGGGCTCAAAGGGAATATTTTCACTGTCACGCACTCCCTGAGTGGCGGTAAGCCAAACAAAGTTTAGAAAACACATATCCACAATTCCCAAACCAGCCTTAGCAAGCCTCTTAAAAATACGCACTCCGGAATCCACAGTTTTCCCTAAAACAATGTAGTCTCTTCGAGGCAAATTGGGCCAAAGCTTAATTCCTGCCTTAGTAATTATTCCCGTCGTTCCCTCCCAACCAATAAATAAGCCCGCCAGATCCGGGTAAGGTTGCCGCCCATACCAGTAATCAGTAGACATACAGGACCCAACCCGCACCACCTTACCAGTGGGAAGAACCACCTCTAAACCGTTAATGAATTCTGCTCCCGTTCCGCCAACCATTCCCAAGTCCAGCATACCGTAACAAATGTACGCCGATATCACCCCAGTTCCCGGAGGAGACCAAGTGATTCCCGCTCTGAGATCAGGGTGGTTCTTTAAAAGGTAGCCCTTTAAATCTCCCCAAGTGATTCCACCCTCAACCACCGCATACATATCATCCTCATTAACCTCAAGAACTCTGTTCATTCTTCTCAAGTCTACAACTATTCCTCCCTCTCTGGGAATGCAAACCCCGCCAATATTGATTCCAGAGACCCAGGGCACAACTGGAATTTTCTCCCGGTTAGCAAGCTCAACAATCTGCCTAACTTCCTCCGTAGTTTCCGGCATAGCCACAAAATCGCATTTTCCAGGCTCCTCAGCAGTCACAAAGTCCCAGTGATAGAGAAAAAGTTCTTCCGGTCTGTTGGAAACAAATTTTTCGCCCACGATTCCAGCCAATTCCTCGTAGAGCTTATCTACCGCAACCAATTTGGTCATTATTTTTTTCCTCCTCATACTTCCTAATTGGTTAAATACGCATTTTTTTAGTTACTTTGTTATCTTTTTTCCTTGCTTTCTCTTTTATTAAGGTATTGGTGAATATATTTATATTTGTGTGGAAGGATTTAAATGTTCAAATTTGAATTAACAATTGTAGCTTTAAAAGAAAGCATAATAACGCTCCTCAAAAATCCTAGGCGTCAATTTACTATGCGGGCTCAATGCCCAATTTATCTGGGCTTCAAAGATGGGCTGCAAATTGGCTTAGAATATTACTGATAAGTTTGAATCTATCTTGGTTAAACTGGTTGCCTTATTTTTTAGGTTCCACTTTTTGAAAAAAAAGGTTGGAGAAATATTAAAGATCCAAGAAAATTATTTGAATACGAGCAAAAGTATTTGACACTCTCCGCGACTAAAGTCGGGAGATTCTTGCTTCTGGCTCATCGGGAGCCTTCGAAGCAATGGGTGTGCCATCACCCAGTTAGCACGCC
>Ga0185342_1001369_pt1 | contig 10134 bp, 17 predicted proteins | sample ConPoolayeEmetaG_FD_128045 | JGI IMG/M metagenome (GOLD analysis project Ga0185342, IMG submission 128045) | Hot spring microbial mat communities from California, USA to study Microbial Dark Matter (Phase II) - Cone Pool mat layer E metaG... ...
AGCCCCAGCCGAAGGCGGCGTCAAGCTGAGAGGGCATCAGCCCTACTCGAACATAGCCCGCTTGTAGCCGGAGACGACCAGGTCACCCTTGCCTTCCACGCCGTCGCGGTAGTGGGTGACCCTCCCTTCCTTGACCTTCATCCCCGAGGGAGCGATGCCGTTCATCCCGGTGCGGTAGGCTTCCGGGGTGGCCGCCTCCCGGTAGGCGACGGGGACGTTTTTCTCGAAGTCTGACCAGCTTGCGTACTTGCCCATCTGGGCACCTCCTCTCAAAGTGTTCCACCCGGTCGCGGCCGGGTAGTTAAGGAGGCTGCAACCCTCGCCGAAAGGAAAAGGGGTCTGCCTCAACCTTCCGGTTCAGGTTGCAGACCCCTTTTGCTTGTCCCTTAAGAGCCGCCGGTGAAAAGCAAAAAGCCCTGAGAGCCGGCTTTTCCCGGCAAGCTCTCAGGGCTTACAGTTCAAGCCTATAACAGTGTTGAGTGTGCGTCAAGTCTATAAGGACTTATATAAGCTTCTTCTCCTTCGGTTTACCCTTGATTCTGATAATGAGCTCACCGTCGGCGACGACCTCTACCTTGTCACCCGGCTTAAGGCGGTTGTACCTCACCCATGCCTTGGGAAGGGTAATGGCAAAGCCACCTTCACCAATCTTGAAAAGCGTCCTTTCCACCAGGATTGGCATCAGCCTGACCTCTCAAACATGGCTTCGTTCCAGCGGCGCCACTTCTTTTCCTGGGCTGCGGCGTATCTCTTTACCGCCTTCTCGGCCCACTGCTTCTGCTGCGGTGTGAGCTCTTTCTCAGGGTTTCCATTGGCCGTTGTCTGCGGTATCAGTTCCGCAGCGACAGGGCGTACGGTTTCCCCGCGGTTCAGCTCATAGGCAGCCCGCAGCAGGGCGGCCAGCACCAACAGCCGGGTCATTTCGATGAAATCGTCGCTCCACACCGCTTTTCAGTCCTCCTGGATGATTTTGCCCTTGATATCGAACATGGTGGCAAAGCCGTAGGCCAGCTGGTCGCACAGGCTGTCCACCGGCCCTCCCAGGTCAACATTTTCGGCGGGATTCACCGGGACAAACCTTACTTCAAGCCGCCCCTGCCGGCGGTGCTTGATTATCTCCATCCTGAGGTGCTGTCCCACCTCCTTGGCCTGCTGCATCTGCTGGGGACTGACCCCTAACATCGCCGGATTGAACATCTGCATTCTCCTTTCCTTCTTCTTTTAGCCATCCTGCGGGCGCGCTCGCCGCTGCCGCCGGTTGACTCATACCCGACCTGTTTTCGAACTCCCAGCCTTCCGGCGGCTTGTTGGCGGCGTAGCCGGGCATAAGACGCTGCTCCATCATGTGCTCCATCATGTCCCACATCTTGTCGATTCTTCTGGCGATAAGCTCGCTGGTGTCTTTCGGAGGCGGCCCCTTGGGCAGCTTCTGGTCGATGTAGCCGAGCACGCCGCTCACAGCCGACTGGGCGGCTTCCTGTGCCATCTCGAAGCTGGAGGACTTGGCCCGCGCCGCCGCAGCATCAAGCTCCTTGCGGTTTTCCTCCATCAGCTTGAGAATGGGCGAGATTCTCAAGGCGTCTGCCTCAGCCGAGGCCTTCTGGATGTTCACCAGGTCCATGACCATGAGCATGGCTGCTCTCAGCTTCATCATGCCACGAAGCTCCCACTCGTCCTTTTCCCCGCCGTCCATGTATCGCCGCAGCACGGCCTCGGGCGTAATCACTTCAACGCCGGCTCCCATCTTGCGCAGGACGGGCAGGCCGTCGCCGGTTGCCTCCTCTTTTTTCTCGGGATGCACCGGGAGCGCCCGATACACCGTGGCGCGTGAGAAATGAAAGTCTTCCATTAACTGCTTGCGGCTGAAGCCCAGCACGTGCAGCGCTTTGATTCTGTCGGCATCGCTCATCTCCTCGTCTTTGAGGATGCGGTCAACCTCTTCCTGCAGGTCCTTTTCTTCTGCCTGCTCTGCCATTTCCTCCTCCTTTTCCATAGCTGGTTTCCTGTTTTTCTCACCTTTTCCATAGCTGGCGGCGAGAATTTCTCATTACCCAGCTATGGAATTTCCAATGAGAGCCTCTAACTTTATCATTTACCGTCTATGACGGGGTTACCCCCTACTCCCAGCAGCAGTCTCACCGCCTTCTCCACTCCGAGATGCGGCGCCAGTCTGGCCACGCGGACGGCGTCCCTGACATCCTGGGTGAGTCCATCGAGTCTCCGCGCTATTTCTTCCGCCAGCTTCGGAGTGGTATTCTCGCGGCGCACCAGCACACCTTTGACCACCGTGAGGTAATCGTCACGGCTGTAAGGATTGAGCCGCCGCACGGCAAACCTTGAGCGGAGCTCCGGGGAAAGCATGTCAAGCCGGTTGCTGGCCGCCACCACGCGGATGTCAGCCTCTAAGTCCAGCTCCCGGCTTTTCTTGGCCCTGACCAGACGTCCACCTTCCATCATCGACAGCAGGGCGGCGGTATCGGCGGCGTTCATTTTGTCCAGTTCGTCAATCAAGATAACCTGTGGCTGTCTTTCTGCGACAAGGTCCCAGAGACCGGCCTTCGAGGTCGCCGAGCCGACCAGCCAGACTGCTCTCTCACCGCAGGCTCTCTCGATGTCCCAGAGGAACAGCGTCTTGGCCAGCGCTGGCGGCCCCGCCAGGAGGACGTGCACCGGCTTTTCCGCAGCCAGGCAGGCCCTCAGAAGCTCCTTGACATCATCATGGCCGATAATGTCCTCAAAGATGTCTGGCGGTGGCGTAAACTTCCCACCCCTAGGGTGAACATCGTCGGCAGGCTTGCCAGCAATCGCCGCCCGGCCCAGCTCGCTCAGGCGGTAGCCGGTATACGAGTTGGAGCGGAAGACGTTCTCCAGATAGCCGTCCTTGAAGAGGCGGTTTAGGGTCGCCGGCCAGATGCGCACGTGCCGCCACGACCAGCCAATCCTGAAGTCCTTGGCCATGTCATGGGAGTCCTCGAAGGCCGCGATTTCATTCAGGAGTTCCATGTCACCATCTTTCATGTCCATCCCCTTTCGCGTTTGATAGTCTCGAAAGCTGCTAAGACCATCTGAAGTAAGAAACCTGTCCCCGGCGTTCCGGACTTATCCGGATGCAGCCGGTGCAGGAGTTCGTGATAGCGTTTCCTGACATCGTCATCGCTGGCGGAGCGGTTCAATCCGAGAATCTGGTAGGCATCAAAACCGGACTGAGGCGGTGCCATGCCAGGTAGAAAGGTCGGGTCAATGCCCATTTCCTTCAGGTACTCTTCCATCATCTGCGGATTGACCAGGTCGGACAGCGTTTCTCTTATCCACCGCTGCCACTCCTCGATGAAGACCTCCAGCCAGCGCCGCTGAATCCTGACCGCCGGGTTTTCTCTCATCTCCGTTTCCCCGCCTTCGTTACCCGTTTCTTCCTGAGTTGAAATCTCCCCTTCTTTTTCCCGTCACCATCCCTGAGCAGTCGGCCGAAGTCCTTTACCCGACCGCACTTGCGGCAGCGTCCTACATTCGATGAGTCAATTAGCCAGTGGTGCACGCATTTAGCCACACTCATATCTCACTCCCATCTCAGGCGACCTTCTTTCTCCGGCGGTAGCTTTCGCCGGTCAGCGTCTCTATCCGGCCTCCCGTCATGCCGTACAGCCGGTCCACCGTGTCGTCACCCATCAGCTCGGCCAGCGAGTCCAGCGGGAGGCGGCAGGTCATCACCAGCGGCAGCCCGCTGGTTACCCGCTCGTCAATGACCGACCAGTAGAGCTGCCGGGTGAAGTCGGACGGCTTCTCTTTGCCCACGTCATCCAGGAGCAGGAGCTTGACGCCGCGAAGCTGGTTGAAGATGTCCTCCTCCCGCTCGTGGTGATTGTCCTTCTCTCTGATGCTGTAGGTTGCCCTGATGCGCAGCACCAGCCCGGGACCTTTTTCAAACCTGATGGGGCAGCGGGTCGCCGGACTTCCCCAGCGGTCGACTTCCGGCTCGCCGTTCCAGTGGTCGATGACGTAATCCGCCACGGCCACCATGAGGTGAGTCTTACCCACGCCGGGCGTCGGCGAATACAGCACCAGGGAGCGATACCCAACCGGGTCTTCCAGGTTGAAACCCTTGGCGTAGCTGCGACAGTTCCGGAGGGCTTTATCCTGATACCCTGCCTCGAAGTTTTCAAAGGTGCTGCGTTCCAGCAGATGCGCCGGTATGCCGCACTGCCGCCGCCACCTCTCACGCTGCTCCGCCCTGGCGGACTTCAGCCATTCCTCGCGCTCGGCGGCAGCCTCCGCCTCCCGCTTTTCCCGGCAGTTTGGACACTCCCAGGGCCGGATTACTCTTTCACGCTCGCCGATGAAGTACGTCGTCACCTCACCCTGAAAAGCGCCACCACAATTCTCGCAGCGGCACTCCTCAAGTTGAGAAGTCGGCTCCTTCCGGGTTTTCGTCCCATTCATAGGCTCTAACCGGCCTAGAATGGTGCTCACGCCCTCCAATCTTTCCACTTCGCTCCTCCTTGAACTGTCTGTCGTGGTTCATCCAGACATGGAAACGTTTTTTCCAGATGCCCTTGTGCTTTGGCTTCACGCGACCCGAGTGGTAGTCCCGGCACGCCTTTGCCAGCAGCAGGCTGAAGTCAGGCCAGTCCTGGCGAAACTCCCTCAGCCAGACGAGGTCGTCTGCCCCTGCAAAGCGCCAGCCTTCAAGGCTTTTCAGGAATTCCAGCAGTCCGCTCTCCTCGGCTGTTACAGTAGCAAGCCCAATCTTGCCCTCGTGAGTTTCCGAGGAACCGGATTCCCCTGCCGTTTCTATCACCGCCCCGGCTGGTCTGTTTGGGGGTTTTCCTCTTCCCCTGACCCTATCTTCTTTCCCGGCACTATTACCAGTATCAGCATCAGGACCAGATATAGAGGGGATAGGGGTAAGAGAAGTATCGATAGGGTATTGATACCCTATCGATACCATACCGGCACCTTCCTCGTATGGTATGGATATGCTATGTTCCCTGAGATTGTAGTTAATGATTTCTCTGGCCAGACCGTTATTCCGGACGTTTTTCAGGCATCTGGCCACGGCTATCAGGAATTTCGGTGACTTCGCTTGCCATTTAATGAAGTTTTTCACCCATACGTAGTTGTGCTCGGGGTACCACTCCACTTTGGGTGAGAGCGACCTGAGAAGCCGTGGCAATTCCTCCTCCGTGAACTTCGTTTCAAATGCCATGGTCGCCAGGTTTATGTGATAGAAACCGGCCTGGTTGCAACGACCGTTCGTCCAAAGATAGATAAAAAGATACCGCTGGTCTCTGGACAGCCCGTGAAACCAGTCATCATCCCAGGTCTCGGTCAAGAAAGCCCTTTCCGGCATGCATCCCCCTGGCCACAAAACCAGAATCACTTTGTAGAAGGTTCCTCACCTCCCCGCGGGAAACTAGCTACCGTCCGGTGCGTCCGCGCACCAGCAAATGGCATCCAGCCGCACATCCGGACCGCGCGGGAAATAATGGCCGAAGACTTTCTTATGGAACGGAGAGTCGCCGTGTCCATCGCTCATGCCATTGATGGTCACCCAGTCTCCATTAATTTCAGCCTCGTGGAACTCTATTGCCGTTCCATCCGCCAATCCGAGAACGTAGCTAAAGGGGTCAACGCAGGCTTCAAGCAGGCTCGGGGAAACCCTGCGGGAACATGCCTGACAGACTATTGAATCCGAGAAAGTCTGGTCATCCGCGGGTATCAAATCCGCTCCGCAAATAACGCACTTATCATTCTCCATATCAGCCCGCCCTCCTCAAACAACTTTCTGCTGCTTTAACCTCTTGATGGCCAGGAAGGACTCCCAGGGCTTGATGCCGGCGCCGTGGGCGTCGATCTGGTTACGGTAGCCGAGCTGACGGCACACCTCGTTCGGCTGCATCCTCCAGAAGTGGAAGCACACCCGGAATAGGGCATTGAGGTCAGGGACGTCATCGGCAACAACGTCATCGGGCGTTTTCTCCTGGGACGGCTCCGGCGGCAGGTCGTCTTCCGGAGACTCCTCCTGCGTTTCTTCATCTGCCGCTGGTTCTTCGGAATATGGAGCAACTACGGCTTGCTCTGCCTCGGCCAGCGTTTCCGGTGGAAACAGGTCTTCTGGCGCTTCATCTTCGTCTTCCACCGGCGGCAGCAGCACCCGCTCCGGCGGTACCCTGCCCAGCCTCTGAATGTCGGCCAGCTTGACGTCGCTGCGCACGTAGAGGATGTGCACCGTCTTCCGCTTCACGCCGGGTGGCGTTACCTCCATCGGCTCCAGGGAAAGCTGAAGTGGGATAAACGAAATCCTGCCGCAGATGCGGCGGATGAGGTCGAGGCAGGAGTTGATGTTGACGATGGAGTAGAAAGAGCTGGTATCCAGCTGCCAGACACCGAAGCCGGGTACGTCGGGGATGAGGAAAAGCAGATTCATTACCCGCCGGCACTGGGGGCGGATACCCCGCTCGGGGTCGCCCATGTACTGAGGGCAGGTGTCGGGGTCGCAGGCCATCTCCTGGAAGACCCATTCCCTCGTGTTGTGGTTGACGATATCGCCGGTGGCGGTATCGATTTTACGCATCGCCCTGACGCCGTCACCCCGGCAGACCATGCCCTGGGTGAAGGAGTAGCACTTCAGGAACTGGGGCGCAAACTCATTCTGGTTCTCGGTGGGGAACATAATCGGTAATTTCGTCGGCTTCTCCCCCAGGTATTTCTTCATCGTATCGGGCAGGACAAAGTAGTCGGTGGGACGGGGATAGGGGTTTTTCTTTGGCTCTTCCACCTTGATGCCGAGCCTAATCTTGCCCAGCCGGGGCATCCTTCGCAGTTCGCTGATACCTTTAATCGGACTCATCGCAGCACCTCCTGTCTCTTACTGTTTATTGCTGATTCCGGCCAGCACCACCGGTTCCTGCTTGAACGGTGGCTTTAGCCCTTGCAGGATTGCAGTCACCTCTTCTGCGGGCATCTCCGGGGCAAAGATGGCGACGGCTATTGCCTTATCGGCCAGGGCGCTCTGCTCGCAATCGCGGATGCTCCGGAGCAGATGCCCGAGGTCTTTTTTCGTCAGCTCATCGCTGTAAATCACGACATTCAATTTCATCGCTCGACCTCTCAAATCTATCAAAGGAGTTTGGCCTGCGAGGGACGCGGCGGTTCCAGTCTCTGCGGACCACCCGGGGATCGAAGCCGCTAGTGAACTCCTGCCGTTTCACCCGTCTCTGTCTCCAGTATTTCTTTCATTTCTAGGGCGCCGGGCTCAATGTAGGCGGTTTCCCCTTTCTTGAAGCCGTGCTGCTCCAGAAGCTCGGTCACGTCCCGGGCGAGCGCCGCCCGGTTGGCCGCGCCGGCGCTGCCGTGGAAGAAGCCATTGCGCCAGCACTCACACCGTGTGCCCTTTGCCGCATGACACCTCTGGTCGCACCGCTTGATTCTCCCCATGCTCCTTTACGTCCATAGCGTTTTCTGATTGTTCACCCGGGCTGCTAGCGGACGGTGATTGCTGTTCCTCATCCGGCCCGAAAGAAGTGCGGAGCCGTCCTGTTCTCCTGCCGATGGCAATCGCCAGCTGGAGCAGTATCCTGAGCCTTGTCCTCACCGCCGCTTCGTCGTCACCCTTCGGCGCCACCATGTGCACCGGGGTTATCCTGCGTAAAGTCATCCCACCCGGTTCCTGAAAGAGCTCCGGTTATTCCTGAGGTTTTGCCGGATTAGTCTCGTTGGGGATGAAGTACTTGAGAGCGACCGCCCGCCGCACCAGGGTGCTGATGTCGGTTCTCTCCAGTTCGGCTATTCGGTCCAGCTCCAAGAAGTCCTGCTCGGAAAACAGCACCCGCACCGAAATCTTGTTCTTGCCCAGAATGCCAGGTCTCCTTCTGTCCATGACTGCCTCCTGCAATAATAGTAATGGCATTACGATACATATTATAACACTGTAACAGTATTGTCAATAGCGTTTTGACGTAATAATGTTAACCAGCGGCACTCTGAATACGGTTCTGAAACCAGAGTGGGGCGGGTAATAATAGTGACAAAAAGGGCTTGACAGGGAGACAAGATAGTGATATTATTACCATATCTTGATAATTTCACGCGAGGGGAGAATCTTATGGCGATATCGCTGGCCCAGCTAATCAAGGAGGCAAGGGTAAGACGGGAGTTCACCCAGGCGGAGCTGGGCCGACTGGCCGGCACCAGCCTGGAGAATGTTACCGCCATCGAGAACGAGCGCAACCGGCAGCCCAGCCCTGAAGTCATCGCCGGACTGTCACGCGCTCTGGAACTCCGCGTCGAGGACATCTACAGCGCCATTGCCGGCACCTTGAATCATCTGCCCTGGGAAAGGGTGGGGGACCTCGACCTGAGAGACCCGGAGCTGGAGCTCATGTTCCGGCAGGTGGATGACCTGCTTGACGGCGAGGCGAAGGAAAGGGTGAAGGCGTTTATCCGCTTCACCCTTGACCAGGAGAGGCGGAAGATGGTGCGGGAGCGGGAAGAAGGAAGAAGAAAGCGGATTAGGTCTGAATAGATCTGATTTGTACGGAGCAGCGACAATGGATAGTCTGGCAGTTGAGAAAGCGAAGGAACTTCACCGCAGGCACCCCGGAATATCGTTTCCCGTCGACATGGAATGGCTGGCCAACGCCGAAGGCTGTGAGGTGATAGACTGGCCTTTTCTTGACCCCGTGAAGGAGGTGAAACGTGGTCGTTTTATTGGACTGGCGGAAGGGCTTGAGGCAAAAGAGCGCCGCTATCTGGCGGCCCATGCCCTGGCGCACCATCTGCTTCACTGCGGCAATCAGCTTTTCTTTTTTGATTGGAACAAGTCCCTGACCTGGCAGCAGGAGCGTCAGGCGGATGCCTGTGCTGCCCACATCCTGATGCCAGAGGAGAAGCTGAGAAAAATGGGCAGAGTGCCGGTCTGGGAGCTGGCCGACCACTTCGGCGTTCCGGAGAGACTGGTAGTATTGCGCATGACCGACTTCGCCACCGATAGAGAGCGGAGGCGGTGGCACATAACTATTTGAGAGAGAAAACAATGGAGAAGGAAACCGGCAAGCTGGTCAGGTGCTGTATTTACGCCCGGGTCTCAACTGAAGAGCAGGCGGAGAAGGACCTTTCCATACCGTTTCAGCTGGAGCGGTGCCGCTATCACGCACAGGGTAAGGGCTGGGACGTGGTGCTGGAGTTTGTCGACGCCGGGGAGAGCGCCAGAACGGATAAGAGACCCGAGTTTCAGAAGATGATGACGGCCGCCAGGGCGAAACAGTTTGACATCATCCTGGTGCACAAGTTCGACCGCTTTGCCCGCAACGACTACGACTTCATTGTCTACGAAAAGGAGCTCGGCGACCTGGGGATTTCCGTAGAGAGCGTCAGCGAGCCGGGCGACGCTTCCACCCCGGCGGGGTACATCAGTCGGAGAATGATGCAGATAATCAGCGCCTGGTACTCCAAGAACCTGGCCATCGAGGTCAAGAAGGGGATGCAGAAAAAGGTAGAGAACGGCGGCTGGCCGAAGAAAGCACCTTTCGGCTACCTCAATAAGCACGACAAGAACTCTGCCTGGATTGAGGTTGACCCTAAGAACGGTCCCTTCGTCACCGAGGCCTTCAGGGAGTTTGCTACCGGGAATTGGACTTTACGGTCCTGGGCCGAGCACGCCTATTCTTTGGGGTATCGTAGCCGTAAGGGGAACCTCATAGCCGCATCCAAGTGGAGTGATATTTTCCATCACCGCTTCTACCTGGGTGAGACCTGGCTCAAAGATGGGGAAGTACCCATCAAAGGAACCCATCCGCCGCTAACTGATGAGGATACCTTTTCCAGAGTACAGCAGGTCCTGAAAGACCACGACAAGCACAAGCAGCGAACTCACCGCCATAAGTACCTGCTGCGTGGTCTGGTCTATTCTCTTGACGCCGAAAGTCCCTGCTGGGCCGAGACGCACCCGGAAAAGAAGGTCAGCTACTACCGCAGCCGCGCCAAGTCCAACGGCAGTAACATCTTCTATAACACCCGAGACATTGAGAGCCAGCTTACGGATATTATCAATGACATCACCATTACCGAGGAGCGGCGTCAGCAAATGAGGTCGGAGCTGGCGAAATGGTTTGAGGGGGAGGATAACACCAATCAGGA
>Ga0185342_1001372_pt1 | contig 10114 bp, 6 predicted proteins | sample ConPoolayeEmetaG_FD_128045 | JGI IMG/M metagenome (GOLD analysis project Ga0185342, IMG submission 128045) | Hot spring microbial mat communities from California, USA to study Microbial Dark Matter (Phase II) - Cone Pool mat layer E metaG... ...
ACATTACTCCGACCAACAATCTCAACCAACCCATCGAAAAACCGGCTTCCAACCACACTAAAACTCTCCAACCACCATTTTTAAAATGAATTAAATCAAACAATTGTCAAGCTGTAAATTAAAATTTTACTTGTAAAATCTGATATAAATCTCTTCTTATTGCACCTTACTCCTATTTTTTAGCCGAAGCATCTCCACGGTGCGATTAACAGTTACAAACGCAGAAGGAGATGTAGGCGGGAGTTTAGAATTAAATGTTACGAGCAGAAGTTTAAACAGTTGAATAATCAAAAAAGATAAAATAGCAGTTAAGGGAAGAAAAATCAGAGACAACGCGTAAACGTCTAGGAACCCGGGCGAAGTGGGAGACACAATGATAATTACATTCCCAATTAGAGGAAGCAATAACAGAGGTAAAAGTGTGAAGGACACAAAGAAGCCCAAAAAAATGGGAGAATGAGTGTGGTCTTCTCTATTTTTACCAAGCTTCGTAGTTTAGGCCCATGTCTTGCAGTTCTTTCTTCATTTTTGAGTTGAGTTCGATATACTCCTTATTGGGTTTGAATAAAAAACATATTGGTTGACGCAACTCTTCTGGATGTGGTAAGTAAGGCTTACGCGGTATCCTCTATTCAAGTAATTAAGGGGATTTTGGGGTCACCCTCTGGATGCTCGCCCGCAAACTCTTTTGATATGTGGCAGAAGGTCAAAGATTACGGAAAACTCTCCTCAGGGCATGTTTAAGCTCCCTTTGCGTATTCGTCCAGCGTTTCGGTGCAGATTTTATCCTCCACGGCCCTATAAGAATGGCTGACGTAGTGTTTCCCGCTTGTGCCATAGCAGACGCAATACTCACTTACAGCGCCGTTACAGGGGGCCATGAACCTAAGGACAAGAACATACCACTCTATAAAATATTTTAGCAGGCAGCCATTATCAACTTGTTACGTTTCCCTTCTTCTATTTATAAAATCGTGTTAGAGGCATTGTCTCCCCTTTTTTTGTCAAGTATTTTTGGTCTGCTGAAGGCTTCAGCTCACTCCATTTTTGGTCTCAGGTCTAGTATTCTTGTGGCCTTCAGCGAAGTTCTGGGATCAAAGATTTCGAAGGGCGACGAGACAAACTCTACATCAGGCCTCATCTCAGCAGCCTTAATAACAGCGTCTGTGATACCTTCCCTAACCTTTTCTAACGGCTCCTCCCCTGTTGGATAGACCCTTACTAAGAGTTTGTCTAGTGAGTAGGGGTCGCTGGAGTCAACTTTTGTGAAGATCACTTGGTACTCCATTATTCCCCCCACATTTTCTAGAGCGTCAACTAGAAGGCTTGGATTAATTAGGGTTCCCTTAACCTTAACCAGATCCTTTGTTCGGAAAGTGTAAACGCTACCCGAAATGGGTATCATTCTCTCACTTGTTCTACCGCAGTGGGGGCAGGGTTCATAGGTAACCTTCCCAATGTCTCCCAGGAGGTATCTTAGGAGCACTGTGCCCCTCCTATTGAGGTGGGTCACTGCTACGTGGCCTTCCTCGCCTTCAGCTACACGTTCGCCAGTCTCAGGGTCTACAACTTCCACAAAGTAGAGGCTGGGATCCGGATTGTGGCAGCCAGCGAGTTCGGCGCACTCTGGAAAAGCACCCTGGCACTCGGTGAATCCATAGGCGTTGCCAATTGATGGAGCATCTGCACCCAGTTCCTCCAGTCTCCTTGTCATATCATCCCTCATACTTTTAGGGCAGGGCTCCCCCAGGGCATGTATCCCTCTCACATTTGAGAAGTCTACTCCCAATTCTTGGGCCCTCATGATGAATCTTCTCATGTAGCTTGCTATGCCCAATGCGCCGGTGCACTTGTAGGCTTCCATGAGCCTTATGGCGTCGTCCATCCTTCTATGAATTGGAAAATCGGGGTGGGGCAATCCAGTGTGCCCCGCAACCACCGCGCACCCTGCAGCTAAAGATGCTGTGAGTGTTCTTATGTATGCCATGTGTGGAATTGGCCCCATGGGGAAGGCGTTAAATGTTATGTCTTCGCCTGGTACTGCATAACTGATCTTTGAGCTTCTTATGAAGAAAAGGTTTTGTGCGTAGAAGTCGTGGGTAGTATTATAGAAAATTGAGGGGATACCCATAGTTGTTCCTGTGGTCATGGTGACGTCCCAGAGGATTAGTTCGTAGAAGGGTCTCGAGGGGTCTAGCTTGAGCCGGAAGGCCTCTGGATTCTTCATGTAGTCAAACTTGCTTGTGAGTGGAAGCTTTTCCAAGTCATCAATGGTTTTTATGGATGAGGGATCAATGTCGCATTCCTTAAACAACGCGCTGTAGTAGGGGCTGTACTTTGCACATAGCTCCAATTGGACTCTGAGATTCTTGTTTCTAACCTCATTCAACTCTCTTTTTTCAAGAAATGCGGGGTCGCTCTTATCCTCCCGGTAGAGGGGAACCATATCAATGAATTTCTTCACTTTTTCGGGGGTAACCACTCGGTCCCTCAACATTTCCTTAACTTTCTCTATTATAGTCATATTCCCTCTCTCTCCAAAATATTTAGTTAATGTAATTTATGTATATTTCAAAACTTATATAGCTTTTCGAGAATTTCAGTACTTGAAAAATAATAATTCGGAGCAAACTACCCTTTTAGGGATCAAGCCAAATTCTCCAAAATACTCCTTTTTGGAGATGAAAAGTAGGGATACTAATATTATATAAGGGTGTTTATCGAAAAAAATGGAGGAGGATTGAAAAAATGATGGAGAAGGAATTTGATGCCGCCGTTGTAGGCGGAGGAATTGGTGGTTTCGGTGTTGCAGCTCAACTCCAGAAGATGGGTCTGAGAACTGTTCTTGTGGATGAGCATTCCCGGATAGGCGGGAGAGCAACCAGTTTTGAGTATATGAAGGGCTGGCTAATTGACATGGGTCACCATGGAATTAACTTGGCGGAAAAGTCTCAGATAAATGAGCTTGTTGAACTGGTGGGAAAGAAGATAGCTTGGGCTAAGCCCATAAGGGGGGTGCAGGTTTACCGGAAAAGGAAGTGGAGCAACTTCATTGAGGCCTTCGAACTTGATAGGAGTGACTTCGAGGAAATTGAAGTAATAACGAAAACCGTCAAAAAAATGAGCGACGAAGAAATTAACAGTTTGGACAACACATCGTTTAGAGACTGGATTCTACAATACACTGAGTCGGAAAACCTGCTGGAAATGTTTAGAACAATGGGTATGGGTTACACTACCATCCCAGACATGGAGTCACAGGCCGCCAGCGAAGTTCTATGGCTATACAGAGAAAACATGGAAAAAATGGGTGAATTTAGCGAAAGACCTGGGGGCGTTCCAATAGGCGGAGCCATAAGCCTAGTTAAGCCACTAGCAGAAGCATTTACTGAAAATGGGGGCATCATAAAACTTAGAACCAAGGCCGAAGAGGTTTTAATGAAGGATCAAAAGGCAATGGGCATCCGGGTCCAAGAAAAGGGAGGAGAAGAATACACAGTTAAGGCGAGGTTAGTTGTTTGCGCCATACCCATAAATCGATTGTCCGAAATACTCTTCACCAAGGAGAATCTTCCACAGTTGGAAGGTAGTTGGGTTAAGAGAATGGAGAGTGTAAAGGACCAGGTTTCAGCAAGTATAGGATACATTGCTGGCCTTTCAAAGCCAATTTACAGTGAAACATCCTTCAAATGTTCCCCCGAACTGCCTCACTCCAAGACTGCATTCCAAGTTTTTGCACAGTCAAATTGTGATGAAACTGTGGCACCGAAAGGCAAGATGCTCATCTCCATGGGTGCAGCAATCAAAAAATCAAAGGTCACCGACGAGGAATCACGAAAAAAACTATTCGAACTAATCTGGATGGACGTCGAAGAAATGTTTCCAGGAATAAAGGAACTAGTAGAGTGGAATATTCCCGGATTCTTCATTGGACCGGACGGGCTGGAAAGAAAGCCGGGATTGGTAGGCAAGCTCCGACCAGACATCAAAGCTCCAGGAGTAGAGGGACTATACTTTGCAGGGGACAACTATAGGGGAAGGGGTGTAGGAGTAAACAATGCAGCCAGAAGTGCCATGATTTGCGCAGAACAAATATTCAAAGACTTAAAATAAAAAATTTGGAAGAAGTGGGTTTTTTATTATTTTTTTATTTCTAAGACTATGTTGCAGTGGTCGTCTCCTTTTGCCAGGCATTTGGTTATTGAAAGCTGGGCTTTGGGATTCATTTTGGCTAACATTGCTCCGCCCCAATCGTATATGAGTAAGTCGCAGAACTGGGGGCAGGTCTTTATGTATCTAACAAGGGGGCAGAATGATTCTCTTTTCACCATTTTGTTGGGGGATGTTTCTACCCACTCTCCCTTAACTCCCATGATCTCATCCATGTAATCCACTACTTTTGCCATGTCCTTCGCATTAGACGCATTTACCTGGAGTGCTTTTTGCAACAGAGGGCCGAATTCTTTGCCCCATTGTTGGAAATCCTCTTTTAATACTTGTAGTGCTTCGTCTCCGAACTCTTTGAAGACTGGAACAAGAATATTTTGGATAAACATTCCCATGCTGTTCACGGTAAGCTTCCATTTTTGTTCTATGGGCATTTCCATTTTTTTATTCCTCCGTGTTAATTTCCTCCTATAATCGAGGAGGTATTAAAGTGTTATGGCGATAATTGCTCATAATGTTAAAAAAACTTTAGTTAAAAGAAGTTTTATTATTAAATTTTAATTTTAAATATTTAAAATTCTTAATTAATATATGAAAATTTATAATGAATTACCTTATCTTTAAATTAAACAAAAAAATTATATATAACATCATTATATATTAAAAAAACTTACATCCTTTTTCAAAGGGTGGAGTTTTTAAATAAAAAAGAGAGGAGAGATGAGAGTGTCTTCTTATGAAGAATACCCTTTTAGACGCCTTGTTTTGGGTCCGATTTTGACAAGGAACGCCAACAAGTATCCCGCCCGCCCAGCCATCGTCGATCTTTTCCGAAACAAAAGATTCACCTACAAAGAATTCAATGATCGCGTCAACTCCCTAGCGAACGGCCTCTTAGACCTAGGCATTCGCCCAGGCGACCATGTGGCAATTATGTTCTTTAATGAACATAGAATTCTTGAGTCATATTTTGCCGTTTGGAAAATAGGGGCGGTAGCCGCACCCCTTAACTTCCGCTACGGACCCAATGACCTGAGATATGTTTTGCCTCATTCCGACTCTGTAGCCCTAATATTTAGTGGAGACGTCTTGCCCGTTGTGAATGAGGTTAAAAAAGATGTGAAAAATGTAAAACATTATATTTGTGCGAGTGACAACCCACCTCAAGACATGCATAGCTACGAGGAACTTATAAGGAAATACCCCAACACTGAGATACCTGGAAAATACTGGCCCCACGACGATGACCCCTGTCTACTTCTTTACACAGCAGGAACCACAGGAAGACCAAAGGGAGTAATTCACACTCATAAAGATCGTTACATAGCAATATGTGATTACAACATACATGTAGGGTCGAGGCCTTTTGGTGTAACAGGTGTAATTACACCCATATTTCACTGTTCCGCTCTCACTGGACTCTTAGCAACAATATACGTTGCCGGAAAGTGTGTAATTATGATGCCCGGCCCACCAGAGCAGTTCTTAGAGGCCTTAGATAAGGAAAAAATAGAAGCCACATTCCAAATACCGGTTATGTGGATTTGGACCGTTCGCTCACCTAAATTTGGGGAATACGATGTCAGTTCCCTGAAACATTTGGTTACAGGTGCCCAACCCACTCCACTCACAGTAAAAAAGGAATTGATGGAAAAGTTCCCAAACGCAATGTTCCACGACCAATTCGGCCAAACTGAGGCTTTGCCGCCAGCCACAGATCTCAACTCAGAGTTCTGTGACATATATGGAAAGGCCGACTCTCTTGGAGTCCCCCTGTTCTGCGTAGAGGTCAGAGTTGTTGATGAGAACGGCAACGATGTTCCCCCTGGAGAAATTGGAGAGGCGGTATACCGAAGCCCACATATAATGACTGAATACTACAAGGATCCAGAAAAAACTAAGGCTGCATTTGAGGGAGGCTGGTTCCATAGCGGAGACATGGTGCGCAAGGACAAAGATGGATACATTTATTTTGTCGAGAGAAAGGATGACATGATTATTACGGGTGGCGAGCATGTCTATCCCACGGAGATAGAGGAGGTTCTTTACACACATCCCAAAGTTATGGAGGCTGCGGTTATTGGTGTTCCCAGCGAAAAGTGGGGACAAACTCCAAAGGCATTCATAGTCCTGAAGAAGGGTGAAAAAGCCACCGAAAAGGAGATTCTCGACTATTGCAAAGACAAACTAGCAGGATACAAGAAGCCCACAATGATTGAATTCGTGGAATCCATACCAAAAAGTGTAGTGGGAAAAACACTCCGAAAAGTCCTCAGAGACATGGAAAGAGAAAAATACGAGAAAAGCAAAAAGTAGCATAACCACTTAATAACATAATATAAAAAATCATTACCTTTTCTCCTTTATTTTTTTGGATTAAACTGATAAATTCTGGAGTTGATGATTTTGGAGATGACCCTTGAGCAAAAGTGGAAGTTAGCTGTGAATAGTATGGGTATGTTTATGCAGCACCTGCTGGTTCCCATATTGAGAAAATTTGGGGAGAGAGGCTACAGGGTTATGGAAAAATATTTCAGAGAGCAGGGTGAAGCCTTAGGTCCCCTAGTTGTTAAAGCCTTAAACATAGAGAAACTGGATGCTGAAGGTGCTGCCAAGATAATAGACTATCAAGACACCATTCTGGGAGTGGAGGGCAGATGGGTGGAACGCACACCCAAAAGAGCTGTAAAGGTGGAGCACTTCTGTCCTATGTACCGATACATAAAGGACTGTCCCCAGTTTTGTGACCTCATCATATGGGCTTGGGGAGAAGCACAAGTAAAGAAACTTAACCCCAAAGCAAAGGTTCTATTTCCCAAACGCATGGTTGACGGAGACGAGACCTGCGAAGTAATCATTGAAATAGAATATTAAAAACTGAGATTCCAATCCCAATTTTTGCCCATTTAGAAAAGAAGCCTAGTGGACTAAAATTTTGGAAAAATTTCCCTTTGTGAGCAATATAGACCTATTTATTTACTGATTATTAGAGCTATTCTTCAAAAAAGGGGGAGAGTTAGGTTTGTGGGATTTTCTATGGTGGGAGTCCTAACTCTTTAAGTTTTTCTTTAGTGGGAATGCCGTTTTTGTCCCATCCTCGTTCATCGTAGTAGTCGTCGATTAGTTTTTCCACATCCGCTTTTGTGTACTGTTTGGTCATGTAGTAGTCCTTCCACCAGAACTCCATGTTGCCCAGTTTTAGAGGTTCCTCAAGCCACTTTTGAGGGTAGCTGTCATCCTTTCTTGAGAAACCTTCGCGAATATTAATGATTCTTTGAAGATTGTTGATTTTTTCACCGAATCTAAGGAGCTCCCTTGCAGTAATTTCGACACCAGTCGCTGCGGTGAACAGTTCTGTTACGGTGTTGAGGTTGTAATTAACGGCTATGGGATGTCTAAAACAAATTCCCAAGATATTCATTACACCATACCAGTCTTCGATCCACTTTGTGAATCTTGCCATGTTGAGTTCCGGTTGAAAAATGTTGGTCATTCTGTCTTCTGGTACTCCTATCCGGTTACAGTGCCTCATCAACTTGTCGGGGGTTCTTCCGGGCACCATGGTTGGTGATAATGCCGGTACAACGTGGAAGCCCCCTCTGGGATTCACAATTTGCTCAAAACACTCCGAGTTAAAAATCATTCGTGGATCACTCAGAACATCTAACCCCTTGATGATAAAAGCATACTTCTCCGCTTCTTCACCAAACCTCCTAATGCACGAAAGCCACCCTTCAGCAAGTATATTTCCCAAGCCCTGCCTATTTGTAATCTGTTCAACAAGTGTTTTCGCAGTTTCAAAGTTTCTCATGAGTTCCAAGCCCTCGGTGACATCGTCGCTAATTATTCCCCTCTCATAAAGGTCTATAGCATAGTCTATTATCGCTGAGGTTGTTACTGTTTCCAGCCCATAATCGTTTGCCATTTCCTCCAGTTTAACCCCTCTACTATAGTCCTGCAAGTCAAATCTTATCCCCCAAAATACCGCAACTCCTCCGAAATGTGCCATAGTGGCCTTCAAACCCTTGTACTCTCCATCCATAGCTTCCATCTTGAACTTGCAACCAATGGGGCAAGTGGGACAAGCAATATTTGACCTCTTTACTTTCTCAAGTACTTTAATGCCATAAAGCTTGTTGGCTTGGCCTGGAGGATATAGTTCGCTCCAGTTCTTGTAAGGATAAGTGATTTCTGGGAAAGAGCCCCAAGCATACATTGAACCTTGTCTTGACCATCTCTCCCTGTCAGGCCACTGTCTAATGTTCTCAATTATGGGATTAATCAGTTGCCTGAACTTCTTTTTGTTCGCAACCCTTATGCCCTTGGTGCCTTTAACAACTACTGCCTTCAATTTTTTAGAACCCATAAGTGCCCCTAGGCCACCTTTACCGAGGGTACTTGCCTTGTTTATCAGAGAGAAACTGAACCTAACCAGATTTTCTCCCGCCTGTCCAATAGCTTGCACCGCGCAGTCGTGTCCAAACTGCTTCCACAATTCATCTGTGGTGTGCCGGATGCCCTTGCCCCAGAGGTGACTTGCATCCCCCAACTCCACGTCATCGTCAAAAATCTTGATGTAAACCGGCTCTTCAGACTTTCCAGTAATCACTAGATAATCGTAACCCGCGTATTTTAGCTGGTGTGCTAAACCCAAACCACCAGCAGCCGGAGCAACCACACCGTTAAGGGGAGCCTTGTAAACAGCGAACATCTTGGTGGCTCCGGGTACAGAGGTTCCTACCAATATGCCTGTTCCGTAGATTATGGGGTTCTGTGGAGATAGTGGATCTATTCCTGGTTTTATTAAGTCGTAGGCTAGTTTGAACTGTATTCCCCATCCTCCAAGAAACTCCTTTTTCAGACTTTCCTTTAGCTCCTCTTTTTTCACGCTTCCCTCTTTCAAGTCGACGTAAAGAATATTTCCACCATAAGGCTCATCCATTTTTGTTATACCTCCTTCACAAGCTCTAGAGTTCCATAAACGCAGAACTTGGCGCAGATTCCGCACTGATTACAGTCCTCAGTAAAGGTGATTTTGTTTCCGTTTGTGGGATTAATAATAATTCTGGCGGCAGATGGGTTAAATGTGTCAGTATAGTTGAAGGAGCAGGCCAGCTGACAGCTCTGACACCCCGAACATTTTTCCGGATGTACAAGGATCTTCCACTTTTTACTTTCCGCCGTTTTTACCACCACATCATTTCCCGGAGTAGATTTTTCTTAGCTCTCTTTTTAGAACCTTACCCGCCGCAGTCATTGGCATAGTTTCGGCAAAAACCACTTTTTTGGGAGCTTTATAGTGCGCCAGTCTCGCTCTACAGTGCTCAATTATTTCTTTTTTGAGTTCCTCGCTGGGCTTTATTCCTGGTTTCAACTGTACCACTGCCATGGGAACCTCTCCCCACTTTTCATCAGGTGTACCTATTACACCCACAAACATCACAGCCGGATGGCTCTGTATAACATTTTCCACTTCAACTGGGTACACGTTTTCGCCTCCAGTCTTTATCATATCCTTCTTCCTATCAACGATGTATACGTATCCCTGCTCATCCATTCTTGCCAAGTCCCCTGTGTGGAACCAGCCTCCCCTCAAAGCCTCAGCTGTTTCTCTCGGCCTCTTCCAATACTCCTTCATTACGCGGTCTCCTTTGACAATAATCTCGCCAACCTCACCTACTGGAACATCCACATCCTCGTCGTCAACTATCCTGACTTGGACGCCCATCATCTCTTTCCCACATGAAGTTATGGTTTTGTAATTTTCCGCCTCTATCTTTTCCCTGGTTTCATTATAGAGAAGTACTGTAGCTGTGGTTTCAGCACAGCCGTACGATTGTGCGATGCCTCCGGGGAAAATTTCCATAGACTTTTTAGCTATTGTTTCTGAGAGGGGAAAAGCCCCGAAAACTGAGCCTCTAATACTGCTGAAATCATATTTTTCAAT
>Ga0185342_1001373_pt1 | contig 10110 bp, 9 predicted proteins | sample ConPoolayeEmetaG_FD_128045 | JGI IMG/M metagenome (GOLD analysis project Ga0185342, IMG submission 128045) | Hot spring microbial mat communities from California, USA to study Microbial Dark Matter (Phase II) - Cone Pool mat layer E metaG... ...
TCCCGTAGGAGTCTGGGCCGTGTCTCAGTCCCAGTGTGGCCGGACACCCTCTCAGGCCGGCTACCCGTCATAGCCTTGGTAGGCCATTACCCTACCAACTAGCTGATAGGACGCAGGCCCCTCCTCGAGCGCCTTTTGGGCTTTGGTTCTATGACCATCGTCATAGAACATTATGCGGTATTAGACCCCCTTTCGGGAGCTTATTCCCCACTCGAGGGCAGGTTACCCACGTGTTACTCACCCGTTCGCCACTGGCCAACGCTCCGCGTTGGCATCTTTAGGGGTCAAACCCCTAAAACCCCTTAACATTAAAAAAATTAGCAGGGATTTTAAGGGACTTTCCCTTAAAGAGGCTAACGCGGAGCGTTAGCCCGTTCGACTTGCATGTGTTAGGCACGCCGCCAGCGTTCACTCTGAGCCAGGATCAAACTCTCCAGTTATTTGAACTCTTGCGAGTTCAGTTCACTGTTGAGTTCAGTCAAATAGGTTCGATCGCTGGTCGCTCCGCTTTGTCTTTCAAAGATCTGATTTCTTTCTAACCCGAGAAAGAAATTCCTTTTAGGCTTTTTTTCGTTTTTTATTTTGACGAGCTGTCTAAAGACCGCCAAAAGGCTCATATAATATAGAGACATTTTTGCCCGTTGTCAAGAGGGGCTTAAAAAAATTTTTTATTTTTTCAAGTAAATTTTTGTTGTCACTAATATATTAAAAATCAATGATTTAATCAACATCTGTTGACTGCCTTCATAATTTTTTTTGCTTTTTTCGGAGAAATTTCGGCCGTCCTTTCCGGCACAAATACTGCATTCTTAAATCACGACAGAACAGCAAGGAGCTTAAGATGGGCCGCAATCACAATGTCCAGCAAAGACTGGAAAGCCCTCTGGCCTACTGCGGGAGACCTAAATTACTTAAGAAAAAAAGTGGTAGAAGCTTTGACCTGAGTTCCAAACAGAGAAGAAGAGCATTCTGCCAGCCTGAGAAATGCTGTCTTCCGGGTTTTACTCTGACCGAAGTGGTGATAGTGATGGCCCTGGTGTTTTTCCTGATGTTAGGTCTGGGTGAGCTACTGTGTCATTCTTTTTTACTTAAGCAAAAAGCTGATCTGGCTCAGGTTTCAGCCGCACTTCTTTCTAAGAAACTTGAATATTTTAAAAGCCTGGGTCCCCAGCATGAGCTTCTCCAGCCCGGATTTTACGAAGAAATAGTCAGAATTGACAATTCAAACCGTAATTTTCTTCTTTCCTGGGAAGTATCTGAATACCAGGGAATGACAAGAATAGACCTCAGCGTCTCTCTTCTGCCAGGAGGGAAGAAAAAACCACTCAGGGGAGTGCTACTCATGTCAGATGAAATAGGGTTTTAAACCGCAAGAAAAATAAGGTTAAAAAGTTTAATCCCGAAAATGAGCAATTATTTAGGGATAAAAAAAGAGGCAAGAAAATGAGAAAGGCAATAACGGCTACAAGCCAATCTGTTCAAACCAGTACCAATCTCGATAAAGAAGGACTTTTCTTAGAAGTACCATTAAAACCCCACTTCGCAAATAGACCAGGCTTTTCTCTTCTGGAGATAATACTCAGTCTCTCCCTCTGCCTCTTCATTCTCGTCTCAGCCCTTGAAGTCCTCGGAAAGGCCAAGAGGATTTTTTCCAGATTAAGCGAGGCCCAGGAATCTGCTCTGGCGGCCGTCGCAGCTTCCGAAAAAATCCGTGAGGACCTGGAGGAAGCAGGTTGTGGACTGAATCCTTGTTTGATGACTGCTGGCTTCGAACCCCTTCAAGCCGCTGACCAGCAGCTCCTGATTTTCTCAGCAGATAATGAAACTGTTTTAGTCGAACCGGCTATGGCCGGGCAGAATATTCTTAAAATCGCTATCAGACCCGGACTAAGTTCCTTTTTAAGAAAGGGACGAGCTCTTTACCTGTACCAGGAACCTCAGGGCGAGCTCGTTTATCTGGCCATGGTTAGTGGCACTAAGCTGACACTGAACTCCGTGTTAAAAAATGATTACCAGCCTCAAGACACCAGAGTAATTCTACTTCAAAAAGTGGAAATCTATTTAGATCGGAAACAAAATGTCCTCAGACGAAAAGTCAACGACACCTCGGGTCAGCCACTTCTGGAAGGCACTTTCCTGTTTGAGAGTTATTACAACCCGGAAGAAAATCTGGCCCAGGTCAGATTCGTCAACCGAAATGGCCGCCAGCCTGAAGAATATTTTTTTATCTTTTTTCCCAAGAACCTTTTTAGAGGCAGGAGTTAGAGGACCCAGCATGAACTTCAAGAAAAACTTAAAAGCAAAAGAAATCTCCTCCAGAAAAGCTTTTATCGCAACTATGCAAAACCTAAATCTTTTAGGATTCGCAATAAGTCAAAAATATAAAAATATCTTTCTTCGCTCCTATAAAACTAAACCAAAAGGTTTAGCCATGCTGGTTTGTATCTTTATGGCTGCCCTTTTTGCCACTCTTGGAGTCGGGCTTCTTCTAAATTCCAGACTCTATTTTCAGGCCCAGGCCTTCAGAGAACAAAATCGGCTTCTCTACTATGCCTCAGAAAACGGTCTGAAGCAGGCCGGCCAAAAAATAATCTCTTCTCTTCCAGAAATCTATGCCTCACCCGAGCTTCCAGAAGAAGATTACCACAGGTTAAAAACAAAGCTTGAGGTCGAACCTCTACTTCTGATTGAACCCCTGTTGAGTGAGGCGAATCTGGAACAGATTGACGGGCTTTCTGGCTTAAGCTGGCAGGTGCAGGCTATAGCCTCCATGACTCAATATCGCAAATATGATAATTATCAGAAAGCAACCTTTGGGTTAACCATAAATTCAACCGGCAGGGTGCAGGGGTTTTCAGGTAGAAGGAAGGAAGAGCTGGACCTTGAGTTAACCTTCTACCTGGGGTACCTGCCCCTGAACCAGCTGCCGGCTGCGGTTGAAAAAACAGAGTCCATAAGCGCTATTTCCGAACAAATCAAGATACAGCCTGATCACTCAAGCAACCTACTTAAACCCAAACTGCAGGCCTTACCGGCTGGTTTTATTCCGGAAGAGGCCCTACCCTTGCTTTCCAGGGGATTGAAGATTCTTAATCCTGACAGACTTCCTAACTGGCTTTTGAGACAGATTCTTAAGCTTGAGCCAGGGAATGACCGGGTACCAGAGGGTGTTTACCTGGTTGAAGACGATTTCGGCCTGGGCGGAATTTATGTGCAGGGAAACCTGACAGAGCTTCTTTTTGGAGTCAGGGAAGGATTTCAGATGGTTCAGTTCAAGCAAAAAGATAGAGTCTGGCTTCTAAAATTCAATCCTTCCCGTGGCTTGACTTTCTTCTTCTCACCGGATGGAAGAAGAGAAATATCTGCACTGCCAATTCCGGTAATAATGATAAACGGTAAGATTGAATCTCTGGGCACAGGTCAGCCAGACGATACAGGTTTTCTGGTTTTCAAAGATGATCAGGAAACTCCGGGTCTTCTTAATGGGGTTAAAATTACAGTGGTTTGCTCCGGAAAAATCCGGCTAAGTTCTAATTTGTTTTCCGAGGGACTGGAATGGAAAAAAGGCCTTCCTTACTTAAAAAGCAAACAAGCCCAGCTGATAATCTGGTCAACCGGCCGGGATTTCCAAACTCTGGAAAAAGAAGAAGCCGGGATTAGCCTGGTCTCAGGAATGGCCAGGAGCAGAATCATTGAGGCTGGTCTGGTAGCAGGGGGTCAGGGTATCGAGAGTGAAACCGGCCTTGAAGAAATTAAGATAATTGGAAATCTGGTCGGTACAAAAATAAGCCCGGGCCATAGCCTTATTACGATTTTTCCTTTAGCCTCTGATTTTTCTGAGAACCAGGACGAACAGAGCCTTCTGGTCTATTCGGAAAAACCTCTTCTTTATCCGGTCAGGATAAGAATTGCAGCCTGGAGGCGAGCGGAATGAATCAGACTGGATTAAAAAGGGGCTATTCGCTGATAGAAATCTCTTTCGGTCTCTGTCTGATAGCTCTGCTGGTACTATCAGGGTCGTCTTTTTTCTTTAACAACCAGAAACATCAGCTGCAAGTAGCCGTTAGAAAAATCTCTTCCAGCCTGGCTGTAGCCAGGTTCCGTTCAGTGAACCGTCAGGTCCCAGTCAGAGTAATCCTAAAAAACAACTTCTGTGAGCTTGCGGAATACGATCCTCAGAGTTCAGTCTGGCGGGTTACAAACCGTGATTTCCTTGAAGGAGTCGAAGTCACTTCTAACAACTCACCTGTTTTCTATCCTCAGGGGACAGTCTCAAATCTGGCTACCATTAAAATTACTAACGGCGGCGGTTGTTATCAGATTACAATAGCTATTACTGGCCGGATAAAAACAACCAGGCTGAATTGAAGAAAAGCAGATATATTTGTTGTTGAATTTATACCTTGCATAAATTATAAATAATATCTAATACCATCAGCTGATATAAAAAGAAGGAGGCTTATATGCTGAGAAGAAAGTCCTATTACTTTCTGACTGTAATCATATTTACTTTATGGTCTCTCTTAACTGGACCGGGCATCGCCCAGGAACCATATAAATTACCACCAAAAGAAATTGTGGAAATACTCGACTCACCACCTCCACCTGTAGTTAGCCTCGACCCCTCGCAACAGATCATGCTGCTAAGTTTTTACGAACCCATGCCCTCAATTGCTCAGGTCAGCCAGCCATTTTATCGTCTGGCTGGAATTAGAATAACTCCTCATAATAATAGCCGGCAAACTCTTCGTTTTTTTACTCGCTTTGTCCTTAAAGACATAAAAACCGGACGGGAACTTAAGATAAAGCTACCTGAAGAACCAATCTATGGTCAGCCAGAGTGGTCGCCAGATGGAAAATATCTGGCAATTTTGAGGTATCCGGAAAGGGGCCTGGAACTCTGGGTGACAGAAGTAAAAACCGGTGAGGCCAGAAAGATTTTCGGCCCTAACCTTAATGCTGTCCTGAATGAGGGTTTTCTTTGGTTCCCGGATAGCCAGAGCTTAATAATCTTTGCCAATCCCGAAGGGAGAGGCCCAGAACCTCAGGCTCCTCGAGTGCCAGCTGGTCCCAACATCCAGGAAACTGCTGGAAGGTTTGCTTCAGTTCCAACTTACCAGGACCTGCTGCGCACTCCTTACGATGAGCAGCTTTTTGAGTACTTAGCCACCACTCAGGTATACCGGCTATTCCTGAACACCGGTCAGCTCCAGAAACTGGGTGAACCAGGTATTTATCAGTATGTCAACCCCTCACCGAGTGGAGAATTTCTCCTGGTTAAGAAAATAAAAAAACCTTTTTCTTACAGTATCCCCTACAGTGCCTTCACCCATTCCCTGGAAATCTGGGACCTTCAGGGAAACCTGGTAAAGACTTTAGCTGAACTTCCCGCAGCTGAAGAAGTTCCCAGGAACGGCGTGCCAACCGGTCCACGTTCACCTGGCTGGTTGCCTCTTAAGCCCGCTTCTCTTTACTGGGTAGAAGCTCTTGATGAAGGCAACCCGGAAAAGCCAGCCGAGTACCGCGACAGAATAATGATAATGGAAGCACCGTTTAAGCAGGAGCCGGTCGAAGCTTTCAGATTACCGAATAGATATCAGGGAATAATCTGGCTGGGCCAACCCACACAGGGTCTGGTCAGCGAGTATGAATGGAAAAAGCGCTGGCGGACAACCTATCTTTTTGACCTGGCTCAGCCCGGTAAATTAAAAAAGATTTTTGACCTTAGCGCCCAGGACCAGTACAATGACCCGGGTCGACCGGTCATGGTCAGCACCCCCTCTGGAAACCCAATAGCTCTTCAGGAAGGCGACTTTATCTATCTAAGTGGCAGCGGTTCATCACCTGAAGGAGACCGGCCCTTCCTGGATAAGTTTAACCTTAAGACCCTGAAGAAAACCAGATTATTCCGCTGTGATAAGGGGGTTTACGAAACTTTCATTTCCTTTGCTGGACAAAGACGAGACCGCATAATCACCAGCTTTGAATCTCCAACCCTGCCGCCCAATTATCATATTCTCGACCTGAAAAGCGGTAAAAGAACAGCCTTGACTTCATTTGAGGACCCGGCTCCCCGGCTAACCGCAGTAAAAAAACAGCTTATTAAATATAAAAGAGATGACGGGGTAGAGCTTTCTGGAATGCTCTATCTTCCGCCCGATTATAAAGAAGGAGAAAGACTGCCAGTAGTTATCTGGGCCTATCCTATGGAATATAACGACCCAGCCACCGCCGGGCAGGTCCGGGGCTCCCCTTGCAGGTTTACCTTCTACCGTGGCTCCAGCCAGCTCTTCTTCGTTACTCAGGGTTATGCTGTTCTGGATAATGCCCAGATGCCCGTGGTTGGCGACCCAAAAACCATGAACGACACTTTTATTCCTCAGATTGTGGCAAATGCTAAAGCCGCTATTGATGTTCTTGACCAGATGGGGATAGCTGATAGAAAGAGAGTAGGAGTTGGCGGACACAGCTACGGTGCCTTTATGACGGCTAATCTTCTGGCCCATTCTGACCTTTTTGCTGCAGGCATCGCCAGAAGCGGTGCCTATAACCGCACCCTAACTCCATTTGGTTTCCAGAATGAGAGACGAACTCTCTGGGAAGCTCCGGAGCTTTACTGGAAGGTGTCGCCGTTTATGTATGCTAACAAAATTAACGAACCAATTCTGTTGATCCATGGAGAAGTAGACAACAACTCAGGTACTTTTCCCATCCAATCTGAGCGACTTTTTGCAGCCATTAAAGGTCTCGGAGGAACTGCCAGGCTGGTAATGCTGCCTTATGAAAGCCACGGTTATTCAGCCAGAGAATCCATTCTTCATGTTCTGGCAGAAATGATAGAATGGTTTGACCGATACGTGAAGAAAAATAAATAAAAAAATTTCCACAATTGCTGTGCAAAACTTTGTGGAAAACTCAGATGAAAAATGGTCTAAATATTTTATAATCTATGATTTGTCGTAAAATGCACATTTTTTGTGCAGGAAGCCATTTCAGTAAATTTTAATTGCTGTATTATCTGCTGGTTAGACCAGCCCAAACAGCTTTTCTCGCTACCGGTCAATCCTCGGAAGAATTTTTCTTTATCCAGAAAAATAGAAATGTTAAAATATCTCCGGGCAAAATGGAGGAAAAATTGGAGGAGAACACTATGAAAAAAATTATGGCTAAAAAAGAACTCCTTACTTTCCTGCCGATTCTATCAGTATTTTTCTTTTTAGTCTTACCTTCAGCGTCTTCAAGCCTAATCAATTCAACTCAGAATCTACCCGCACCGGGAAAGGTGGAAATAAGAGAAGTTCAGCCTTTCGCCTATTGTTCCCTGAGTCGAACCGGCTCTTTTGAAGATATTGAATCAATGGTCGGCGAGCTGATGCAGCATCTGCAAAATCAAAACATCTTTCCAGCCGGCTCTATGATAGGCATCTTCCACGGTGATCCAAGTTTGTCTGACCCCTCCAGCATTCAATGGGAAATTGGTTTTCCGGTGGGAGAGCAGGTTGTGGTCATGGCACCGCTTCAGAAAAAAGTCTGGACTTTCACCACCGTGGCTGTCGGAATTCATGAAGGACCATATGAGAAAACCGGAGAAACTATCCTGAAGATGAGAGAATGGCTGGAGGAGAATGGCTATGTTCAGAACGGCCCTGTACTCGAAAGATACCTGGACCCCGACCCCTCTCGCCTAAGTTCTGAACGTCTGAGAACTGAAATCTGGCTGCCCTGCAAGAAGATTTGATATCAGCTTGACTTCTTCGAAGTCTTCCCAAAAATTTCCAAGACCAAAAGAACTAAATCTTTTCCTCGAGCCTGTTTTTCTCTCCGTAGCAGGCTTTAACACAGATTCCGCAGATGTACTGGCCTACCAGGCCGCGGTTTCTGAACTCCTTTAACTTTTCAAAACAAGCCAGATGGTCGAATTCAAAAGGCTGGTCTTTTATCGCTCCGGCCGGGCAAACCGCCTGACAGCGCCGGCACTCACCACAGCTAAAAGGCAGAGGAGAACCTGGGCTTAAAGGCAAATTGGTCAGGATGGTTACCAGGCGAAAACGAGAACCAAGCTTTGGATTTACCAGTAGATTGTTTCTCCCGAGCCAGCCCAGCCCTGCCAGCTCACCAATTTTTTTATGAGAGAGGTGGGCTTTCTGGTTCTTCCAGTCTATGACCTGAGAGGCAGCTACCGGCAGGGCTAAGAAGCCCATAACTGTAATTCTGGAAGCCAGACTCAGAGCTGCCCGGTCCAGAAAGGCATTGAGCTGGCGGTAGTGGTGAAAATAAAGAGCGGTGGGAGCCCCATTGATATCATCAAGGACTGAAGAAAGAACTTCTTTGCCCAGACAAATAGCAAAATCATACCGCCTAATAAGATGAGCTGGCAGATTAAAAGACTCCCGGATGAATCTGATATCTGCCACCCCGAAGAGATCAATTCCCAGTTCTTCGAGGCAGTATCTTTTTAATCCTTCCTGAGTCTCAAGAATTTTTTCCTGATTCATAACTTTCTTATTGTAATTTCAGCAATAGCTGATGTCAAAAAATAGCTGGAATGGTTGACCATGATATCTTTTTGAAGTATAAAGAATAACTTGGACCAAGGTCCATCCAACAGTTTTGAAGAGAGGTTTAAAATGGTGGAAAGAACCCTGGCCATTATCAAGCCCGATGCAGTCAAAAAAAAGGTGGTCGGCCAGATCATTCAAAAAATCGAAGACGAAGGCTTTGATATTCTTGGCCTGAAGATGGTTCATCTGAGCAAGGAAGAAGCCAGGCAATTTTATTATGTGCACAAAGATAAGCCCTTCTACGAAAGCCTGACAGATTTTATGTCATCAGGAAGGTCAGTGGTCCTCCTTCTTGAAAGAGAAAATGCCATAAAGCACTGGCGGGAGATAATGGGTGCTACCGACCCGGCCCAGGCTAAGCCTGGAACGCTGCGACGCCTTTACGGCTTTTCGGTGGAAAGAAACGCTGTCCACGGCTCAGACAGTCCCCAGACCGCCGACTATGAGATCGGCTTCTTTTTTAAATGATTGAAGGCTAAATAATTATTTTCCCCCTATATAAAAAAAATACTTGACAAATCTTGTTTTAAGTTTTACATTTTTTTTGCGCCTTGGATGAGAATGAGAGTCAGGGGGTATTGTCTTTTAATTTTCCATCCCTCTCGGTCTGTCATTCCTCCAGGCTAATTACTATTATGGAGGTTTTACCATGCGTAAATCTTTAACCAAAACCATCGCCATTCTGGCTTGCCTGGTCTTCGCCATTAGCCTGGTGCCGGCAATGTACGCAGCCGAGAAGAAAATCACCAGGGATGATTCCAGGCTGTTATTACAGAAGCCTATGAATCTTATGGTTTCCATTTTCCCCTTCCTGGGCTCCGTGATTGACACTGGCAGCAAGTCCAGCACCAGCTCCACCCTGAAGAAGACTCTCCGGCCGACAGTCGAGATTCAGGTCGGGACAAAGCCTGGTAACGATAGAGATTAGATTTTTCTCAAAGCTAAGATTTATTTTTATCTCACCTTAAGGGGTGAGAAAGAGAGTTTTTTCTCACCCCTCTATTCCTCTCTTCAAGTAATTGACAAAATCCCTTCCTACTGGTTTATTTAAGAAGAGGATTTTCTTGATGAAGAGGCCTATAAAATCCATCCTGGTATTAATTTTAATTTATCTGTCTCCGCTCTTTGCTTTTTCTCAGTCTCGACCCGGTCCTCTTAAAATCCAGGATAGTTTTTCAGAGCTTTTTGCTACCTCCCAGACCCTGCTGTCGCAAGGACACTATCTAAAAGCCCAGAAACTGCTTATCCAGAGCCTGAAACTGGCCAAAACGCCCCAGGAAAGAAAAGAGGTGTATTTCTACCTGGCGGAAGCCGAAGCCAATCTGGGCCAGCTAACCCAGGCTGCAGAGAGCTATTCTCATTGTCTGATTTTAGCCAGGGAAACAAGAGACCCTGCTAAAATCAACTACTGTCAAAAGACTCTGACTGCGATTGACCTCTTCAACCGGGCCAAAAAGCTCCGACAGAATAATAATCATGAGGAATCCATCAAAGTCCTGAACGAAGCCATTATTATCTGCGATGAGATAAATAACGAAATTTTAAAGAT
>Ga0185342_1001375_pt1 | contig 10100 bp, 8 predicted proteins | sample ConPoolayeEmetaG_FD_128045 | JGI IMG/M metagenome (GOLD analysis project Ga0185342, IMG submission 128045) | Hot spring microbial mat communities from California, USA to study Microbial Dark Matter (Phase II) - Cone Pool mat layer E metaG... ...
TGTTGCTTCTGTCATTTTTATCACTATTGTTACTTACGATGAAGCAATACTCCAACCTTTCGGTTAAAATTGCACAAAAGACTTTTTACGCCCAAAAAGTTTTTTGGAATTTAAAGGATCGGATAGTAGTGGGTTTTGTTTTTTACGTAGACTAAATTTGATTCTCCTATTGAGATTCCCCGTGGCTCTAGGTCTAATGTGATTAAGTTAAGACGCTGGAGTGGCGTATTTTTTGTTGGTTTTTCACCTCCGGGGAGGAAACTTTTAACAGAGCCTCCTTTTAGAGTTGTAACCTAAAAATGGGGGATAAAAATCTATACCCTACACCCCTTCGCATGTATAAGAAAAGAATTAGGACATAACTTAATGACATTGGTTTTTATGTTGGAGGATTCTTTGAAGCTCATATTTTTGAGCCTGCAATGGATGTTATCATCACTCAGTTTGTGTGCTCTCCATTATTGAGACGACACATACATTTTAGGGATAATGGTTTTGGTGTCGAATGCCTTTTCATCGTTCCAACAAGGATACCTATAAGTTTATTAGCACATCATCTTATTTCAGGTTCCTTTGGTGACTCACCGCCTAACTGAAGTTAGGGGTTATCTCATCAAACCAACACACGCTTGAAGTGTTTCAGATAAATTATGAAGGTACATTTTAATAGTAAATATTTTAAAAAGACTCTAGCAAAATGTTTTTGAGGTGTATTATTGTGAAGGGAGAAATTGGTTTCCCTCTACTTGTTGGAACAATAGTTATTTTGGGATTAACAACCATCCTCTGCCTTATCCTCGTGCAAAACGTCCAAATAGTAACCTTCCTAGTATATTTGGAAACAGTGTCTGGAATAGGCTTGCAAGACCTCCTTGCAAGCTCAAACATTGTAAATACTTTGAATGCCTTCGGCGGGCCGTTATCTCTGGGAATAAGTCTTTTGGACGTGTTCTCACCTTACTGGTGGCTCAAGTACCACATTATAGTCTACCTACTACTCACCCTATGAAAACGTAAAAAATCAACTCCCTTATCTTTTTTGAACCAATCACTTTGAAAAAATTCTACACAAAGTTTCAGAATTCTATGTGACAAGATTTTCTCTTAGCTTCCTTCGGCCCATTAATTTCTCTGTTAACTTTTTAAAAATAGTTTATCCTTATTCGAAAAATTTTGGGAATAAGGACTTCTGAACTCCATCATTTTGGGATTCTAACAGACAATTTAATATATGAGTTTATCAAATAAATTTGTAAAAAATCTAAAAATGGGAGTGGTTTTATGGCATATAAGTATCCCCTACTATATAAGCACATACTGGAAAACTGTTCAAAAGTATATCCTAACTCCGAAATTGTGTATAGGGACACCCTCAGATTCACTTACAAGGAGATGGACAGGAGGGCAAGAAAAACTTCAAACATGCTGGCAGAACTAGGAGTAAAAGAGGGAGACAAAGTAGTATGTTTTGACTGGAATACTTACCAGTTCTTTGATCTTTATTGGGGCGTCCCATGTATGGGCGCTGTTCTACATGAGGGAAACCCCAGACTCTCCATAGCAGAAGCCGAATACGTAGTAAACCACGCAGAAGACAAAGTACTACTCTTCAACCAGGACTTCCTACCATTAATAGAAGCAATAGCTCCCAAACTGAAAACTGTTGAACACTACATAGTCATAAACGACACCAAAGAAATTCCAGAAACCAAACTTGAACCCATATACAACTACAATGAACTCCATCAATCCGCATCGGCGGATTACGAGTATCCCGACCTAGACGAAAACACAATAGCCACCATGTGTTACACAACAGGAACCACAGGCCTGCCGAAAGGCTGCGTCTTCTCACAAAGGCAAGGAGTGTTACATACTCTTGTACAATCCGCCGCTTCGGGAGCCTACTGGGGCATAGGGATGGAAGACGTTCTGCTACACGTAACTCCACTATTCCACGCACACGCTTGGGGATTACCCTATTCATGTGCACTCTTCGGAATGAAACAAGTACTCCCAGGAAGATACGATCCCGCAATGATGGTAAACCTAATAGTAAAAGAGAAATGCACCGTATCGGCATTCGTACCAACACTACTTGTGCTTATGATGTGGGCGCCCAACTTTAAAGAAGCCATACCCCAACTAAAGGGATTCAAATGCTTCATTGGAGGATCAGCTCTACCCAGAGGACTTGCAGAACAAGGTTGGGAATACGGAATGAAAATATTCGCCGCATATGGCCTAACAGAAAGCTTCCCACTACTCACAGAAGCATTCATCAGGCCCGAACATAAAGATTTACCCAAAGATGAAAAAATCACAAGATGGATCACAGCCGGGTTACCAGTGCCACTAGTTCACCTTAGAGTTGTGGATGAGAATATGAATGATGTCCCAGCCGACAACAAAACAATGGGCGAAATAGTGGTAAGAGCACCCTGGCTTACCATGGAATACTACAAGGAGCCTGAAAAAACAGCGGAGCTGTGGAGAGGAGGATGGATGCACACCGGAGACATAGCCACCATCGATAGTGAAGGCTACATTCACATAAGGGACAGAACCAAAGACGTAATAAAAAGCGGAGGCGAATGGATATCCACACTCACCCTAGAGGACGTAGCCAGCCTACACCCAGCCGTAATGGAGGCCTGCGTCGTAGGAGTCAAACACCCAAAGTGGGACGAGAGACCACTTGTCATAATTGTACCAAAACCAGAGTACAAAGGCAAAGTAACTGAACAAGAAATTCTAGAGCACTTCAAGAAGTACCCTGAAAGAGTGCCGAAATGGTGGCTTCCCGACAAGGTCATATTCGTGGACTCGCTTCCAAAAACCAGTGTGGGCAAATTCAACAAGAAAGTTCTAAGAGACCAGTATAAGGACATTCTCATGGGCTAAAAGCCATCACCCTCAATTTTTCTTTTTTTAAACTCATTTTAGCCAACTAGCTCATTCCCAAGGATCTTAATGGAAACATATTTTCAGATCCTGAAAATTCGAAATTTATTAATGTACGGGAGAAACAAAAAATGGCTGCTGGCGAGGGAGTAAGGGACATTGCCAACCAAAAGAGGGAGCTGGAGAAGAAATATTTTATTTCAGGGATTTTGTTTTACTTCCCCTTCACCGCCGTAACTTTAACCGTGATAGTTTTGTCGACTATTATTTCAAACTTGGTTTATGGAAATCCATTGATAAACCACATATTGTATGGAGAGATCTGGGGAAAAATTCTTTCTTCCATAATTTTAATAGCGTCCATAATTGGAGCATTCTTATGTGGACTCGTAAAATATCGGAAGAGGATATTCTGGAAAACCCCGCCCTATGTGAGCAAAAAGTTAAACGCAGTTTTTAATGTTGGTTTAGTTTGGATGTTTATGAGTGGGGTATACTTTATAACACATTTTTTGAATTTTCTTTCCGATTTCGGCACATACACTAGTTATAGCCTGTTTAACGGCTATGCCCACTATTTAACAGGAGATTTTGGGTTTGCACTTAATTATTCCATTACTTTCCCCATGGTGCAGTCAGAAGTGGGAAATTGGGCGCTCTGGCTGTACGGGATGATTCTACCCCTTTTTGTAGTGTCGATCCTTATGGTAATGGGAGTTTTAGTATATGTGAAATACAAAAAGTAATGTGTTATGTAGGATGGGATTTTTGGTGAATGGAGGTTTGGTGAATTGTTGATTGGTGACGATTTGGATTTGCAGAAAGCATACAGGAGAATCATCATTGCATCCGCCCCCATTGGGGCGCTTTGTATCTCTGTTTATTTAATTTATGTGTGGTTGGCGTTTCTAACTCTTTTTAAAATTCCGATAGGTTGCATTCCTTACTTTTTTGGCACGCCGCTTGGACTCACAAACCCCCTAGGGATACTGTGGCGTATTGAAATCAAAAATTTCTTTGTGGGACTCTACATCTCACCATTTACTTATCCAATAGTTTTGTTTAGGGTGAATACCACAATGGAGTTCGTATTGTTAGCACTGTTTTTTGTTACTTTTGCCCTGCTTTTAATTAGGTGGCCGGTTAATTTCCTAATTTTTCGCTTGGCGAAGGAGGCAGAATTTAGTACATTAATGGTCACTTTTAGGAGCTGGAGGCTGCCTCCCTCCAACCGTTACAAGACCTATGGTGAAGCGAAAAACAGAATAAGACAGATAATCAAGAATGGCTCAATAAAAGAGAAGTCAGCGGTTTTCATGATGTACGCATGTGGTTTCCTCTTTTTCATTTTTTTAGTAGTGTATTTGTTTAACCTATCTGGGATTTTGCCTATTAGCCTGAGTTTCAACTTTGTTCTCATATCCGTCCTTCTGTTTTTACTGTTCTGCCAATGGTTTGTTTGGAAAACCATTAGATGAGACACAGATGACGTCTTTTTATGGTTCCCTTTTTATTTCTTGAACAATTCTTGTTAGTATTTCTGAGGCGTTTCCATTGATTACTATGTCAGAGTTTTCGTCGAACCAGGTTTTTTCTAGGTTAATTATGGCTACTTTTTTTCCTCGTTTTTTGACCATTTCTGGGAAGCTTCCTGATGGCTCCACGAGGAGTGTTGAGCCCACCACTATTAAAAGGTCGCATTCATCGAGTTCGTGTAGGCACTGTTGGTAGAGCTGTTGGGGAATTTCCTCAAAGAATAGTGTGGCGTCAGGCTTTAATATGTGGCCGCACCACATACATCTGGGCACTAGGGAGCACATGGGAACCATCTGGGTCATAACATATTCAAAAGAGTACTTTCTTCCGCAGTTGACGCACACCGATCTCCAAGCAGTTCCATGCAGCTCTATTACGTTCCTACTGCCCGCCTTTTGGTGTAGCCCATCAATGTTTTGAGTAATGATGCAGGATACATACCCCAGTTTCTCCAGTTCTGCTAATGATTGGTGTACAGGGTTGGGCTCCGCCCGCAGGAGGGGACCAGCAAATTGGGCGGCGAAGAACCAGAACTGGTGGGGCTTTAGCACAAAGCTACTGGCAGTTGATATTTCCGGGTCATACTTTTTCCAAGTTCCCTCCGGTCCCCTAAAATCGGGAATACCACTCTCAACAGAGGCTCCTGCACCCGTTAAAACAACACACTTACTTGACTGTCTCAGCAGCTTAACCAGTTCCTGTACCTTACCGTCTAAATCTTGAGTCAATTTACCTCTTCACCCAAATCGAATCAATTTGTACATCACGCTGTGACTGTTATTAGAATCGGAGTATATTCAGAATATATATTTTTCTTGAGGATATCAGTGATTTTTATGATACTTCAGTTTACGTCTTGGTTTTTATTCCTTTTCTTATTTGCTGTGAGCTCCTACTGGCGGTGAAAACGCGTCTAGATTTGGATTTTTTGTTAATGGATAACTTGTTCCATGTTTTAAAAACAATGCTCTTTTAAAAGTTAGAGTTCTGTACATAATTAATGTTTCTATTTTTCGGGTTGATTCCAATGTTTAAAGCCACCTAAAAATCCTAAAAAAACATCATCACGCATGTAACAACACAATTCTAGAGCAAGAAACACCCATTAAGATGATAAAAATAAGCAACCGAGGGGATAGAAGTAGAAAAGAAGTGAACAAAACGATACATCCATCGAAAAGGATAAGCCCAAAAAAGTAACAAGAGAGAAAGAGGAAACAAGAAAGAGGGAGGGCACTACAAAAATAAGAACAGCTGGCAATAATGCGACCAGAAACTGGCAAAAGAGGCAAGATGTATGACTCACTAGACTCCCCAAAATTTTGGAAAAGAAACGAAAACCGTAAACCAAAAACATCATCCCTCACTAGTATCTAGAATACCCTAATGATCCTCCTAGGCTTCACCTAAATAGTTTTAGGGTCAGCCGCAGAGAACTTGGCTTCCTCAACAAAGTCTCCGCAATTTCATACCACATGCAGATCCGAAGAGGAGTGGGAAAATGCGGAACTAAAGATAATAAAGAACATCCCACTAAACAGAGACGCAGTCATCCCCCTAAACTGCTCTAGAATAAAGTTTCCAAAAACGCGGGAAGCGGATAAATGAAAAGGGGAAAGTGAAGAGAGGCGGCATAAAAGTCCACATAGCACTACGAGACGGAACGAAAAATGTAATACGGGTAACAGAGGAAAACGTTAAGGGTTCCCAGAAGCTCAAACCTCTCACTTAGAGGCTGGCAGAAAACATTAAGTTGAAGCAGGTGAATGTTGACGGCAAATACAAACTAGGGGAGATTTTACAATAGATAGTATAGGGGTAAAGCCAAATATAGGATGCGGAAGGAAGCCAGCAAGGGGGGAGAGTTTTCTTGAGTAAGAAGGAGTTTTAGAAGTACAGAAAGTTTAGTTATGAGGAGTGGAGGGATAATTACTTTTACTGTCAGTGATGGTGTGGTTAATGGGACTCTCTCAACTGTGAGTAGGATTGGAAGTGTGTTCGGGCGAATTTAGAACATGTTTCAAGAGTTGGAAAAGAAGCCTCCCTTTTGCAACATTGTCTTGAAGTTCTACGCCGTAGAGGAGCTATACTAGCGACTGTCAGTTAAAAATAAATATGTGAAACGCTATCTCAAGCCAAAAAGGGTGTATCGTGAAAATGTAACAAAAAGTAGTATAAATTAAGAGTTTGAAAAAATCATTTCGGATGGTGTTTATTTTGAATGATTTGGTGGATTTGATAGTAAGTCTCGATGAAAAGGGTGCGGTGGAACTAGTTAGGAGTATGATTGAGAAGGACGTAGACCCCTTAAAAATTTTAGAACAAGTGAGAACCGCCATGGCTAAAGTGGGAGAAAAATTTGAGAAGAATGAATTTTTTCTTCCAGACCTAATCATGTCCGGCGAGATTTTGAGACAAATAACCGAAATTGTAAAACCAAAAATCAAATCCAATGCTAATATCAAGACTTTGGGGAAGGTGGTTCTAGGGACAGTCAGTGGGGATATTCACGATATAGGAAAGGACATTGTGAAATTCATGCTAGACGCCAACGGTTTCGAAGTCATCGACTTAGGTGTGGATGTAGCCAAAGAAAAATTCGTGGAAAAAATCAAGGAATCGGATGCTAAAATCCTAGCCCTCAGCGGTTTCCTCACGTTGTCCTATGACTCAATGAAGGAAACCATAGCGGAAATCAAGAGAGCGGGATTAAGAGATAAGATTAAGATAATGATTGGTGGCGGACAGGTGGATGAAAACATAAGAAGGTATGTGGAGGCAGATGCCTACGGTAAAGACGCCGTAGAAGCCGTAGCATTAGCTAAGAAGTGGGCAGGTGCTTAAAATGTCAAAGACGCCTGAAGAATTGTATAAGGAGAGAGAGCAGAGGTGGAACGACACCGTAGCTCTCAAGGAGCCGGATAGGGTTCCTCTATGTCCATTCGTCAATTTTTGGCCTGCGCGTTATAAAGGGTTAAGCTTTAAGGAAGCAATGTTTGACCACCCTAGGGCTGCGAACGCCTTTAAAGAAACAGTCTTAGAATTTGATTGGGATATGGCGCCTTCAATGCTACCTATGTTTTCAGGGAACGTTTTCAAGAATTTGAAGTTAAGGATTTTAAAGGTTCCCGGAATAGACCTCCCAGATAATGTAAACTTCCAAGCCGTTGAAATAGAGCATATGAAGGCAGAAGATTACAAGGAATTCTTTGCCAATCCCGCAGATTTTGTAATAAGAAAGTATCTTCCCAGTGTTTTCGGAATATTCGAATTCCTAAAAACAATTCCCGAAATTAATTCATTTATGGGCTTGGGTGGAGTTTTAACAATCCCCTTGACTGCGGTTTCTCCAGATTTTGCACAGGCTATGGAGAATCTGAAAAAAGCGGGCGAGGCTCTCTTACAGTGGATGGGAGTACAAATGAGTTATGAAACAGAGATGAAAAATCTTGGCTATCCCATACAGGTGAACGCCTTTGCACAGTCCCCCTTCGACGTGGTTTCTGACTACGTGAGAGGAATGCGGGGCACAATGCTTGACATGTACCGAAATCCCGAAGAACTAAAACACTTAATACGATTAATTGAACCATACCAAGCACAGGCGGCTATATCTATGGCTAAAACTTATGGAAACCCCCGCGTTTTCATCCCCCTCCACCGCGGAGCGGGGGGATTCATGAATAACGATCAATTTGCAGAATTCTATTGGCCAAGCTTAAAAAAACTGTTGCTTGACCTTGTTGATGCGGGACTACAACCTATGCCCTTCTTTGAAGGCGATTATACCCCCCGTCTAGAGTTCTTAAAAGAGCTTCCCAAAGGAAAAATCATAGCATGGATGGACAAAGCTGACATTTTCAAGGCAAAGAAGGAAATCGGAGACAGAATCTGCCTCAAGGGAAATATACCGGCATCACTATTCATAGCTGGAACACCCACCCAGATGGAGGAGTATTGCAAAAAACTAATCGACGAGGTAGGTGAGGGCGGAGGATTCATGATTGATGGAGCCCTGGGCATACCTGACGAGGCAAAACCAGAAAATGTTAGAACAATGACCGAAGTAACCAAGAAATACGGTGTATACAGAAAATAACGACTTAGCACTCACGACTCCTACCCCACCACTCTTCTATTTTTTCATAAAACTCAGACTCTACCTGTTTTAACGGTAATTTAAAGTTCAAAGTAGTCTCTTTAAATAATAGATTTTTGAATAGTTACAACCTTTTCTTAAAATTCTGAGAAACAGTATATGTGAGGAGAAGGCAGATACCTAATATCCAATCTTTAAGATACTAAATAATGGAAGACTTATCTACGGACGGAAGACAACTTAAGGGATTGACACTTCCCTCGACTGAGGTCGGGGGGATTCTTGCACACAGCCTCCTCAACACTCGGGGATACATTCGTTTAAGCGTTCATCCCTTCACAGCTTAAGCGGCTATCTGCAATGGGTGTACCACCACCCAGTTAACGCAGCCTCCGTTGAGGTGGCCTGTATTTAATATTTATTTCTGTGCTCGAATCTTCTCTGTCTGTTTCGGCTTGGAGCCTTATTTGAGCCTTTGGTCATCCAGGCCACATTCAACAGTGGGTGCCGGAGAACCCTTTAAATCTTCTGTCCATTCATTCCCGCGATTAAAGTCTGGGGCTTTCTGGGCACCTGTATTTGTAAAATTTTCAGAATATAACCGAATATTTTTGAATAAAGCAAAATTTTGTAATTAAAAATGGTAGTAATAAAAAAATATTGAAAATAAGTGTGTCGGGAGGGGGATTTGGTATATTTACTGTGTCTTTTAATGTTTGTTGTGTATTTTTGTAACTTTATGTTTGGAGATTGATTTTTTAAGTGTAAATGCCGATTTTAAGGTTTTAAGGGGTGGGATTGAGGCGGTCTCCACACAAATCTGAACCTGTTTGGAATAGATAACGCTAATTAATTGTATCGATGGCTTACGTTTTTGGTTGAGGTAGTGGTGCAGAGAGTTTAGGTTATGTCTATGATTTTTATTTTGAAGTTTAGGGTTTGCCCGGCTAGTGGGTGGTTTAAGTCAATAGTTACTTCTTCGTCTGTTACTTCTGCTATTTCTGCTGGTATTTGTGCTCCTTCTGGGGTTCTTAGTATAAGTATCATTCCCACATCTGCTTCTGGGGGAAGTTTCTCTCTTGGAATTCTTCTTAGTAACTCGGGATCGTATTCTCCATAAGCGTCTTTTGGCTCAACGCTGAACTCTTTTTCTTCTCCTTTTTCCATCCCTATGACTGCTTGATCAAAACCCTTTATGATTCTCCCGGAACCAACTTCAAACTCTAATGGCTCCCTTCCTTCAGATGAATCAAAAATGGTTCCATCCTCTAACATTCCAGTATATTCAACTTTTACTATATCTCCTTTCTTAATTGGCATAAGTATAAACTCCTACATTTTGAAAATAAGCAAAAAAAGCGTATAGGAACGACTTTTCAGCTTATTTATAATTCAAAATAATATCTAGGACTTTTAAATGTTTTTTGTTCTTTTCCGCCCTGTTTTGGAGAAATCTGAAAAAATATTTACATGATGCTAAAATAGGAAAATAAAAAGGGGCCAAATTTTCCTAACAAGGAGGGAGTTAGTTAATTTGCTTGTTGTAGTAATATTTATATAG
>Ga0185342_1001376_pt1 | contig 10092 bp, 8 predicted proteins | sample ConPoolayeEmetaG_FD_128045 | JGI IMG/M metagenome (GOLD analysis project Ga0185342, IMG submission 128045) | Hot spring microbial mat communities from California, USA to study Microbial Dark Matter (Phase II) - Cone Pool mat layer E metaG... ...
CTGTTGGAGGTCGTTATGCCGCGCCCTATCGTGTCGGGTTGGTTAGGATGTATCTTGTTGGGCTTGTCTTGGCTGGGGGCTATGTTGGTCGCTTCGACAGCGATGGATGTGGTAGTAGGCGCCTCAATGGTCTTAGCGCTTTTTGTATTTCCAAATATCGTACCTTCTCCAGCTCCTCCGTTGCCTGAAAGTTTCTTGACCATTTTTATGCTTTACATCAAAGAAATGTTTTATGGCCTTTTTATAGGTTTTGGCGTTGCTATTTTATTTTATGGGCTTGAAGCCGCTGGGGCAATGATAGACAACCAGCGAGGGGTCTCTATTGCACGTGTTCTTATACCTCAGCTCGCTGAACAAAGTTCGATTTCAGGCATGTTTCTATTCCAATTAGCTATTGTTTTATATGTGACAATGGGGGGGCACAGGCTTTTTTTTAACTCATTTTTTATGGGTTTTGCGACGCTTCCCGTTTTGGGTTTTCCATCTTCTGGGCCTGGACTTTTACCCATGATGGATCTTTTCATCAAAATTACTGGGGAGGTTTTGCTTATTTCAATACAGCTTGCCGCCCCTATTATTATTGCTATATTTGTGGCTGATATAATACTGGGGATTGCTAATCGTGTTGCCCCTCAAATAAACGTATGGGAGCTGGGTTTCAATGTAAAGGGATATATAGGTGTTTTGCTTTTATTTTTTGCAATTACGCTGATCGGCGATCAGATTGTCCATTATTCATTAAAGTCTGGAAAGTATGCGGACAAGGTCATTGGCCACTTAGAAGGTAAAGCGGTTGTAGAAGAACCGGCCTTGCCATCCAATGAGGATTTGCAAAGGGAACAGATTGAGATTCCTCAGGTGATTAATCCATAAATTAGCTATAAGCCGTTAAGAGAAGGTCTGTTTTATGTTTTTATGGTGGCGACTCTACGCCCCATTGGGGCTATCGAAATGCCATTTTTTCCCCAAAATCTTGCTCCGTCTGACAGATGGCAATATTATAACATATTGATTTTTAAGATTATTTATAAGAAATGCGAGATTTGTTGAAGCAGTATTTCATTGGCATTTGGGTTGCATAGTATAAGGGCGAAATGGTGGGATGTCTAAATCATCCCCAAGGGAGGAAAAAATGTTTAGCGCAGGTGAAGTCATTAAAGTAGATTCAAACAGGGATGGAAGAATTGATGCGAATGAATTTGATAGAGCAGTCGAAGCGGCCGAAAACAGGCACGTCGATGATCCTTCTCTTATAATCGAGATCAATGGTATGCGTCTGGATTATGCCCAGTGGAATTCAATAAAGGATAGTTTAAAAAATATCTATGTTTCAGAATCAGCAGAAGGTCAGCCTCCTGCTGAACAGCAGATTGCGGCAGCGAAGGCCATAGTTGAAAAGCTCGTAGGCGAAGTCGCAACTGCAGAGGAATTCTTGACCCGTCTGAAAAATGAAGGTGCTGATGAGGCCCAGATTCAGCAGGCCAACCAGAGGCTTGCCGAACTAAAAGAATCCTTAAGAAATCAAATTCGCCAACTGGAGCTTTTCAATATGCGTGCAGGCAAGAATGCCAGCGAGGGTATCAGTGATGCAACGTACAAAATGGCCGAAACGAGCCCACGCGGCGAAGGTGGAGCGAAGGCCACATTTGCAATGACATATAGCGGTGATGCAGCTGCGACAGCAAAAAGCGCGGGCGGCACGATCCCGATGGGTTTTACACCTCCGTCTGGCTGGGCGGCACAGACGACCATGCCACAGTTTTCAACCGATGCCTACATGCAGAGCATGATGATGGAGGACAATATTCTGTCTTCGTTTGATTCTGTTTTACGAAGTCAAAACAAGGGCCGTCAGCTTATGATGCTCTTTTTCTATTTCGCGCGCATGGCAGAATCCGGGGACCTCGGGGCGATGTATCAGTTTATGAAGTTCTTGACCTACATTATTTCCAAGGATAAGGCCAAGCAGCAGATTGACATGGGCAAGAAACTTATTGAACTGCAGGACCTCTCGCGCCAGTGGACGGATAAATTGCTTGGTATGCAGACAAATTCGACCGATCCAAATGCCAGCAATGAATTCATGAAGGTTATGACACAGGTAAAGAGCGAAACGGATGCCATTGCAACATCACAGAAGCTGATCTCTCAGATGATGGAAGAGTTTGCACAGATCGTTGAAACACTGACTAATACGACAAAATCGGCTCTAGAAGCGAATGGCAGGGTCTTGAGGACAGTATCTACAATAAGATGATAGCCGAGCTGAAGAAGGGATAAACATGGGGCCTCGGGGGTAGAACCCGGGGCCTTTTTATTAACAAATATCTTGCTCGAGTCTGCAACTGATGATAATTTATAATAGTTTCGATCATTTCTTATTTAGGAGAGTAAATGGCTGAAAAAAGGCCACCTTCAAAGAAGAAAAAATGGGAATTTCCCGTCGGCATCAAGCCGATGTCGCGAGAAGAAGCGGATGCTCAGATGGAGCAGTTTTTTAAACAGTTGGAAGAACAGCTGAAAAATGTACCTCAGGAAGAGCTGGAAAAAGGCAGCAAAAAGATTAGGGATTATATCGAGGGCAAAATCGGGTGGGCTGAACTTTTTAATTTCACTCCCGAAATGCTCTATCAGATGGCGGAATTCGGCTATATGCAGTTTAAGCTTGGACGCTATCATGATGCCGAAAGGGTCTTTAAGGTCTTGACCGTCCTTGACTGGAATAATCATTATTACCACTCTATGATGGGCTCCATCCTACAGCGCCAAAAGCGCTACGGCGAGGCAATTGCTGAATATACGCAGGCAATAGAGCTTTTTCCTCAAGATATAGTTTCTTTAACAAATAGGGGTGAGATATTCATGCTCCATAATCTTTTGGAGGAGGCGCAAGCGGATTTCAAAAAGGCAATAGCAGAAGATCCAAAAGGGGAAAATAAGTGGGCCAATCGCGCAAGGATGCTTCTCTCTCAGTTAGAAAAAAGGCGAAAAAAGGGGTAAAATATGTAAGGGGTTTTTATGGTGGAACCAGTTCGACCGAAGGTAGAGAAAGAAATACAATCCGATTTGGCTCGTCTTGAAATGATAGAGGCATTGAGGCAAGGAAATATATATGAGGTGATGAAAAAACTACCCGCCGGCCTGACCACTCGTGATTTCGAAGACTACATGAGCCAGCAGTGGAGGAATTTCAAGAGCCAGATAATACAGGATTATAAAATCTATGAGGGTGAGGCAGCTGTTGCTGAACCTTCGATGCGGGATTTTCCAGTACATGATGAAGGGGCATCATGGACGACTGAAGAAGGCCACGAATTTCTAAAAGGAATGATAACCTCGCTTAACAAGGCCGCAGAGGGTGAAGGCATTGCACCCGCAACCGATATTGGAACAATTGCAGAAGGAACATTGGATGAATGGGAAAATTTTATGAACAATGTTTGGGGCCAGATATTTGATGCACAGATGGTCGCTGATTATCAGAAGAGGATGGGGGAGATACAAAAGGAAGTTCAGCGGATAATTGCCATGGCGAAATCGGGACAGGTTGATCCTGAGTATGTCTTGATAGCCCTTGCAAAGGTAAATGTTACAAAGAATGGCTGTCTTATGACATGGCTGGGTAAAAAGGCGTTCATGACGAACGAAACAATGAACAGAATTGCCAATGATTTGAGGATGACGCCTGCTTCTGATCCGAGTTATTTTGGCAAATTACAGGATGTGCAGTCTAAAACGCGTGATGGTGCATTTCAGCTTCAACTTTTGGTGACTGATATGCAGAAGGTCATGCAGGATGTTGCAGGTGTTTTAGAACAAGTCCACGGCTTCATTGGCGAGATAAACCGTACAAGGCGAGAAATTATAACAAAGGTGGCAGCCCATTAATATGCTGTCGTTTTGCGATGCAACTGAAGAACATCACGGAGCCTTTGTTTTGATTGAAATGAGTTATGACTGAAGATTTTCAGGAACAAAAAGGCAAAAAAACTCAAATTATAGATCCCACACCGGCAAGGCGCAAGCGTTTGACAGAGCTTTTTATGGCGTTTCTTGAAGATAAGGTGAGCATGGCCGAGCTGAAGGGGATTTCTAGAGAGGATCTTTTTAAACTTGCTGAAGCGGGTTATGTTAAATTTAAGCATGGGAGATATGAAGAAGCGGAGAAAATTTATCAGGCCCTAATCTTGCTTGACCATCGAAACGCATATTTTCATTCCGTGATGGGGGCAATCCATCAAAAGCTTAATCGCCCCATTGAGGCGATAATGGAATATTCACAGGCCCTTAGGATAAATAAGCAGGATTGCTCTGCATATGTAAATCGAGGTGAAATTTATCTGCGTCATAAGAATTACAAAAAGGCCGCTCAAGATTTTAGAAATGCCATAATCTTAGATACCGCTGGAAAAAACCTTTGGTCTAATAGGGCCCGGTCGCTTGTTATTGCACTTAAGAGATCGATGGAGGCAGATGCTAGTTTGCCGCGCCGCCGCACAGTTGTTGTTCGTTGAGAGCGATTTTATTCTTTTGATGGTATGCCGTACTTTTTCAGCAAATTTCTAAGATGTTTTCGATCTATTTTTGCCTCTCGAGCGGCCCTGGAAAGATTATGATTGTGTCTCTGCAATAGGTCTATTAGATATTCCTTCTCAAATGACTCCACAATTTTTTGTTTTGCATCCTTGAATGGTATATCCGCTGCTATGTGCATCTTCTCTGTTCTGTCTTCGCCGTGCGACATCTCTGCAAATATAAAATCTAAGTGAGCCTTTTTGATTGTATCGCCTTCTACAAATGAGCAGGCGCGCTCTATTACGTTGTTCAATTCTCGGACATTACCTGGCCAGTCATAGCGTGAAAGAAGTTTTAAAGCATCATCTTCGACCTTTCTTACCTTATATGTGCCGTCCGGCAGCTGATTGTATTTGCCCGTTTCTAAAAATCTTTGAACAAGGACGGGGATGTCTTCTGGTCTTTCACGAAGCGGCGGCAGTGAGATTTTTACAACAGACAGCCGATAGTAAAGATCTTCGCGAAATCTTCCTTCTTCTATTTCTTTCTTAAGATTTTTATTCGTGGCGCATATAACGCGAACGTCAATTTTTGTAGGAAGATTAGATCCCACCCTTCTGACCTCTCTTTGTTCAAGCGCCCGTAGCAATTTTGGCTGAAGATCTAGCGTAAGTTCCCCTATTTCATCTAGGAATATAGTTCCTCCATTTGCCTCCTCAAAGGCTCCACGCCTTGATCTTACCGCCCCTGTGAAGGAGCCCTTTTCATGTCCGAAAAGCTCGCTTTCAATCAAATTGGGTGCGACAGAAGAGCAGTCAAAGACGATAAAAGGTTTTCCTTTGCGCTGGCTGTTTTCATGGATAGCCCTTGCGACAAGTTCTTTGCCAGTTCCCGTCTCGCCTTCGATAATAACTGTTGCATGCGTTGGTGAAATTTTTTCCAAAATGGAGAAGATTTGGCGCATTTTTATGCTCTTTCCTACCATCGTGCCAAAGGATTCGAGCTTGGATGGTTCGAGTCTTACCTTTTGATCTGTTGCAAGAAATTCCAATGTCGAATTGCCAATTTTAATTAGATCACCCGGCGCGAGGTATGCCTCTTTTACACGTGTGCCGTTTATAAATGTGCCGTTTGTGGAATCCAGATCACGAAGGAGAAATGCGTCATCCTTATATGTGATTTCCAGATGATTTCGCGAAACAGTGGTGTCTGAAATTACAAAATCATTGTCTTCCCTTTTGCCAACTCTTGTTACATCCTTTATAAGTGTAATCTTTTTTCCGCGGTTAGGCCCTTCAACGACGACAAGTTCACATTTTCTCAAAGAAACGACAGATGAAGCATCTTCAAGTTTGAGCAGATCAGTTTTGTCAAATTCTTTTTCTGCCATATCGCACTCCTTATTATTCAGGTTCGAGGATTATGTTAAAGCTCTTATCCCCTTCTTCCATTGAAAAGGTTCGAGACCATGTCTTGTAGCCGGGCAGAGAAATAGAAACTGTATGGGGCTCGTCTTTTCTCACCTTTCGTATAGTTACCGGTGTTTTTGCGGGAATAACCTGTCCATCAAAAGTTACAGTTGCACGCGGCGGGGTAGAATTTAAACTTACTTCGCCGTAAAGATCGCCCAATTTGATGTCGGTTAAATCAACTTTTTGTCCTGGTTTTAATGTTATTGTTTTTGAGAATTTGGCAAAGCCTTCTTTGCTGACAAGGACGCTGGTGCGCCCCGGTGGAACACTGACCGACAAAGGTGTCGTTCCCCTGTATTCCCTGTTGATGAAAACTTGAGCGCCAGATGGATTAGATGCAATCTTTATAACGCCAGGCTCTCCTTTAACTTCGGCTGCTTCTGGAATTGAGGGTTTTTCGGTCACAGCTGGTTTTTCTAAAGGTGGAGGTGGTTTTTCTTCAGTCGGCGCCAAGGGTTCTAAACGACCTGAAACAGATATTTGTTTGGCATCTGCAACTTCTATTTTTCGAGACCATGATTTGTAATTTTGCTTCTCAAGTCTGATGTTATAGGTCTTTCCTAATTCAAGATTGCTAATCGTTGCCGGCGTTCGCCTTCCAGTGGATACGCCATCCAGCATTATATCAGCTCCTGTTGGGTTTGATGTAATCCTTATTGAACCTTGTGCGACTTGAGGCATTGTCTTTAGCTCGCCTTCAAGTTTTATTTGCTCTGGGCTTGTAAGTGTGAATGTTTTTGTCCACGTTTCAAATCCCTCTTTCGCAAGTTTAATTGTATAAGGTTCGTTTAGCTTTAGATTATCGATTATTGCTGGAGTTGTTTTTCCCGTGTCTTCATTGTTTAGAAGTATTTTTGCCCCATCTGGCTTTAAGGTAACTGCAACACTACCCGCAGGAGGCGCAATAGGGAGAAGGACAGCTGAAATCTTTTGGGGTTCAGAAGATTTGAGATTAATAACCTGTTCAAAATCCTGATATTCGGGCTTGGATAAAGTTATTTTGATATCTGTATTCAAGGCAAGTTTTTCAATAGTTGCCGGCGATACGGCGCCTGTAGTTTTCCCATCGATTAATATTGCAGCGCCGGGGGGTTCAGTTATGATATTTAATGTGCCAGTCAATTCGGGTTTTATCTCGGCAGGTTTTGTAGGTAGGGCAGGTGCAGCGAGCTTTTCCGCCTCCTTTGTAGCAATAATTCTATCCCAAACGTTTACCAAAAAGGTCAAAGGCGTATATTTAAATGCGGCGTATACAGCCAATATTATAGCCAAAAGAGTCAACGCTGCTGCAATGGGATGTCTTTTCTTTTTCCTTGCAACCACAGCTGCCTTTTTCTCTTTTTTTGCTGTTATTTCCTCTTCCACAACCTCGGGGACGATGGGGGTAATCATTGTTTCCAGCCGCTCCTCCGGTATCTTGGGCAGCTCTCGTGTGCCCTCAAGGGGAGTTACAGAGGTTTCCCTGTGAACAATCTCAATTTGTCTTGCACCCTCCTCTACACTCATGGAAGTTGTCTGCGATTCAAGGGCCGCTGTCCTTGCGCGCTTTATTTGTTCCTCTTTCAGCTCCTGGGCAAACATCTCTCTGATAAATGCAGCGAGTTTTCGGGGTGAAAAATCTATGTAGGTTGAGTAAAGATATTTTGTTAGATCTATCTGCATGTCGCCGGCGTTTTTGTATCTATCCTCCGGTCGATATGCCAATGCCTTTGCTATAATTGATTTTAATGGGTCGGGGATAGAAGGCGGCAGTTTGGATGCATCTATTTTCGTTGTCCTTATTTTTTTAAGGACTTCAAATTGGGATTCACCTGTAAAGAGTTTTGTGTTTGTGAGGGCTTCGTAGAGCAAGATGCCGGCCGAGAATATATCTGTGCGATGGTCGATGGTCTTGCCCATTGCCTGTTCGGGCGACATATAGGCGATTTTGCCTTTTAAAATTCCCGCCATCGTGTGGGATATATTCATTGCGGCCTTTGCTATTCCAAAGTCCACAATCTTGACTTCCCCTTCATAAGACAAAAGGATATTTTGAGGGCTGATGTCTCTATGTATAATATTTAGAGGTTCGCCTGTTGCAGATGTCTTTCGATGTGCATAATCAAGTCCTTTGCAGATTTCACTGATTATATATACTGAAATCTCTTGCGGCATGGGTTTTTGCAATTCGCGGCACCTATACATGACATCGCGCAGATTGACTCCGTGTATGTATTCCATCGCAATGAAGTAATCATCGCCGATTTTGCCCAGATCGAAGACCTGCACAATATTTGCGTGGGAGAGCAAAACAGAAAGCTTTGCTTCGTCTGTCAGCATTTGAATGAAATCTTTGTCGGCTGCACAATGGGGCAGTATCCTTTTTATGACTAGGATTTTCTCAAAACCATCAACACCAAACGTTTTGGCCTTGTAGATTTCAGCCATTCCACCAACGGCTATCTTTTCAATCAGATAGTATTTGCCAAATTGTTTGGGTTCAAAGCCGTTCATAATTACTTATTATGAAAAACAGCATGAATAACGGATCGTGAATCATCTACCTCGTTGCCGAATAAATTATTAAACCAATAACCAATAATCCTGCTATGTATAGAAAAAGAGCGATCCAATTAAATTTCCCTGTTGCTTTATTAATAAGGCCTGTTCTTGAAAGTAGATTCGATGCTGCGCCAGCTGTCACCTTTTCCTGTTTCTCTTCTTTTTCCATTTCCTGTATGCTCCACGAACCAGAGGACGATTCAAGCTGAACGATTCCTATTTCAATCTCAGGCCCTGTGGCCCATATATTTTCTGGTACAATTTGGCCCTTTATATAGTTTTTTATCTTCATGAAATCTTCCCGCCTGGGAAGAAGAAAGAGTGCAGGCTCTGTGCGTCTGCCATCCTTCCATATGATTACTGCATCGAGTATGCAGATTCCGCTTTTTAATATTGCATTTCTGTAAAGCACCTTTTCTATTCTATCTCGTTGGACTCGGGCAGGTCTTATTGACATCGCCCTGCCGGAAAATTTTGCCCATTCCCCTTTGCCCTTCGATTTTTGATATCTTTCTTCCATCTCCCGCTCCTGCTCACGGCGGGATTTATCATCTTTGGCCTCTTTAGCGGGCAAAATTTGATAGGGGGGCGGGGCTTCTGGTTTGCTTATTCTTTCTACCATTTTTATTCGGCCGTCTGTTTACAGACCGGTTTTTTTTCACATTTTTTGCATGCTTCAGGCTTTTCCTTTTTTTCCTCTTTGATGCTGATTCTCGATGAAGAATATCCATCCTTATACCATCCGCTGCCTTTCAGTGAAAAGGCGCCTTGGGAGATAAGCCTTTTTGCCTTTTCGCCGCAATGAGGGCATTTTTCAAGAGGCGGTTCACTTATCTTTTGAAATACTTCAAATTTTCTTTTACAACTTGTGCAGCGATATTCATAAGTCGGCATGGTGTCGGAGCCCTCCATATAAACTGGGTATTTGAGTCTCCATTTTAATCCATCTCAGCATAAAGTAAAGAATTTTTTGCCTTTAAAAATTTTTCAAAGGGGCTGAAAAGCAGAAATTGCAATTCTAAATACTAGTCTCTAAGTTCTCGTAATTGTTTGGATCTTTTTGTAGCCGCCTTGACTGCATCAATTATAAGATTTGAGAATCCATAATGTGAAAAGATCTTCATCGCCGCCCATGTCGTTCCCTTCTTTGATGTCACCTGCCTTCTTAATTCTCTTGGTGAAGTACCGGGCATGTTTACAAGTTCTGCTGCACCTAGGGCGGTTTGTCTGGTGAGCTGGTCAGAGAGGCGATGGGGGAGCCCCAGTTTTTCACCAGCCTTTGTCATTGCCTCCATCAAAGCAAAGAAATAGGCTGGTCCTGTTCCTGAAAGACCAGTTACAACATCCATGAGAGATTCATCACGAATATCAACGGTTGCTCCAACAGCTTGAAATATCTGGTGGGCGAAACGTCGGTATCTTTCTGCTGTGCGCTGACTGCAGTAAATTGCACTCATTCCCTCGTCTACCAATGCGGCCAGATTGGGCATTACACGTATCAATTTTGGTTTCGGTCCTAATCCATTACGAAGCTTTTTTATATCAACACCAGCTGCTATAGATA
>Ga0185342_1001377_pt1 | contig 10091 bp, 9 predicted proteins | sample ConPoolayeEmetaG_FD_128045 | JGI IMG/M metagenome (GOLD analysis project Ga0185342, IMG submission 128045) | Hot spring microbial mat communities from California, USA to study Microbial Dark Matter (Phase II) - Cone Pool mat layer E metaG... ...
GTTTGGCGTCAGCCGGATGCGATTCAAGGTCCGCAATGAGGAGTGCATCCTGTGTGGCCTCTGCGTCCGCATGTGCGCCGAGCAGATGGACGGTCGGGCCATCGGCTTTCAGAACCGCGGCCACAACCGGAAAATCTCGACCCCGTTCGACATTCGCTCCGAGGAGTGCCGCCTCTGCGGCGGCTGTATCTACATCTGTCCGGCTTGCCAGCTGCGTTGCCAGGGACCCCAGCCGGATACGGATGTCTGCAACGCCTGCTTGACAATGGAGCCGACCTGCCTTGACGTCTACGACGAGCTTCAGTGCTGGATGTACGATGCTGGCCGGTGCGGCACCTGTGTTCAAGAAGCTCTGGCCCCAAAAAAAGAAGTAAATCCATCTAACCAAAGAAAAGAGTGAGTTTTATAGATATCGCGAACATGAGGAGGTAATCATGGCCTACACAAAACTCAACCGGAGTGCAGCGACTTTAACCAAGAACAGAACCGAAGGATCGATCAGCCCGTTTAGCGGCATGTGCGTCACCTGTGTGGACGGCTGCATCGGCATGTGCGAAATCGGCAAGTCTGCCTACCGCGGAGCCGAAGTCCTCTACCCCCAGCCTTTCGGCATCATCACTGCCGCTTCGGAAAAAGACTACCCTGTTGACCTCTCCCACTTCACCATCATGGGCACGGCCGCGGGCGCTTATGGCGTTGAGGCCGACCCCGACAAAGCCACCTTCGAAAAAGTCACGATTGAAACTCGGGTCGGCCGAGATAAGGGGATTAAACTCCGAGTTCCCTTCATCATCTCGGGAATGGGATCCACTAACGTAGCCAAGCAGAACTGGGCCGGGTTGGCCATCGGAGCCGCCCTGGCCGGGACCATCCTGACCATCGGTGAGAACGTCTGCGCCATGGACGAGGAGGCAGAAATTAAGAATGGCCGCATCGTCCGCTCTCCGGATATGGAGACCCGGGTCAAGCTTTTCCAGACATGGCAGGACGATGGCTACGGCGCCGTTGTCGTCCAGGCAAATGTCGAGGACACCCGCCTGGGAGTCCAGGAATACGTCATCGAAAAACTGGGGGTTGAGGCGGTTGAGCTCAAGTGGGGGCAGGGAGCCAAGGATATCGGCGGCGAGGTCAAGATCAAGAGCCTGGCCAAAGCGCAGGAGCTCAAGAGAAGGGGCTACATCGTGCTGCCCGACCCGGACGACCCGAGTGTTATCCAGGCTTTCGAAAAAGGAAGCTTCAAAGAGTTCGAGCGCCACTCCCGGCTGGGCATGGTCGAGGAGGAGAGCTTTCTCCGCCGCGTCGAGGAACTCCGCCGCGCTGGCGCCAAGTATATCTTCCTCAAGACCGGCGCCTACCGTCCCGCTGATTTGGCCCGGGCGGTCAAGTATTCCTCCAAGGCCAGGATTGACCTCCTCACGGTCGACGGCGCTGGGGGCGGCACGGGCATGAGCCCGTGGCGGATGATGAACGAATGGGGTATCCCGGGAGTAGAAATCTGGTCTCTCACCTACCAGTATGCCCATCGGCTGGCGAAGACCGGCCAATATGTCCCGGATATTGTCTTCGGCGGCGGGATCACCTTCGAGGACCAGATTTTCAAGGCTTTAGCCCTGGGCGCTCCCTATGCCAAGGCTGTGGGCATGGCCAGGGGACCGATGGCCGCGACCATGGTCGGGAAAACCATCGGCAAGCGCATCGCCGAGGGGCAGATTCCCGTCTATGTCGAGCGCTTCGGCAGCACGGCCGAAGAAATCTTCGTCACGGCGCCAGAGCTCAAGAGAAAATACGGCGAGAAGTTCAACGATATCCCGACCGGTGCGCTGGGACTCTATTCCTATTTCAAGCGGCTGAGCCAGGGCTTGCGTCAGCTCATGGCCGGAAACCGCAAGTTCGGCCTCGGCTACATCACCCGCGACGACATCGCTGCCCTCACCCAGGATGCAGCCCGGGTGAGCGGCATCCCCTACATCCTGGATGTCGATAGGGACGAAGTCGAAAAAATTCTCAAGAGCTAATCGTCTTTTTGCTTAATTTCTATTTTTCGGCCTTAGTCCCCATAATGGTCTTGTGCTGGTGCGACCCTTTCGTCGTGTGAACAAGAAAACCATCGTTCTCCGAAAGCCAGACTTCTGAGAGCACATAGACGGTAAAGTATTCGGTGTAGGAAGGAGCAAAATCGCCCACCTCATCGAAGACGAGGCGCGGCTCAGCTACAGGCGGGGAAGGCGGGGCCAGCTTCTCAGAATAGGGAACCTGAAGCTCCTTGCCCGTCGCCAGTTGACGGAGGAGAAGTTGACCCTCGCCTCCTTCTTCGAGGACGTATTCACCAGCCGGCAAGTTCTTCCCCTCTACTTTAAACTTGAAGGGAATCTTGAAGGTCGCCTGGCCAATGGCTGCCATCAGCGGGGCAGCAGAAAAAATGACCAGAAAGGCCAAAACTGTTAGGCTCTTCTGTTTCATCTCCCTTCCCCCTTTCTTTTCTCATCATCGACTCACAGGTCGACAGGGCCATCCGCTTCGGGCGGGAATTCATCCTCCGGCACACCGCTTTTCACCGCATCCTCCATTCCCTCGATGAACGTATCGATTTCTTCAATCGTCGTGTAGATGTTGGGTGAGACACGGATAGCCTGGTAGTCAAAGACCTGGTTGGGTGGCGCTCCTCCGACAAGAGGGACAACGATGATGCGGTATTTCTGGCGAAGGAACCTGGCCAGGGACCTGACGTCAATGCCATCGATCGTCACCGCGGCCACGCCCCAGGCCTGGGCTGGTTCAGAGAAATCGGTCAAGACTTTGACTTGGGGATATTTTTTGAGAGCGTTGACCCAGCGGAGGTTGAGATAACGGAGGCGGGCTGCCTTGCGTTCAGCGCCAATGGCCTGGTGGTAAGCCAGAGCTTCGCCCAGAGCCGCCCGAATTCCCCACGGATGAGTGCCGATGGCCTCGAACTTGTGGATATCATCGTCCTGCTGCTCGGGCGCGGCCTGAAGAGGCCAGAATTTGGGAATCATGTCCCGCCGCACGTAAAGACAGCCATTGCCGATAGGCGCCAAGAGCCATTTGTGCAAGCTGACGCCGTAAGCATCGCACTCGAGGTCGCGCAATTGGAACGGAAAGTGCCCCAGGGCATGCGCCCCGTCGACAATGGTGACGATCCCCCGTGAGCGAGCCAGTCGGCTCAGCCGCTGGACAGGAAAAAGCTGGGCGGTGAGGTTGGTGATGTGGCAAAAATGGAAGACCTTGGTGCGCGGCGTGATGGCTTTCTCGAACATGGTGTAAAGATAATCCTGCGTTGCCGGCACGGGAAACTGAAGACGCGTCACCTTGATTCCTTCCCGCCTCATCCGCTGGTCCCAAGTCGTCAGCATCCGGGGGTAATCCTGTTCGGTGGTGATGACTTCATCGCCCCGCTCAAGGTCAATGCCGTTGATGGCGATCTGCATGGCCTCACTCGCCCCGCGCGTCAAAGCCAGCTCCTCGGGCGAACAACCGAACTCCTTGGCCATCCGCCGCCGGATGGTCTCGATGTTGCCGGCGACCATCCCCTGATAATGGACGGGGAGCATGTTGATCATCTCCGTGTAGCGGAAGGCGGATTCGAGGACAACGCGGGGACAGGGGCAGGTGAACCCGTTGTTGAGGTTGATGAGGGAGCGGTCGAGCTTGAACCCCAACTGGACTTCCCTCCAGTAGAATTCGTCCCTGGCCACCTCATCAGGGGAAAGGTCGGCCACGGATTTTGACGCCGCCTCAACCCTTTCCAGACTCTCCGGCCTCCAGGAAAAGGCAAACATGCCCGTCGCGCCGACGGTGCGGAGGAATGACCTTCGACTCCAAGCTTCTGGTTTCATTTTAACCTCCTCGAGATAAGCTTTATCCTTGGTCATGGAATCAAGATGGCATTTTAATCCATCATTCGAAATGAGGTCAAACAATGGGACCGACCTCGTCGCTTTGTTTTCGCTTCATATTTTTGGCGCGTCGACCTCATTTTAAGAACAGCTCGATGACAGGAACGGTGACATTCGGCGGCTGAACGGGCAAGCGGAGAATCAGGTTGGCGGCCGCCGCCTCTTTTCTTTCTCCGGGGAGGTAGCCAATTTCTGACGACCTGCTTTCCTCGATGAACTTGATCTCCGAGGCATCGTTGAGGAGCTGTGCGTACTCGACCCGCCCCGCGTAACCATCGAGATGGAGGGCTCCGATCGGCCAATCGAGGACGTGGACATAAAGACGTTTTGTCTCCGGGTTGTAGGTGAGGAGACAATTCTGGGGCGGTCGGAACTCCTCGGGTGCCTGGGTGCAGCCGTTAATCGACCGGCTGTGCTCTCTCATCCACCGGCCGATTCCCTCGAGCCTCTCCCTGGCCCGTTCATCGAACGTCCCCCGAGCTGTCGGTCCGACGTTGAGGAGGAGGTTCCCGCCCTTGCTCACCGTTTCGATGAGCATGACCACGAGTTGCCGGACGCTCTTCCAGGTGGCCTCATCGCGGTGGTAGCCCCAGGAGCCAGAAAAAGTCTGACAGGTTTCCCATGGCACGCGCTTGCCGTTCATCTTCACCCATTCGCGGGGCATGAACTGCTCGGGTGTCCGGTAGTCCCAGCCGCCTGGCACATCGAGCAGATCAAGCCGGTCGTTGAGGATGATGGACGGCTGGAGCTCACGGATCATCTTGAGGAGTTTCTCCGACTGCCAGTCATTCCGACCCTTGCCGTTTTCCCCTGGAAACGAGAAATCCATGAACAGGCAGTCGATCGGGCCAAACTCCGTCAGAAGCTCCCTGACCTGGTTGTGGAGGTATTGGGCGTATTTGCGGACATCCCGATGCTTGGCCTTCTCCCGGAACTCGGCGTTTTGAAACATGGGGTGGAAGCGGTCAACCGGATAATCCGGATGGTGCCAGTCGAGAAGAGAATGGTAGAACCCGACGCGGAGACCTTCAGCTCGGAAGGCCTCAACCATCGGCCTAATCAGGTCTTTGCCGTAAGGAGTGTTGGTGACCTTGTAATCCGTGTATTTCGAATCCCAAAGACAAAAGCCCTCATGATGTTTGGTTGTGACAACGAAGTATTTCATCCCGGCGGCCTTGGCCAAGCGGGCCCATTCCCTCGGGTCATAGAGGTCAGGGTTGAAATGGGCAAAATACTTCTCGTATACCTCGTCGGTCATAGCCTCGTGCTGCTTCACCCATTCATGCCGCGCCGGAAGCGCGTAGAGACCCCAGTGGATGAACATCCCGAAACGGGCCTCCGTCCACCACTTCATCCTGGCCTCGCGCTGGGCCTCCGTCTCCTGGCCAGAAGCAGAAGCAAAAGGTACGGCCAAGAGTAAAAAGAAAAGGCCCAAAGAAAGAAAATTGGCTGTTTTCATCAAAACGCCTCCTCGGGTTTTTATAGAGATAATTTCACAGCATCAAGGCTTATAGCACAGGGTCACGAGCCTGTCAAAAATGTGGGTGGCTCTCTTCCGGGCTCGGCCAGCTGACTTCTTTACCTCCTTTGCTTCTTGTGTTATAAATAAATGCCAATCGTTTCCATGAATGCGATCACGCTCATCATTAGCCTCTTCGTTCTCCTCTTCGCCATCACTGTTCATGAAGCCGCTCACGGTTGGGCAGCGCTTCGGTTCGGTGATGACACGGCCTGGAGGATGGGCCGGATATCCCTAAACCCTATTGTTCATATAGACCCGATAGGAACAGTATTACTTCCTCTCCTTCTCGTTCTCGTGGGCGCTCTTCCCTTCGGCTGGGCCAAACCCGTGCCCGTCAACCCCTTCAACCTCCGCCATCCCCGTCGGGATAACCTTTGGATCTCGGCGGCCGGGCCGGCTTCTAACCTGACCGTGGCCGGGCTCTGCCTTGTGGTCATTGTGCTTCTCAAGAGCGTAAGCCCGGGGGTTGCTTTTTTCCTGAGGAACTTCCTCCTCGGTCGCCACGTCCTGCCGCAGGGCTTTTACCCTCTTGAGGGCCTCAGCCTCATCCTCTTCTACGGCGTTTTGGTCAACGTCTACCTGGCTGTCTTCAACCTCATTCCTATCCCTCCCCTTGACGGAAGCGGGGTGCTCATGGGGCTTCTCTCCGACGAGAGCGCCCAGAAATATGAGCGGCTCAGGCCTTTTGGCTTCCTCATCATCCTGGCCCTCGTCTACCTGGGTATCCTCCGGCTGATCATCCGACCCGTCGAAATATTCATCCTCAACGTCATCTTCACCTGAAATGGAGGAAACAAAGCTCGCCGGGACGGTCCTCGAAGCCGATCATCCTCCTTATCGCGTCCGGCTCGAGGTTTTCGAGGGACCGCTGGATTTGCTTCTCTTCCTCATCCGGAAAAAGAAAATCGACGTCCACAACATTCCCATGGCCGTCATCACCCGGGATTATCTCGAATACCTCCAGCACAAAGAGAGAATCAACCTCGACCGAGAAGCAGAGTTCCTGCTCATGGCCGCCCTCCTCATCCACATCAAGTCACAGATGCTCCTGCCCAGGGAGGAGCCTGAGCTTGAGGAAGACCCTCGCCGCTTTCTCGTTGACCAAATCATCGAACATCAAAAGATGAAGGCGGCTTCGACTCTCCTTCGAGAAAGGGAAGAAGCCCAGTCCCTCCTCTGGACAAGAATGGTCCCACCGCCCTTCGACCAGACAGGCGAGGTGGATCTGGAGGAAATCTCCCTTTTTGAGCTGGCCGAAACCTTCTTTACCCTGATGAAGAGGAAGGAGGGGGAAAACTTCAGGCTCCTCCAAGGGAAAAATGTTTCGGTCGAGAAAAAGATGCGCGAAATCATCGCTCGCCTTGAAGAGCAATCGGTGCTGGATTTTCTTGATTACTTCAACCAGCAAGAATCCCTCGAGGAGGCGGTCATCTCCTTCTTCAGCCTTCTCGAGCTCATCAAAGCCAAGCTGGTCCTGGCTGTTCAGGAAAGGCTTTTCCAATCCATTAAAGTCTGGCTCCGCAAGGACACCAAACGGGCATGAACGCGGGATTGAAGGACATCATCGAATCGCTCATCTTCGTTTCTCTCGAGCCCCTGACGCTCGACAGAATCCGGGAAGTCCTGGCCGACGTGCCGGAGGCCGAGGTCGAGCGAGCTCTCGCGGAACTCATTCAATGCTACCAGCAGGACGGTCACGGCATCCAGATTACCCAAACCGGTGGCGGTTACATTTTCTGCACCAAGCCGGCTTGTCATCCCTGGGTCAAGCGCCTCCTCAAGATTGACAAAAAAAGCAAGCTTTCTTCGGCTGCCCTGGAGACGCTGTCCATCATTGCCTACCATCAACCCATCACTCTCTCCGAGATTTCGGCCCTGCGCGGCGTCGATTCTTCTTACACACTCAAAACACTCCTCGAAAAAAAGCTCATCCGGATTGTCGGCCGCAAGCAGAGTCCGGGCAAGCCTTTGATCTACCGGACAACTGACAGGTTCCTCGCCCACTTCGGGTTGAATAGCCTCGACGACCTGCCGAGCGAAGAAGAAATCGCCAGCCTCCTGGGAGAAGAAAAAAGCGGTGAACCCAAAAGATAAGCCATCTTCCCTGGCCTTGAGCCTGGCAATCGAGCTGCTCGTTGGCTTCTCTTTCCTGGTCTCTTGCCAGAACCAGCCGCGCGTTTCCCCGCCTCCGCCCGTTGACCGGCACACGCCCGTCCATTATATCGGTCGACATGGCCTGGTCGTTGCTGCCAACCCCCTGGCTGTTGAAGCCGGCCTCGACATGCTTAAAAGTGGCGGCAACGCCGTCGATGCGGCGGTGGCGACAGCCTTCGCCTTGAACGCCGCCGAGCCTTTTGCCTCCGGGATAGGAGGCGGTGGGTTCATGGTCCTTTATCTGGCCAAATCCCGCCAGGTGGCTGTGATCGACTATCGAGAAAAAGCACCCGCCGGTGCCTGGCCGACCATGTTCAAGGAAAAGGGAGAAGCGGAGGACCACTGGCGGACAGCGACCGGCCTGGCTGTGGCCGTACCCGGAGCGCCAGCGGGCTGGGCCCTGGCTCTCCGTCGCTATGGTACACGCTCCCTCGCCCAAGCAGCCCAGCGAGCCATCCAAATCGCCGAACAAGGATTCCCCGTCAGCCAAACTTTTAGCGACATCAATAAGGATGAGTACGAAAGGCTGGCCCTCAACCTGGAAGAGGGAAGTTGTTACCTTAAAGATGGCTTCCCCTATGAGCCCGGCGAGGATTACAGGAATCCTGATTTAGCCCGGACTTTCCGGGTCCTGGCCGAAAAAGGCATCGAGGAATTTTACCGGGGAGATATTGCCCGAAGGATCGTCGCGGCCGTGCAGGCTAAGCAGGGAATTCTGACCCTCGAAGACCTGGCCGCTTACGAGGCCGAAGAAGTCAGCCCTCTCCGGGGAACTTACAAAAACTTTGCCCTCGTCACTGCTCCTCCCCCGGCTTCAGGTGGCCTCCACCTCCTCCAGCTCCTTCGCATCGCTGAAAACTGGCCCCTCCGCGGCTGGGGCCACAATTCATCCCTTTACATCCACCATCTGAGTGAAGCTCTCCGCTTCATCTTTGCCGACCGGGAGCGCTATTTGGGGGACCCTCATTTTATCGCCGTGCCGGTGGAAAAGCTGCTGTCGAGAGAATATGCTGCCTCTATCGCTTCGGCTATCCGGCCTGACCGGGCGCTCGGCTCCTACCCTCCCGGCGAGTTCGATAACGAGAGCGACAGGCGGAGTAACACCACCCATCTTTGTGTCATCGACCGTGAAGGAAACATCGTCTCCCTGACCCAGTCGATCAACGATTTTTTCGGCACCGGGATCGTGCCTGAAGGAACAGGTTTCCTGCTCAATAACCAGATGGCAGATTTTTCGTCGTCGCCCGATTCTCTGAATGCGCCCGCGCCCGGGCATCGTCCCGTGAGCTCGATGGCGCCGCTCATCCTCTTCCGCGATGGCAAGCCGTTTCTTGTCCTTGGCTCTCCTGGCGGGACGCGAATCTTTTCCTCTCTGGCCCAGATTATCCTCAACATCACGGAATTCAGGATGTCCCTCGATGAGGCGATCGAAGCTCCTCGCTTCTTCTCCTATTCCGTTGGCGGCCAGCCTCGGCCCATCGCCCTCGAATCGCGCATCGCCGAGGCGACCGTCGACGAGCTCCGCCGGCTGGGCCATGAAGTCCGGGTCAGGGAAGCCTACGACAAGTATTTTGGCGGAGCCCAGGGAATCCTGGTCTGGCGCGACAGGAAAATCATCCTCGGCGCCGCCGACTCCCGACGTGATGGTTGGGGCGCCGGGTATTGAATGGAAAGAACACTTGAAGAATCAAAGAAAGGATAGCCAAATGAAGAAACTCCTCAATGCTTTTCCCATCCCGATCCTCCTGACCCTTTCGCCCATTCTTATTCACGCCACGATGGAGGAAACCAGCCTCTTCGAGCAGCCCCTCCTCATCACTTCGGCAGGTCAGAATGCTGAGGTTCAGCTGGCCGCCGTCCTGGCCAAGCGGGCGGGCCTGAATTACCGACTTGAGAAGCTGGCAACAGGCGTCGACCTTGAGAATATGAAAACGCTTGGCCTCGTCCTCGGCGCCAGCATGAAAGGATTGGGAGCGGCCGGACTGGACATAGACAAGGAGAGGGAGCGAGTCAGAGGCCTTACCGCCGAGGCTGGGAAAAAGGGAATCCCCATTCTTTGCCTTCACCTGGGCGGAGAATCGCGACGGGGTCAGCAGACGGATGACCTCATGGCCGAGTTCCTTCCCCTGGCCAAGATGGCCATTGTCGTCAAATCCGGCAACGCCGACGGCTTTTTCACCCGAATTTGCCGAGAGAAAAACATACCCCTCGTCGAAGTGGAGAAAGCAGCCGATGCCCTCGAGCCGCTCCGCAAGGCATTCCGATAATCCAGGCCGAAGGCGAGCGTAGCGAGGCGCCCGGAAAGGAATTTTGAGGCAGATTGGCCGATGTCCGAAGCTCTCCTCTTTTCCATCATGCTGGCCGTGTTCATTCTCCTGGCCATGGCGGCCAGGCTCCCCATCGGGATAGCCCTCGCTTTTTCCGCTCTGGCCGGTTTGCTCGCCGGCGGGGAGGGACTGAGCCTTCGCCATCTCATCGAGGGAAGCTTCGGCTATTTCGAC
>Ga0185342_1001379_pt1 | contig 10084 bp, 10 predicted proteins | sample ConPoolayeEmetaG_FD_128045 | JGI IMG/M metagenome (GOLD analysis project Ga0185342, IMG submission 128045) | Hot spring microbial mat communities from California, USA to study Microbial Dark Matter (Phase II) - Cone Pool mat layer E metaG... ...
GGCCGAGCACTCTGGAACCGTCCGAAATGACAGCGACAAAATTCCATTTATTGGTGTAATCGTAAGCCTTTTCCCGATCCTGATGAATTTCCTTGCAGACGGCAGCGACGCCGGGAGTGTACCAAATGGCAAAGTCATCGAAACTCCGAATCCGGCACTTCAGCGTGACGCCGATTTTCCCTCTGTAAAAAGCATGAAGCCGCTTCGCTTCAATGGAGGGTTTTTCCGCCTTGGCAAGCAATTCTTCGATCGTTACCTCTTTCATGGATAAATTCCTCCTCTCCTCGATATGGGGAAACAGAATTATATTCCCTCAGCCAATAAAGTCAACTTCAAGCGGCTGAAAAACGAATTTTCCGTTATTTCTTCTGATTTTTCCAAAAAAGTGCACCGGATCATGGACAAAGGCCACAATCCAATCTTCACCGATCGCCTGCTCATAGATTCTCTTTCTCGTCTCGAGCGTCTCCAAAGGGAAAAGATCATAGCTCATGATATAGGCCAGCCCGACATGGGCGGATGTGGGCACAAGGTCGCCCAGATAACAAAGTGTCTGGCCGGCGGAGAAAACCCGGACGCACTGATGGCGCGCCGTATGTCCGGGAGCGACGACGACCTCGACTCCATCGACGATCTGGCGATTCCCCTCGACGAGATCCAGTTGTCCGGACTCCTCGAGGGGAAGAAAGTTGTCTTTTATGTAGCTCGATTTCTCCCGCTCATTGGGAAATCGAGCCGATTCCCACTCCCCCTTCTGGATGATATAGCGGGCCCGGGGGAATGTCGGCCTGACTTCGCCCGTTTCGGTGCGGAAGGTATTTCCTCCGCAATGATCGAAATGGAGGTGAGTGTTGATGACAAAATCCACATCTTCGGGCTTGAATCCCGCGCCAGCGAGGGAGGCGACCAGACCCGGCTCAATCTGGACGCAATAGAGGCCCGAAAATTTCTGGTCTGTTTTTGTCCCGATCCCGGTTTCCACGAGGACCAGTGCTGCCGGAGTCCGGATCAAGATCGAGTTGAGGGCCAGTCGAATCCGGTTGGCCGCATCGGCGGGATATTTCTTTTCCCAAAGCGTTTTCGGAACCACCCCGAACATCGCTCCGCCGTCAAGCGAGAAATACCCTTCCCTCAACCCGAAAATTTCGAATTCTCCGAGCTTCAGCCGGTCAACGCTCATCGGAGGAGCTTTTCAAGATCATAGATCAGATCCTGACGGCGGTAGCCTGCGAGTTCGATCCGGCCGGTGTCCATACGGATGGCATCCTCCGGGCACGCCTCGACGCAAAAACCGCAGAAGCAGCAGCGGCTGAGATCGATAACAAACCGGGCCGGAAATTTTTGGATTTCGGGATCCGGATCTTCCGCCGCCTCGACCTCGATGCACTCGGAAGGGCAGACCGTAGCGCACAGCAGGCAGGAAACACAGCGCGGCCGGCCGTCCTCGCGCTTCAGCAGTCGGTGCAGGCTCCGGTGACGAGAAGCGATTTCCTTTCTCTCCTCGGGATATTGAATCGTCACCGCTCCCCGGCGTTCGGTTTTGATCCCGACCGCCCGGAGAAGATGAAAGACCATGTTGAGGCAAAAGTGCCGGCAGGTAATGAGGCCGCCGCGGATGATTTCCCAGAAATAGCCGAGCGCTTTGATCACTTGAGGAACTCCATCACCAGACCCGTGCCGACGATATTGAGAAGGCTCAAGGGAATAAGGACTTTCCATCCCAGGTCCATCACCTGGTCATACCGAAAGCGCGGATAGGTCCAGCGGATGAGAATCTGCAGCCAGCAGAAAAAGATGATTTTGACGTTAAAGGCAAGGAGTTGAAGCAGGACGACGACTCCGTGCGGCAGCAGCCAGGCGCCTCCCCAAGGCCAGTGGAAGCCATCCGCAGCCAGCCAGGGGACCTGCCAGCCGCCGAAAAAGAGCGTGGTGGCCAGGGAGGAGACGATGATGATTTCCATGAAATCGGTCATCATAAACAGCCCCCACTTGAGTCCGCCGTATTCGGCAAAAAAACCGATGATTTCCGATTCTCCTTCCGGCAAGTCGAAGGGGACGCGCTTTGTCTCGGCTAAAGCGGAAAAAAAGAAGACAATAAACCCGAGAGGCTGGAGGAGGATACCCCATTTAGGAATCCAGCCGAAGACATTCTGGCCTTGGAAGGCGACAATCGATTGCAGACGGAGTGAAGGGAAAACCATGATCAAGCCGACCAGGGACAAACCGAGAGCGACCTCGTAAGAGACAAGCTGGGCAGCGCCCCGGACGCTTCCCAAAAGCGCAAACCGGTTCCGCGAGGCCCAACCGCTCAGAATGATCCCGTAGATCCCGAGAGAGAGCATGGCCAGGATAAACAGCAGCCCGGCATGGAGGTCCAGAATCTGAAGGTTGATGCTCTTCCCGGCGATCAGAAGTCGGTCGCCGAACGGAACGGCGGCGATCGTGACGGCGACAAAAAAGAAAGATAGAAACGGGGCGAGAGTGTGGAGGAATTTGTTGGCGAAGGGAGGGACAAAATCTTCCTTGAAAATCATCTTGATCGCATCCGCAAACGGCTGAAACAGGCCGATCATCCTGAACCGGCCGATGTTGGCTCGATTGGCCCCGATTCGGTCCTGGATGACCGCGCTCTCCTTCCTCTCCAGCCAGGTCAGATAGAGGGTGAGCGTGAGAAACCAGACCAGCGCCAGAACGATTTTGAGAAAAATAATGAGAATTTCCATTTTCCTATTTAAAAAACGGGATTTCGTCGGCAAGCGCCCGGTAAACGGCCTCGGTCGACCTGAGCGGCCAGAAAAAGGCGCGGTCGACTTTTAATTCCCTGGCCAAGTCCAGGATAAAATCCCCCTCGGGAACCGCCTCCTCCAGTCTTTGGAGAGCCGGCTCGAAAGGCTGAACGATTCCGTCGCTATTGGTCAGCGTGCCGCTCTTTTCAGCAATCACGGGAGTGGGGATGATGATATCCATGAGGTCGTCAAGAGGACTGCGGTGCGAGCTCAAAAGGATTTTCATCGGAATTCGGTTCAAGACATTCCTCAATTCCGCCGGATTGAAGTTGGAAGCGAAATGATGGCCGAAGATAATGAGCAAGTGTGTGCTCTCGGCAAGAGAGAGGAGCTCAGGAGGGACCGAGGGAATGCCGATTTCCTGCCAGCCACGTTTATTCGGCGTCCGTTCGGAGGTCAGCAGAAAATCATCTCCTTTCCCGGGCGGCGGGTCAGAAAGGAACACCTTCTCAAGTCCGAGACCATCGAGGAAAAGCTTCCGGGCAAGGAAGATTTCCTCGTTGCTGAGGCCGGAATGAAGAACCACGGCCAGCCACGGAAGTCTGCCCATCAGTTTCATCCCGTTGATCTTTTCGGTCAGAAACCCGACGGCCTTTTCTTTCGTCAAAGTCGTTTTGCGGTTCCCTTTCTTCTGGACCAATCGATCCTGACGGTTCTCATCGAGATAGGCGTAGCCATAGCGGCCGAAATCGCAAATCCAGAAGCGATTGACCATGGGGTTTTCGCGAGCCCGGATCCGATAGACTCGCCGCGGAAGCTTGGTTCTGGGAAAACCGGGATGGAATTCGATGAAGATATTGCAACCGCGGCCACAGAGGGTGCATAGGGAGGCTTTTTTCTCCAGAAACCAGACCCGCGTTTTGAACCGGAAATCCGTATCCGTAATCGCGCCTACCGGACAGAGCTCGGTCAGGTTGCCGGAGTAAAGATGATCGATGAGCTCCGATTCAAACAGGCCGATTTCGGACCGGATCCCCCGATGAACCACTCCGGCCTCACCGGTTCTGGTGACTTCGCCGAGGTAACGAACGCAGCGGGTGCAGAGGATACAGCGCTCGCGGTCGAGGATAAGACGCTTGCCCAGCCGGAATTTCTTTTCCCGTTTCTCCTTGATTTCCCTGAACCGGCTCTCAAAAAGGCCGTACTCCTCAAAGTAATCCTGGAGCTTGCATTCACCGGCTTTGTCGCAGATCGGGCAATCGAGCGGATGTTCGGCGAGAAGGAATTCGAGCACGGCCTTGCGGGCTTCGACGACTCGCGGGCTCTTGGTCTGAATTTTCAAACCTTCCCTGACGAGGGTCGAACAGGCCAGCTCCAGCTTGGGCAGGCCTTCGATCTCCACCAGACACATCCGACAGCTTCCCTCGGGCGCAAAGGCGGGATGATAGCAGAGATGAGGAATGGCCAGGCCGGCTTTTTCCGACGCCTGAAGAATGGTCGATCCTTCAGCTGCCTCGACTGTTTTCCCGTCAATAATAATTTTGACCTTCACTCTTCGTCCTCGTCCGTCTATGGAGCAAGATTCTTGGCCAGTTCTTCTCGAAATTTCCGGCAGAGGGAAAGGATCGGCATGGCCGCGGCATCTCCCATGGGGCAAAGCGTTTTCCCCATAATGTTCGAAGCCAGATCGATGATGGTGTCAAGATCCTCCTTTCTTCCCTCGCCGGCGACCATTCGGGTGACGATTTTGTAAATCCAAGACGTGCCGACGCGGCAGGGCGTGCACTGGCCGCACGACTCGTGAAAATAGAACCGCGCCATCGTCTTCAGAACCTCAAGCATGGAAGTCTCTTCGTCGATGACGATGACGGCGGCCGAGCCGAGCATCGATCCGGCTTCGACCAGAGAATCAAAATCCAACGGCAGGTCGATCTCATCCGCCCGCAAAATCGGAGCGGACATACCGCCGGGGATGACCGCCTTGAGCTTTTTCCCGTCCATCATCCCACCGGCAAATTCGTAGATGAGCGTCACAAGTTTTGTGCCCAAAGGAAGCTCGTAAATGCCCGGCTTCTTGACCATCCCGCTGACGCTGAAGATTCTTGTCCCCCCGTCTTTCGGCAACCCCTGTTTCAGAAAAGATTCGGCGCCGTGGAGGACGATGAAAGGGACATTGGAAAGCGTTTCCACGTTGTTGATCACGGTCGGGCAGCCGAACAAACCGATCGAGGCCGGGAAGGGCGGCTTGAGTCGTGGATGTCCCCGTTTTCCTTCGAGCGACTCGAGTAAAGCCGTCTCTTCTCCGCAAATATAGGCCCCGGCTCCCCTGTGAACAATGACTTCCAGGTCGAATCCCGTCCCGAGGATGTTTTTTCCCAAATAGCCTTCCCGCTGGGCTTCTTGGACGGCCCCTTCCAGTCGGCGGGCGACGGCTTCGTACTCTCCTCGAATATAAATGAACGCCGTATGGATGCCCACGGCATAGGAAGCGAGGATGATTCCCTCGATCAAAAGATGAGGATGGTGGCTCATGATGTAGCGGTCTTTAAAAGTGCCCGGCTCACCTTCATCGGCATTGACGCAAAGGTATTTCGGACGGGGGACGTTCTGAGGCACGAACCCCCATTTGACTCCGGCCGGGAAACCGGCTCCTCCCCTTCCCCTTAAATTTGCTTTCTTGACTTCCTCCAGGATCTCGGCCGGTTTCATTCGCGGAAGCGCCTTTTTGACGGCCTCGTAGCCCCCCCGCTGAAGATAGGTCCGGATTTCGAACAGATTCTCGACGCCGAAATCCCCACTGATAATCTTGGTTGCCATTCTATTTCAGACCCGCCAAAATTTCATCGATTCTCTGTCTGTCCACCCGGCCGTGATAATCGGAGTTGACCATCAGGCAGGGGGCCATCTCGCATGCGCCCAGACATTCGACCGTTGAAAGCGTGAATTTCCCGTCTGGCGTCGTTTCCCCGACTCCGATCCCCAGGCGATCCTTGAGATAATCAAGGACCGTGGTCGCGCCGAGGAGGGTGCAGCTTAGGTTGTGGCAAACCTGAATATGATATCGTCCCTGAGGACGTGTTAAAATCATCGTATAGAAAGTGGCCACTTCCCGGACTCTCATCGGCTTGAGATCAAGAAGTCCGGCGACAAATTTTTCTTCCTCGGGCCCGATGCAGCCGACCTCGTCCTGGACAAGCCGGAGAACGGGAAGAAGAGCGGCTTCTTTCTTTGGATAGCGGCCGATGAGTTCGTCGATTTTTCTGAGCAATCCGGGAGAATAGGCGGGACTCATCGATCGAGCTCGCCTCCGATCATGTTCATCGAGCCGAAGGTCGGAATCACATCCGCGACATAACGTCCCCGGATCAAGTGTTCCAGGGCGGAAACGACGTGGAAACAGGGGGCACGAAGGTGAAGGCGGTACGGACGATCGGTCCCGTCGGACACGATATAAAACCCGAGCTCGCCGTTTCCTCCCTCGACGGCGCAATAAGCTTCGCCTTTCGGCGGCCGGATCCCGTGGCCGCGCATGAAAAATTTAAAATGAGAAATCAAACCTTCGATTGTCGTATAAGTGTCTTCCTTCGGCGGGACGGCAAACCCGCTTCCGCGTGACAGAATGTCGGGATGAAGGGTTTTTTCCGAACCTTCAAGGTTGGGCGACAGCCGAATGTTTTCTTCGGGACGGCGTCGCCGGGAGGCCCGGATCGCATCCGCCGGATCGATGCCGTCGACGCAAAAAGCACGCGGCGTCCGGGGAATGCGGATCGCAGCCTGTTCGATGATCCTCAAGCTCTGTTCCATCTCGAGCATTCGAACCATATAACGGTCGTAATTATCCCCCCGGTCGCCGAGCGGAACCTCCCAGTCGAGCCGATCATAGACAAGATAAGGAAAGGCTTTGCGGACATCATAATAAACACCGGTCGAGCGCAGGCAAGGCCCTGTCCAGCCGAAGGCAATCGCGTCCTCCCGGGACATCACGGCAACATCCCTTGTCCGGTTAAGAAAAATCTTGTTCTTGTCCAAAAGGCCGTGGACGTCCTTGAGGACATTCCTCGTCTCTGAAACGGCCTTTCTCAATCCGGTATCAAAATCGGGATGGAGATCGGCGCGTACTCCGCCAATCCGAATGTAGGAAGTCGTCATCCGCGCCCCGGTCGTCTGCTCGACGACGTCCCAGAGGAACTCCCTGGCTTTCATTTTGTAAAGGAAAACGGTGAAGGCGCCGCACTCCATGGCCATGGCGGCCAGGCAGGTGAGATGATCCGAAATGCGCGATAATTCGCTCATGATCACCCGGATATATTTCGCGCGTTCGGGGACTTCGAGCCCGAGCATCTTCTCCAGCGTCATGACATAGCCGAGGTTGTTGATCAAGGGGGAGACATAATTCAGCCGGTCGGTATACGGCAGGAGGTTAAAGTAGGTTCGATGTTCGCAGGTCTTTTCGAAGCCGCGGTGCAAATACCCGACTTCCACTTCGGAATTGACGATTCGCTCTCCGTCGAGTTCGAGCATAATCCGGATGGTGCCATGCATAGCCGGGTGCGAAGGCCCCATGTTTAAAAGCAGCGTATCCTGGCGGGCTTGACGCTGAAGTCGACTCGGCATCTCAATCCCTTAAGCGGATGAGCGGCTGGCTTCGGCGCAGCGGATAATCCTTGCGCAGAGGATGTCCATCGAAACCTTCCCACATAAAGATGCGACGCAGGTCGGGATGCCCCTCGAAAACGATCCCGAAGAGGTCATAGACTTCCCGCTCCAGCCAATTCGCGTTCTTCCAGAGAGAAGTCAACGAGGCTATCCGCGGATTCTTTTCCGGCAGACGCGTCTTGATCCGCAGGCGCTTATTCTTGCTCAGAGAAAAAAGATGGTAGACCATCTCAAAACGCGGCTCTTCGCCTCGATAATCGACACAGGTCAAATCCAGGAGCATCGTAAACTCACCGGGAGGGTTTTTCATGAAAGAGGCAACCCGGATGAGAGCCTCCGGGACAATGACGGCAATCTCGTCGCCGAGCGATATCCCGGCTTCGATGACTTCGCCAGGAAAAGTTTGCTCTAAGAGGGCTAGGGTTTTCGCCTCTTCCATCTCCATTCCTGTTCCTGATGCTGGATTTTCTCCTGCAACTTGAGAAGCCCGTCGAGCACGGTCTCCGGACGGGGAGGACAGCCCGGGATGTAGACGTCCACCGGAATAATTTGATCAATCCCCTGAACGACGGCATAATTGTCGTAGATCCCGCCGCTCACCGCGCACGTCCCGAAGGCAATCACCCACTTCGGTTCGGCCATCTGGTCGTAGACGGTCTTGAGGACGGGAGCTTCTTTATGAGTGATCGTCCCGACCACAAGCAACATATCGGATTGCCGGGGCGAAAATCGCGTCCACCCGGCTCCGAATCGGTCGATGTCGAAATGAGCGCAGGCAGCGGACATGTACTCCATCCCGCAGCAGGCCGTGACAAAGGGATAGTGGAAAAGAGAAAACTTGCGGGCCCAGCCGAGAAGCGAATTGAACTGGGTGGTGATGAACTGACCGACCGGAGGCCGCTTGATCTTTTCGCCGCTCACGGAATCAACACCTCAATCCCACTCGAAAGCGCCTTTCTTCCAGGCATAGATAAAACCGGCGCCGAGGACAACGAGATAAGCCAGCATGAGAACAAACCCGATGTCTTTCATTTCCTTGAAAACGAGAGCCCAGGGGAAGAAAAAAACGACTTCGATATCGAACAGCAGAAAAAGAAAAGTCACGAGATAGAACTTGATCGGAAAGGGGTTGATTCCTTCCTGCAGATACGGACTGCCGCACTCAAAAGGGGTTTCTTTGACCGGGTTGGAGCGCGAAGGCCCGAGAAACCGGTTCATGAGGATGAGGAGAAGGCCGAGCAGGCCGAAAATTAGGAACACAAGAACGACTTCAATCATTCCCGGCGTCCTTCAAGGGGAGCTATTTTATAAAAGAGAAACTCAATTTGCAAACATTTTGACAAAAAAAATGTTCTACCACATAATCTTCTTCCGGTCGGAAGGTGTCGCTTATTGCTCGACGGCAAGACCGAAGTTCTCCCTCAATGAAAATGGCAAGAACGATGACAGCAATCAAGAAAACGGCGCGGAGATTTTCCGCTCGCCAAGCGCTTTGCGGGGCCGTGTTTCTTTTCCTTCTCCCATTGCTCGCCTGCCGGGGGCGTGGGCGTCCTGACTACTTCATTCTAATCACTCTGGACACTCAGCGGGCCGATCAGATCAGCTTCTACAACCCGGCCGGAGCCTCAACACCCAACATCGATGCCATCGCCAGCCAGGGCATCATTTTCCGCCGGGCCTATACCCTCATCCCCATCACTCTGCCGGCTCACGCCACGATTTTTTATTCCGAAGCCCCCTCCGAGATCAAGAACTACAACAACGGCCAGGTCATCGGCTTCCGGCGGTCTCGGCCTTCTCTCGTCAACCTTTTTCGAAAGAATGGTTTCACCACGGCCGCTTTCGTCTCGCTCGGCGTCCTCGAATCTCGCTACGGCCTCGCAGAAGGATTCGAAACTTACGAAGACCATTTTCCTCCAGATCGCTTCTATCTCTCGGCCGAAGAAATCAATGCCCGAGCGATCCCCTGGCTGGAAAAGAACGCCGCACGGCCGTTCTTCCTTTGGCTCCATTATTCGGACCCTCACGATCCGTATGCCCCGCCGAACGTGCCCCAGGATTTCAAGCTCTTCTTGAATGACACACTGATCTACGAAACGAGCCTCCAGAAATATCTCCTCAATGAAGTCGATCTTGAACTTCTTTCGGGAAAGAACACGCTCCGTCTGGAACTTCAAAACGAGTTCGATCCTCATCCCGAGCATTTCCTCGGCCGCCTCGACCTTGTCGATTTCACTCCCCTCGACGACTTCTCCATCCCGACAGTCAAATACACGCGGGGCTGGTTCATCCGGCGGCCGGACAACGTCTACTTCTTCACGGGAAAAAGCGAAATCGAGATCACCTCACCCGGCCGCGGCGGGCGGGTCCGCTTCACTTTCCGCGGAAAGCCCCTGCTTTCTATTCCAGCTGTCCGGACGTGCTACCGAAGAGAAGTCGAATATATGGACGCTGAAATCGGCCGCTTGTGGCGCAAACTCGAGGAACTCCGGATCGCGTCCAAGACGGCAATCATGATCGTCGGAGACCATGGGGAGGGTCTGGGCGAATACCACAATGATTTCGGCGACCCCCACGTCGGCCATATCCATTTCTTGTACGATGTTTATATGAGAGTTCCGCTGATCATCCGGCTCGCTCCACAGACACGGACAGAGATAAGAGACGACCTCGTCTCTCTCCTCGATCTCGCGCCGACGATC
>Ga0185342_1001381_pt1 | contig 10063 bp, 10 predicted proteins | sample ConPoolayeEmetaG_FD_128045 | JGI IMG/M metagenome (GOLD analysis project Ga0185342, IMG submission 128045) | Hot spring microbial mat communities from California, USA to study Microbial Dark Matter (Phase II) - Cone Pool mat layer E metaG... ...
GCTATTAGACTATAGAAATTCAGGGGATACCGCAGGGCCAAAGGATAATGTAGTTGGATACGGGTGCTATGCCTTCTACGGTTGACTGTGATCCTATGGCTTCTGATTTAACACTTGACGAAAAAGATAAAAAGTTTCTGCTCTCGCTTGCAAGAAAATCGATACTGCATTATTTATCGAGTGGAATGATGCTACATCTCTCGCCAAGCGAAGTACCATCTAAAAGGTTGGTTGAAAACAGGGCTTCATTTGTAACACTACGAAAGGGAAAGGAACTGAGAGGCTGCATCGGAACGCTAGAAGCATACAGGCCCCTTTTTATAGATGTCATCAACAATGCAGTGGCATCTGCCGTTGAGGACCCACGCTTTCTCCCACTCACTATACAAGAGCTTCGTCAGGTCAAGATAAGCATCTCTGTACTTACAGAGCCCAAGGAACTATCTGTAAAAAGCCCAGAAGAGCTTTTAGAAAAACTTATCCCGAATAAACATGGTTTAATCTTGCAGCAAGGGGTAGCGCGAGCAACCTTCTTACCTTCTGTTTGGAAGGAATTACAAGACAAGAATGAATTTCTTCGCCATTTGAGTATAAAGGCAGGCCTAGGCCCAAATGGTTGGCGGCGTCCGGGAACAAGGTTTTTCATCTACGAAACTATTGAGTTTTCAGAATAGCTGCTATCTCCAGGCATTCTTCCTTTGAGAGGGTTCTTACTCTCCTTTTATAGTAATCTTTGAGAAGTACGATACTCCCCTTCGTAAATCTTTTTGAATCCAGAAGTGAATTCGCAACAGTCTTATTCCTATGTTGGAAAAGTGCCCTTATTACATCCTCTTCAAATTCAGTTAACCTTCGCCCAGTTGGCCTAAGTACGATTAATGCAGAATCGACCTTCGGCTGCGGGAAGAAAAGATGCCTTGGAACAATCTGGACGAGAGAAATGTTGAAGGCAATCTGAGATGTTACGCTTAACCTCCCATAATTTTTCTCATTCGGTTTTGCTACCATCTTCTCAGCAAATTCCTTCTGAACTATTAGAACAGCGCGTTCAAACCCGCATCTCGCAAGGCGGAAGATTATATCAGAAGATATGTAGTACGGTATATTGCCAAGCACGACATCGAATCTGGGAAGTTCAATCTCTAAAAAATCCCCTTCTATTACAACTACCCTATTTTTCCCAGCAAATCTTTCTTTGAGGACGCCCGCTAATCTCTCATCTTTCTCTATAGCATACAATAATTTTGGATTTGCAGCGACTATCTCCGATGTAAGCCTACCATCACCAGCGCCTATCTCTAAAACCACTTTTCCTTCAACCTTAGCTAGTTTAACCTCTTTTCCTAGTATATTCTTATCCGTAAGAAAATTTTGGGCAAGCCTCTTTTTTAGTCTCATCTACATTCCTCTTTTTTCTTGCCTTCGTGTATAATTATTCCATCTATTATTCCATAGGCATAGTTTGCACAGCCAAAGGATGTAAAGTAATTTCCCTTTTCAAAATAATACTCGGCATCGTGAAGATAATTCTTTGCCCAGTTGTACGGTTCTGGATATTTCTTGGCAAGCCCGCTTTTCTCGAACTCTTTTATCGCGTCTTCTAGCTTCTTTATGTCCTTCAACGCTCGCTCTCTTTCGTTCATAAACGGTTAAAAAAGAAATTATTTAATAAAATCTCTGTTAATACCTAATTACACATGGGCTCATAGCTCAGTAGTAGAGCGCTCGCCTTGCACGCGAGAGGCCAGGGGTGCGAAACTTTGGCAATGTTCGCAATCGAATGCCAAACTGCAAATCCCCTTGAGTCCATTTTTGCATGAGCAAACCATTTCTTCGAGGAAACTCTCAAGTGTGTTTGCAGAAACTGTGAAGAAGGCAAATTTGGAGAGAACTGCTACCGGTTATGTCGACCTTCTGGCCTGCACCAGCGAAGCAAATGCATGTAAGCGAGCAAGAAGAGCAATCCCAGTAAAAGTGCCATTTTGATTAGTATAGTAGTCAAAAAATGTATATTTTTGATTACTGCGGTAGTCAAAATTAACATTTTAAAGGATTTTGGCCCTAAATATCGCTATGGCAGACATATCAAAACTGAAGATATTCGAGGAGCTTAATCCATGGTGGGCCACAGGAGATGTTCCATCGGCATTGGTAGGCATTAAAAGGAAGGAATATCTTGAGCAGCTAAAAGCTCATGTTGAAGAGGAAGAATTAGAGCTAATCTCAGGCATACGGAGATCTGGCAAGACCACCTTGATATACCAGCTTATAGAGCATCTTATCAAGGAGAAGAAGATTCCAACAAGAAACATCCTACTGGTTAACTGCGATGAGATTGCGGTAAAAAACAGCTTCCAGGACATTATGGATGTTGTCTCCACATTCAATGGTTCGGCAGAAGGAAGAAAGTACGTTTTTCTCGACGAAGTGCAATATTTTGAAAACTGGGAGCAGCAGCTGAAAAACGTCTTTGACCGTTTCAGGAAAAACGTAAAACTCATAGTTTCAGTTTCAGGTTCGAGTGCAACCCTTTGGAAAAGCAAGGACCTTTACTATCTTGCAGGCAGGTTTACGCCTATACAAGTTTATCCCTTTTCTTTCAATGAATTCCTGCAAATAAAAAATGTCATTCTACCCGAAGCAAAAACATTAGATGAGAAGTACAAAAAATACGCTCAGCTTGATCTTGACAAATATCTGCAGCAATACCTTGTCTATGGGGGCTTCCCCAGAATACTGCTTGAAGAAAATCCTGAAGAAAAACTGAAGATTGCAAAACTGTATTTTGAAACCATTCTTTACAAGGACATACTGAAACTTTGGGAAATCAAGGACGTGACGGCACTTGAAAAGATAGGAAGATTTGCCTTGCAGAACATTGGCCAGAGGTTCAGCTACAGAAAAATATCCGATGCATTGCAGATAAACCTCAGAACAACCCAAAATTACATTGATTATCTGTCAAATTCATTCCTGATTTATCTTGTTGAGTATTATGCAAAGAGCTCTTCAATGCAAATCAAGAAGGAAAAGAAAATCTTCACCATAGACAACATTCTGCATACGTCTTACTTCGGCTATGAAAACATCGGCGCTCTTGCTGAGAACAGCGTTTTCGTGCATCTTCTGAAAAAGGGCAACAGAGTTAACTACTGGAAAAACAAAACCGAAGTTGATTTTGTAGTGGAAGAAAAGGGTTCCCCGTTGCCCATAGAGGTCAAATACCAGCAGACAATCAACAGTGCAGATATTAAGGGGCTGCATTCGTTTTTCAAGCATTTTGAAGACAGCACAGAAGGCCTGCTCATAACAAAAAATGATTTTAGCACGCAGAAGACAAAAGATGGCAGAGTAATAAAGCTGGTTCCACTCTGGCTCTATCTACTTGAATGATTCCATCTGTTTATCAATCGTCTGTTTTACCATGCCTAATATCTCTCCAGTGCTTGGCGGGCCGATTACAACCAACGGTATTCCAAGAAAATCTGCTATCTGCTTCGCCTCAGCCCTTTTCTTTTCGTGTGGCGACGATATGACATCCATCACGCTCGTTGCTGGCACAGTACCAAACTCAAAACACAGTTCCCGACCATTTTTCAATACGAAAGTGATAGTATACCGATATTCTGTCCTGCCCTTACTTGAAGCAACAGAAATCTTCTCGAGCCTTAATTCCTTTATCTCGTCTGCGTTGCATTCGCTTGACTCACCACTAATAAGCCCCCGCGTCGAAAACCTACATCTGCCTGCCTTTTCGAGGGTTATATTGATTATTTTTGTGGTAAAGAGCACGAATAGCCCGACAAGTGCGAAGATCGCTCCGAATACGTATACCTGCATGTTGGCTGGAGAACCAAGGAATAAAATAATGCCGACGCCAACCGCGATAGATAGGAGTCCCACGATAAATTGAGAGATGTTGTAATCCTTCAAAACCATCCGTCCGGGTCCTTCCTGCACGATTTTCATAGTAGTTACCTCCAGATTTTACATCCTACAAAATCTTTAAATAATAATCCTCAATATCGTTTTTGTTAAGGGTGGATTCATGAGAGTTGCGATTAGCGGATTCGGAAGAATAGGAAAGATGTTCCTGAGAGCAGCATTGGCTCAAGGTGCAGTCGGAAGGGATTTTGATATCGTTGCGATAAATACGAGAAGCGCAGTGGAGATGCACGCCCACCTGTTCAAATACGATTCTGTTTATGGAAGATTTAACGGCACAGTTGAAGTAAAGAACGGAAACCTTGTAGTAAACGATCACGAGATAAAATGGGTTCGCGAGGTCGACCCGCTTAAACTTCCTTGGAAGGAACTAGACATTGACCTTGTGCTTGAAAGTACAGGAGAATTTCGCTCTAGGGAAGATGCGGAAAAACATATAAAGGCAGGAGCAAAGAAGGTACTAATATCCGCGCCCGGGAAGGGAGTGGATGCAACAATTGTTCCTGGGGTCAATGATCATATAATAACTAAAGACATGAAAATATTTTCGCTTGCTTCCTGCACAACAAACTGTCTCGCGCCCGTCCTGAAGGTAGTCCACGAAAAGTTTGGCATAGAAAGCGGATTCCTCAGTACTGTCCACGCTTACACAAACGACCAGCGTATTCTCGACGGAAGTCATGATGATTGGCGAAGGGCAAGGGCAGGGGCTATAAACATAATACCAACAACTACTGGCGCCGCGAAGGCAATCGGAGAGGTTATACCAGCATTGCACGGGAGGATGGATGGTATAGCATTTCGAGTTCCAGTTCCGTGCGGCTCTATGAATGATATGGCGCTTTTGTTAGAAAGAGAAGGGAGCGCGGAAGAGATAAACAGCGAACTCAAACGAGCTTCAAACGAGGAATTGAAAGGCATTCTTGCGTATAGCGAGGAACAACTCGTTTCAACAGATATAATAGGCAGACCAGAATCATCGATAGTAGATTCAACCCTCACAAAAGCGAAAGGAAGATTGGTAAAAATATCTGCATGGTACGATAACGAGTTCGGTTATTCAAACCGGCTTGTTGATTTCATTAAAAAGGTTAAAAAGATATAATTAGATATCCATCCCTTTCAACTTACATATCTTGACCTTTGCTATTAGTACAAATCCAAAGATAACCATTAGGAGAGGCCAGGCCCTTGCAAACTCAAGCATCTCTATTAGCCCAAAATTTATTGGAAGAGCAAGCAGGCCAAGAGCTATGAGCAAATATCCCGGCAGATAAGGGTTTGGTTCTGTTGTGGGTGAAGGGCCCTCTGCAGGACCTTCGCACTCAGGCATGCGTTCTAAAATTGGTTTTACGTTTTCCTTAATCTTTTTTTTCTTAGCCATTTCGAATCACCTTAACATCTCTTAATTGTACATTCATTATCCGCAAATCTTTAATAACATTTCATCGGAGTACCATGTCGAACATGAGATAGATAGTAGTAGTGATAAAAATAAATGAAAATGTTATAAAGAAGGCAGTGTGGGCTAAATCTAAGAAATTATGAACCAGAAATACTGTTATCGATTCATGCCTGTCTATCCTAGCAAGAACCCTCTTTACATATCCCATAAATATCAGAAGCGGAACCGCTGCTATGACTATAATAAAAACAGGTGCCCGCGGATCATGCAGCATAAAATATCCAATATCATCCATTCCGCGCATAAGATAGAGAAAGAGGATACACCCTAACCCTATAATCATTATTATTATGTCGAGAACCCTTCCAGTCTCAGGATAGACGCCTTTTGTATACTCTTCATCTATTATCTTGATGGAGCGAGGGAATTCCCAAATTAAGAAGGAGAGAATGAATATCGCTGTGGCCGTGGAGAATACAGCAGGTTCAAAGATTTGTAAAAATCCTTCAGCTATTGCCATGCAGTCATCACCTCGTGTCTTTGCTTTTCTTTACGATGTCCATTAGTTCGTCTGCTTCTATTCTTATTCTATATTTACTCATTATCTTTTTAATATCAAAATCGTTCTCCCTTACAATTCTCTCTAGCTCCTCTCCACTTATCCTTCTTATGCTTTCCTGCGCCATCACCAAATCCGGCTGTTTCCCCATTGCAATTTCTTTAAGTATTTCTGGAATAGCAGCCTTTGTGAATCTTCCTTTCTTGTATTCAGAAAAAACCTTTTTGAGCACAGAATCTACATCCTTTAGTTCAAACCCTTCTCTTCTGAGTGATACCAATGTGTTTTCGATTGTGACAGCCACCAGAACCGGATCCGCACCATCTGCAACAAGTTTCTCGAAGAGCTTTAGATGCTTCGAGCGCAACATCTTCTCCGCCAACTCTTTATTAAGAATAGTCAAGAGGTGTTCTCTTCTTGATTCGTAAGACACCTCCATTTTCTTTGAGACCTCTGATATTAATTTTTCATCCACCAAAACTGGCGGGACATCCGTTTCCGGATACATTCTGGCTCTCCCAGGTAATGGTCTAAGATAAGATGTTGTTCCATCTGGATTTGCCCTTCTAGTTTCCTCAGGCACTCGCTCGATATTCGCCCTTTCAATAACGTTTACAAGAGCCTTTTCCGCAACACTTCTTTTTGCAGCTACAAGCACGAACGCATCCTCCTCTCCTACCAAAAGCCTTTTCTTAATACCTTCTATCTCACCATTTTCAAAACCATACTTAAAAAGGTCCTCATCACTATGTATTATTCCCCTAACCCCGGCTTGCTTTGCGTAATCGCTCAATTCTGTCCCATATCTTTTTCCGGGTTGTAATTCTATCCCAAGGATTCCGGCATGCCTTGGAAGACGAACCCCAAGGACCACCCCTCCATTTTCAAACGCTTTTTTTATAAGCGAAGAAGACGTTCCTGTAAGGATATCGCTGACATCTATAATTTTTGCCTCTCCTAACATGCCATACGCTTTTCTCTTTCTTAGTTCCTCAATAACCACAATAAGTCTTTTCTGTCTTCTTACTTCATTTTCTATAAGTACGGGAAGCAGTTTCAATTCCTGCGCTCCCTTAATCTCCACCCGTGCGCCACCCTCGACAGAGACGTTCAGATCCTGCCTTATTGTCCCTATCCCTCTCGCGACCTTTCCAGTAGTCCTTAATATAAGGCCTATTTTTTCAGCGACTTCCTTGAGATGTTCTGAGTCTTTTATGTCAGGTGTTGTGCTTATCTCAACTAATGGTATTCCAAGTCTATCGAGCCTGTAAACCACTCTGTCATCCTTTACCTCGACGATTCCAGCACTTTCTTCTTCCAATGCTATAAAAGGTATACCAACTCTTCCCTTACTAGTTTCTATGTATCCATTAAAACCTATTATAGCAGTCCTTTGAAAACCAGTTGTATTGCTTCCATCTATAACGATCTTCCTCATGACATGGACTTCATCCGTAATTTTTGCATTAAGATGCAATGCTATCTCTATCGCTATCTTCAAAGCATCCATATTCAAAGAAAAAGGCGGTTCTTCATCCAATTCAACAAGACAGTTTGATCTTGCGAATGCTTGGTACTCAAACATTCTCGATTTTTCGAATTCAGCCATAGCTGCTAAATCTATTTCTCCGAGCTCACTGAAGACCGGATGGAGATATCTCTTTACAACAACAGTGGGTTCTTTTTCCTCGTTTAATTCTGATGGGCAGTTGCAGAATAATTTATGGGTTAAAAGCCTTTGGTGGATTTCAAGACCTATCTTCACTATTACACCTCTGTTATCTGCGAACGTTCGCTTATCTCTCCAGCAAGGTTTGTACACATGAGTTCTTTCACTTTCTTCATATCCTTAGTCTGACCAAGAACCCAACAGAGCTTTACATAAGCAGTCTCAGGTAACCAATCCATCCCATCCCCTATTACACCTGCATCTATGAGCAACCTCCCAGTTGTATAAACCCTCATGCATAATCTTCCGCTTATAGTTTGTGAACTCATTACTACTGGAATGCTGGAATCACAAAGATTCTTTATGGCCTGCAGAATAGGACGAACGCTACTGTCGTTAAACGGGTTGGTTGGTGCATGGCCTAATCCAGTTCCTACCAGAACAACACCATCATAATCGCTAAGGGATTCAATGAGTTCTGGTTTTATATTCGGATGGATGTATATCATAGCAACATTATCATTGATTTTTGTTTTTACTCTAAGGCTTTCATAAGAGGAGCATTTTTTATACCCAGATAGCACATCGAATCTATTATTTTTCCAATCGACAGCAGCTATCGGCAAAGAATTTATAGAACGGAATGCGTCCCTTCTTGATGTATGCATCTTTCTTACTCTAGTCCCGCGATGGAGATAGCAGAAGTCGTCGTTTATGCTGGCATGCATGCAAACACCGACCTCGCCAACGTCTCTCTTTGCGCAATAAACAGCATTTAGCATGTTCATTTCATTCTCGCTAGATGGCCTGTCAGAACTTCTCTGTGCTCCTACAAGAACGACCGGAACTGGGAGGTTCTGAAGCATAAAACTCAGAGCCGCAGCAGTATATCCCATTGTATCGGTTCCATGCATAACGACTATTCCTTTCGCTCCATCCTTTATTTCCTCAACAATTCCTTCAGCTATAGTCTTCCAATGTGTAGCATTCATGTCCTCTGAGAAAAGAGAAAATAACGATCTTGAACGGATGCTTGCTATCTTCTTAATATCTGGAAACGTCATTCGAAGTTCTTCCGGTGTTATTGCTGGGTAGACAGCCCCAGTCTTATACTCTATCTTTGATGCAATCGTCCCACCACAACCCAAAATTGCAACCTCTCCTTTCTCTTCTCCCTTCTTTACGCCCATTTCTTTTGGTTTTGCCTTTTCAATCAATTTAATCTTCGAATCAGCAAACCTTATTCCTATGTTATATCCGTTATCAAGTTTTATTACAAGTATCTCCTCCTCTCCAGCCGTCCTTGGCATGAGCAATCCTTCAAATTCACCCTTTTCGCTGCTTACCGCTATCCTATCCCCTACAGAAATGTTATTCTTCTTCAGAAATTCCTCTATTTTTTTAGAATACATCTACTCCCTTCTACTCACTCGTTTATCTTGTATATCTTCACCGCACCATTATCAAATACCTTTGTAAATCCAGGTATCTCACCAAGAAATATCCCTCTGTAAAGATTTGAATCATAGAACTCCCCTTTTGCGTCGCTATATCCTCCCACGATTTCCCCATTCTCTAGCCAAACAGGGTCGTTTGTATAGAATGTTGTAAAGCCGAGCGCGTCACCGAGATGAAGAGTGCCTTTAACCTCGAATGGCATTGCAAGCATCGCCTTATTCAATTTTAGGTCTCCGTTTGGATATGTTTCATTTAAGTAATATGTTCCAGTTATTTTTCTCCCGTCCGCAATGGTCACCTCACCTACACAATAAACAGGTTTTAGAACAACATAATTATCGCAATAGTATCTTACTCTTGCATCCATTATGTTTCCTTGGCAGACACCTGGGTAGTAAGCACTGTACACCTTTTCCTCCATCGGACCTATATAAACCTTATATGCAATTACCCCTGTTTTATTCTGGCTTTCAGAAATTATACACGTCCTTCCTCTCGAATCTCTTGGTACATAGTTTATCTCCCAAAGATGTTCTGTTTCGCAAACCGACTCGCCCGGGGAGTAGCTAACGTTCGTTCTATTCATATATGCACAGGAAAGATAGTTAAGGGCACCATATTTCCCGCCAAGCTGGTTTCCGCCTCCGACAAGCTCGATATCGAAAAGCGCATATTTCGAATCATGGCTTTTCATGAATTCGATGAGTTCCTCAGGGGTTCCGTGTATGTAGGCATAGGCAACATTTCCTATCATTCGTTGTGAAGAATGCTCGTTCCTTAACACAGTATTCTTCTGACCAAAGAAGTTTATCCAATGGCCGTAATCCCACCAAGATGTCGTCCTTGAATCATTCTCAGTATTATATCTTATCCATTCCATAGCTTCTATCCAGTAACTATCAACGCGGTTGCATCGCAACAGGGCTGCCCGATAGATGTCTGGCGCCTTGTTCGGATTCAAGAATATCCCATAGTCAGGAAGTGCTGTTATCAAACAAAGGGTGGTGTCGTACTGATAATTTGTTCC
>Ga0185342_1001384_pt1 | contig 10020 bp, 15 predicted proteins | sample ConPoolayeEmetaG_FD_128045 | JGI IMG/M metagenome (GOLD analysis project Ga0185342, IMG submission 128045) | Hot spring microbial mat communities from California, USA to study Microbial Dark Matter (Phase II) - Cone Pool mat layer E metaG... ...
AGTACTACCAGGATTTGCTTCTGCAATTTCTCCAAGTAGCCAAGCAGCATCCCTTCGCACAAACTCATTCTTATCTTTCAATGCATAAATCAAAGCAGGAACCGCAGGTTTTCCAATTAAAACTATTTCTTCTACTTCTTCTCTCCTGAGTAAATCTATTATCTTGTTGTAGAATTCTTTTCCTCCATTATTCATGTTATAATCGATGTCAGGAAAGGTTTAAAAGCCCTTGGTGTAACAAGTTAGTCACTAATTTTGCCTTGCGAATGTCAGGAAACCTACAGCTTTTAAGCCGCTGTATCGTGGCAAAGCAGTTTCCGCTGCCTTAAAAGCTATGGGACAAACCAGAGTCATGAGAAGAACGCAAGAGTTTAATCTTGATAATTATCCCAAACTTCAAGCAATTATTCTAGACCCAGTCGAATACGCTGAGCTTCGGCAAAAGGATAAACCATTATATGATAGAGTACAGCATGGCATAGAGCTTTCTGGTGAATAGCATGGACGAACGATTTGAAAGATGCATGCAAGAAGGAAAACTGGCAAAGGAAAGGCTGCAGCCAGATCTGGTGAAAAAGGAACTGAAGATCGCAGAATCTGACCTTAAAAGCGCAAAGAATTCAGCAGCAGAGAAAGACTTCAAGTGGGCCACAGTACAGGCATATTATTCTATGTTCCACACAGCAAAGGCACTTGTTCTCAGCAAGGGGTACCGCGAAAAGAGCCACTACTGTCTTTCGATAGCACTTAAGGCACTCTTTATTGACTCTGGTGCGATGAACAGAGAACATTTCAATCGGTTCAGGGATTGTATGAGGTTTCGTGAAGATGCTGATTATGGCCTTGTTTACTCAGAAAACTCAGCGACGGCTGCAATCCAGTAGGCAAAGGAATTTTTGGAAGGCGCAAAAATGATTATAAAATTTTTGAAAGGGGAATGGGAACCGCCTTATAAGAGCCACTGGAAGCCGCCCTACTGGGATTAATATATTACAATTACCGGCTCGTAATACTTCCTTACGTTGCCTGCATAAACCCTTTTGCTAAGCATTTCCTGCAGTTCTTTCATAGCACTTTCCTTATCAAGATGAAGCCAGCCGAGCCGCATGTTCAATCTTATTATTCTGTTTGGGATTATGTGTCTAGTAGATTTTGGTGGGAATGGCGTATGATCATGTGCTGCTTTTATTATCTCCTCCTTTGTGTACGCCTTGCGGTATAAGATACTTTTACCCATCGCTCGAAGGGTATCTATCTCCTCATCTGGTATGTAATCGACTTCGTTTTTTTCAAGTAATGTTATTATGTAGCTTTGCTCTTCTATCATCTCCTTCAATTTATAGTTTCCTGGATTGAGTAGATATGTTTGGTTATCTTTTGAGATTACCATGAATGGAGCACGAAGATTTTTGATCGCTTCTTCTCCTGCTTCTCTATCAACCTTCTCGTATTTTATGGAATCCAACTTTGCAAGCTCCTCTATGCTTTTGGAAACTGCTAGATGCCAAGTACCAACACGAATATCGTTGCTTTGGTAATCTACCGTCTGGCATACAGCATATGGACATTCTATTATGTCAAGAACCCTTAGGCGATGGTTTCCGTCTAAGACAACTCCTGTTCTTTTATCGATTATTATGGGATCTACAAGCTGGCCTATATTCAGCATGGCTTCTTTAAGTCTCTTTAGATTACGTGAAATTGTTTGCTCGTGGCCGTAGAGTGTTTTAACTTCTCTTATTTCTAGATTGTTCAGCATCTCTTCCAAAACAGAAGATATCTTTTCAGCCATAAACTCAGACCTTCCTTATGTATTTTCGAAAATGTGCGACCGCCGGGGTTATCGGCTTCTATGACATTTTTAGCCACTCGAACTCTCGAACCCGGGTCGCGAGATTGGCAATCTCGTATCCTAACCATTGTCCAGTGTCATCTAGACTACGGTCGCAGTAATGACTTAGTGTTTATAGAAAGTTTTTAAAAAATGATAAGTTGATTGAACTCATGGAAAAAATCTATCATCTTCTCTATCCAATGCGAGTGGTGTTGATAAGCGCGAGGGCTGGCGGCAAGGAGAGCATAATGCCTGCTGCTTGGTGCTTTCCCCTTTCCTTCGACCCTCCTATGTTCGGCGTCGCGATTGCAAAAAAGAGATTCACATATTCGCTTATCCACAAATCAAAGGCATTCGCGATAAATCTCGCTTCTCCAGATATGCAGGATGGCGTAGTTCTGTGCGGCTCGAAATCCGGAAATGATATAGATAAGTTTGCAGCAACTGGTTGGAAACGCGAAGAAGGAAAAAAGACAGTCATGATCGCGGATGCACCTGCAACCATAGAATGCGAGGTGGAAAGAGAGATAGAAACCGGAGATCACGTTGTTTTCATCGGCAAGGCAATTAACGTTGTGAAGAGAAGGCAGACAAAGGGATTGTATCATACAGGCGGGACGGAATTCGTAGAGGTATAGATGGTTTGAATGGATGAGAAGATAAAAAACATATTGGAGATAATCTTTGGAATTCTTATTGGCTTATTAGTTCTGTTATTCCAGAACGAGATAGCCGCACTTGGCGACCTTGGTTATGTTGGCGTGTTTCTCGCATTGTTCTTAAGCGCTGCAACCATAATCTTCCCTGCTCCTGGTTGGGTTGCTGTAATAACTGCTGTAACTCTCTTAGGACTTAATCCTTATCTCGTCGGAATTGTAGCTGGGGTTGGAAGCGGGCTCGGAGAGATAACTGGTTATATGGTCGGTAACGGAGCAACAGGACTTAGCAGTAGAAAATTCAACGAGTACAAGGAAGCGATTAAAAAATACGGTTCTGTTGCGATATTTCTGCTTGCATTTCTCCCAAATCCTTTTTTTGATGTTGCTGGCCTCCTCGCCGGTGCTCTAAAAATACCCGTATGGAAGTTCCTACTTGCATGCGTTGCTGGAAGAACATTCAGGTATGTCCTTCTTGCATATCTTGGAATGCTGGCAGTTCAGGATTTCTTATTCTAATGACGGCCATCTCTGACAGTAATACGTATGTTCCGCCAGCAATATCGTTTTTATAAAAATTGATATGGAGAGCGAATATTTGCCTCTTCTGGCGAAGCAGAATATCTGGTGGGAAGGAAAGATAGAAAACGATGTACATCTTACTCAGTGGAGGGAGCATGAAAAAAGATGGATTCCCCTGAATCTTGAGGAGCTCCCCCTCTATGCAAAAACCCGAACACTGGAACTAAGGAATTTGCCAAGAATAAAAAACTTCATCTTCAGGACCCGTTTATCTGGCATCTGTGCGAAGAGTGGTGCATGCAATCGGTGGAGCACAAAACCGAAGTCATTGCTGAGGCAACCCTTGCATCCCATCTTGCGAGGTTTTTAATGAGAAAATATCGGGGAAGGCGGCTAAATGATTACGTATCTTACTGGAAGAACGGGTATGAGATAGATGTGGTTGCACACACGCCAGATGGTCTGCTTGGTTTTGAGATGAAATGGACTGAGAGAGAGGGCGCGTTTTCCCAGAAGGTCGGCCCAATAAAGAACCTTGTTTACATCTCCAAAAGTTTTTATAGAGAAAGAAAGCCGCCAGTTATTCCGTTAGCACTGTTTCTCGCAATGTTGTAACCATCACTCTAACTTATATTGTCTTACCTTTACACCTGCTTCCTTTAGCAATCTCATAGCGCTTTCTGCGATTGGATACTTCTCATTATAAATAACTTCTACTATCCCTGCGTTGATTATCATTTTCGTGCAAAGGAGACAAGGAGAAAACGTTGTATATATCGTAGCACCCTTCGTGCTTACACCATTGTAAGCTGCCTGGACTATTGCGTTCTCCTCACCATGAGAGCAAAAACATTCCTCAAGATTCTTTCCTGATTCTTCAAATGAGTTGCATCTTGGGCATCCTCCCTCATTGCAGTTTCTTGTTCCGCGTGGGGTGCCGTTGTAACCAGTTGATATTATCTGCTTATCTCGAACGATGACGGCTGCAACCTTTCTCTTTATACAATTACTTCTAGTTGCTACTTGCTTTGCTATGCTCATGAAGTATGCGTCCCAACTAGGTCTTTCAAGCTTGAACTCTGATGAAAATTCACTAAGTGCAGCGTCCGCCTGTTCGTAAAGAAGGGAGAGGTTGCCTATGTTTTCTATCTTTTTGTCCGCAAGGGCGAAGGTGGCCTTTAGATTTTGTTTTGTTTTTTCAGCATTTTCCATTTCTAATTTTTCAATCTCCAAAAACGCTTCGAAGGTCTTCGGGTCTTCTTCCCTATCCCTTCGCTTTATCCTTTCGAATCTAACCTCTGGCGGCGCTGTTATGTAAAGAAGGAAAAAGTTTTGGAGTTTTTTTAGTTCTTCCACCTCTCCAGGAGTTCTAATCGAATCGATGACGTAATTTCTGTCCCTTGCTTTTTCTATCTTCGCGATTGTTTTCTTCGCAAGGACACCCGGCCCGAATTTCGCACGGAGGTCGTTTCCCTTGTTTATAAGATTTTCTCTCGTGAGCGCCTTTCCCTCCGCCTTAAGTTCCTCTCTTAGAATATCTGAAAGTGAAAGAAAATAGAATCCCTTTTTCTTCAGATAATCCGCAACCGTGCTCTTTCCTGCGCAGTTTTCTCCTGTTAATCCTATAACAAGCATGGAAATAATTTGAATGGATGGATTTAAAATGTTTGATAAATCGCTTCCTTTCCAATCACTCTGTTGAATAAATTTCTCTTAGTTGCTAATTGTAAGCGCTCAAGATCGACGTGTTCGGTAGATTTTTAAGTACTTATCAACAGAGCAGCTGTTATGAAAGAAATCTACGTGACGCTTAATCAGACATCTTACGAGTTTAAGGTGAAATACGAAAACATAGAATTATTCTTTTATTCGCTTGTTGCGTTTACAATCCCTCTTCTTTTTCCTCATCCTCAACTACTTACAGGTACTCTCGTTAATGCGTTTCTTATCATGACTGCGCTTCATTTTCGTGGATGGAAGATTCTTCCACTCGTCATGCTACCGTCTATTGCCGCTGTGCTCAATGGCGTTTTATTCGGCCCGTTTACCATCTTCTTGCTCTACATGATGCCGTTTATATGGTTAGGTAATTTTGCTCTTGTTTATTTGTTCAAGAAATTGCACCTAGTAAAAGGTGCAGATTATTTCATCGCGGTGGGAGTTTCGGCACTTGGAAAGGCAGTCTTTTTGTTTGCAGTTGCATATGTTTTGGTAGCAGTAAATGTTTTACCAGCGATGTTTCTTACAGCAATGGGAGCAATGCAGCTTGGAACAGCAATTTTAGGTGGGATAGTTGCATTTGGAATGCGTTCTGTTTATGTTCATCTGGTGTCATGAACGGGTGTGGGGCAGAATTAGTCCAAGTAGAGGTTGAATAGATTGTGCCAAAGATTTGAGATCAAGTATTTTGAACGAATATGCAAAGGCCATCCGGCCATTAGTTTCTGAATCCTCTGCTTCATCCTCCCTCCTCTTAACTTCTGAAGCATAGTGCTCTTTTATCGATAAAGAATAGCTTGTTCTGTCTCCTGACGCGTCAAAGGTCCCACCAGAAATCATTAACGAGATAAGGAAATGGCATGCAAAAGTCGCAATTGACAGTTCTGGTTTATGCAACAGGCTCATCTTTATAAATTTATAAGTTTATACTAATATTCGTGAACACGAATATAATAAAAGCAATATCTTCTGAAACAAGGATAAATATCCTCCTGCAGATCGAAAAGGGTAGGATGTGTTCATGCAAAATCCCGCCGCTGGTGAGGAAAACCCAGCCTGCAGTTTCCCAACACTTGAGCATCCTAAGAAAAGCAGGCCTGCTTAAATCAAAGCGGGATGGAGTGAAAATAACTTATTCACTTACTAAAAAAGGAAAACACGTACTAAACGATATAAAAAGGTGGTAAAATGAAAATAGAAATACTTGGAAGCGGTTGCGCAAACTGCAGAAGGCTTGAGGAAAATGCAAGAAAAGCGGTTGAAAAAACAGGAAAAAAGGCTGAGATAGTAAAGGTAACTGACTTTGCTCAGATAGCTTCATATGGAGTTATGCGAACACCTGCGCTTGTGATTGACGGAAAAATAAAGAGCGAAGGAAGAATTCCTGATGTTGATGAAATAGCGAAGATGCTGTGATATAAATGGGAGTGCTTGAGGATTTTGCAGGGTGGGTAGTGTATGACATATTGCATATGACGCAAGGAGAGCCGCTGACAGAGGCGTTGAACTTTTTCATATACGATACATTGAAGATATTCATACTTCTTTTAGTTATAACATTTGTTGTTGGTGTTATTAGAACCTTTATAACACCAAAAAAAATAAGGGATTTTCTTGCTCATCGAAAGTACGGCACTGGAAACGCTCTCGCAGCATTGATGGGCATACCAACGCCATTCTGCACATGTTCTGTTATTCCGCTTTTCATAGGATTTATTCAAGCAGGCGTGCCTTTGGGGATTACGTTTTCTTTTCTGATATCTTCGCCAGTCATAAATGAGGTGGCGGTAGTGATGCTTTTGGGCCTTGTCGGATGGGAGATAACAGCGTTATATATCGGGATAGGGTTCGTTATCGCGGTCGTGACAGGTTATGTTTTAGGAAAACTAGGTCTGGAAGATCAAATAGAAGATTTCGTCTACGAGGTAAAATCGAAAAACACTTCAAAAAATGAAGAAATGACGTGGAAGGAAAGGATAAAAATAGGATGGGAAGAAAGCAGGATAATAACCCAGCAGGTCGCTCCGTATATAATAATTGGAATAGCAGTTGGTGGTCTGATACACGGATATGTACCAGAAGATTTTTTCCTGCATTATGCCGGTCCTGGTAATCCGTTCGCCGTGCCAGTTGCTGTGCTAATAGGAATCCCGCTTTATTCAAATGCTGCAGGAACCATACCTATAGTGCAGGCATTGATGGCAAAGGGCATGGCTGTGGGAACCGCGCTTGTGCTCATGATGTCGATAACTGCGTTGTCTTTCCCGCAATTGCTGATCCTCAGGAAAGTGGTGAAGACGAGGCTGCTTGCGATACTGGTGGCTATACTCGCAATTTCTTTTATAATAACTGGATATGTATTCAATTTCCTCATAAGATAATGGTGAGGAATTATGGCCGAAGACAAAAAATTCTCCGAATGGCATGGGGTTCCGAGAGATAAAATAAAATGGAATCCAGAAGTGAATGAAAAGAAATGTATTGGGTGCGGGATGTGCGTTACGACCTGTGGGAGAGGAGTTTTTAAATTTGATTACGAGAATAGAAAAGCCAAAGTGGTAAATCCCAATAACTGCATGGTTGCTTGCCAAACCTGCGCCAACTTATGCCCTGCTGGTGCCATTAGTTTTGCTAAAGAAGGTGAAACGACCAGGGAAAAAGCCCAACGAATTGTAAAAGAAACAAATGTTTTACCGAAAGTCAAAGAGGAATTAGAAAAAAGAAAAGAAGAATTAAGATTTAAAATAAACACTGGTATGTATGAGATATGACCTTGGTTGACGAGACGCATATCAATAAGGAATTAGTTAAAAAGGCAAAAAATGATGGTGTAAAGCTTGTCTTTGACCGTCTTGAGGAGCAACAGCCATTATGCCCATTTGGTCTGAGCGGAGTATGTTGTAAAAATTGTTTTCAGGGACCGTGCAGAATAATACCTGGAAAAAGTGAGCGTGGTATCTGCGGTGCAACCGCTGATGCTATAGTTGCAAGAAATCTGCTAAGAACCGTGGCCGCAGGGGCAACATGTCATACAGACCACGCTAAAGAAGCTGCTCTTGCGCTATTAAAGATCGCTGAGGGAAAGAGCAATTTATAAAATAAAGGACGAAGCAAAACTCAGAAATTTTGCAAAAGCGCTTGGGAAAAAATCAACCGGTCCGATCAGAAAGGTTGCTAAAGAAGTTGCCTTAGAAGTCTTAGAAGATTTTAGGAGGCAAGAAGGGCTTTTCCATAAAGAAGAAGGTGATTATCTAAATTGGTTAAAAGTTAGAGCAACCAAAGAAAGGATTGAAACGTGGAGTAAGCTGGGGATTCTTCCAATCAACTCCGACTTAGAAACTTCTCGTGCTCTTCATCAAACTACTATGGGCAATGACGCCGATCCAATCAATATGCTCCTTTCCACTCTGAAAATAGGTCTTGTTGATGGCTATGGCGGTCTGAATCTTGCAACAGACATGCAGGATGTAATATTCGGAACGCCTTATCTAACAAAATCTGAATCCAATCTTGGGGTTCTGAAAGAAGATTATGTGAATATAGTTGTTCACGGGCATGTTCCACTTCTTTCAGAAAAGATTGTGGAATGGGCTAAAAAATTAGACAAAGAGGCTAAGAAGCTTGGCGCAAAGGGCATAAACATCGTTGGCATGTGCTGTACAGGCAACGAGCTACTCATGAGGCAAGGAATCCCATTTGCAGGGCATGTGCTACAACAGGAACTGGCGATAGTAACAGGGATTGTGGACGCTATGGTAGTCGATCTGCAATGCATCTATCCATCTTTACAGGATATCGCCGCTTGCTACCATACCAAACTGATAACGACAATAGATTTTGTTAAAATACCCGGAGCACTGCATATTAAATTTGATGTCGAACACGCGGACGAAACAGCAAGGCAGATTATTATGGAGGCATTGAAAGCTTATCCAAACAGAAAAAAGGAGAGAATTTATGTCCCAAATGAAAAAACAACAGTATATGCTGGGTTTTCGGTTGAAGCGATTATCGCTGCGCTTAGCAAGCTAAACAAAAAGGAACCTTTGAAGCCATTGGTTGATAACATAGCTAATGGAAATATATTCGGGGTAGCCGCAATTGTTGGATGCAGAAATCCGAAGTTAAGAGGGCTTAAATTCCATGAGGAACTGACAAAGATTTTACTTAAAAACAATATCCTTGTTGTCGGAACCGGATGCTGGGCTCACGCGGCCGCTCAAGAAGGCTTGATGACTCCAGAAGCCACAGAAAAATATGCTGGGCCTAAGTTGAAGGCTGTGCTTCAAGCGATCGGAAGAGCCAATGGGCTTCCAGCATTACCGCCAGCATTGCATATGGGCAGCTGTGTTGATAACGGCAGGATAGGGGTTCTTCTCGGTGCTATAGCCGAATATATGAAAGTACCTATATACAAATTGCCTGTTGCAGGATCAGCCCCAGAGTATGTTACAGAAAAAGCAGTTGCTATTGGCACGTATTTCTTGACACTTGGTGTTGCAGTGCACCTAAATCCAGTGCCCCCTGTAACAGGTTCTGCACTGGTAACAAAGGTGCTGATGCAGGATTTGGAAAAAATAACAGGTGGCAAAGTGCTAATCGGGACAACTCCTGAAGAAGCGGCCAAAGTAATAATTGCCCATATCAAGGAAAAAAGAAATGGATTGGGATTAGAGTAAATTTTAATGCTCAAAAAGAGGTGAAAATATGGTCTGTTATATAGTACCTACGGTTGCAGCCATAGTTCATGGGATACTGAGAAAAAAAGTGCCTCGATTAAAGAACGACCCTAAACAGCAATGGCTCAGTTTTTTGCTTGTTGGAGCAGCGATATTTGGTATTGTGGACCATCTATGGAATGGTGAGCTTTTCCTCATTGGAAAGGATGTAATCTCTGACCTTATGTTAGGTTTTGCCATTCTTGCGATAGTGTTGGTTGTTTGGGGGTTATTTGTTGTAACTGAGATAACAGTTGAAAAAACAGCTGCATAATCTCAAATACTACTTAACCCTCTTAACCCATTTCTTATTGCTTCCAGGAGCGTTGCCCTCGTTGAATAACTTAGTTCATTATAATTCACTGGTGGCCGCTTGCCTGTAAGCGTCTCAAGAACCCGTAATTCTTCCTTTGTAAGCTGTCCGTCTCTTTCAGCCAGCCGTTGAAACCATCCTGTAACTGTTTGCTCCATTATCTTTTGACTTTCTTCCACCCCTGCATTTCCAATAATTTCATTAGTTCTTTTTACATTTTCCGTAATAAGTTTCTCAATAAGCATCTCAGCATCAGCA
>Ga0185342_1001385_pt1 | contig 10020 bp, 8 predicted proteins | sample ConPoolayeEmetaG_FD_128045 | JGI IMG/M metagenome (GOLD analysis project Ga0185342, IMG submission 128045) | Hot spring microbial mat communities from California, USA to study Microbial Dark Matter (Phase II) - Cone Pool mat layer E metaG... ...
GATAAAGGCGGCCTTTCTCAATTCTTTGCTCTCTCTCCGAGCCTCTCGAGCTCTCTCTTCATCCTCTGCCAGTGGGTTCCCCTCCAGTAGATTCTGTGGCATGACGGACACTGCATGTAGTGGGTCTGGTTCCGGAAAACATAGGGCGGAACCAGGTTTTTAACCTCCTCCCTGTCCCTGGGCATTAGGGGTTTGTTGCACTCTAGACAGCGGGAGAATGGACTGAACTGGTAGTCTAGCTTCAGCGTCTCCACCACCTGGCGGAGCTGAGCTTCTGCCTCGTCGCCCTGGATGAGGAGCGCCTTAAGCCTGCCGCTTGTAGCGACCCTTCTCTTTAGAATCTGGCTGTCCTTGGTCAGCAGCACCCTTCCCTCTGCCAGGGCGATATCGACCAGTCCCTTGTCATCGATAGGGTTAATGAATAGGGCATCGTAGCCCATCAGTCTCAACCATTTGGCAAGCCTGCCGACATTGGTATCGACGATAAACCTGGGTTCCATTTTTTCCTTCAGAGCCTGATCCTCATTCCCTCATGACCGATAGTGATAGTGGCACTCATCTCCATTGCCACCTTTTCTATCTCCTCGTTTATCTCGCTTTCGAACTGAGGGCTTAGGTGAACGATGATGATAAGGGGAAGGTAGCCCTTGACCCCTCTGAACGCGGCAAGCTCCTGCCTTAGAAGCCGGGGGCAGAGATGCCCGGAGCGGTTGGCGAACTCCTCAAAGCGGTCGGGCATGGTGACCTCGATGATGAGGAGCTGGGGTGAGGTGACCTCCCAGCATGAGCTACATCCTCGGCCGGTATCCCCGGTGTAAAAGAGGCTCTTGCCGTCCTCCGAGGTTACTTGATAGCCAACGGTTGGAACGGTGTGATTCACGGGGACGGCGAGGACAGTGTAGCCATCGATTGTCTCGGGTTTCAAGGGCTCCAGGGCGAAGAACCTGAGGGCAGGTCTATCAGGGAGTGGCCTCTTTGAGAAATCAGGGTAGATCTCATCATTCAGGATGTGTGAGGTGAGGGAACTCAGAACAGTTGGTATGGAATAGAGCTTGATCGTCCCCCAAGGGAAGGCGTTCAGGCCTATAGTGGCCACATCCCTTATGTGGTCGAAGTGGTGGTGGGTGAGCAGGATGGATTTTATCCTTTCTTGTTCCGAAAGGGATAGGCTTGAGGTGAGGCTTCCCGCATCAAGGGCAAGCACGCCATCGATGAGAAGGGAGACCAGCCTCGAATCTTTCGATTCACAGTTGTGTGCTCCAAGAATCAGGATCTCCATCTAATTTGCCCTAATTGGTGACCAGAAATGGATTGAAATTGGTGTCATAATCGTAGGTGTCGATGCCCTCTTTCCTCTTCAGATAGTTCACCACTACATAGGTGAGGGGGGTGGCAACCGCCTCGAATGCTGTTTTCACAATCCAGTGGTAAACAATGCTTATCGGGACAAACCAGGGGGTGCCAATGGTGAGGACGGTGATAAAGATGGCGGAATCGAGTCCCTCGCCGACAATGGTTGAGCCAATGGTTCTTGACCAGAGCCACCTGCCTCTGGTCCTGATCTTCATTTTGGCGAGGGTGAAGGAATTGGCAAATTCGCCAACGAGATAGCCCAGGAGGGAGGCTATCAGTATCCGCGGGGTGCGGCCTAAAATAGCCTCATAAGAGGATTGCTCTCCCCAAAATGATGCTGGTGGTAGCTCGAGCCCGATCCATGCAACAGTGACAAAGATAAGGTTACAGAAAAACCCGAGCCAGATAACCCGGCGTGCCTGGCGGTAGCCATAGACTTCAGTGAGGACATCGCCAACGACATAGCTTAGTGGGAAAACAACAACCGCCGCCGGCAGGGCCATTCCCCAGGCACTGAACCACTTTACGGCAACGATATTTGCTGTGATTAAGCAGGTTACAAAAACAGCAGTAATGACGATAAGCCGTTGTGAGACCCTGGTTTCCACCGACACCCTACACTATCAGATCCAGCCTCTACGCCTAAAGTAGGCTAGCATCGCTCCGGCGATGCCCAGCATCACTACGATCACCGCAACAAAGGCGAGCGGGCCACCGGCGGTGGTGAATGGGTAGATATTCATTGCCGCAACCCCCGAAACCACTACCAGAGGGAGCATTATGGTGGCGATGATGGTAAGCACCCGCATTACCTCGCTGGTGTGGTGCGAGGTTAGAGTGACGCTGGTGTCCTTTATCCCCTCTATGACCTCTTTATAGTCATCGAGGGCGCCGGCGATCTTCTCAAGGTGGTCGCCGATATCACCGAAGTAGACATCAAGCTCCTCCCTAAGGAATGGCCGCTCCTTGTGCTCAAGGGATTTGACCACATCGATCTGAGGGTGGATGATACGCCGCAGTGAGATGATGTCCCGCCTTATTTGGAAGATCTCGCGTATTGACTCCCTAACATTCTCATCAAATACCTGATCCTCGACCCTCTCCACGTTCTCAATCACCTTGTTGAGGATGGGGAAGCAGTAGTCAGTCAGCCGATCCATAATCCTGTATAGTAGATAGCCTGGTGTCCTCATACACTCCTCTCGTGCCTTCTCACTGAGCTGGCAGTCGCGGAACATCTTCACCAGGGGCTTGAGGTCTCCGGCATGAAGGGTAATTACATAGTTTTCGCCGACAAAGATGGACACCTGGCTTGGTGTGCTCACTCGGCTCTCTTTGTTGAATACAGGAAAGTGGAGCACCAAGAATATATAGTCTTCATATTCGTCGATCTTGGGGCGCTGAATCTTGCTCAGACAGTCATCCAGATCCAGCTCGTGGAAGTGGTAGTTTTGAGCAAGATATTCGGTCTCCCTCGTCGTCGGCTTTTGGATATTCACCCAGGTTAGCTTTCCCCAGGTGATTTGCTCGATGTTGAGCTCTTTCTCGCTGACGGTAGCCATAACACACCTTCTGTTTATTCTACCACAAATTGGGCAGGTGGCAACTATTCTTGATCTGAATAGCCTGGACTGCTGTCAATCTTTCAGATTACCTTTATCATGGAGCCTTCCGCCGTCTTGGTCACCTCGATCCTTGTTGGGAAGGCGTCCTTCAGCTCATCGATGTGGGTGATGACGATTATCTTCTCGAAGTCGTCCTGAATGGAGTTTATCGCCTCAACCAGCCTCTCCCTCCCCGAGCTATCCTGGGTTCCAAAGCCCTCATCGATAAAGAGGGTGGGAAGTGGCGCCCCCGCCCGCCTCGCCAGCAGCCTGGAGAGGGCGATGCGAAGGGCGAAGTTGATTCGGAACGCCTCCCCTCCACTGAACATCTCGTAGCTTCTGGTGCCCAGCCCATCGGCGATTTTTATATCCAGCGTTTCCACAAGTTCACCCTTTCTGGTCTCGCGCTGGGTCTCGATCTTCACGCTCATGCGACTATCGGTCATCCGGGCAAGGAGCCTGTTTGCCTCCTCTTCGATCTCAGGGAGGGCTTCCTCGATGATGAGGGCTTGGATACCCTTCTTCCCGAAGGCGTTCGCCAGTTCATCATAGATTGCCTTTTCCTCCGATGCCTTTTTAAGGGATGCTACATTCTCCTTCCTCATCTCCTCAAGATGGGCACAGCGAGCAAGGTTTGCTTGGGCGGTTATCAGTGCCCGGTAGGCGGCATCGCGGCGCTCTCGCAGGGAATCGAAGGTGCGCTGTGCCTCAGCCAGCCTGTTTTTGATAGTGGGTAAATCCGTCACTTCCGCCAAGAGGGTTGCCCTTTTTTGTTTGTCATCCTTAATAGCGGAGCGCTTCCGGGAGAGGGCTTCCTCAGATCTTCCCAGGGCCTCCCTCTCTTTGGGTAGGAAGCTCTCTGCCTCGGCGTGTTCCTTGGCTAGCGCCTCCTCTTGCCTCTCACATTGAGCCCGTTCGGTGGTTATCGTCCTCTCCAGCCCAGCCAATTTCTGCTTCAGGGCATTTAACTCCTGCTCCGCCTGCCTTGCTTCGGCTTCGTTTGTGCGGTAGGCACTTGCCTTCTCCTGTCCCTGAGCTTCAAAGTTTTCTATAATCCTCTTTCGACCCTTCACCCCCAGCTCCGCCCCGCACAAGGGACACCTCGCTTCCTCTCGTGAGAGGAGGTCGAGCTTCTCCTTAAGCTCTTTCATCTCCTGTTTAAGCTTGGCATTGGTGGATGTAAGAAGGTGGATTCGGTTTGAGATAGCCTGGCTCTTTTCCCTCTTTTCGACTAGCTCCTGTTCCAGCTTGAGCAGCTCGCCGATGCGGAGCCTTATCCTGTCCGATCGCTGCTGGTAGCTGGCGAGCGCCATTTCATATTCCGCTATCTTTTTTTGGTGCGCTGAAACCTGCTCCTCGAGATAGCTTATCTCTCCTTCGGCAAGTTTGATGCGACTCTCTACTTCATCCAGTTGCTCCTTCCTTCGCTCGAGGTTGTCCTTTTTCTGCCGCAGGGCATTTAGCTCGTCCTCACAGGTTTTGACCTGGCTATCAAGTTCAAGTAGCCTTTCCGTTGCTTTGCCCAGCTCGATCTCAAAGTCCTCCCTTTGGGAGAGCTGGCGATCGATCACGGCGATGACGCTGGAGAGCTCTCTTTGATGAGCCTCGCTTTTCTTGGCGAGCTCCTTTGCTTTCTCCGCTAGCTCATCGTAGAAGGAAAGCCCCAGGATAGCGGCGAGGACTTCCCTCCGCTCGGCGGGCTGCTTTTTGGTGAACTCATCGGCACGACCCTGAACGAGAAAGGCGCTGTTGATGAAGGTCTCGTAGTCCATGCGCAGGCTCTCGGTTATCTTTCTTTGGGTCTCTCGAAGGCTATTGCCACTGATCAAGGTGAATCCCTGACCATCAGCGATAAAAAGATCCAGAGTGGTCTGACCGGGGCGCCTGGGCGTGCCTTTGGTATGCTTTCTGATCACTCGATAGTGGTCTCCGGCTACTGCAAACTCGAACTCCACCTCCATCTCTGTTTTACCGAGGTGGACAAGTTCGTCATCCCTTTTAGCCCTCGTCTCTCCCCACAGTGCCCAGGTGATGGCATCTAAAAGCGCCGACTTCCCATTGCCGTTGTTGCCGCAGAGGCAGGCGATGTGGATGGCGTTGAAATGGAGGGGGGGCACATTTTCCCGATAGCACATGAAGTTTCTCAGGGCAAGCTTTAAGGGGATCATTCTATGACCTCCAGAGAGATTTACCAACCTAAGGAAAGCTCATTTTCTCACCATATGCTGGAATACGCACCTCTATTCCCTTGCCTTGAAGATTATCAGCAAAATATCCCGGATTTTCGGTGTGAATGGGGACAAGGACTCTTGGCGAAATCCTCTCAATAAGGCTCAAGAGCTCTGGGACGCTTGCATGTCCTGAGGCGTGGAGCCCCCTCTCGCTGGCAAAGGTCATCTCAAAGTGGTTCACCCAGTTTCTCAGGCGCCAAAGGTCGACCTGCTGCTCCTCGTTGTGGGCCTCGCTTGAGGAGTAGATATAGACCCCTCCCCTGGGGGCGATATCGATCAGGTTTTTCACATCCCAGAAGCTGAAGCAGAGGAGGAAATCGCCGGGACTTGCTTGAATCTCAGATGGCGTAACCAGCCTCTGGCTATAGCGCTTGAGCAGGCTCTCCTCCCAGGGGTCCACTTTGCCCTTGAGGTCCTGGTAGATGTTTATATTTGGCAATGCACCGATATCGGGCATCTCACGAGATGCAAGCCGCATTGCATGGAGCAGATAGGCATCTTTTGCCTGGATAACCAATCTTCGGGATGTTTCTCGGGCTACTTGGTGGAAGGTCAGGAGCCTTTCCACATTGCGAGGGCCAAAGTCGGCGATGACTAGCCCCCTCGCTTCTCTCACGGCGAGTAGAGCGTTTTCATAGACCTCTTCTTCGGTGGTGTGCCCCTCGTCACCGGCACGGGTGCCCTCGCAGATAAGGAGGTAAGGCTTAAGGGCTCTCAGCTTCTCGATAAAGTTCTCTGTCTCCCTTGCCGCCCTGCCGTGGAGCCTCAGGTCACCGGTATAGGCGACCCAGCCGAGGGATGTCTCCACAGCGAAGGCAATGGCACCAAAGATGGAGTGGTCAACGGGGAAGTAGCGAAGGGGCAGGGAGCCAACCCTGTTTGTGGAGCTGCCAAACGGTGTAGGCTCCAGATGCTTTTTTATTGCTGGCGACTGGTTCCAGAAGCGTGCTGGCTCTTCGCCCTCGGGGAGACCGTCGACAAACTCAAAGCGGCGCTGGCGGTAGTGCTGCCTTTCTGTAGATAAATAGCCCTCCTTGAGCACCCTCGGGCTGGTGTAACACACCTCTTTCTCAAAATCAGAGCCCCCGCTATCCTGCATTGCCTTGGCAATGAAGGCGGTCATTGCTGTCGTAAAGATAGGGATATCTTCCCTCAGGAAGGAGATATAGCCGCTATGGTCGATATGGGCATGGGAGAGGAGGATGCCATTGACTTCAAGCTCGATAGGTTTGAACCGGCTCCAGACCCCCTCAGTGGAAAGGTCGCTCCGATAAATACCCTTTAGTGGTGGGAGTAGCCCCATCTCCAGCAGGTCAAGGAGTCCGGCGCCGGGGCGGGGCTTGAGGTATTCCTCGAAGTATTGATAGCGCCTGGCAAAAGGGGTGCCGAAGTCGAAGAAGAGACGAGTATTGGCATCTTCGAGGAGGACCTTGTTCCCTCCGATCTCACCTGCCCCGCCGTAGAAGGTCAAAGAAAGTTGGCGCATTTTTCCCCATTCTATCACAGGGGCGGGAGCTTGACCACAAGGCGCGCGAGAGCTAGAATGGGGGTATGTTTGAGATGCTCTCTGGAAAGCTGAGGGACATATTCAAAAGGCTGAGCGGTAAGGGGAGGCTCTCTGAGAAGGATATTGATGAGGCGCTTCGTCAGGTGAGACTTGCCCTTCTTGAGGCGGACGTAAACCTCAAGGTGGTGAAGAGCCTCATTGCCAGGGTTCGTGAGCGAGCCTTGAGAAGTGAGGTTCTGGAGAGCCTGAGCCCGGGGCAGCAGGTTATTAAGATCGTTAACGAGGAGCTTATTTCTGTTCTCGGTGGGGGGATGAGCCGCCTGCTTCAGGCGGCTCATCCCCCCACCGTGCTCATGGTCTGCGGACTTCACGGCTCGGGGAAGACCACCACCGCGGCAAAGCTTGCCCTCCACCTAAGACAAAGCGGCCAGCGCCCCTTGCTTGTAGCTCTGGATGTTCGTCGCCCGGCGGCAATAGAGCAACTCATCGCCCTGGGAAGGCAGCTTGATATCCCCGTTTATAGTGAGGGCACTTCGGCAGATCCGGTCACCACTTGTGGTAATGCCCTCAAAAGGGCGAGGGAGATAGCCGCCACCTCGGTAGTCGCGGATACAGCGGGACTCCTTCATATAGACGAGGCATTAATGAAGGAACTGGCTGAGTTTAAGGAGAAGCTTCATCCCTCAGAGGTGCTTCTTGTAGTTGATGCCATGACCGGACAGGAGGCGGTGAGGATCGCTGAGGAATTTAACCGCTGGGTGGGAATCACGGGGCTGATCCTGACCAAGATGGATGGAGATGCCCGGGGTGGCGCAGCGCTCTCAATTACAGAGGTCACCGGGGTGCCCATTAAGTTCATCGGGACTGGTGAGAAGCCCGATGCCTTTGAGCCCTTCCATCCTGACCGCCTGGCATCACGCATTTTGGGTATGGGTGATGTGCTCACCATCATAGAAAGGGCGGAGAGAGCTATTGATCAGAAGCAAGCCAGGGAGCTGGAAAGGAAGGTGCGCACCGCCGCCTTCGATCTGGAGGATTTCCTGGAGCAACTGAAGCAGGTCAGGAGGATAGGTTCCCTTGATCAGCTATTGGAGATGATCCCTGGTCTCTCATCCTTCTCCCGGCAGATGCCCACAAAGGAAGGGGAGAGGCAACTGAAGAAGGCGGAGGCGATCATCCTCTCGATGACCCCTGAGGAGCGCCGGAATCCAAGCATCATCGATGGGAGCAGGCGTCGCAGGATTGCCCGAGGCAGTGGGACCACCGTTGAGGATATTAATCAACTATTAAATCAGTTTCGACAGGCGCAGAAACTGATGAAGCAGATGGCTAAGGGCAAGGGGATGCTGTCCCTCTTCAGGCGCTAGCTATTCGAGGTAATCCTTGAGCTTCTTGGAGCGGCTGGGGTGGCGTAGCCTTCTCAGGGCTTTTGCCTCGATCTGTCGAATACGCTCCCGGGTGACCCCAAACTCCTTTCCTACCTCCTCCAGGGTGCGGCTTCTCCCATCCTCAAGCCCGAACCTGAGCTGAAGCACCTTCCTCTCGCGGGCATTTAGCGTGGAGAGCACCTCTTCGATCTGCTCTTTTAGAAGTTGATAGGAGGCAACATCGGCGGGGGGGATGGCACGGCGGTCCTCTATGAAGTCACCGAGATGGCTATCCTCCTCCTCTCCGATGGGTGTCTCCAGGGAAATGGGCTCCTGGGATATCTTGATAATCTCTCTTACCTTCTCTGGCGGGATATCCATACCTTTGCCGATTTCCTCGCTGGTTGGCTCATGCCCATATTCCTGGACAAGACGGCGGCTTACTCGAATCAGCTTGTTGATCGTCTCCACCATGTGGACCGGTATGCGAATGGTTCTGGCCTGGTCAGCAATGGCTCGAGTGATCGCCTGCCTGATCCACCAGGTAGCATAGGTGCTGAACTTATAACCTTTCCGGTAGTCAAACTTTTCAACGGCTCGGATCAGCCCGATATTCCCCTCCTGGATGAGGTCGAGGAGAGACATCCCGCGCCCCACGTATTTCTTGGCGACGCTTACCACCAGGCGCAGGTTTGCCTCGGTGAGGTGCTTCTGAGCCTCCATCCCCTCCCTCTTGATCCGTTCAAAGTGTGCCTGGAGATTTTTTTCATAGGGCTTAAGTGAAGCCGGAAAATCTGCGGTCTTGAGAAGCCCTTTTAGTTTGGCGATAGAGATGCCATCCCCAATAACATTGAAAAGCTCATCGGGCAGCAGACGGGTGGCCAGGGAGAGATTCACCACAGCCTGTTCTGCCTCACCTGAAGAACCACCTACCCTCTGGGCGATTGCCATTAGTAGTTCCTGGTCCAACTCGCCATTGATGGCGGCACGAAACTCTGGGTGGCGGATTATCTCGAGGAGGCTGGATGAGTCTGGTAAGGTGAATTTTTCCACCAGCAGTTCAATGAGCGGGGAGGCTTGGCAAAGTTGTTTGAGAAGGGAGAGCGTGATGTCAACCGCTGACGAGGACCCACTTTCGCGACTAAACCACTCCTTCTCAAGCCTCTGGATATACTTCCACTCCTCTATCTTTTTGGCCAGGCTTTTCTCTTGCGCAGCATCGAGGAGGGGCACCCTTCCAATATCGCGGAGATACATCCGGACGGGGTCCTCAACTATCTCCAGCTCCTGGGGTTCCGCTTCAGCCCTCAGGTCTATATCAGGTGCCTCCTCGAGCTTTGGGCCCTCTTCCCACTCGGTTATCTCCTCAGGCTCTTGCCAGGCCGGAACAGCCTTTTCTTCATCCACTATCGGCATAACCTCATCAGGCAAACCTTTATAGCGAGCCGTGGGCTGTCCCAAACCTATCTCGTTCTCGGAAGGAAGGCCCTCCAATTCCCCATCGGGTATCATTTCACCTTTCCCTTTCGCCATCCTCTCTCTCCTCATTGAAGACCTCTTTCAGTTGGGCACCAACCGCTATTATTTGCTGCTCAAGCTGCTTGAGCTCCTCGATGCCGCCTCCGGAGCCTGCCTCCGAAAGGAGTAGCTCCTCCTGAATCTTCAGCTTCCTCAACCTTCGTTCTCGAAGGCGGCGGATCGAATCATTAAAGGCAATCTCAAGCACCCTCCCACTTGCTGGAGGTAACACTTTCATTATAAGGTAATCAAGGTGGCTATGAAAAGTAGTGTCAAGGGCCTCTCTAACTCGCTCCGGGTTATCACGCCAGGCGAGGAAGATAGCCCTGTTTTCGATTCGCTCAAAGTGCTCGGGCGAAAGCCGCTCACCCTTGTTTTTAAGCTCCGGGTGTTGAAGCAGCAGGGAAAGGCAATATTCCTCCAGCGGGTCGTGGGGGGAT
>Ga0185342_1001386_pt1 | contig 10015 bp, 9 predicted proteins | sample ConPoolayeEmetaG_FD_128045 | JGI IMG/M metagenome (GOLD analysis project Ga0185342, IMG submission 128045) | Hot spring microbial mat communities from California, USA to study Microbial Dark Matter (Phase II) - Cone Pool mat layer E metaG... ...
CCCAACTACAAGATCGATCTCTTCTTGTGAAATTGGTTTGGGTTTCCTTCCACATTTGAAGAGCTTTATCTTATACAGAGGTACACCGTCATATTTTCTAGGTAGCTGCCGTACCCACCTCTGCGATACCTTCTGAAGCCGGGCTATTTGGTATACTGATAATTTCCCCTTTTTCATCTCTCTTATTATCCACCTTATTTTTCTCAAGTTTAGCTTTTTCATGTATTCTTGAGAAATTCGAAGTTCTTCTTTTCTTATCGAGAGGAACTTATTTCGGGATAATACAGAAACCAGTTGATACTAAAAAATCCAATATATTAGTATAAAATTTACCATTCCGACGTAATGGCTTTTGAAAAAAAGAGTACAAATAGGATAGTAGCGTCATGCAGCACTTCACCGTCGTATTTTTTCCCAACAAAATTGCGACCCAGAGCTTACGCTGGGGATGCTTGCAACGTGGCGTAGGAGCAAAACCAAGAATAGCTCCAGCAATATCTTTCAGCATGCTTAGGGAAATTTTCCAGAGAGAGAAGGCCTGAGCAAAAAGATTCACCAGCACCCAGAAATTATGCAATAGTACTGTCAAAACAAAGAAAAAATAACGCACTAGTCCATTCGTAGAATTAGTATGAATGTTGAAAGCATCCTGAAACTTGTTGGCATTTTCAATAGCTCATCTTTGCCCGTAATACTCTGAAATAGCCTCTGGGTCCTTTTGGATTTCCTTGGCTTCTCTATTTGTTGCACATCCATAGATCTCTTTTTCTCCTTTAGAATTTTCTTCTTCCATCAGCAACACATTCACCGGGTAATTATCTATCTCATAGTTTTCTATTATTCGTGGGAATTTTTTGCCCTCTGCTTTATACTCTGCAATCCGCCGCTGAATTTTTTCATCTTTTTTCTTCGGAAATATAAACTCGATTCCATAGACATCGCAGGCAAAGCAGATTTTTGAATTCTCAAATTCTCTGTCGAGCAAGACTCTTCGTATGCCATACCAAACTTTCGTATGGCAACTATTGCTTCCTCCACTAGCAAGGCATCGTTATTATCCTCTTTGCTTACTGGATATGCAAACAGAACAAACCGAAATCCCTTTTTTTACAATGGCAGCAGTGAGGTATTTGAAGAAATAATTGGTGCTGTTTTTCCTTTCTCCACCTACGACATAATTGTTTTCTTTATCTCCATAGAAACAGTCTTCAGTGAAGTCAATGGCAATATCAAAAGTTGATTCGCCAAAGACATTTTTCAAAAGCTTACAGATTTCAGCAGAAATCTCAGCTGCATTTTCAATATGGCATGTTTTGTAGGTTTGTTGTTGGCATGATGGTAGAAATCGTCGGCAGATGGTCTGCTTTCATCCTGAATGCTGACATACTCTATTGATGTCTTTTGAAGAGCAGCTGCTAAGGGAAGTTCCATGAGCTGCTCCCACTTATATTTTGCATTCTTACCGATATCAAAGAGCTTGTAGCTCTGGAGTTTCTTAATCCAAGGCGTTAGCTTTTAATCATTTTTCTGGTCTTTTTATGTGCATGGGATTGCATTGTATTCCCCTCATAGCCTGGACTGGTCAAAAATATAGGCTATGGGGCTTTTTCTAAGAAAAAACTAGAAAATTTATCGGATACTAGCGTTCGAGCGCTTTTGTTATAAAAGATGTTCGGACTCACTGTACAATGTTTATCGGTCAATCCAGCTTGAAGAAATTTTTTGTTGCTTCATTTTTAGCCTAAGCTAGATGGAGGTTTCTACAAAGCCGAAAATGTTCGCTTTTTCATTCCCAACTGAAGCCTACAAACCTCTCCTTGCAGGCCTGACTGCCCTTATAGTGCTGTTCCTCTCTAAGGAGTACATACTTGTCCTGGTCGATGCCGACGTAGCAAACATCCAAATCGGCGCCTCTTCCGGCCAGCTTCTTGACGATCGCCCAAAAGCTTGCAAAACTCGTTGTTTTCGGCATACTGTTCCTGCTTTCTGCTGCGAGGATTCCCGAGCGGTACGTATCGCTTGCACGGAAGTTTCTTGAGGCGAGATGGCTGAACCTCAGCCTGTGATCTCTTCAAGAAGCGCCTTTTTCAGAAGAGGATCTGGCAGTTCGTAAATGCCTTCCTTCTCAACGATAAATCCATAATCCAAAAGCGAGTGCAAATAGTTCGTAAACTGCGAATCTGAGATTTCTTCCCTGAGCTCTATCTGCACCGCCCTCTTGAGCTCGCTCCATCTCATGCTTTTATGCGCAAGAATGCGGACAAGTGCAAGATACCTTCCTTTTGCCTGCGCGCGCCCGTCCAGAAAAGAACGCAGTTCGGAATATGCGAGGAGTGCACCCTGTTTTGCCGCGCGCTGGAGTGCCGTGGATGGTTTGGTGGACAACGCTAGATTGCCGAACATTGTAAGCCAGCCTATGATTCCGTCTAGTTCTCCGATTGCGGCATCCAGTTCCTCTTCGGAAATACGCTTGCCTGCTTCCCTGAAACCGCTTATGAGAAACGCCCTTGATTTTTCCCGGGCAAGGGGGTGTGTTTTTATTTCCTTATACATCCTCCCGAAAAGAGGTGCCTTTGGATCGTCCTTGCCCAGAAAGGAATCCAAAACTCCCACTTCCGATCCAGTGAGGATAATTTTGCAATCTGTATTGTCGAATACTGCGGCAAGAAATGCGTCAACGCCGGTTCCCCTCAGCATCTGGGCTTCGTCGATTGCAAGTATGGGTTTTGTTTCCCTAAGAAGTTCCCATAGGCTTTCTTCACGTTTTACGGAAATGCGGACGCCGGCTTCCACGCTCTCTATCCGGTCAAGAAGCGCGGCCGGGAGACCCTTTACTGATTTCAGTTTTTCGAAAAGTTTTGATTCAAACGAGCGCCTGCTCAGGGTGACCAGCTCCCTTGCATCTATCAGAATGTATTTTGAAGCGCTTTTGTTCAGCGTAACGCGGAGAAGGCTGCTTTTGCCGGTGCGCCGCAAACCACGCAGAATGATCAGCCTTGTCTGCGGGTCTTTTAGATAGCTGCCAAGCAGCCTCAGCTCTTCCTGATAATTGAAGAAATCGCTTGGTTTTTCCTTAGGTTTGAGGTCGAATAACATGTGTTGCTATTGGATGCTTGGCTTTTTAAAGGTTACTAAGGCCCCCCCTTAGTTACTAAGGCTCCCCCTTAGTCAAAAACTGCAGATAATGAAGTTTCTTGAAGTGAGATGGCTGAAACTGAGCTGATCATCCTTCAATACAAAAAACCGAAGGCGTACAGCGGAATTTCCTTTTCCTGAAAAAGCAGGAATTCTTTGACCAGATATGCGTTGCTCCTTTCTTTCAGCTGCGCCCAGCCCTTCGACTCCCCCGACTTCGAAAATACAATCTCCAATGAGAAAATCAGGCATCTAGCAGGTCTGTTATTAGAATTAACTTAACATATATTTTTTTATATGTTTGGTTTATTAAATATAAAGCATGAAAATACCGCTTTCTAAAAGACTGAAGAAGAGAGCGCATGCAGAAGTCGCCATGCTGCAGGATGAAGTGGTGGAGATCTTCTATGCATTATGCGAGGAGGATGAGCCTGTCCTTCATGATGGAACAGCCATATGGAGATGCTACAATGGGAGTAGGTTCTCTGAAGATCTGGATTTTTATGCAGAAGTAGGCAATGATTTCGAAAAGAAATTCGATGAAGAACTGAAAAACAGGGGGCTAGACCTGCGCAAGTACAAAAAGACGGCCAATACTATATTTTCCAAAATCTCGAACGGCGCGGTGGAAGTACGACTTGAAGTATCTCTAAGGAAGCCGACAGAAAAGTTTCTTAGGAAATATGAAAAAGCAGATGGAACATATATGGATGTTTATACCCTCTCGCCTGAAAGCCTTATAACTGAAAAAATGGAGTCGTACAAAAACAGGGGGCTTATCAAAGATATATATGACATCTATCATCTCAGCAGTTATGTAGAAAAAGAAGTTTCTGGCATTTCAGAATTCCTTTCAAAGATAGAGCCTCCGATTGATGAGGAAAACCTAAAGGTTCTCATCTATTCGGGTGTTGCGCCTTCTTTCAAGGACATTGTGAAGGCGCTTAAAAGGCGATTCGAATGAAATACGTGAAGAAGTTTGTTGAACATTTTTCCGATACGCCAGCATTCACTGCAAGAGACGCGAGGATGTTTCTCCTTCAGCAAGGGGCAAGTAAAGAATATGCCTATCTGTTCATCACAAATCTTCTTCGCAGCGGAAAGCTAAGGAAAATAAGGAAGGGTATTTATACGTTCGGCGATGACCCTATTCTTGCTGGATTTGCCTTTTACCCATCCTATCATGGTCTGCAGAATGCCCTTTCAATATTGAATCTATGGGAACAAGAGACTAATACAGTTATAATAACACCTTTGAAAGTCAGGAGCGGTATAAGAGAAATGCTTGGAGGGAAAGTGTTGATAAGGAGAATAGATAGAAAGATGTTTTTCGGCTATGACAGTGTTAAATATTTTGACTACTGGATATCGGTCTCAGATGTTGAAAAAACATTGATAGATTTCATTTACTTCAAGGAACCTCTAAGCAGGGATGTTTTGGAAGAAATGAAAAAAAGGATAAATAGAAAGAAACTCGGCGAATACTTAGAAAGATGTCCTGAAAGAGTAAGGAAAAAGATAAAAGCACTTTTATAGTATGCTGTATTTTGAATCATTGCTATTGCGCTACAACACATTTTTGTCGAATTCTTTCTAACCCAATCTACCCAAAATCCATGAAGAATATTTCTCTGGAATCTTTGCTCTGCGCATAGCCCTGCTTACTATGTCCTTTTCTTCTTTGCCGAAAGATTTTGTCAAGATAAGAACAACGAAATAAAGAGCGCATATGATGAAGAAAAGCAGGCCGAAGATAATAAGCTTGACCGCTTTGCTTACAAAAGCGCTGTCAATAAAATCAAGCGTTTTTTCAACATTCTCAAACGGTATGGAAGATAGAAGATTTGATATATAGTCGGACGATAGAGAGAGTAGCAAAGTACAAATTATCATAAGGGCGGTTGGTTTTATTACTTCTTTTGGAAAATCAAAGCCGAAAAGCCTTTTCGAATACCAAAAAGTCAAGCCAGTCATTAAAGCAAAGGATAATGCTGTTGCAAAAGCCGCGCCATTCATCCCATATTGTAGAATTAGGAGATAATTCAAGATAACGTTTGCCAGTGCACAAACAGCACCAATCTTTAGCTCAACATCAAGTCTTCTCATAGCACCTATCGTCTTTAACGGAAGAAGAGAAAGCGAGAAAACAAAGAGTGCTATTATGTAGAGAATCAAAACGATCGCACCGCTTGCGTACTCCTCTCCATAAAATGCTCGAAGGAAAAATGCTGGAAAACTTGCAAGTAAGATGAAGAATGGTGCAGCTATCAAGATTGACCATTTCATTCCGATAGTAGTTGTTTTTCTCATCTCATCTATCTTCCCTTTTCCAAAAAGTTCAGAGACCATCGGGAAGAAGATTGTTAGGAGGGCGCTGAATGGAAGAAGGAAAAGACCTGCAAAAGTTGTTACTATTGAATAAATACCAACTAACTCAAGAGCATTTTTACCTCCTAACAAACCAATCATAACCTTATCGCTCGCACTAGCAATCGTATTCAGCGCAGCTATGGTAGTCATGATAATACCGAAAACTACTACTTCCTTGAATAAACTAATATTTTCTGCTTCTTCGGCTTCTTTTATTTTCCAAGATTTTATGTCGAGAATCATGTAGTAGCCGCATATGAATATTAGTGGGACATAAGAGAGCAGAAGGCCTGTGCTAATCGATAGATTGCTGAAGCCTAAAAAATAAAATGCAATAATGAATGTAAGTATTAGTTTTACTGGTGTTTGAAGCCCTAGAATTAGTTGCGATTGCTTCATCATTTTTCTTCCAATCATATAGCCACCAGTGACGCCGACCATCTCATTAAAGAATATGACAAAGGCGAGAACCCTGAAAGAATCTACTGTTTCCGGTCTTCCTAAAATTGATGCGATTGTGCCGGCACCGAAAAATATTATTAGTGAAAAAAGAAGGGATGTGAAGCCACCTATGACTGCAACCATCTTAAGAAGAGAATAAAGAAGGTCTCTTCTTCCCTTTCCTTCTAAATATGGAACATATCTTGCCAAGGATTGAAGAAGGCCAAAATCTGTAAATAGCGAAAGTAGGCAAACTACACCATAAACGAAATAAAATATGCCGATTTCATCTGCCGGGAAAAACCGCGCTAGGAGAACAATGTAGAAAAAGCCGAATAGCTTCCCTATTGCTTGACCAAGAAAGGTCCAGAAGGTTCCTTTTGCTAATGTGACTGTGTCTACCTCTTCTTCCATTTCTGTTTCCTCCTTTGCGTACTGCCAAACAATAAGACGTTTCTGATTTTAAACCTCTTCTATCTTTTCTTATAAGGTTTTGCTTTGACAGACCGTGGAACGAAGGACTGGACTCTTACCTCGAGGAAGTCTGGTCGTACAGCGAGGGCGGACAGAAGATAGCTGTTCTATACAAGGTTCGGAGTGTGAATTAAAAAGCATGGAGCTTATGATGAGGTTTACCTTCTAATTTTTATTCCTTTCTTTAGATAAATATCAAGAAAACATTCGGGTGGAAACATGTTCGAAGATATAATAAAGGCTGCTAAGGGGGAATCTGAAGTTTCTTCTAACATAAAAGAGACGAAAGAGAAGGATGAAGACTTTAAGGTTAGGATATCTGTTCTTGGTGTAGGTGGTGCTGGCTGTAATTGTATTAACCGAATTGCGAATTCTGGGATAAAGAGCGCAAGAACAGTTGCGATAAACACAGACGGAAAGCACCTCAACATGATAAATGCAGATAGGAAGGTTCTTATTGGTAGGGCGATAACACGGGGGCTGGGGGCAGGGGGAGATACAGAAATAGCGAAGAAATGCGCAGAGGCGGATAAAGCACTACTAAAGGAAGAGATAGGTGAAAATGAGCTTGTTTTTCTATGCGCTGGTATGGGTGGAGGGACTGGTGGTGGAGCAGCACCTATCGTTGCCAGGATAGCAAAGGAGCAGGGTGCTATTGTTATCGCTATGGTCACCTATCCTTTTGCATTAGAAAGGGTAAGATTGAAGAAGGCGCAACAATCCATAAAGGAATTGGTCCAAGAATGTGATACTGTTGTGGTAATAGATAACAATAGGCTCTCAGCTTATGCACCGAATCTGCCAATAAACAAAGCATTTGAACTTGCTGATTCCATAACCGCTCGGGCTGTTAGAGGAATATCGGATACTATAATGTTTCCGAGCCTTATAAACGTTGATTATGCTGATATCAAAACAATTATGGAGAGGGGAGGGCTCTCTATGATTTCTCTTGGAGAGGCCAGCGGGCATGATAGAGTAGAAGAGGTAGTTAAAAACACCCTAGAGCATCCCCTTCTTGATGTTGATTATGAAGATGCAAGCGGATGCCTTATTCATCTAGAGGGCGGAACAGATTTGACACTCGGTGACGCAATAAAGATAGGAGAGGGGATAACAAAGAGTTTCAATGAGAACGCAATAGTAAAGATGGGGGCTAGGATTGTGCCTGAATTAACAAATACTGTAAGAGTGACTGCAATAGTTGTTGGTGTGAAATCTCCATACATCTTCCAAAAAGGAGAGGATGCTAAAAGGAGATTGGAAGGTGGAGAGGAAGAAGATATTTCGTACATATAATTGTAGGATGTGAGAATCGATGCTTGTTTCATTCGACCCATTTACACTACTGGCCATAGTATCTATTTGTTTTTTCATTCCAGGAATATTAATAGCGCTTGCAACCCTTAAGGGAACCAGGCTTAACATAATCGAAAAGGCCTTTATCGGCCTTGGCCTTGGCTTCTGCCTTCCGCAAACTATTCCATTCTTCGCATATTTTTTCTTTGGGATAAAATACACATATGAGATAGCACTCGTCACTGTTGGCCTTTTTTGGATTGCTGCGCTTGCCCTTGCTGCATTTAAACGCGTGGATCAGGATGTTATCGAATCTTTCAAGGTATTACCTTCAGCAAGCAGAACAACAGTTGGTTTGCACGTCTGTGTAATCTTCATCGCGCTTCTTACCTTCTGGATACGCTTTGGGAGTTATTCCCCTGTCTTTCAAGAACTCGATCCTTACTATTACACATATATCCCTCAGCAGATAATTACGCATGGATACAACCCTCTCAACGACCAAACTGCATGGTATCCTGAGGTAAATGTAAGCCATAGGAGTTTTCCTGAACTCGCGTACATGGAATCTCTTTGGTATTCTCTCTACAATGGCAGCAACCAATACAACAACATGCTCCTTGCCGTAATCGCCTCTCTATACCCTCCAATCGCAGCGATGCTCTCATTCCTCTTTCTTTACCTTTTCCTGTCGCGAATTGTGAGAAGGGAATACGCACTTATAGGAGCAGGGATTGCATTGCTCACCCCATCTATGATATTCAAGCTTATGGCTGGTGAGGCAGAGGTTCAGCCATATGCATTCTTTGCAATCCCTTTCTTTTATGCACTCTATCTCCTTATGCTTCAGGAGAGGAAAAGAATCTTCGCTATTCTTTCTGGGATAGCGTTCTTCGCGCTTGCGCTCGGTTCATCATCAGAGGTCCTTGCCACCACAACCCTTGTCCTTTTCTGGATTGCGTATGGTCTTATCCTTTTCCTTAAGAATCAAAGGCCTGAGGAAATCTTTCAGCTTATTGAGCTGAATGTGATCTGCCTTGGAATAGGAATATTTTTTGGTAGCATGCTTGTAAAGGGTTTTTATTACGAGGGTGCGCTCACCTTGCATGGATTCCTTCCAGCGCTCTTCATATTCTTAACCCTAGGTGGCCTTTATTACATTCAGCTCAAACAGCTGCTGCTCAGAAATAGGGGAATGGTAGCAGGGATGCTTGCGATAGCATTGCTCCTTTTCATGATATCCCCGCTTGGAGAGCCGATAAAGGCGCTTGGTCGTGCTGGATTTATGGTTGCACAATACATGACACCGCTCTACAGAACGATTGCTGAGCAGGGGCTTGCTGGAGGGGATTTTTCAGGAGAGATGGGTTTTGTTGCAGCAAACTTTCGCAGCATCGCGATACAGCTTTTTTCCCCTCTTACGTCATTGATTACATCTGCCGAAGCGAAGGAATCCATCAGTAAAACAATCAATACATTTGGAGATATAGTATCCGTTCCATTCCTGTTTTTCTACTTCTTCGCAAACCTTCTGAATAACATCGCTGTTTCTCTAATAAACTTCGTCCTAGGCACGGATGTGAACTATGGTTGGAAGGACAATAGTCTTCTTACGTTCTGGGAGATCGCATTCATTGCAGCTATTGCTTACTGGTTCTACAGCAAAAGGGATGCTGCAAGCAATGAACTTGCGCCAGCGCTATTTATTCTCATTGCTGTCTTCCCGCCATTTATAGTTGGTATAATAAAGGCAAAATACACGATATACGCCGCGTACTTTATAGGGGCTGGCATTGCCTTTGTGCTTGGGCAGTGCGAGGATTTCATAGGTAAACGCAATCTGTTTGGTTGGAAGGAGAAAGCATTTCGTGCCGTGCTGGCTGTTGGTATCTTCCTCCTAGTTATGCAATTCTTCTATAGTGGCTTTGCGCCAGGGCTTACGATCAGCAATTTCCAAACAAGATTCCAGGACGATCCGCTTGCATCACAACCAAAACTTCAACAGGTATGCGCAGAAACAAACGACCAAACCATCTGTGCAGCTGCAAGCAACCCAATCGCATACGCCTCCCTTGGAACGAATTATCAGTACGACACCACCCTTTGTTTGATAACAGCACTTCCTGATTATGGAATATTCCTGAATCCGAGCAAGGCGCCAGACATCTATCGGGCAGCCCTGTTGCGATGCAATCGCGTTGCAGATTACTGGATAGAATCGATGGAATGGATAAGATATAATACTGAGAATGATTCAAGGACGACATCTTGGTGGGATTACGGCCATTGGATAAAC
>Ga0185342_1001387_pt1 | contig 10011 bp, 11 predicted proteins | sample ConPoolayeEmetaG_FD_128045 | JGI IMG/M metagenome (GOLD analysis project Ga0185342, IMG submission 128045) | Hot spring microbial mat communities from California, USA to study Microbial Dark Matter (Phase II) - Cone Pool mat layer E metaG... ...
CACAAAAATTATTGGTTGTCAACATTTTAAGATTTGTCTATCTCCCTGTATTTTTGCATTATCTAAGGTCGACGGTTATCGCTTTGAAATTTAATATCTTTAAATTTTGCTTATATAGTAATACTTTTTTATAAAACCAGTTCTTCTTTTCCTTTTTCAACTCCAATTATCTCTCTCCTTGAATACCAGTTTGTCCTGAAGGTATAAATTATGATAGAGTCCTTTTCAATATTGATTACATTCTTAAGTTCTAGCTTTAGTTTTTCAAGCTTGGCCTCGGAAATCTCTCCTTCAAAGACAGAGTTTTGCACGTGATTTAGATATTTTCTGCAAATTTTAAGAACCTTTTGCACACGCTCTACATTAATGTCATATACAAGTATTGCGTTCATTTTACCAGGCGGTTATAAATGGCTTATATTCTTGATCTTCTAAAAGATGCTTTTCGATTTTGTAAAGTTCAAGTCGAATTAATTCCCTATAAGAGACATGTCGCCTGAGTGGTTTATGCAGAAAGGTAGTTTTAAATCTTTCTTCCATTTCTCTTATTACGAGTTCTCTGCCTTTCTCATTGAGAATAATTCCATCAAGTTTTTGTTCAAAATGTTGTGGTTTAATTATGCCTTTATTGATTAAAGTGAAAATTACTCTATCTGCGATTAAAGGTTTAAAAATTTCTGCCACATCAAGATTTAGAGAGAATTTTCTGAAATTAGTTGAATGTAAAAAGCCAATCCTGGGGTCAAGATGAGTATGGTATATTTCTCCCAGGCAAACAGTATAGAGGATAGAATTGGTAAAGCTAATTAAGGCATTAAGGCGGTTTTTGGGTGGTCTTTTGGTACGACCTTCAAAAACGAAATATTCATTGGACAGAATGATATCAAAGGCTGAATAGTACTGTTCTCTTATATTTCCCTCGATGGCCATAAGCTGTTCTGTAGTCTCACATGCGGGAATAGATTCAGTCAGGTTGTTAATTTTTTTTATGCATTCATCAAGATTTTTGCCTCTGTTCGAATAATAATTGATCACTTTCTTAATATTTTCAGCTGCACCTTCTACGAATTTCCTGGCCAGAGCAAGTCTTCTTTGGTGGTCCAGATAATGCTCGGCCTGCTTCAGAATTAGATAACCTGAATTGAGATGTTCTCTTGGGTAAAAAGATCCAACATAGTATCCAAAATGGTTGAAAAAGTGCATTATGATCTCGCTTTTTGAAATAAATTCCAGGAGCCTCTTATTAAGCGTGACTTCTCCAAGAATAAATATTTCCCCGGTATTTTCAACAGGAATGAATTTTTTACCATCTTGAGATTCAAAATAAAGAGTATTTTCCTTCCTTTTTAATTCTCCGTTAGATAATATATAAATTGATTGTTTCATGCGTAGCAAAATTCAATAAAAGCACATTTCCGACAGAATGGACTTTTAATTACTGGGGGAGGAGAGGTTTTCTGAGCTATTTCCTCCATATTTTCGATTGCTGCTTGAAGCAGGTTTTCTGTATTTTCGTCCAGATTGAAAGCAATTCGTTTTTTTTCCTTTGGGATTAATATTTCGCCTTCTACGTTAATTCCATGCTTTTTAAGTTTCCATAGATAAAAAGCGAGTTGCATCTTGGCTGCCTCAATGCCTTTGGAAGTTTTTTTTACTTCGCAAACAAGAAGCCCTTTGTCAGATTTCTTAATTAAATCTATCTTTATTCCATCAAAGGAAATTTCTTTTTTCTCCCGGTTATAAGAATTTTCGGAAATTAGCCTGCCCAGCATAAGCAGTTCATTTTCAGGATCGGGGGTAAATTGCCTGACAAAAAGCCAAAATTTTCTTTGGCAAATAAAGTAAGCATTAACAAGATTACCAGTAATTTTCATATTTAATTATCCGGCATCAGTCAGGCTAAATTAATAAAAATTGTCTTCACTTTTAGAAGGATTTCTTAACAGTCCTTTGTCTGAATCATAGTTGCAATTCGTAAAATACAGGCCCTGACACCAGCGCACCAGCCGATTTTTATCCCCTTCTCTAATATCTTGTAAAGCCAGCCAGCTGACCACAGGTTCGGGCTTATCTTTTTCAAACCGCCATGGAAATTGTAAAACAAAACTCGCTAATATTTGCTTTTTGAATAAGGTATAACTCTTTTTAGTCGGGGGATTAATTTCAATGAAGTTTTTGATGCTCTGCCAAAATTCGGTTTTTCTTTGTTCTGGGATAACTGGTAAGGTATAGATTTCTCGAAAGATTCTATGAGCTTCATCTTTACGGTCAGACCTGTATCCAGCATCAAGGATTTCTTTAGTTTGCCAATATTTAGCAAGATAATTACTTTCCTCAGGCAATGAGCTGTATAACTTTTTTACAAGAAGATACTTATCATACTCAGAACAAACAAATTCGAACGTTTTAAAGGAAGGAGAATTAGTCTCCTTGCCTTTTTTTGAGCGACCTTTTTGGGGTCCATTTCCAGCCAGGCTTTCGCCAAATATTTCCGTCACAAAATCCAAAATTAAATCAGTCTTCTTTTTCACAAACTTTTTTTGGGCCAGCCAGCCCTTGATTTCATCTTCTTGGATTTCTTTATTTAAGCTAATATTCTTCATTAACTTTAAAGTATGCAATATTAGTATCTGGTCATAAACATAACCACCGCCAGATTCAAGCCCATTCTGGAAAACCCAAATAAAAACATTTGCCCCTTCAGGATTTGGCACAGCTTCAGGAAGACTCGTTGGCCCATAGCGCCTTAAAACCCTTCCCATTCTTTGCACCAGAGAGTCCAAGGGGGCAATTTCAGAGAAAAGAACGTCGGCATCAATATCAAGCGAAGCCTCAACCACTTGAGTGGCGACGAGAATTTTGCCTTCTGATTCGTCTGCAGGTTTTGGGTTATTAAAAGCCTTTTGCAAAAAATCAACCTTTTGTTCTCGGTCCTGATTTGTAAACTGAGAATGCAAGAGCATAATCTTGTTTTTTAACTGGGAGTAGTTTTGGTCTTTATCAGCCTGCTTTTTCAAACAATCAAACAGAGATATCGCCTGTTTCACGGTATTAACTATTACTATTACCCTTTTACCCTGGATGGCTTGGTCTAAAACCTCTCTTAATGCTTCCTCTGGAAGAGAAAAACTGATCTCTCTTTCGTCAGCATTATTTTCGATTAAAATAGCCTTAACTTTATGTTTATTGATTTTTAAAAAATTGTTTTTATTCTCTTCGTATAAATTTATGATTTCGAAATTGCTATCTCCTATCCCTTCAACAAGATCTTTATACACAAATTCAGGCAGAGTTGCGGTCATTAAAAGAAATTTTCCGCCCATCCTGACGGTATCTTCAATAAATTTCATAATGATCGCTACGGCACGCGGATCATAAGCCTGGATTTCGTCGATTACTAATTTGGCATAGGAAAAAGTAGCATAAATTTTTTCATAAAGAGGGGGGCGTAAAGCATAAGGAAAGAACTGGTCGCCAGTAGAAATGAGAACTGGAAAAGCAAGTTGCCTAGCCAGGTCATAGGCTCTTATCATGGTTTGGTCTTCGCCACCATCGCCCAGAAGATAAATATCGGCATCAGAATGAAGAAGACCTGTTTTTTCTCCACCAAACATTTCAGCTGCTCTTTTGTAAATTTGGTTAACAGCAGCTCGTAGCGGAAGAGTATAAATTAACTTCTTGTCACCTCCCCAAAGAAAGGCAAACTCGGTCTTTCCATATCCGGTGGGCGCTAATAAAATAATATTTTTATTTTTAAGGCCTTCGATGCGCTGCAATTGCCAGATAGATTTATCATTATTGTCTGGGTTATGTTTTAGGATTTTTTCTTTTAGGCGTGTTTTTAAAACGCCAATCTCCACCGGAGGAATTTCAGGTTCCAGGCTAGCAGCTTCTTTTTCCTCCTCCAAAAATGAAGCGAAATGGTCAGCGCGCTGGAGAAACCCGGAGATTAAAATCCAGTCTTTCAACTTCCTGTCATCAATTTCTGTTCGCTTTGGCAAAAAATAAAGTTGATAGGGCGGACAGACATATTCATAGAACGCGACCCCTTTGCTTAAGCCCCTGGCCATTTCTCTGTTAAATTTAATAAACTCAGTCCAGCCATCTTTGAGTTTTTCAAATTCTTCATGAAGGTTCTTTTCGAGCTCTTTTATCCTATCTTGTTTTTCTAATTCTTCACACAGTTCGCCTAATTCGTTGCTGTAAGAACTGATAAGCTGTGAAAATGATTCGCGCCAGTGGTGATAGGCTATAGCAGAAAAAAGAAATTTGAGATAATCATTAAGAGAGGAATCGTCCTCTAGTTGGTCCTGCGCTTGTAATATCTCTGATAATTTTTTTAGAATTTTGTTTTCTTCTATGAATAAGACAGATAAAAGCGAATGGGGAGCATTTATCAGAGGAGATGATGGCTTATAAAACCTATTTTTAATCGTTTTTATCTGGAAGGCGGGCCACACTTTTCCTAAATCATGGAAGATAATAGCTAGACGAATAAATTCATGAAGATGGGTTGGAATTTTATTTTTTATGCTTTCAAAAATATTGAGAGCGTCAATTATATGCTCGGAAAGGGTAATATTTGGTCCATCTTTTCTGTTGCTTTTAGCGAGGATGTTAATTTCATTCATAACTTAACCCCCAAAATCGGCCAGAAAAATAGGAAGATGGCACTCTTCGTCAAATAGAAATTTTTTATGGGTAAATAAGCCTCCATTTAGCTTCACTTTTATATATTCAAAGACGCGTTTACCGTGGCGGTTTGATGTTCTATCATAGTCTTCGACGGTCCAGAAGGTTGGAAGCCTATATTGTAAACCTTCCATTTCTTCAAAATCGGAAATAGTCTCCTCTGGATTTGGGCGGTAAATTTTTTCTGGGATCCAGAAAAAATGCTTAAAATCAGCATCTTCTCTTTTTAGGCTGAGTTGAGAAATCGGGAAAACCGAAGAAAGTGAGTCTACTACGATCCAATCCTCCGCCCTGCCTAAGTGAAGAATCTCAAGTCTGCGCACAGGATTTTCAATTAAAGAATGAATCTCCTTAAGGAAACTCTCTTTTTCATGGGCCAGATGAATTACCAGGGAAACGTTGTTAAGAACATCTATCAGTACTGGAGATTGACCACCAATATGTTCAACATGTCCAGCAAAGCTGCGATTGGTAATATCTCCAAAACGTTTCAAATGAGCTTTTTTGGATAGATTCCTGAACCAAACATATTCGGTTGTTTTACTTTCAAATCGCCCGGCAACAGAAATTTTGATTTTTTTCAGATCCTCATATTCAGCTGGCAGGCCCTCAAAACCGAGCAAGTTACACAAGAAGCCGATTATGGTAGAATAAGGTGGAAGTGGATAAGTATGCCGGCGTTGATAGGTAAATGGAATTCTATAATGTGCCTGTGGCTGATAAATTCTCAGGCGGAAGATATATCCAGGACGATTATTCATCGTTTCCTCACTCAGAACTTCTATAAATACCTAATAATAAATCTGCCCTTTAAATTTAAGTCTGGCATTTATGTTTTCATTTTTTACTCATTAGCGTTTTCTTCAAGACCAATTTTTTTCAGAAAAATATCCCAGCTTTTTTCAACCTTTTCTTTGTAGCTTTCTTCAATTTGCAGGCGCTCGCAGTCTTGTAAATAAACAATAACTTTGTCTTCGTCTTTTTCCAGCCATGAATTTCGCAGGGCATCCGCAACTCCAAGAACCTTCCACCCGTTGTTTTCTTTCCTTATATCAATATAAGGATGGAAAATTGGGGATGGTATTTTTACCGCACCGGCTATGAGAAAGAGAGGAATGATGGTATTAATTTCGCCGCTCGACTGAGCATAGAGCCCAGATTTAAATGATTCTAAAAGCGCCTTAATTCTTTTCATTTTTTCCTTTTGGTTAACCTTAAACATCAACTTAAACTTTCTATTGCTGATCTGCTGCCATGTGACTTCTCCGTTTGACGTTTCCCATTTGTTTTCTCCAATTAACCTTCCTTCTAATTCTTTTCTATCTTCATTTGAGAGCTTAACTATTAACTTATCATTTTCTATTTGCGGTTCTTCAGAAATTAGCCACACGTCAGTTCCTATTATCTGGGCATCAATTGAAAACGAGACTTTGTAAAAGGAGGTATGTTCTTCTTTGCTATATAAATTTGGATTAATTTCCATACCTTGAAGCCGTCCGCGTGTAACGAGGTCCTGGTTGGCATAAAAAGCCATGTCACCTTGATATGGGTACAAAGAAACGGCTTTGGTTATGCCCAACGGAGCCTTGCGTGTTATAGAGCTTTCGCCCCCGATAGTAAACATGTAGCCAAAAATATCTAACTCCGGATAAGAGAGAATGTCCGCCCTGGTTAAATCAAATTGAGTGGTCTGCTGTTCTCCTTTGCCCCGTAAGGCCACCGGAGCAGGGAGCCATTTTTTGTGATGTTGAAGTGTTTCGAATAAGTAATGTCGGATCGCTGGTTTACCAAGGAAAGAGCGGATTTCGCCATTTACGTTGAGTTTTTTTATGGAAAGGATATTTCCCCCAATCTTTTCATCCCGGTTGAGCGCCGAACCGTCAAAGATGATGGTGGCCGTAATATTTTTGGCTATATTATTCATGACTACCTCCTTTTTGTTTATTGTTCGTTTATATCTTTGCCCAAGATACTGCTTAAGAAGCTGAATAAAAATATCTTAAAAAGCTCATTGGAATAAAAAGGCTTAAAGGCTTCCATCAATTGAGAAGGAAAATCTTTTTTGGCAGAAACAAATATTCTAAGAATGGCATGGAAGGCATCATCCCGCTTTCCAGCCCGAATGAGTTCAAGGATGCGGTAACCCTGGCGGTCAAAGGCGTCTTTGATAACCTGATCTTTCTTTAGACTGAATCCAACTCTTTTTAATGTTTCCATCAAATCTGAGGCATTCCAGCCTGTAACTTGTTTGAAAAGCTTCTGAAAATCTTTCTCGTTATCTTTCCCTCGTTGGTCTTCTGCTGCCCAACTAAGCAGGCTCTGAAATTCCCTTTGTAATTTTTTTAGCAAGTTGTAAGTGTTTTGAAAATCTTCAAGCTTAGGTTTTCCCTCAATCAGTTGATTCTTTAGCTCTTCCATTTTTTTAGCCAAATTAATTTCCTGGTCTGGTAACGTATTCATATGTTTCCCTCCTTTTCTTTTCTTCAATTAAGGCGCAAAGCCGAAAAATTTGTTCTGCAACCTGTCTCGGGTTGTTCCGATTCTTGTTCAGGTGTAGAGTTTGATTGATGAAATCGAAGTCTGACTTTCCATGTGTTCCAGTTGATTTAAGACCTATTCTTAAAAGGCGATACCCTATTTCCATAAGCTGGGAAAAATTTTTATCTAGAACATGGTTCAAGATACTGAATTCTCCGATCTGACTTAATAAGCCTGCAATTTGGCGGTCAGAAATTATCTTGATAACCTCGTATGGCAAACTAAAGAAATCAACCTGATCATTATACCTTGTGATTATCTCGATGTTCATTCCCGTCCATATGCCAAGGGTAGTTTGAAGCTTCGTTACATATTCAATAAGCGATATGGCCAAGATATTTCTTTTATTCCTGATCTCTTCAGGCGAAAGGACGCCAAAAACCTTTTGAGCAAATTTGTTGAGATAGAACATAACCCTGAATGATGGGGCATTGATGAAGATTTCTGAACGATCAGAAAGCCGAGTTAGAGCAAAATGATGGTGAATAATAAGGAAAGAGCACAGATAACATATTCCCATGCTTTCATTTAAGCCCCAGAAACCATTAGGGAACTCACGAAGGGAGGGACCGACTTTATTCAGATGAGAAGACTGTAATTTACAGAGTCTCTGTTGCAATTTACTTTTGGGATCGTGGATGAAGGCTGAGTATTGAGCGCATAAATTGCATAAGTTTCCTGACTTAACTTTTAGGTATTCTGGAATTTTACCAACCAGTTCAACATATTCATAAGATTGCCATTCGTAGATTGGTTGAACAAGATTCTGGTAAGGAGTTTGGGAGGCAAAAAGCATATTTCCAGCACGGACAAACTTATATCCAAATTGTCCTAATTCTGAGAAAAATTTTTTATATTTAGTCTTATTAGTATCGTCAAGCCATCTTGCTAATTCTCCATCAGATACTAATGCATTTACGAGGTTAACTATAGCTTTAGGAATAGGCTTGTTATTTATTGATAAAGGAGCAAAGTAACTTTCAGGAATCTGGCAGAAACCATCAGAAGGTAAATCCTGGTCAACAGATTCACCAGCCTTTTCTCTAACTATAAGCAAACCAATTACACCGGAGTTATAAAGCCAATTAGAAGGGTAAAGTATTAATGAATTTTGGCTCATTTATCACCCCTCCATATGCCAATACAACCAAATCCCAAGGAATTTTTCGCTCCAAGTCCGCAGGAGAAGGCCAGTGGAAAGAGTTCTTCCGGAAGTGACAATTCAAAAACACCCGACCAGCCCTTAATCACTATGTTTTTAAAATAAATTATATTTTCACTATTGGAGATCATGACTGGCTTTATAAAGGCCCGCTGGTCGAGAGTAAGCTTGTTTCCTGTAAAAGCCCGATATTTTCTCAAGAGGTTTAAAAGAATGAGCTCATTAAATTCAGAATCTGATGGTTTGAAGTAATGTGTGAATGTTTTGCCATCTTTTTCGCTTGTTCTGTAAACAGTGATAGGTGAGAGGGTTTCAATGAGGACAGGTTGATTGTAAGGGGGAGGTTCTTCCAGCCAGAGATTGAGGAGATAAAGATTTTGTTTTTCGGGAAGGCTTGAGGCGTGAAGATTAATTGATCTTTTTTTGTTCAGTGTATTGTAAAGAGACACGATAAACTCATGAATGGGTGAAGCGATAATCCAGGTAATCGGGAAATAGAATTTAATGGTATTTTTCTCTTTATCTATTTCGGGTTTCCTGCTAGAAATAAGTCTGGAAAAAGTGAAAAGCTTTAGGCCCCGACTGCTTTCGGGATCGATAATACCTTTTGAGTGCATTCTCACGGCAAAAAGTTTGTTTAAATAATGATAGACAATTCCATGGAGTATCTCATTATGATGAAAGGGAAGAGTGATTGATTCGGCATCTCCAGTTAATTTAATCCGAAGCCGCATGTTTTATTTACCATCCTTTTAAGATAAAAAGTTTCAGTAGTTCTAACGGATTTTTTAACTGGACGAAGATATGTCCAATATTTACGCCTTGCCCCTTTTCCATCTTTCATGTTTATCTTTATGTTAAATATTTTATTTGATCCATTCAAGTGGTTTTTAATCGATTTAGCTATAAAACAATCCACTTCCATTTTAACCAAGTTTATTCACTTGTATCAATAATTTTGCTTTTGGTCCATGCCCTGCCAGAATCGAGCCATTGTATCCCCAAAAATTAAAAAAAAGTATGTAATTTTTCATTATTTCATTGCCTCACGTCTTTTTATTTCTACCTCAATTTCATTAAACAGGGCCCTAAATAGTTTTTCATCGTAGATCTGTTTTGCACCTAATTTTGATGAGCCACTCCACATAGATGTTTGTCCGTACTTTGTCTCAAGAATGTTCAGTCGAATTTCAGTAGATTTTTCACTGAGTTTATTCACCATACAGCTCAGATCATATTCTTTACCTTTGTTTGGCACGTAACCCAACATTAAGGCTTGAAAAGCTTGGCTCCCAGCACTTGTTTCCTTGGTAATTGAAGCTACGATTAAGCCTGAATCCATATCTGTATTTTTTATTATATATCCCTGATCCTGAAGTACAGTCAAACAGGCTCTGTAAACTGTCTCATAATCGCCATCAAAAAGCTTGGTAGTTATCTGCCTTATCTGCATTGGTGATAATTGGGGTTCAGGCGTACAAGCAATATTCCCGATAAAACAGATAATAATAAGAGCTGAGAAAAGAATAATCTGTAAATATTTTCTCGCCATACTCTTCCTCCTTTTGCTTTTTGGTCACCTAAAATTTCGCCGAAATTACAGAATAGTCTTTGACTTT
>Ga0185342_1001388_pt1 | contig 10002 bp, 10 predicted proteins | sample ConPoolayeEmetaG_FD_128045 | JGI IMG/M metagenome (GOLD analysis project Ga0185342, IMG submission 128045) | Hot spring microbial mat communities from California, USA to study Microbial Dark Matter (Phase II) - Cone Pool mat layer E metaG... ...
GTTGCCGAAGTAGCCCACGATCTCGCCCAGATCGTTGACGCCGAACGCTACCGAAATGTTGTTGTCCTGCCCGGGAATCTCCAGGATTCCGAGGTTGACGAGCGTTCCGTCCGGCTTCCACAAGGTCGCCCGCGTCTGGTTCACGCCGGGAGCTACCTCGGCCTGCGAACTCCCGACAATCCAGCCAAGCTCGTTGATCGCTTGGGCGCTCGCAGTATACGAACCGTTCAAGGCTAGCAGCCCACTATAACCGGTGCCCGGCGTGTAGCTGAACGCACGGTTCGAGGCGCCCACGATCACCCCTGCCTCGTTGATGTCGTGAAAGAAGGTGTTCGAGTTGTTATATTGACCCAGATCGTTCAGAGTGCCATCCGCGTCCCATCGCACGCCGCGCTGATCAAACAGACCACCCGGACCGTAGCTGTTGCCCACGACCTGATTGCCATCATTGATCGAGCGCACCGTCGCCCGCGCGTTGGAGCCGCTGGGGACGATCGTCGGCAACCGCTCGAAAACGCCGCCCGACCAGCGGTACCCGACCGTATCACCCGAGGCATTCCCGGCCTCCAGCGCCACTACCCCAAGATTGTTCACCTCGAATGTTCGCGAAAAAGGTATGCCCGGCTGGTTCAGCGGCACGAACTCATAGGGCGGCAACGCGAGCGTCGGAACAGCCAACGAGAGACCTGCAACGATCAGCATGAAACGCTCTTTCCCAGACATGTTTCTCCCCCGTCCTCTGCAAGTGGAACCTTCCACACGAGCTATTTTGGCGGCTTTCACCGGAAAAGTAAGGCTGTCTTTCCCGGATCTTTAGGGGGCGAAGGTTCTTCATTCCATTCGTGCCGCCCGCGCTTTCGCCCTGTCCCGAACTCCGCACGCGGGTGCGAGCCTTCGGTGAGGGGCACCGGTGCGCCGGGACCGTGCCCCGTGCGTTGGGCCGGGCACCTCGGCCTGGTTGCCGACTCGCGTCGGGGGTTCGGATGATGCCACCCATCAGAACCCCCCGCCGCCGTGTGCGGTTGGGGTCGTGCCAGCGCCCGTCGGTCTCCATGAACGGCGTCACTGCGCCGTACGCGGGCCCCAGCCGATGCCCGCCTGCCCTGGGCCGCCGGCGTCGCATGGCCCGCGTGGGGCGCCAGGACGAAGACGGTCCACGGAGCGGCCCCTCTGGACAGTTCGGCACGAGCCGCGGCTCTTCCGCCTGGCGGGGGGCGCTTCGATGAGATAAACGCCGACGTGGCGTGCGCACAGGCCAACAGTCAGCGTTGGCCGGTAGCCGGCAACAACCTCGGTGACAGTCGGGCCGGCTGCTACCCTCAGCGGCAGCCGGCGTCCTGAGGCCTGATTCTTTCCACCTGCCCAGTAGTGGAGCGTATCTGGCCCGGCTTTCAGGACTGCCGTATTCGCCCAGCCAGAAGTCCCCGCGTTTCCCTGTAGTTATTATGTCATGGAGGGCGACAAGCGCAACGTCACGCCCACGAATGATTCGACGCCGATAGATTGGGCTCCGGTTTTGCGGGGCATTGTGCGGTCTTTTGGGCGTTGCGCGGAGCGCGCTAGGCGTTAAGAGCTCTGCTTTGCCACAATGAGCCCCGAACGGCAGGTAGGCTAAGTGTTGCGTTCGGAGTGACTTACGTTCAATCGGGGCGACTGGATTCGAACCAGCGACCTTCTGCACCCCATGCAGACGCGCTAACCAAACTGCGCCACGCCCCGATCCCGATGACGTTCTGTCAAGCCCCTAGGTTAGGCTTTTGCGCCGCCGCGGTCAACCTGAACCTACGTTCGCACCCCGCGATGCGTCCGTCTGCCCGCACCGCGGCTTGCCGGCTTCACGCTCGAACCACAGGCGGACCGCCAGCAACCCGACGCCGCCGACCAGCAGCATGTCCGCAACGTTGAAAACCCACGGCCACAACTCGCGGCCGCCAAAAATGCGCGTAGAGATTTTGATAAAGTCGCGCACGTGGCCCGCCGGCGTGGGCAAAACGTTGGCGGCTGCCACTGGCAGCTCATATTGCGGCGGGCCAGGCCGCGACGGGTACTCATGCAACTGAACCCGCTGGCCATCGGGGCTGAGCGATTTGACATAGTAACGTACCGAGCTATCGTGGCGCCACTTGATCAGTCGCACGAATGCCCGGTCGTACATGTTGCCCACCGCTCCAGCGAGGATGGCCGCCAACCCCAAGTGCAGCACCCAGCTCCGCGCCGGGCTGCCTGCGAACATGTAGATCACCAGCACCAGCGCCAGAGCCGAAGCCAATAGAAACAGGGTCGTTTGGCCGCTGCCGATGCCGAAGAGCGCCCCGTCGTTAACCATCGTCTGAAGCTCGAGCACTCCGGGGATGAGCACTCGCCGACCGCCTTGGCCGAGGACGCGAAACGCAACCGCTTTTGACACTAGGTCCAATGCTACACCGGCCAAGCTGATCAGCCAAAAGCGCAGTTGCGCTCCAGGATGTCGCCATGCGCGCGTCAGCTCGGCTTGGGCGACACGCGTTGACGCTGCTCGGAGTGCCCGATGTGGACTTTCGCTGGTTGCGCTGGTTAACAAGGGTAGGCCTTAGATCTGCTTGCCGGTTTCGCGGGCCAGCATGTACTCGTAGCAGTACTTGGTCCACGGCGTGGCGCGCAATCGGGCCTTGCCGATCGGCTTTCCGGTTGCCACGCAGATGCCGTAGGTGCCTTTGCGGATACGCTCCAGGGCCTCGTCAATTTCGCGCAAAAGTGCGCGATTATTCTCGATCAAACCGAGGGTAAACTCGCGCTCGTAGTTGTCGGTACCCAGGTCCGCCATGTGGATGGGCATGCTGGAGAGGTCCCCGGAGGCATCCTGCCGACTGCCGCTGAGGAGCTCGCTGCGCAGCGTCGCACTGTCGCCAAGCAACTGAGCGCGCTTTTCCAGCAGCATCTGCTCGAACTCGCGCAGCTCTTCGGCGGTCAGCGCCGCCGCCGTTCCCGTTCTTGCCGGAGCGGGCGGCCTTTCCGGCTTAGCGGTCTTGCGGCTGGACGCCTTGGCCCGGGCCGCAGGCCTAGATTGCGCCGGGCGTCCGACGCTGCTGCGACGGGAGGGTTTCTGCTGCCGGGCGGATTTGGGTTTTTTCTTCGCCATAGGGCCCGCCCAGTTCCGATAAATGCCCTGCCCGTTACCGCTGGCCATCCGGCGGCAAGCCACGGGTACGTCTACGATCGGCCTACAAAGCTTATAAGTGTAGAACCCATCAAACGCGGTGTCAAATTGGTCGCACCTGTCGTTGGCACGCAGCCTTTCGCCGTAAACTGCTTGCCCTCCGACATGCGGCACCAGTCGGCCCGTTGCCGCCCGATCGGCTCGGTCCGGGCGATTACGGCCCGGCCCGACCCTTGGAAAGCCTGACCGGCTACTTGTAGGCAACCATGATCAGGTCCGGGCTGGCGTACGCCTCGTATGGGCCGAAGTGGTAGTCGCCCCAGAATCGCAGGTCGCTGGCGCCTGCGCGTTCGGCTGCTGCGCGTAATGCCTCCACTTCAAGGCCCAAGAAGCGGACCGCCTGGAACTCGGGGACGGCTACCTGGTCGTCCAGCGGGACAGCCAGGAATTCCACCCAGCCCGTGTTGCCACTGCGGTGAATCCCCTTGATAAGCAGGTGGTCGCGGCCGGCCAGCCTCACTCGTTTAAACTTCTGCCAACGACACGGCCCGTCCGGCAGGCTCCACAGGTTGACCACCTGCACCACGCAAAGGCCGCCGCAGCGCACGGCCCAGAGCATCTGCCCGACCGCCTGCGTTGCCGCCGCCTGGTCCGCAGCCAGCGCCAGCGAGTTCCCTACGCAGATCACCGCATCGAAACTTTCCGGCTCCGCCAGCGGCTGCTCGAACGACCCGACCGCCCAGCGCAGAGTCTGGGATTGGCCATGCTGCCGGCGGCAGAAGTCGATCATCTGCGGGCTGAGGTCTACCCCGAGGACTTCCAGTCCCCACTGGCCAAACATGGCCGCGTGGTGGCCGGTACCGCAAGCAACGTCCAGCACGCGCCTTGCTTGGACACGGTCGAACAGACTCCGGAGGAAAGGGGCTTCGTTCGAAAGCCTTTTCGGCCAGTCGGTGAGACTGTCGTAAAGCTCTGGGTGCTGCTCGAAGACCGTTGGCATTTGTTCCGGCACTGGCGGATCGCGTTATCGAACCGTGGCCGCGACAGGAACGCTGCGCCGCGCGATCACCTGGCCGCGGATGCTGACGACCACCTCATTAACGGGCGTGCGAGTGCCGCTCCGTGCCAGCGCCTCAAGCGCCAGGTGCAGTATACCCATGCAGCAGGGGACTTCCATGTGTGCCACGGTGATCTCGGTCAGATCGTTCTGAGCGATCATCTGCGCAAGCTTTTCGACATATCCGGTAGTGTCGTCCAGCTTCGGGCAGGCCACAACCACCGCACGCCCGCGCAGCAGGTCGCTGTGGAAATCGGCATACGCAAATGGAACGCAGTCAGCGCATATCAACAAGCAGGCCCCACGCAGCACCGGCGTCAGCGGCGACAGCAAATGAAGCTGCACAGGCCAGTGAGTAAGCTGCCCCTGAGGCGTCGATGCCGCCGTCTCGGCTAACCTCGGTGTTGACTGGGCAGAAAACTCGGCGTAGCCGGTGCCTGGGCAAGCCGCAGTCGGCCGTGACATTCTTGCTGCGGCCCGGACAGCAGCCTCGTCGAACTCTTCAGCCTCCCGGCGCTCGATGATAATCGCCCCGCGCGGGCAGTGCCCCAGACAGGCACCCATCCCGTCACACAGCCGCTCGGCAACGAGCCGAGCCTTGCCATCCACGATCCGCAGCGCGCCTTCGGGGCAGGCCGAAATGCACAGACCGCAGCCGTCGCACTTCGATTCGTCGATTCTGACAATCTCGCGGACCATCTGCTACTCCGCACCCAGAGCCGCAAGCCTCTCCGTCGGGCATCCTCCGTAAGTATACGAATTAGCACCATAAAAGTCCTTGATCCAGATCAAGTCGCCGATATGCTGCGCTGTGGCACGAAATGAGCGAGCAGATACACCACGTTCTGCGCAACTGCCGGTTGTTCCGTGAGTTGCCGCACGAACTGCTGTGGCGGCTGGTCCGGTTCGGTCGGCTGGTCCGGTTTCGCAAGGGGCAGATTATTTTGCGGCCGGGCCAGCCCTGCCCGGGCGTATACTGCGTCGGCCACGGGATGGTGCAGGTATACAAGGTTGCCCTGTCGGGCAGGCAACATACTTTGCAGTTTGCCGGCCCCGGGATGAGTTTTGCTGAGGTCGCGACTGTGCTCGCACGCCCCTGCCCGGCATATGCGGCGTGCACTGAAGATTCAGTGTGCGTGCTGCTCCCGGCCGATCGGTTCCGCCAGTTGCTGGAGGAAAGTCACGCACTCTGCCTGCACCTGCTGCGAAGCCTCGCCTGGCGGACGGAGTACCTGGTGGGGCTGATGGAGGACATCGCGCTGCGGGATTCGTCTGCCCGGGTTGCCTCTTATCTGCTTCGCGCCGGGTCAGGCACGAGCGCGCCGTTTGAACTGCCGGTCCTCAAGAAGGACTTGGCCAGCCACCTGAACTTGACCAAGGAAGCCCTCTCGCGGACGCTGCGTCGGCTCCAGCAGGCCGGCCTGATCGAAGTACCCGGTCGACGTCGAATCCGCATTCTCGATCCGTACTCGCTCAACGATGTCGCTGAGGGACTGGTGCCGCAGCAGCCGGCCTGAGCGCTGCGACCTGCTGCCGGACCGCGCGGCGTGGGTTACAATTCGCGCCGGGATTGGAGGGCTATCCGTGCGGGTCATCCGCGAGCCGAAGGTATACCTGGTCGGACGTCAGCAGACCGATCCAGCGGCGATTGAGCGTTTTCTTGCGGATCACGGGCTTTCCTGGAGCACAGACACCGCAGTTGGCGCGGAAGCTTTGTGCGAGATGGCCGGCCGGCTCTGCTACATGTCCTTTGGCCAGGGCCGCAAGAGCAACGCCGAGTACCTTGCGAACCTCATCGAGATGGAGCACGGCTCGGTGCTGGAGCATTCAGTCTGGAACGTGCTCATCACCGGGGTCTCCCGATCGTTTACGCATGAGCTGGTGCGTCATCGGGCGGGCTTTGGCTATTCGCAGCTTTCGCAGCGCTATGTCGACGAAAGCACCGCGGATTTCGTCGAGCCGGACTGCATCGCTTCCGACCCGGCGCTGCACGAAATCTGGCTGGGCGCAATCCAGCACGCTCATCAGGCCTACTGTCAGCTAGTTGAACGGCTGCTGGCGCGCTTTGCCGATGAGCCCTCGCTCACGCTGCGCCGCAAGCTGGCGCGCCAGGCCGCCCGGAGCGTCTTGCCGAACGCGACCGAAACCAAGATCTTTGTTACCGCCAACGGCCGCGCCTGGCGCCATTTCATCGAGATGCGCGCCAGCGAACACGCGGAGGTTGAGATCCGTCGCGTCGCCCTCATGATCCTGCGGCTGCTCCAGCGCGAGGCCCCGAATCTCTTTGGCGACTACCGGATCGAACGCCTGCCAGATGGAACCGAGGTAGCGCGCACGGCGCACCGGAAGGTCTGAGTACCAGGACGCACATGGACCGCACTTTGAACCGGCTGTGCGTAACGGCCATCCTGACTGGCGCGCTGGTCGCAACGCCGGGTTTTGCCGAGGAGGCAGTGATCTGGCTGAAAAGCGGCTTGCGCCTGCGTGGCGACGTGACCGTCGGTGAAACCGAGGTTGTCTTGCGTAACGAGCTGGGCGAGGCCCGCTACCCGCGAGGGGAGGTCGTTCGGATCGAGTTTCTGGCTCCGGCGGCTACTGCGCCTGCCACGGCGCCGATGGCGCCGCCTGGGACGCAGCCGGCCGAGCAGGGCGCCGGCCCCGAGACTGAGGAAGGCCCCGAATCGCAGCCTGCGTCGTCTGGGGGTTTGCCTTCGCCGCCGCTGCTTTCGGCCCTGGACATCCAACGACTCAAGATGCAGGAATTGCGGCTGGACGGCCCGCCTGAAGAGGTACGGGTGCAGTTTGCCACCGGCCGTGACCGCCGCGAGCTGCCGCGCGAGCTCTTGCGCGAGCTGGCCGCCCGGCCCGATTATCAGTCCCGCTGGGGCCAGATTCTGTTAGAAGGTCGCCCGGCCGAGATGGTGCAACTTATCGTCGCCAAGACCGGAACGCGTTACGCGGGCAGAATCAATATCGTAAGCGACCCCGAAGTCTTTGCGACCTTCCGGACGCAGGTGCTGCCGCTGGTGATCCGCGGCTGCGCGCGGTCGGGCTGTCATGGCGGCCCACGCGCGCAGATCTTTCGACTGCCCTCCAACGCGGATCGCAATGAGGAAGCAGCCTACACCACGTTCGTGATTCTGGAGTCGATGCAGACGCGTCATGGTCCGCTGATCAACCGCGACGACCCCGAGACCAGTGTGCTGCTTTCGTACATGCTCCCGCCAGAAAGCAACCTGCAGCCCCATCCGCCCGTCGGCAAGGGGCGCCGTTTCGAGCCCGTCTTACGCACGCGCCGCACAGCGGCATACCAGAAAGTGCTGGAGTGGATCGATTCGCTGCGCACGCCCCACGCCGGCTACGGCTTGGATTACGTGGTTCCGTTCCAGGTGCGGCCCCCGGACTCTGGTGCGACGCCCCCGACCACACAGCCGTAAACCCGGTCCGGGAGCTGCCCGCCGCGCAGTTATTGCCTGCCGCCCCAGGCGCGACTTTCAAGCTGCGAGCTCGCCCGATAAAAGGCGTTCTGGCCTTGTGACAACTCGTCCGTCCCTGAAAGAAGTTCCCGGGATTCTCGGCGCGTCTGACCTGGCATTGTCTGTCGTCGTCGCGCGGGTTATGGTTTGGATGGAGAGTAAGGTGGCATGAGAGGGGAATATCTGACAGGCCCGCATGCTGACGGGCCGCCACAGTTACCCGCCGATCTGGCGGCCCAGTTTCGCGCACAGCGCCATCGGCTGCTTTCGCAGCTATGCGCGGGTCCGGCTTGCGGCGCGGTCCAGCGGCGTCTGGATGCTTTGTGCCGGGCATACGCCGAATTGCAGGCCGCCGGCGCCGATCAGCGTGAACGCAGGGATCACGTCAATGCCGCCGACCGGCTCCGCCGACTCATTGCTGAGAGCCTGGAGGACGGCCTGCTGCGGTACTCGTGCAGGCAAAAGATTCTGGCCGAAGCGAGGCGGCTGGGGTTTTCCGAGTTCCAGGCGCAGTTGCTGATCGCGCAGGTTCAGTTTGGCGACCGGCAACTGGAACCCGCCTCGCCCGGTCGGCCGCGGCCAGACGCAGCGCCGGTTTCAGTAATTATCGCGCGGCTCGCGGCGGCAGGCGTTCTGGCGCTGGCAATGTTTCTGGGCCTGGTGCGCTGGCTTGCCGCATAGATTGCATCCGCAACACTTCTTGCCGTCAGTTTCCGGCGCCTTGCAGTGACCGCAGTTCCTGTGGCACAAGCTGGATCAGGTGCATCTGGATCAGATCAAAGACCAGGTGCGCAAGCATAACTGGCAGCAGGCTTCGCGAGGCCAAAAAGAATAGCGCCCATACGATAGCGACGCCAAAAACCTGCATTACTCCGAACCAGCCTTGATCAACGTGCAGGACAGCAAAAACCGCTGACGAAATCAGCACCGCCGGACCCCAGCTTCCCAGCAGTCGGCGCAGGTAGGGCAAAAGCAGCCCGCGGAACACAATCTCTTCGTGCACCGCGACCGGAACCAATAAAAGCAGCATGCCCCACAGGCTCTCGCTCGGCAGGATGTCCACGAGCTGGATTCGCTTCATTAGGTCCTCTTCTGCCTGGGGGAACACCAGCACGATGAAGGTCACGATGACCGCCGTTGCCAGAATCCAGGCATAGCAACCCAGGAGCGTCCCGAACATCCAGGCAAACTGGCGCCACAAGCGGTCAAAACGCAGCCCGAATCCCGCAGGGGCCAACCGGTGCCGCAGCAGCAGGTAAGCCATGAGTCCTGCCGCCAGAACCGCGTCGAACCACTTCTGCACCGTGAGCAGCCGACCGGCCTGTTCGAAGTGAAACTGCGTGTCGGCCGCCCCATCGGTCGATCCGCCGGCCCAGACTTCCATAAAGAACCGCAAACCAAACGGCAGAATCAGTGCCACCAGCCCTATCAGTCCCAGGTCCAGCGCCGCGGCGGCGCGGGTAAGCGAAGGCAGCTCCAGCGGCGACACCGGTGGTTCGCAGGGCACGTGCGACTCGAACACCGGCCGGGCTGCTACCGGTCTGGCCTCGGGCTTCTCGCAGGACTGTGGAAACTCGCTCACCGCCTGGTCTTCCCGTATCCCGCCCGCAGTCACCGTCAAGGCACTGGCGCGCCTTGCGCCGCGTTGGCGCGACAGCCGCCAGGCACATAATAGGCTGCCGGAGCCGACTTTGGACGGCAGGGCGAGCACAAAACTCTCACTGCCAGCCACCCAGACGCGGATGATATCGCCGGAAGAAAGCGCGGCTCGCGACACAGCGCCTTGCCTACCCGACCAGTGGTACCTGGCGCGTGGGAAAGCTGCTGCCGGGGTCTCGCGCGCCCAAGTTCTGCTGTCGTTCGCGGATCGCGCCGGCCGGGCCGTGTTGCGGCTCGTGCGGCTTGAGGCGCTTAGCTTGCAGGCGGCGAATGGAGAACTGCTGGGCTACGTACACAGCCCGCCACAGGCCGCAACCGTCCGCTGGGTCTGGCCCGCGGTCAGCCCGAACAATCCGCTGAGCCGGCTGACACTGGTGCCGGTGGCCGACTGCGATGTGCGTTCTCACCCGCTGGCTAACGTCCCGCGCTGGAGCCGCCTTGACAGCCCGCTTTGGATTGAGCGGGTGTTCGTGCCGCCGGCTCTGGGGAGACTTGCAAGCGTGCCGGACCTGCCGCGGGTTGAAGTCCTGCGCCTGCGGTCCGCAGAGCGGCTTGCGCGGGCGTTACGCGGTGCGGCCTGCGTCTTCGATCCTGCCTGGATCCATCGGTTCAGCTTGGACTGGCGCCGACTGGTGCAGCTTTCGCAAGAATCTCGCATCCTGGTGAGCTTGGAG
>Ga0185342_1001390_pt1 | contig 9996 bp, 5 predicted proteins | sample ConPoolayeEmetaG_FD_128045 | JGI IMG/M metagenome (GOLD analysis project Ga0185342, IMG submission 128045) | Hot spring microbial mat communities from California, USA to study Microbial Dark Matter (Phase II) - Cone Pool mat layer E metaG... ...
TCGTTCTCATTGGCGCAAGATAATAAATGTACCTCGCCGGGGCTTTTTTCTGGCAACGGTTTGACTGGCTTTGCAATGCGCTTGGGATCCAAATTGGCAACAAATAAGCCCAATCTTAGAATATTAGCATCACACCTGACACAGTGCTCCAGTGTTAGTACCTTACTTGGGTTATAGTCATTGCCAAAATTTCTTATTCCTTGCGGTAGGGCAAATCTGAACCCGTAAATGCTTTGGTCATCATCACCTGTTGCGAATAACTCTGCTCCTCCTTCGGTAAGCCTTTTTATTACTTGAAGGTCACATCGGTTCAGGTCCTGATACTCATCAACCAGTATGTACTCAAAAGACTGGTCTAAGGTAAAATCTGGATTCTGTTCTATTTGCTTCTTCAATTGGTAAACTAGCTCAGACCGAAGCACATAACCAAATATTTCGCGATGTTTCCGCCATGCTCCGAGAAATTGGGGATCTGGGTACTCTGATTCCCATTTTGCTCCGTCAGCTACCAGAGTTTCCCAGTCAGCCGATAGGCGGTTGAACTTGGACCTGACTGTCCTAATATCCGAATTCAAAATACGCTTCAAATCCTCTTCGATAATATTGCGTTCTTCCCAATCATCTGCAATTCTGAGAGGTCGAGGGATTACAGTAACCACTGGAGCGTTATGCAATAACTGACTTAAGGCAAACGAGTGCAGTGTTGAGATTCGGGGTGGTAGTTCTTGTATCTCTTCCGCAACGCGTTGTCGTAACTCGTGAGCTGCAGCACGCGTAAAAGTCAGCGCTAATATTTTGCTTGGCTTTACCTTGCGCTCCTGAATAAGATAGAGGATTCTGCGGCTTAAAGTAAGGGTTTTCCCCGTCCCGGGACCTGCTAAAATACATGTGTGGCAACCAAATTCGCGCACAGCTTCGACTTGGTCTGGAAGAAGATTAGCATCCCACCGCATGTTGCCCCCTATTCGGAAATCCTATTTATTTAATTACTATAACATAGTAAATAGATTCTTTGACTAAGGTTACGGCCCCATCAGATTAGCATACGATACGGTTAAGGGGTAACTGGACCACATTTAGCTTCACATTTGCTTGATAATTGAGGGTTTTTTCTTCTCTTTTCGCGCCGCCTGCTATCATAGCGGGCACCTCGATTTCGTCAGTTACAAAGAAGGAGTCAAAATCTACTCGAGCGTCTGCATATCCTGCTCTGCCTACCTCGATGAGAACCGGATACTTCGCTCTTACGTTAGCTCCGAGCATAGATAACCCGAGTTCAAACCAGACTACAGTATCCGGTCTGCCTTTTTTAGGACCAAATCCTCTTCTTACGGGAATCATCTTACCTATCTCAAGTCTTGTTCCATCATTGCGCTCGAGCCAGACTTTGCCCCTTAACTGTTGTTCGATCAACAGATGGATATCTCTTTCTTCAAGTTCCAAGGCTTTCCTCCTTTGTAGAAACCCTGAATGATACGAGTTTCTTTTTTGAGAGAACAAGGAGATCTGAGAGTTGCTTAGTTTCAAGCTCACCAAAGCTCTCTTCTACATCAGTTATGTTAATACTGCCAGTTTTGGCTTCGAGGTCAGTTAGAATCTCAAGTAGCCTGATTTGTTCTGGCGTAAGTTTCTTCCGTAGCTCTTTCCGCAATTGGTCAACTAGCCCTTCAATATCAAGAAGCAAGATAATAAGTTTGCCAAATCGGCCCTGACGAATAATGAATTTTTCTACCTCACCAATCTTTCCTGCAAGTTTGGAAACGAGGCTTGTCGCTTCGCGTTTAGCTATGCTTAGCCATGAGCCAGCTTCCCTTGACCACCGACCATGTAGCTGCTCTACTTCAGATAGCCAGTCAGAGTAAGACCACCTCAATGCTTCTAGGGAGTCACAATATTCACCGAGAGTAGACGATAATTGAACTCCGGCGACTCCTTGTCTAAAATGGACGATTTTATCTCTCAGCAAGCTTAGCTCGGTAGGTAGTTTCTGCAGACCTTCTGATACCGATAACGCGTTTTCTTCAATATCATTAAGAATCTGCTGACTTCCGATAACTCTTCCAACAAGATCGGTAATCTTCTCCAGTTGTGAAGTAAGATCACTGAACGTCTTTACTGACCAGTCATCTATTGCCTTGACTACCAAAGGTTTTGCTGTACTTATTAGCTCTTTGTATTGCTGAGATAGTGCAATGCACTTGGGCGTCAGATTTTTCCACTCCCGCTCCACACTTTCTCTCGCGTCTCTCCACACATCCCGAGATTTCCCGAAACTCGTCGCTTGTGAATCCAATCGCTCTAACGTTACATCTACAATGCCAAGGAACTTACCGAATATCTCTTTACCAGGTGTGGCCCCATATTCAGCACCGGCATCACGCCCTATCGATACAATGACTTTCTGCAGCTCAGTCGCTTGCAATATCGTCTGTGTTAGGCTATCCACCCAGACAGTCAGATTATCCACTTTTCTTTCCAAATTCTTTAACTGGACCAACTCATTAGTAACTGCTCTTGTGAAAGGTCTCAACCTCTGCTCGGTCAATGACTTGGAGTGCACTTGAATATAATCTAATTTCTCCTTTAACTCTTCAAGAGTGTCCCGCCCAGCTCCAATCATACATTGATAAAACCATTCTTCAGTTTCGTGAGTTAAAGTCACTCCAATATCACGTAGCCAGGATTTCAGACGACCTAACAACTCTGTTCGTACAGGATCCAGCATTACCTTTTCTACGTTGCTAACAAACCGACTTGCTGCTGCTAAAGCTTCGGTTAAATCATTCCAACCCTTTGGACTGTTCAGCTTTTCAATGAGACTTCCTTGCTCCTTAACCAAGCTTGCTAGATAAGCTTTTCGTGCTTCCCTAAGTTGCTCATCGCTCATTGACGCTAGACTTTGACCAGCGCTGGACATACGTTCTAACAATTCCCCAACCGCATTATTTTTTTCTTCTAGGAGCTGTTCGTTTACTTTCATCTTCAGCCTCCTTCGTAATTCGAGCACTAAACTCTACTATTTCAGTTGACAAACTATTTGTGGCATCCATAAGATTTTCTATTTGGTCTGCTAAGGTACAGATATGGTTGATATCATCATTCACTGTGCTGAGGGCTTCCTTCACTGATTCAACGTCTATCTTATCTTTCGGAACTCCATCAGCAAGTTCGTATGGAGCGCTTCCGAGAGCTTGCAGGACTTTAATAGCACTTTCCTTAATAGGCTTCTTGACCTTTTGCGTAATAATAGTATCCACATTGCCTAAAGCATCCGTCTTAAGATTATCGTACTTGGAAAAAGCCTGTTTAAGCTGCCGCTCGTAAGCTTCCGTACGCTCCTGCAACTCAGTCACTATTCGTAGGCAATCTCGCCAACCCTGCAATCCTTTTTCTCCAATCCACTCATCTCTAACGTCCTGTGCTTTTTCCTGCATTGCCGTAGCAATACGATATGCAACATACGCCGTAACAGGAGGAACATTGTCACATACGTCAAGGCAGCTTGATAGTTTGGTAAGCTGCTGCCCTATGCTTCGGCACTTTGCGTCGGATATGACTTTAGCATTTAGCATATTGTTGAACTTTGCTATCTCGTCTGCCAGCGCCTCGTATTGTTTAGCGGTGGCCGTTATCTTACTCTTCACTAAAGCGATTTCCTGCAATAATCTCTGTCTATGTGAGGACAGTAAAGACGTCATGTAAAGACTCTTCAGAAAGACGAGCCTATCGGGACGACTCAATGATGCAAACATGTGGTCAATTGGTGTGTCCTCCAAGTCCTCTGTTAAACGACTCAAAGCTACCCCTGCGGGCATAAATGCTAGCTTAGGTAGGATATCTTCGAGTAACTTAGTGAAGCCTCGCCTATGGTCTAAATAATCCAGAATATCCCTCATGCTTGCCGATGCCCCATAGGTGCCTTTCTCCTTGATAACACTATGATTCTCCAAGAACTCCTCATAACCTGTTGAAAATTTCCTCAGTTCCGCCAAATCTCTCATTTGACCAAGCAGAGTTAACGAGGCAACCTTGCTGTAATAAACGCCTACAGCCGCTGCCACAGCATCACTAGCTCTATCAAGACGAATCCTCTCAACAAGACTCCTAACTCTGCTTTCCGGAAATTCCGAGTCATCCAGCGGAAATATCTGACGAATCTGGTTTTGGTAGCGACTGGCAATTTGAGTCCCTAAACGCTCAAAGAATTGTTTCGCGAGAGAACGATAATGGTCAATGGTTCGGCGTGAGGCTTTGGATAAACGCATAACATTCGGAATTTCGCCTAAGAGCTTGGATAGCTCTTTGTGCCCCAACGCCAAGACGTTGGAATTGTACCACAAGCTAATAAGGAAATCCTGCAATCTCCGCTCTTTCAACGGCTCTATGCACAATTTGCCCAGCTCAGTAAGAATCAAAATGTCCGAATTATGGCTTGCATCGAGCTTTACCTCTCTTAACTCTTCGTCTAGATTCAGCACAACAAAAACTCGTTCGAACGGTAAGTAGTCATCCCGATGAATCTGCTGGAAAAACGCCTGCTGCAACTTATTACAGAGGTCTGCTGAAGGAAGAAAAATGAATTCTACATGAATATCGGTACAATAAATGACATCGGTGAGAAAGGGACCGCCCGTACTAATCGAACCCTTAAGAGAACTTCTTTGCTGAGCAATATCACTTTCAGCTTTGTCAGATAATCTTAACACCGGCTTTACTACTAGTCGAGGAAAGAGTTCGTCAACCAGTTTAGGCGTTGCCTGTATATAATGTGCGCTTGTTTCACTATGGGGTTTGAACATGGTCTTTGTTTTCGAGAACTTGCTTGCTACCAGCCACGGATCCTTTACCTGACCACTGAATACATCCCATGACGCCCCCATTCTATAGAGACAATCCACTATGATTGAGCCTTCCTCAGTATCCCCTTCGAATTCCAAAATAAAATCATGAAGTAATGTTATTAGAGGGGCGATCCAACCTTTAATAAACGCATCGGTTTCATTCTTCCAACCGCCAAAACATACTTGGCCATTTCCCGACAAACTCCGCAAGATTTTTTTCAAATACTCCCTTAGCTTCATTTCGGACATCAACTCGCCACTACCGGAGACATACTCGGCCGATAGCTTCATGACGTCAGAAATTAATGCGTCTTCCAGTGCCGTGATTGACACCAGTTCTTGAGCAGCCCCTAAATAGAAATACTGAGACAGTTCGTCTATTTTGCTTGTGACGTCTCCTCCTTGCAAATCACTCAACTTAGTCGGTCCAAGAGACAAGAGTACATCTTTAAGAGTTTCAAGCGCATTAGCAGGAATGCCGGTCACGGCTTTCCAGTTAACGACCGGTAATCCTTCAATGTTAGGCGTTTTGGATAGCAGGTCATAGATTTGCTCAAAAGACATTCCCTTCCAATTCATAAGGAACGCTTTCCAACTGTCCCATAGTGGTAACGCCCAGCCTGGCCTTCCTCTACTGCACCACCACATAAAGTTAGCCAGAGAATCGGTATCAAGTAAATTCTTAGCAAACTCAGATGGACCAGGTAACGGGACAGGCAAGAACCCTCTACGGCGTGCCTCAGCACCACTGAGCGCTTCATAAGCAGATGCGAGACCAAAACTCATCACGAGGAAAAAAGGAGTTTCTTTCTGTGCTACTGCCTGTTGCAAGACTCTCAGAGGCGCCCTATCATCAGACGGTACTCTATCTAAAAGGTCAGTGTAATGCGCCTCCATTTCATCAAGGAAAAGCAGTGATAAAGTCTTATTAGCAGCATTCTGAGCTCTTTCAAGTGGAATCTGTAACCAGGAAAAGTAGTCGCTGACAGTCTGCACTTCACGTGGGCGGGGTAAAAACAACTCTCCAAGTCTGTTCTTTCCGGAAATACATTCTTTGAGAATTTTGACTTGCTCCATCACTTTCTGGTCAAGCCATGCAGTGAATTCTTTAGGGGTGAGGTGCTCTGGCATGAAGCTTAGCAAGTCCTCCAAATTTAGCCAGAATGCAGGGAACTCATTTTCCCAAGCCAGCCTAAATCCGATGGACATTAGCTCGCTCTTGCCCGAGCCAAACGCCCCCACGATGGCAAGGGGCGGCACCGCTTTGCCGGCAAAATAATCCTGCAAGCGGCTTTCAAGTTGTTGCCGTGCTATCTTATGTTGGTCTGATAGGTCAACCCACCTGGGTTTACCAGGGATTGCTGTATAATCCATTTGTCACCCCCTATTGATGCTATGCACCAATGAAACTCAAGTATAAGAGGCTTCCTCTATCGCCTCCTCAACCTTTCTTTTGACTTCCCTTGCGGGCACCACTAAGCCTCGCAGACCTTTAGGTTACGAAGTCCCAAAGCGACCATTACTGGCTGTCGGCAGAGGCTCCGACAAATGCTTCACATGTTGGTACTGCATTCCCATACCAACGAAATAGGTAGGCGACTGGGCTTTGGGAATACGAGTCACAAAATACCGCTCGACCAGGTCCGGGTTGATGGCCGAGATGAATTTCTTAAGCGTTAAGATCCTGTGTTTTAGCATTGCCATCCTCCAAGACTTTTTGAAAGAGCTTGCCGATGTGCTCGGAGTCCTCAGCGAAAAGGATATTGTGCTTCTCGAATTCCTCTTGTGAATGCTGTCCCGTGCCGAAGGTCTTTCTCGTCTCTTCGTAGGAGCCGGGGGCAACAATAAAAGAGTCCAGATACACCTGCCATTGGGCACACCGCAATGTTGGCGCTAAAGCCTTCAAGCTTTCGTGCAGCCTCACTTTCGGGTCGTTAAAACCGCCTCGTGCCATGCGTAGCCCATGAGGGTCTATAAAGGTTACCCTTTGTTGGTTGTCATAAATCAACCACAGGATAAAGTCAGGATAGAATGCCTCACCCTCACCAGCCTCAAAGAAGCCGATCCCTCTACCCCGGGTGAGGTTTCGCAGCAAGAAGACCTGTTTGCCTTCAAACTCTGCTTTATGAGTCTGCAGGTAGCCGCGCAAGTCACGGACAAACTTGGCCTCCCCCTCGTTCAAGGCTGGAGGTGTTGCCTCCATTCGTTCCTGTTTGTCAGTGACCAGCAAAGGCTGGTAGAGGTGACGGTCAAAATGGATGTTAGGGAAATTAGCTATGTCCTTCTTGTAAATCTCTTCGGCACGGTTAACCAGTTCGCGCACCTGCTTCAGGAAAACCTTGTTAGCGGTCTTCACGCGAAGCGTATAACCGCCGAATTTCAGGTTTGGATCATCGGTTGTCAGCGCGGCCAGTTCCATATTGTATTGTTCCCATGCCCGACGTCTGCGGTCGTAAAACGCGGCCACGTATTTCCGCAGAACGGCGATGGCGATATCCTCTACCCTGCGGACTTCCTGGCATCCAAGTGGCGGTAACTGTCCATCGGGGCAAAGTACGGCGTAGCTGCCTTTCTGGAGAATCTCACGCAGGCTTGTTTCCGTAAAGCTCAAATTATGGAAGCCTTTGAGCCTCTTGAATGCGAGGAGGTCGAAGTAGATGCGATGCCAGTCGAATAGCGGCACGTACTGGCGCAGCAAAGGCGCCCTGTCCACGCCACCCATCTTCTCCATCGCCTCTGTTTCGGTTGCCCCCGATCTTGCCAACTCTAAACGGGGGAGCAAATCCAGCGTCACCTTGAGGCTATTGTCTACCGCCAGAACGACACCTTTTTTATCTTCGAATCGCTCCCCTTCGGAAAGGCGAAGCACCTGTAGACCGGGCTTTAAGAACTCCTCTTGAATCTGAATGGGCAAATGGATTTCCTCAAATTCGGTCTCGATGCCTTCCTGCTTCAGATACTCCCGGAACTGGGCCATATAGTTGGCGCGCACTCCGAAGACGTTGAGGGTTTCTAGCAAGCGAATATTCGGTCCCGCACCGTTAGGTTCAAGAGCACTACTTCGTTTAAGCGATAGTCCTTTTCCCCAGAGCCGGACGCCACGTCCAAAAAGCTGGATGATCTGCGCCCCTTCGCCCTTGCCTATGTTCATCAGCCCCATGCTGGAAACGCGGAAGCTGTCCCAGCCTTCCATGAATTTGCGAGAACCGATGAGCACATTGACTGGCGAACCCGGTTCTTTGATACGGGTAAATAGTGAGCCAGTGATATTCTCATCTTCACGCACGATGTTTCTGGCCTCGAGAAGCTTCATCAACCCGGCCACATCGCCGATATTTATGACGCCGAAATAGGGACTATCTGCCCCTGCCCGCAGCCCGATCTCACCTGTTGCAGCCTTTAGTTCGACTGCCCGGACTTTTTCACCTGCCTGGGCAGAGAAGACCCGCCTCACCACGTCTTCGTAGATGTCTGCTGGGCTTAAGCCTTTCCCCTTGAGGTAGGGAAACAGGCCAATGAAGATGTCCTCGTCCTGGCGGTTCTTCAGCCCCGTTTCGCCCCGGAGCATCTTGTCTATCCGCCCCGTCCACTCACTTCGCCGACGCAGAAAACCGTCGAAGAAGGCCACAATCTGCTCTACGTCGGTTAAAGCTTCCTTATCCTCCTGGGATTTGCCGCCGGTGACAGTATGTCCCATGAACACCCAGAGCGGCTTCTCCAAGTTATAGGAACGAAAACTCTCCTGGTGCTCCTCGTACAGCAGATATTGCTCGTAGAAGGACAGCAGGTTGCCCAGCAGCATCCAGTCGTTAAAGGTGTCAGTCTCGTCCTTCAGGTTGGTAATCCAGTAGTCCTTGCCATATCCATCGTGGTAAAAATGGGGATATGAGTAATCGAACAGGATGGCTTTGGAATACTCCTCCAGGAGCCCCGGCCGTTTTTCTCCGCTGGCGCCGTTGACAATCTGGCCGAAGGTAGCACTATATTCGAAGGTGAAACCCCGCTCTGCCAGGCGGCGGCGAAGCTCCCGCCATACCTCGCCACTGGCGCCCCGATGCCCCTCATCTACAAAGAGCAGGTTGTTCGGGCCAAAGGCATCCACCTCTACGGTCAAACCGCCGCCCCGTTTGGTCTCGGTCAGCTTGGTAATCTCGATAACCGTCAGCGGGCTATCGCTATCAAACAGACTCGTGCTACCGGCCTCGCCATAATGTTTGGCGGCGATACCACTCTTCCGCAACTCATCCAGATGTTGCCGGGACAGACCTTCGTTCGGGGTGACAAGCAGGATATTCTGGTGGTGCGCCTTCCCCTGGCAGTAGTGCAGGTATTGCCATAGGTTGATATGCATCACCAGGGTCTTGCCGCTGCCCGTGGCCATCCAGAAGGCGAGCTTGCCCAGGTCAGCTTCGATAAAGGGCTGGTAGCGGGGTATCGCAGGGGACAGCTTGCTGTTCTCCTGTCCAACGAACTCATTCAGTTTAGAGAGAAGAGATGCCCGGCCGTTAAACAAACGGTCCAAATAAATCTCGGTAAATAAGACGGCAAGATACTGGAAGTATTTTAATTGGACTGGCGGAGTGCGAAAGCGGTTAAGCTGTTCCACGTACCCCTTGATGCGCAGGTCATAGGCAGCGAGCTGGTCCAGAGCAAGCTGTGACTTGGGTAAAGCTTCCAAAGCCCGGAAGAAGTAACTGTGTCCGTCTTCTGCCCATCCTGCGCGGTCTATATGACCACCTAGCCTGAAATACTGGCGCAAATCTCCGAAATCCTCAAAACCAAGCAACCCGCAGAGGTAGCGGTTAAGTACCAGGCGGTCCTGCAGCAAAGGTAGCTGATTCGCACTACCTATGGAATATCCGATTCCCTTTCCGCTTTTTATCCTGGCCATGCTGACTACACTCCCACCGGGGCAAACATCAGCCGGTGGAACTCCGGCTCGATGGCTTCAGCATCCTTGACAAAGCAGGCACCGTTTACCAGCAGACGGTCCGGCTTTGCCTCACCAAGCAGGGCAGGCAATACCGTCTTCTCAATGTAGTCTTTGTCCTTCGTCAGCGCCTTCTCGTTATCTTCCAGCCCGAGCACCGAGCGCCAGACGATAGCTGTTCGTTTGCCGTTCTTCTGCCCCAGAACTGCCCGGTAGAGGCGCCCG
>Ga0185342_1001391_pt1 | contig 9996 bp, 10 predicted proteins | sample ConPoolayeEmetaG_FD_128045 | JGI IMG/M metagenome (GOLD analysis project Ga0185342, IMG submission 128045) | Hot spring microbial mat communities from California, USA to study Microbial Dark Matter (Phase II) - Cone Pool mat layer E metaG... ...
TTTCAAATTAATTAATGTATTAGTTATCTTATTAGCTATCTTGTTAAGGTTTACTTATTAATTTTAACAAAAAATATAGTAATAGTCATTTTTATTAAACATCAAGTAGCTCTTAATAACAACTTTTTTAGATTTTAACACAAAATCTGAAAATTATTCAAAATCTGCAAATTATTTTAAATTTTTGGTTCTTCTTTAAAAAAAAGTGGGTAAACACTATTAAATACCTTTGACAATATAAAGACATATAAAAGTCTCCTAATCCTAAAATCGGAAAAATAATATGATTGTGCAGTTTCATTACTTTTAAATGTTTTACTTGCCACAATGCTATTATTTTCACAATGTTATCATTTTCAAAAAATATACAGTGACTTATAAAACATCCTTCAGTCTAATTTTAAGGTCTGTAAAATAATTTGACTTTGCAGTTTCATTATTTTTAAATGTTTTACTTGCAGCAATATTATTATTTTCAAAAAAATATACAATGACTTCCTTGTTTGCTGGATTAACAATCCAATATTCATTTACACCTGAGCACATGTATAAGTCCAATTTTTTTATCATATCCCTAGAAATAGTTGATTGGGATATTATCTCAACTATAAGTGTCGGAATACCCATATAACGATCTTTTTTGTTTAAATTCTCTTCAAGGTCACAAATTACAACTAAGTCAGGCTCTACAACATTTATATTATCTGGACTTTTCTTTAAAGTAATATCATATGGAGCCAACATCGGAATGCACTTTTTATTTTTAAAAAAATTATAAAAAAGAATATACAGTTTACCCAGCACTTTTTGGTGCATTGTCCCTGGAGCAGTAAGAATATAAACTTCGCCATCTATATACTCATACCTTTTTTGGGTATTTTCCGTAAACCCAAGAAATTCTTCATACGACATCTTTTTAGGCTTAAGGTTAAAAGCTTCTGCCTCTTGCTCGCTTACAACACCATCATCAATAAAAGGATTAAAATAGTCTGTATTTTCATCATAGGAGCTTAGTATGGCAATTTTTCTTCCATTGCTTGTAATAATTATTTTCTCTTTTGCACAATCTCTTAAATATTTTCCAAGATTATTTTTAAGATCAGTTGAACTTACTATCATAAAGGACTCCTTCCTTACTGTCTTAAATAGTTATTTTCAAGTTATAAATTTAAAAACTACATACAATACAATTATAAACTATACAAAATAGCTAAATTAGCTAATACTATTATAGATTATTATCCTATGATTTAAAATATTTTAATATTTTAAAGGGTATCGCTTTTAAATTGATTCTTTATTAATTCTATATTAGGGGGTACTATTCTAGGAGCTCTATCTTAGAGGTTTTGTTTTAGAGGTTTTGTTTTAAGTATTCTATTTTAAAAGTATTCCATTTTAAGTATTCTATTTTAGGTATTCTATTTTAGGAGTTGTTGCCACACCCCATATTCCGGGACCAGTATGAGCACTAATAATAGCAGTTATTTCTGTAATTATTGTTTCATCTATAATTTCCTTTAATTCTAAATCTTGTTTTAGGGATTTTTCAATTTGAATTGCAGGCTTTTTGTCAGAACCGTAAAATATTCCTAAATAACATTTTTTGTAGCCCTTTTCTTTAAGTATCATTAATTCCTTTTTTGCCTGATTTATTAACTCAAAAATAGCTGTTTTATTATTTTTTGCAAATTTTTTTAACTTAACTTTGCCATCTCTTCCAATTGTAAGTATTGGCTTAAATATAATAGATGAACTTAAAAACTTTGCAAAAAACTTTGCTCTGCCTCCTTTAAACACATGTTCCATACTTTCAAGTGTTGCTGAAAAACGACTGTTGTCTATCAGCTCTTGAATTAATAAATCTAATTTATCAAGATCAATTTCTTTTTTTAAAGCACGAGCTGTCTCTAAAACAATCTGACCTAAATTTATTGTAGATGTTTTTGAATCAAAAATCTTTATTTTCCCTTCTTCAAACTGCTTGCTAGCCGCATATGCAGAATTTAATATGCCAGAAAGTTTAGAGCTAAGACCAATATAGTAAACGAATTGTTTCTTTTTTTTATCAAGTAAATCCTTAAAAATTTTTATAAAATCTCCAGGTGGTGGAGCAGAGGTAGTAACTCTTATACCCGAATTAAGCGCAGCAAAAACTTGCTCAGGTTTTATATCCATACCTTCTCTATATGATTTACCTTCAATGCTTAAATACATTGGAATAATAGTTATTTCATTTTTTTCAGCTAATTCAGGAGGTATATCTGCTGAACTGTCAGTGATAATCGCAACACTTTGCATATAAATTCCTTTCTAACAATAAATATAGGACAGTAATTTGCTTAACTTAAATTATCTTAATTATCTTAATTGATTTATTATAATATCTGTGTAAAAATTATTTAATTATTTAGTTAATAATAATCAATTAATTTTATTATTACAATTAGAAAGGAAGTTTTTATGAAAGATAGCAATCAAAAAGTCATTTTTTTAATACGACATGGCAATACTGAATTCAATGAAAAAAAGGTTTTTAGAGGACACTTTGATATACAATTAGATGAAACAGGAATAGAGCAAGCACAAAAAACAGGAAATTTTTTAAAAAACGTAAAAATAGATGTTATTTATTCAAGCCCTTTAAGCAGAGCTTATAAAACTGCAGAGACTATAAAAAATTTTCAAAAAGATAATAATAATAATAATAATTATGATGATGATAATAATAATGACGATAATAGTAATGATAATGATAATAGTAACAATAACAATAATAATATAAAATTTAATGATATAAAATTACTAAAAGAAGAAGGGTTTATAGATTTAAATTTTGGTGAATGGGAAGGCAAATCATATAATGAAGTTAGCTTAAACTATCCAGAAATTTACAATCAATGGATAAAAGAGCCATTTAAGGTGTCAATCCCTAAAGGTGAAACATTATATGAAGCACAAGACAGGGCATGGAAAACTTTAAAAAAAATTATTACTGAAGGAAGCGAAACTTTTATTGTAGTTGTTACACATAGGATTATATGCAAACTTTTAATTATAAAAATGCTTGATATTAGCGAGTCTGGTATTTGGAAAATAAACCAAATGCCATGCTGCATAAATATCTTTGAATACAAGTATCAAACTTTTTTTGCATCAGTATTAAACTACGGTTTCCATATTTTTGATTTGCAGGAAAGTTTTTTTAGAATTGATTAAGTTTTTAGATTTGTAATTAAATTTATTTTTATAGCTTTTTATAGATTTTATAATTTTTTTATAATGTTTTTATTAACGTTAAGTCCCCAGTTTTTGCTGCATTTAATATAGGTAGCATATATTCATCTACCATACTTGCACTTAAAGAAACTGGCATATTTTTTAATTTCATTTCCAGTTGCGGGTTTTTAGCAGACTCTAAAGTTTTAAAAATTAAATCATCACTAAATCCTTCAACATCTTGTAGTCTTGTAGGAACACCCAATGACTTTAAAAAATTAATCATACCATTTGCAACTATTTTTGCCATTTTTAAAGCTGCAGAAAAGCTATCTGAAGAAAAATTATCTGAAGAATTTTCTTTTAAAGTGCTTGAAGAACTAGGTTTTTCATAACTTTTTAAACTTTTAAAACCTTTTAAATCTTTTAGCCCTTCATTATCAATATCAATGTAATCACCAACAATGTCAGTGTAAGCATCTTCAATATCAATATAATCCTTATCAATATCAATGTAATCTTTAAAAACTCCAATTAATACTGAGAGCTGTCTTTTTATAGCTGGAGCAAAAAATACAGTCCAATACGGATTTAAAATCCCACAAGCTCTCCCATGGCTTAATATTTTAATTAAAGTAAAACTGGTTAAATGCCCACCATTTGTTCCTCCAAGCATAATTGAATAACCGCCTAAATCAGTTCCAAGTCCAATAGCCTCCCTGTAAAATAAATTGCTTGGTTCGTCCAAACATTTTTTGGCACTGTTTATCAATAATGAAATACCATTTATAGCTACTTGCTCAATTTTTTTAAATTTTTCGATACTGGCAGGATCTTCTGAATTAAAATTTGCGCCATAATAAACTTCCAAGCAGTGTGAAATACCATCAAGCACACCGTCAATTGTTAAATCTCTATCAGCAGTAGCCGTAACTTCATAATCAAACAATGCATAAGGCGGAACAATTTCATCATCAACAATTAATTTTTTCTGGTAAGTTTCTAAATAAGTAATATTAGAATATTTGGTCAAATGGGCGGCAGACGAGGCACTCATTTGAACAGCAAGTACTGGAAGCATTTTTAAATTTTTTGAATTTAGAATTTCAGAAACTTTTCCTACACCAAATAACGGCTCAACATCATGCGTAAATGGAGAAATTACTGCAAGAGCAGCGGCTGCTTTAGCACAGTCTATAGCAGAGCCGCCACCTGCAGCAATTAAAAAATCTGGCTTTTCTTTAACCAGCAAATCTTGCAATAAAAAAACATCTTCACTTGGTGTATTAGGCCTTGCAGTTCCAACAGTTTTAAGAATTTCTACTCCAGCCTTAAAAAGAGACTGCATTATTTTATCTTTAAAATTCTTTGCCCAGCTCTTATCTGAAATTACAAGAACAGCTTTCTTTCCAAGATTTTTAGCAAGGTCTCCAATTTTATCAATACAGCCAAGACCATAAATATATGAATTACCTTTAAATTCAAAAATCAGTTTTTTTGCTTCTTGTTTAAGCTCATCCATATATAACTTTAATTTCGTAAATAATTTCAGCGCAATAATTCCTCAGATAATAATTTATTTACATTATTCACAATAATTTTTTGTATAATAAATTTAACGCAACAATTTTTTAAATTTTTCTTGTTTATTTTACTTCTACTTCTGCGCCAGCACCTTCAAGCTGTTTTTTAATCTTTTCAGCTTCTTCTTTTGACACTTTTTCTTTTACTACACTTGGTGCTCCATCAACTAAATCTTTAGCTTCCTTTAGCCCAAGGCCAGTAATAGCCCTAACTTCTTTAATAACTTGAATTTTCTGAGCACCAGCTGATTTTAAATGTACAGTAAATTCAGTTTGCTCCTCAGCAGCTGCAGCAGCTTCTCCTGCACCGCCAGCACCAGCACCAGCTGCAGAAACACCAGCAACAGGTGCAGCGACCATTGCAGCGGCGCTAACACCAAATTTTTCTTCAATTGCTTTTACAAGGTCTGCAAGCTCAAGAACAGTCATATTTTCAATTGCATTAATTATATCTTCTTGAGTTAGACTTTTTTTAGCTGACTTTGCGCTTTTATCAGCTTTCTCTTCAGTTGCTTTTTCAACTTTTTCAACTTTTTCATCTACAGTTTTTTCTGTTTTTTCTTTTTTCTCTTTTGCTTCTGCCATTTAGTCCTCCTTATTATTACTAGCAGTTAAATTTTTTTAATAATCATTAATAGTTTTATAAAATTTAATTTAATAAATATATAAAAGGCAGTTTTTCATCTTGTTCTTTTTATGCTTCTTGCTCTTTTTGTTTTCTTACTGCATCCAGCACAACAACTAAGTTTCTAGGAAGCGCACTTAAAACGCCAACAAGCCTTGTTAATGGGTTATTTAAAAGACCAAGCAACTGAGCTATTATGACTTCTTTTGGTGGAAGTGTTGCCAGTCTATCAACATTTTCTGGCCCATAAATTTTTCCTTCAAATAAACCACCCTTTATCTTTAAAGTTTCAAATTCCCTCATTAAGCTCTTTAAAAGCTTTGCTGCTGCTACAGCGTCTTTTTTGCAAACAACCATACTTGTTGGACCTTTAAATAAATTACTAAAATCAATATCCTGATAAACTTGTGTTGCCGCTCTTAGAGCAAGAGTATTTTTAAGTATTTTTAAGGTAGCTTCTATTTCAGAAAGCTTGGTTCTTATGTAATAAGTATTTTCTGCTTTTAGTCCGCTGTGGTCTGCAAAAATTATAGAATCCGCCTCTTCAAAAATTTTTTTAATTTCCTCAACTTTTTCTATTTTGTCTTGTCTAACCAAATTAAACCTCCAATACTAAAAATTTAAAAAATTCATCTTCAACATTAATTAAAATATTAATTAAAAATTAAAAAATTTAAGTTAATAACAAATAATTTAAGTTAAGTTAAAAATAAATATTTTAAGTTAAAAATAAAAAAATCGACCCTTGCTTACAAACTAAAAATTTTAAAACCAAAAAACATCTGGTGCAAACTTAAATTAAAGTAAAACCGCTTAAAGTAAAACTGCTTAATATAAAACTGGGTAAAATAAAACTTCTCAAAATAAAAATAAATTTAAAATTTTTTAGCTAGGTCGATTTCTAATAAAACACTATATTTCACTATATTTATTTATATTTATTAAAATCTAAAAATTTCTGTAAAATGCTATTATATTCTATTAGATATTATTTACATTGATTTATGTTGTATTTTTATTTCTTATTTTCTTTACCTTTAACCTTGGCAGGAAATTAAGCATTTGCACCTGCTGTCTTTGGTTTTAAATATTTAAATTAAACTCCTTTCTTTTTTTAACTATTTTATAACTATTTTTACTCTTTTTACTATTTTTACTCTTTTTAACTCTTTTAACTCTTTCTTTATTATTTACTAATGATTTCTTTACTAATTATTAACTATTAACTATTTTCTAACTCATTTTTAAAAACTATAAATTTTTAAAAATCTAATGTCTTAAGCTACAGCTTCCATTTCAATAGGTTTATTAATATCAATTTTTAACGATGGACCCATAGTCGATGATAAATAAATAGCTTTTATGTATTTACCTTTTGCTCCTGATGGCTTAGCTTTTGTAACTGCATCTACAATTGCAGCATAGTTTTCAAGTAATTTTTCGATATCAAAAGAAACTCTACCAATTGGACAATGAACTACTCCGGTTTTGTCTGTTCTAAATTCAAGTCTGCCTCTTTTGGCGTCTTTTACTGCCTTTTCAATATCCATTGTTACTGTTCCAGATTTTGGGTTAGGCATTAATTTTCTTGGACCAAGAATTTTTCCAAGTTTTCCTACGTGTTTCATCATATCTGGAGTCGTTATACATACGTCAAAATCAAGCCAACCACCAGCAACTTTTTCTACAAGCTCTTCCCCGCCAACATAGTCAGCACCAGCCTTTTCTGCTTCTGAAGCTTTCTCACCTTGAGCAAAAACTAAAACTCTAGGAACTTTACCCGTTCCATGAGGCAAAACCAAGGTTCCTCTAACTATTTGGTCAGCTTTTCTTGGGTCTACTCCTAAATTAATACTAATATCAACAGATTCATCAAACTTAGCATAATGATTTTCTTTAATCCATTTTAAAGCCTGATAAGGCGAATATAACTTTTGCTTATCAAGATTTTTAACTGTATTTATATAATTCTTACCTCTTTTCAAAATTATCACCCTTAAAATAAAATTTTAGCATTAAAATTACATTAAAAATATCATTAATAGCACATTAACAATAAACTAATAATACATTAACAATACACTTACACTATTCTTAATACTATAATTAATATTTATTAAATACTTATTATTAAATACTTATTAACTTATTAATAGACTTATTAATATTTTTACTGTTTTGGCTATTTTTGCTATTTTTGCTATTTTTATTTTTTTAACTAAACTAAATCTAACTACTCTAACTCTAACTACTGCTTAATCTTAACACCTAAGCTTTTAGCTGTGCCTTCAATAATCTTTACTGCTTTTTCAAGATCATTAGTATTTAAATCCTGCATTTTAAGTTTTGCAATTTTTTCAAGCTGTTCTCTTGTAAGCTCTCCAACCTTCTGCCTGTTGGGTTCTTTTGAGCCTTTTTCTAATTTTAGCTCATTTTTTATTAAAACAGCTGCAGGTGGTGTTTTGGTAATAAAGCTAAATGTTCTATCTTGGTAAACAGTAATAATAACAGGAATAATTGTCCCGCTGTCTTTTGCTGTTTTTTCATTAAAAGCCTTACAAAACTCCATTATATTAACTCCATGTTGACCCAAAGCAGGACCAACAGGTGGAGCTGGATTTGCTTGTCCAGCAGGTATTTGTAATTTAATTTGTGCTGTAATTTTTTTTGCCATTTAAACCTCTAAAATATTAATCAATTATTAAACAATTAACTACAAACCATTAATTAAAAACTTAAAATAATCCTTTTATATAATTTAATATAATATAACCCTCTAATAACTTAAATACCTTTAACACTATTAGCGCTAAAAGAACTAAAAACTATTAATACGACTAATACAAAATTATGTTAATACAATGTTAATGCAACTACGCAATTATACAAACTTAAAAAAAAATTTCAACAACTTAATATTTAAATTTTTGAAACCTGGTCAAAATTTAACTCAACTGGGGTTTGCCTTCCAAAAATTGTAACTAAAACCTTTAATTTACCTTGATCTAAATTAATTTCGCTTATTGTTCCATCAAAATTAGCAAATGGGCCAGATGTTACCTTGACAGGCATACCAACTTCAAAGTCAGTCTTTGGTTTAGGTTTCTCGGTAACTTCCTTCTTTATTATTTTTTCTACTTCTCTTTCGGGAAGAGGAGTAGGCTTATCTCCGCTTCCAACAAATCCAGTTACACCAGGAGTATTCCTGACAACATACCAACTATCATCATCAAGCAGCATTTTTACCAAAATATACCCAGGAAAAACCTTTTTTGTCAAAACTTGTTTTTTACCACCTGTAATTTCAACAACACTTTCTGTTGGAATATGGATATCAAAAATTTTATTGCCCATATTCATGGACTCTTTTCTGTGTTCTAAATTTGCTTTAACTTTATTTTCATAACCAGCATAAGAATGAATAACATACCATCTTGGTCTCATCCAAACTCACCTAAAAATTATTTTTGTTTTTATACTTTTTATACAATATTTATAAAATATTAATGCTTTTAAAAAATCCCCTTACCTAATCCTTCCAAGCAACTCAACAAGCTGAATGAATAAGAAATCAAAAACACCTAAAATAATTGCAAAAAATATAAGGGTTACAATAACAACAATTGTATAAGTTAACAAGGCTTTTCTTGTTGGCCAGGTAACTCTTTTTAACTCATGTGAAACTTCTCTAAAAAATTTAACAATCTTTTTTGGAAGAGCTTTAAACCACTGTTTCCAGTCAATTTTTTTTCTAGGAGGTGGCGTTGGTGTTTTTCGCTCTTTTAAAGCCCTCTCCATAATTGCTTTTTGTCTATATTTTACAGGAACTTTCTTTTTTGCCATTTTTTTCTCTTTATTCTTTTGTTAATTCTTTTATTAATTTAAATTAATTTAATATTACATAACGTCTTATATTACCTAATGTCTTATATTACCTAATGTCTTATACAGCCTTATGCTTTTTGCGCCCTATCTTAAAGTATAACAAGTATAACAGTATAACTTATAGACTGATATTTAAACCTTGGCAGGGCTGGAGGGACTCGAACCCCCAACACCCGGTTTTGGAGACCGGTGCTCTACCATTAGAGCTACAGCCCTATTTTTAGGCCAAATATCTAAACTTCTTGATAATTTTTGAAAACAAATTTACATTCACAATATTCCTTGAAACCAAACTTACAACATTTACAACACTACATAAAAAACTATCTGGTTTCCTTATGCACTGTATGTTTTTTACACCATTTACAATATTTTTTTATTTCAATCCTGTCAGGATCATTTTTCTTATTTTTCATGCTTGTATAATTTCTTCTTTTACATACCTCACAAGCAAGTGTTATTATCTGTCTCACTTTAGATCAACTCCTAAAAAGTTTTATATTTTAACATAAAAACTATCATAAACATTTAGCAATAAAAATTTAACAATGATTTTTATTTAGACATGCAAAAACGCAAGACGAAAACATATCATTATATCTATTAATTGTCAATATTTTTATTATTTTTATTATTTTTATTATTAATCTATTATTCCTTTATTCCTTTTATCCTTATTTTTAC
>Ga0185342_1001392_pt1 | contig 9992 bp, 6 predicted proteins | sample ConPoolayeEmetaG_FD_128045 | JGI IMG/M metagenome (GOLD analysis project Ga0185342, IMG submission 128045) | Hot spring microbial mat communities from California, USA to study Microbial Dark Matter (Phase II) - Cone Pool mat layer E metaG... ...
GTGCCGATCGGGTTCACGTTCGTGTTCTACGGCGTGCCGTGGGTGGATGTCGGCTTGTGCTCCAACGGGTACCTGACGTTCAGTACGGTGTACACTGACTACACCGAGGATCCGATCCCGAACCCGGCGACGCCGAACGACCTGATCGCGGTACTGTGGGATGACCTGAATCCGGGTGCCGTGACGACCGAGTGGATCGGCTACCAGACGTTCGGGACGGCTCCGAACCGGTACTTCGTAGCCCAGTGGGAAGACGTGCCGCAGTTTGGCAGCTCGCCGCCGGACATCAACACCTTCCAGGTGATCCTGTACGAGGGCAGCAACGACCTCGAGTTCCGTTACGGGAGCTTTGCGGTTCTGCCGGGCGACTTCCAGGCGGGCGTGGAGAACTCCACGGGCACGATCGGCACGAGCATCACGGCCATGGTGGCGCCGTTCCGCTGCGTCTACCTGACCGCACAGCCGCCGGCTAACCCGTGCGCGTGCCAGAACCTGCGCGGCGATGCCAACTGCGACGGCGTGGTCAACGCGTTCGATATCGATGCGTTCGTCCTGGCCCTGACTGATCCGGATCAGTGGTATCAGCAGTACACCTGCGACATCTACTGTGTTGCAGACTGCAACTGCGACTATGTGATCAACGCGTTCGATATCGACATGTTCGTGTCCTGCCTGACGCAGGGCGGCTGCGAGCCGTGCCCGTAATCGGGTAGCTCACGGTCCGACAACTGCGCACCGGTGGCGGCTTTACGTGAGCCGTCACCGGTGCCGCTTTTTTGCGCGATGCGCGGAGCCCACGAAGCTGCCGTACCGCGGCCGCGCGCCAGGGCCAAAGAAAAGTTCGCGCCGGGCCCAAACACAGCCTTATAATGGCGCTGTAGATGGGCGCGTCGAACCTGATAGTGCGTCCCGGTGGTGAAACATGATCTTACTGAACTTGCCGGCAATCGCCCTCTTGCTGCTGGCCGGGCCGGATAACAACGTCGAGTGGAACGGTGTAAGCCACATACCCTGGCTCGACCGCACCCCAGTTTGCCCGATCGGCGGGGAAAGCTTTGTCGTGCGTTTCCAGGTTTATGCTGACGACCTTACGGCAGCGCGAGTTTTCGTGCGCGCGGGTTCTGCCCAGTGGGTTAGCGCAAACCGAACCGCCAGACGCGGTCCGTACGATATCTGGTCCGCGGCAGTGCCTGCGTCGTCTCCTGGCGGCACGCTGGAGTATTACTTTGAACTCGTTGACGGCACCGATGCAGACTACTTGGGGCCGCAGGGGATGTCCGATAACCCGCCAGCAGCGGGCTGGATCGTCGACTTTGCAACTTTAAGCCACGCTCCGCTGGGGGCAACGCTGACCACCGACGGCGGCGCGATCTTTAGAGTCTGGGCGCCAGGCGCGACCTCGGCCTACGTGGCGGGCGATTTCAACGGCTGGAATACGACCTCGCTTCCGATGACCAGACTTGGTTCGGACTTTATCCGCAAGGTGTCGCCGCCGGTGTTGGCCGGACAGCAGTACAAGTACATTTTTCAGCCCGGGACGATCTGGAAGCCGGACGCGCGCACCCGGGCGCAGAATCCGAACAATTACGACAATTCGTTTCTTATCGACGCGGGCGCCTATTCCTGGGGTGACACCAGCTTTGAAATACCGGCTTTTGAAGATATGGTGATCTACGAGTTGCACGTAGGTACGTTTTCTGGCCGCAACGACGGCCTGAACCGAATGGGGCGATTTCGCGATATCGTTGATCGGCATCTTGACCACCTTCTGTATCTGGGGATTAACGCGGTTGAGCTGATGCCGGTTACCGAGTTCGATTACCACGAATCGTGGGGATATAACCCGGTGGCGCAATGGGCGCCAGAAAACGCCTACGGTAGCCCGGCAGACCTCAAGTACACGGTCGATCGGTTGCATCGGGCGGGAATCGCGGTCTTGCTGGACGTGTGCTACAACCATTTCTCGCCCACGGGCAATTACCTCTGGTATTACGACGGTACGCAACACTACTTTGACAGCCCGGTAGTTCAGACGCCCTGGGGCTCTCAGGCGGATTTTGACCGACCTCAGGTGCGTGACTATTTCGCCGACAACATTTTGTACTGGCTTGAGGAGTATCACGTAGACGGGTTCCGGATGGACGCGACGCGCTATATGCGCGACAACTTCATCTTTCCCGAAGGTCAACCCTCAGGCTGGTCGCTGATGCAGCGCATCAATGATCAGATCGACCGGCGCAAGCGGGATGCGATCAGCATTGCCGAGGAGCTGCCCAACGATCCGTGGATTAGCTATCCGACGAGCGCAGGCGGCGCCGGCTTTGATGCTCAGTGGCACGATGCGTTCGTGGATAACCTGCGCCAGGAGCTTGCGGACGCCGCCTACGGTGACCCGGAAATGTGGCGGATACGTGACGCGATAATGGATGCGGCGTTTCCCGGCGGTGCGCGCCTCGTCCGCTATGTTGAGAGCCATGATGAGGCGGCTCAGGTCCGTCTGGGCGTACTGCTCGACAGCAGCAATCCCTACAGCATATGGGCCCGCGGACGTGCCAAGCTCGGTCAGGGATTGACGCTGTTTGTTCCTGGCATCCCGATGTTTCTGATGGGCGGCGAATGGCTTGAGGAGACGCCGTTTGGCAGTGGCTGGAATAATCGTATCGACTGGTCCAAGGCGGTCAGCCGCGCGCCGATCGTGCGTTTTTTCCGGGATGCCATCGCGGTTCGTCGCAGCAATAGTGCATTACGTGCTAATGCCGGTTGCGAGGTGCACCACGTTAACGACTCTGCTAACGTGCTGGCGTTTCACCGCTGGGACCTGTCGGGCAACGACCTGGTGATCGTCGCCAGTCTGAACAATAGCGATCTCTATGGGTATCGTGTTGGTTTTCCGCAGTCAGGCCGCTGGTTTGAGATTCTCAATAGTCAGGCGGTTGAGTATCTGGGTAACGGAGTAGGTAACGGCGGGTTTGCGGATACTCAGCCGATAGCATGGGATGGAATGCCATATTCGGCGATACTGACTATTCCCGAAATGGGTCTTCTGGTGTTCCGCTATAACCATCCGCCGGACCGCGTCGGCGATTGCAACTGTGATGGCGTTATCAACGCCTTCGACATCGACCCCTTTGTACTGGCCCTTACTGACCCTGCCGGTTACACGGCCACGTATCCGCGCTGTAATCTGCTGAACGCCGACACCAACGGTGACCAGATTGTCAACAGCTTTGATATCGACCCATTTGTGGAGCTGCTGACCGGTAACTAGAGGGGTCGCAGCCAGGCGCAGCTACTCGTCCTTGCGGGCAGGGAAAGCCTTTTCCATGGCTTCCAGCAGGGCCCATTGTTCCCGGATCTGGGCTTCGATCGCCGCTTTGTCAATCGAATCGGACTGATAGCGTTTCTGCCGGGAAAGATACTCTTCCAGCGGCGTACCGTCGGGACGGGCATTGATCCGGTAGCGGATACCGTCGAATACCTCATAGAGCGGGAACAGGCCACAGCCTACGGCAACCCGGATCAGGTCGACGCTTTCGGCAGGATCGGATTTCCAGCCTATCGGGCAAGGCGAAAGCATCAAAAGAAAGCGAAAGCCGCGAGTCCGTCGCGCGCGCCTTATCTTGCGCAGAAAATCGTCCCGGTGCGCCAGCGACAGCGTCGCCGCGTAGGGAATGCGGTGCGCTGCCATGATGCTCATCATGTCTTTCTTGCGCTCGGTTTTTCCATAAATGGTAGTGCTGGTCTTGACACCTAGGGGCGTGGCACTGCTCCGCTGGCCGCCGGTGTTTCCGTAAATCTCGTTGTCGTAGCAGATGTAGATGATGTCGTCGTTGCGCTCGGCGGCTGCCGAGAGGGTGGCGATTCCGATGTCATAGGTCCCGCCATCACCAGTCCAGCAGACGGTGGGATTAGTCTCGTGGTTGAGCGCGCGGACCTTGGTGATCCCCGCAGCAACCGCGGGCGCGCTGGCAAAAGTGCTGGCTACCGTGGGTACACCATAGGCGCTGGTGGGAAATGCCCCCGCGGTGACGATGCCGCAGCAGGCGGGAATTACCATCGTCGGTTTTTCGCCATCCAGGCCTTCTTCGAGCCATTGCAGACCGAGCGACATTCCGCAGCCGGCGCAGTTGGTATTTCCGGGCCGCAAAATGGCGTCGCAGCGGACCAGGTCATGCGTGGTGGTTTCGATGGTCGCCGGGCTCACGCGGCTACCTCCTTCCAGATCGGTTCTTCGGCTTGCTCGCGGCGTTTGAGGTCATCGAGGATTTCTTCGATGTGTGCCGGGGTGACGTCGCCGCCCCCGAGTCCGACCAGATAGTCTTGCAGCAGTACATCAGGCCGCTCCCGCAGGCTGGTCGCGATCTCGTTCCAAAAAATTCCTCCCGAGCCGGGTGAGTGATTCCGGTCCAGAACCCCTACTTTCCGCGCGCTGCCGATGGCACGGATGAACTCTTTGCGCAAGAATGGGCGGAACAGCTTTGCCTTTACCAGCCCGACTTTTTCGCCGCGCTTGCGCCGCGCAGTGACCACCCGCCGCGCAGTGCGGACCAGCGTGTTGCACGCGACCAGCACGATTTCGGCATCCTCAGTGTACTCGGCGGCAAAAGCCCCATGCGGGCGCCGGCCAAAAACCTTCTCGAACTCGTCCAGAGCTTCTGCGAGCACCTGGGGAACCGCCTCCATGGCAAGCTGAATCTCGTGGCGGTGCTTTTCCGTCTCGCGCGGCCAGGTCAGGCCGCCGATCGTTGCGGCACGCTCAAAGCTCAACTGATGTGGCAGCCGCAATGAAGGCAGATAGCGATCGACCTGTTCCTGTTCGGGCAAATCAACGACCATCGCGGTATGTGAAAGAATGAAGCCGTCCTCCGCGACCAGTGCCGGCAGCAGGACGCGGTGGTCTTCGCCGACGCGGAACGCGACCAGAATCGTGTCGACCAGGTCCTGATGCGACTCACAATAGAACTGCAGCCACGCTGCGTCGCGCAGGGCCAGGCTGTCGCCCTGGTCGACCCAGATGTTCCATGGCGGACCGAGCGTCCGGTTCACCGCGATCAGAATGATGGGCAGGCGATAGTAGCCGGCAGCAAATACGTTTTCGGTCATGTAGGCCAGGCCGTTGGCCGAGCTGGCGGTGAACGAGCGGGCCCCGGCCAGGGATGCCCCGATGCACACCGCCATGGCGCTGTGTTCGGACTCTACCGGGATGATCTCACCCTTGGTGAACGGGAAGGCCCGCAAGTACTCGATAATCTCGGTCTGCGGCGTGATCGGATAAGCGCCGCCGCAGCAGCCCCGGGCGTGGCGATTGGCTTCTCCGGCCAAAGCCAGCGCGTGGCCGGCCGCATGGTTTCCGGTAATCAGGTCGCGCGCCACGTCGGATCTCCTTCTTACAGTTCGCGCATGAAGATTACGCCGCGCGGACACTGGGCCGCGCAGAGTCCGCAGCCTTTGCAGTAGTCGAAATTGAAGCTGTAGCGGTACTGACCGTCATGCAGCACAACGCCTTCAGGGCAGTACGTGAGGCAGCGATCGCATTCGTTGCATACGCCGCAACTGAAGCAGCGCTGCGCCTCAAGATAAGCCGCTTCGTGCCCGGGGGTGTCGATGAGGCCGAGCCGTACTTCGGCGAAGCTGCGGCGGCGCACCTCCGGCGGGATCACCGCGCCACGCTCGCGCGGCTGGTGGCTGAAGATGTGCATCGCAATCACTTCCGACCCGGCGACCGGAGCTGGCGGTGGTGGAAACAGGTCTTCGCCAGTCAGCGCCCGATGGATGTGCAGCGCCGCCCGACGGCCGTTCCCGATTGCGGCCGTCACCGTCCCGTCGCCGGTCGCGAAGTCTCCACCGGCGTAGACGGGTGCGCCGGTCAGGCCGGCCAGTACGCCGTCCACCCGGATTTCCGAGCCTTCAGGCAGGATCGAAAGGTCCGCGCTTTGGCCGAGAGCCAAAAGCACTCGGTCGCACGGAATGCTGAAGATTGCATCTTCAGATTCCAGGGGTACCGGCCGCGGCCGGCCGGAGCTGTCTGGCGGGCCTAGCGTCATGCGCTGGCAGGTAAGAACCACTCCGTCAGCAGCTTTCTCCAGTCGCAGCGGCTGCACCAGCTCGCTCAACTCAATGCCTTCTTCGAGAGCTTCCTCGATTTCCTCACGGATGGCCGGCATCTCTGCCCGCGTTCGGCGGTAAACGATTCGCACGCTGCGCGCTCCTACGCGCAAAGCGGTGCGGGCCGCATCCATCGCGGTGTTGCCGCCGCCCACTACCACTACGCGCTGTCCGGTCAAACTGATCTGACCGCGTCGGGCCCGATCGAGAAAATCGATGCCCTCCATCACCATCTGCTCAGCAAGGTTGCCGAGGTTGAGCGAACGCAGCTCCTGAAGGCCGGTTGCGACGAAAACCGCCGCGAATTCGTGTGTGAGTTGCAGCAGGCGCGTGCGGTCGACGTGGTGGTTCGTGTGCACCTTAATCCCGTGTCGCAAGACGAAGCTGATCTCCCGGTCAAGGACGTCTCGCGGCAGACGGTATGCAGGAATGCCGGTGCGCATCACTCCCCCGAGCTCGGCACCGGCCTCAAAAAGCGTAATCTCATAACCCAGTCGGGCCAGATGATAGGCCGCGGTCAGGCCCGCGGGACCCGAGCCGACAATCGCAATGCCCTCGCTGCGGAAGGGGCGCGTCACGTCGGGCCAGAGGGCGTGGTCCGCGACATACCGCTCCAGCTCGCGTATGTTGACCGGTTCGTCGTGTTCCTTGCGGTTGCACGCCTCCATACAGGGCGCAGGGCAGACCCTCCCGCAGATTCCCGGAAACGGCGACGTTTGCAGAATGATTCGCAAAGCCCCGTCGTAGTCTCTGTTCGCGATTGCCTGCACGAAGCCGCGTACGTCATTGCCCGCAGGGCAACCGTTATTGCACGGCGGCGTGAGTTGGCGACGCGCAGGCCGAGATGTCGCCCACGTGCCTGTCCGAATCGTCGGCATCCCCCCAATGTCCGCATCGAGAATGCTCAGAATGCGTGGTGGCCTCGGCGCCGGCTTGATCTCTCGGATGCTGCCGGGCAGCTTTTTGGCCTGGACTGCGTCATAGGCTTGTCGGGCCGCGTCGAGGTTGGGTCCGACAAGGTTCATTTCGGTGAGCGCAGCCTCAACGTCGGCCAGCGGCAGCCCCACAATCCTGGCGTACGCGCCGACAATGGTCGTGTTGACGATCGGGACCGCCTTTGTGCCCAGACGATGGGCCACGGCAATCGAGTTGGCATCAACCGTTGCGACTCTACGGCCGGCAAACATATCCGTCAGAGCCTCGGGCGGCTTGGCAGTGTTAAGCAACAACCAGCCGTCCGGCTTCATGCCGGAAACGACCTGCGGGCCGATCAGGCTTTCGTCGATCACGATAATGTGATCCGGGGTTTCGACCTGGTTGTGGTTGGTGATCTCTTCGTCGTCGACACGCAAGTAAGCCTGAATCGGGGCGCCGGAGCGTTCGGCCCCATAGACCCCGAAGGCTTGGGCGTACTTGCCGCGCAGGAAGTAGCACATTGCCAGGAGCTTAGCGAGGGTAACCCCGCCGCGCCCGCCGCGCCCGTGAATGGTCAGTTCGATCATGCGGCACCTGGATCATGAGGGCGTAGTCCGGGTTGCCTGCCGGCGTGGCCCGAACCGCGCTTGACACTCCACCGGCCAGCAGAGCGCTAGTCGAACAAGCCAAGCGGCGTGGAGGGACATGCGGCATGCTCGACCAGCCTGTAAGCCAATGGCAAGCTGCGTTCCGGCCAGACACGCCCGATAACTTCCTGCCGCACCTGCGCCGGCTGTGAAGCCGCGTATCGGGAGCGGTTTCGGACAATAGGGACATGTTCAATCGCACGAGTCATGCGGGATTTGGCAGTCAAGCTGCGTGAACCTGCACGCTGTCATCCCGGCTTGCCTAGCAAAGCGTGGACCAGGCCGTCTGAAGTTTGAGTCAGTGCTCAGAAGGCGACGCGGACCTTGCCCTTCTGCCAGTCCTTGACCAAGATCCGGAACTCTTCGAGTGCCAGTCCGGCCTTCTCGAACGTAAATACGAGCGCATCAAATAGCTTAGAGTCACGAAACAGACGCCCGACCGTGCCTTCGCCGCGGTTGATCGACGCGGTGATTTCGACCAGTGTGTCCATAAGCAGGCTGCCGCGCTGGAGTGTGTCGCGGGCGTCGCGCGCAACCGTAGTGATTTCTTGGTCGAGGCGCTCGATCGTGCCGCGGGCGTCGGTAACGAGGGTCCTAGCTTCGCGGATTACCTCGCGGGCCTCGTCGGAGCCGGCTCGCAAGCTTGCCGCAGCGGCTTTGCCCTCCTCGCTGATGCCGTGCAGGTTGGCGATCGCGTCCTTGAGCCGGCTTTTGGTGGACGGGTCGCCCAAGACGTCGTTGAAGTGCTTGAGGGTACTGTCGAGCCGCGCCATTGCTGATGCGAGGTTCCCCGGCGGCCCGCCCACCCGGTCAACCTCCTCCGGCGTGCGTTTTACGAGAATCTCGTGCAGGTCTTTCAGGACCGGTGTGAGGGCGGCGGCAGCCTCGTCGATGCGGTTGGCCGTCCGTTGAAAGATGAAACGCAGATCGTCCGGGATGAACGAGGTGATCACATCTCGCAGTTCGCCGGGGATCTGGTCGCCGGCGCGGAGCATGCCCATAGTGGGCGGCCCCGGGATGATCTCGATGGGCGGTCGGCCCATTCCCAAGCCGGGTTTGCTGGTGACGGCGCGACTGCCGCGCGGGATTTTGCCTTCGTACTCGCGGTTGACAAGCAGCGTGACGCGGACCCCCCGGGTGAAGTCCTCGGTAGAGGCGAAGCCCACGCCGATGACCCGTCCGATTTCCAGCCCGTTCAGCGTGACAGGGTTGCCCTCGCGGATTCCGCCGGCACTGTCGAAGTTCACGTGCAGGACGTATCCGGCGCGGCCCAGCATTTCGGCGGGCGTGCGGCCGAACAGTACGGCCAGCGTTCCCAAGGCGGCAAGCCCGGCAAGAACAAAGATACCGACCAGCAGGTTCTGACGACTCTCGTGCATCGTGTGCGCTCCCGTGATGGAGGTTGGCGGCGTTTGACGGTCGGCCGCGGCGGGCCGGATGCCTTGGCTTGTGCCGCGGCCGTACACCCGCTACATTACTATATCGGGGTTGGCCGCAGGATAAGGAGGGCTTTGTGGCGCAAGCGCTTGAGGGGAAAACAATTCTAGTTGTAGACGACGACCCGGATATCGTCGCCGCGATTACCGCCGCCCTCGCTGATAGCGGGGCGACGCTGAAATCTGCGGGTGATGGGGTGACCGCGGTCAATCTCGCCGAACAGCACGATCCCGATCTGGTCATCTTGGACATCATGCTGCCCCAGAAAAGTGGCTTTCTCGTGCTGGAGCGCATCCGCAAGAACAAGCCGCGCGGCAGCAAACCCCGCGTAATCATGATCACCGGGAACACCGGCCGCCGGCACCGTCAGTACGCTGAGGCTCTGGGCGTGGACGAGTACCTGACCAAGCCGTTCCGGATGGAGCGATTGGTAGAGGTGACGCACAAGCTACTTTCCGGTTGAGCTTCCTGGTCGCAGCTACCGCTGGTGACTGTGCGTCGAGGGCAACGGGGGTTCACGAGCCTAAGCATACCTGGTTCTGTGTGGTTGCTAGCAGATTTTATGCGGTGGTCGCCGCGGGGCCGGGGGCAGCCCCGGTTGACGGTAAGCGCGGTCGAGGGCAACATACGGGCTCGTTGAGCGGGCCGGTAGCCGGCGCGCGGCCAGCCGACCGTTCCGGATAGAGCGACGCGGGTCAGACCCCGAGGGATTTACGAGAGGTCGACACTATGTGGTGGATGTATTTGCTGCTTGCTTTTCAGCCGGGTGGGGCGACGACGGAGCCGGCAACGGCGCCGGCCGAGCCACCGCAGACGCAGCCTGAAGTCCGGCGTGATCAGGGGGCGCTGCGGGTGGAGATGTACGCGGCCTTTGACGCGCGCTACTGG
>Ga0185342_1001393_pt1 | contig 9971 bp, 5 predicted proteins | sample ConPoolayeEmetaG_FD_128045 | JGI IMG/M metagenome (GOLD analysis project Ga0185342, IMG submission 128045) | Hot spring microbial mat communities from California, USA to study Microbial Dark Matter (Phase II) - Cone Pool mat layer E metaG... ...
TCAGCGGGCACTGGGCCAGTAGCCCGAAGTCGTTGTAGACCGCGGTGCAGCCCCACCAGTGCAGGTCGTTAATCGGACCGCCCGCACCAGCGAAGTGTTCCATTCGCTTAATACCGCTATTCGGGTTGAAGTCCGGGAACATGTCATTGCTAACATAGATTGTCCAGGGGTCATCCTCGCCGTAGGTCACCTGGCCGACGAGGGTGTTGGCCGGGCAGGCTGGCGGCGCCGGCGGGGTGCAGGGCGCGCAAGTCAGCTCCGCGCAATACTGGACGCCGCAGGGGACGCCGCTGAACACGGTCGGACCAACCCAGAACCAGTAAGTCCCCGGAGCGCAGCACTTGGTGATGGTTGCGGTCTGGCCGGCATGGGCGGTCGCAGAACGCAAGATCTCAAAGGCGCGGCAGGGATCCGGTGGGTCTCCTGCGCGAATCAGGAAGATCAGCACTTCGAATTCCGCGGTCACGCTGAAGGTGAACTCGGTGCCGGTCGTGATAGTCAGTTGATACCAGTCGGTGTCGCGGTAGTTGAACCCGCCGAACAGGAAGGTGCCCGAAGTACCCAGGATTCTGTCACCGCAGGAAATGGGCCTAAAGGGGTACGGTAGCTGGTACGCGTTGCAGCCGCTGTTGAAGGTATCATTGTACCCGTCGCTGCAAATCGGCTCACCCTCCGGCGTGGAGTTGGGGCAGGCTGGCGGAACATCTGCACGCACTGCCTCGATCGGGCCCGTGTATCCCTCCGGAGACCGAGCACTGACCAACAAGCTGACATCCTGAGCATCATCCGGTGAGCCGGAAGACCTCAACCACGAAACGTAGCCGATAGTAGGATCGATCGGGTGATCGCCGGCATCGCCGCCATATGCAGGATTGGACACCCGGGTGCGGGGCGGCATTTCGCTTTCCGAACGTCGGTCGGGCTGAGGCTGATCAGCCCCAGCCCTCGCAGTAGCGAGCAGCGCAACTATCGCGTAACACCACCTTTGATTCATGATCTTCTCCTTGCGCTTTGCGCTTCGAACGAGACCCCTACCCTCTGAGCAGCAGCCAGGCATGCGTCAGCCCGCGACCGCGCAAACAGGTAAACGGCTGGCCGTCGGAACCTACACAATAATGTGTGCACGGATATGTGACTGGCTTGGCGCACCCCCGAGGTATATTGGCACTCGCGCCGGGCCCGGCTCGCGCGGCCCTCGACATGCAGCGCCTCCCCACTCTGGAGCAGAATGTACGCTGCGCTTCCTGAAGAGTCAAGCCTTTTTGACGCCTGCACTCGGGTAGCAGTGTTCTTGGCGCGCTGCCAGCGGCTTGCGTTCAAAAGTTTATGGAGGCTGCGGGACTGCTCCGAAAGCGCTCAGGCGGCGGCAGGTATAAGATTACACCGCAACGGCAGTTAGCTCGACGCGCCAGCAGATACGCTTACACCGTAAGATACAGCGCTGCTACGGGTGTTTACCCGGCCCGGACAGAGCCAATCACAGTCAGCCAAGGGCCTAGCTGCGACTGGACCCAGCCGGCGTCGGGCGCGTGCTTCGTGCACCCGGGGCTACAAAAGCTGGTCCGAGTCAGTCGGCCAGAAGCTGCTTCAGTTCGGCGACGTGCTCGGACTCGATCGCCACCTGCGAGCGAATGAACTCTTCCAACGCCACGTTCCCCGCTACGCGCTTGAGCAGGTCCTGGTACGCCTCCAGCGCAGCCTCTTCGAAGGTAAGCGCGGTCTCGAAGGCTTCCTTGGCTCCCAGGCGAGTCGCCGGCAGCGACAGCGAAAGCTGCAAGCTCGGCACCGCCCCCAGCTCCCGGATCTTGCGGGCGATGATCTCCGCGTGGCGGATTGTTTCGTGAAAACCCTCGCGCAGCTTTGGACCGGCAATAAGCTGCTCAACGCCGCGCACCGCGTTGGCCAGGTGCAGATAGCGGATCGCGGCCTCGACCTCCTCAGCAAAAAGGCGGTTGAGTTCCACAACAACTTCGGAATCCGAAAGCCCAGACACGTGGTCCTCCATAGCCGGCTACCTCTAGACGCAGTCCTGCGTGTCGTCGACCTGACGCCGCGAGCAAGACTCGAGCTACTGACTACAAGATAAATCGAACGAACCCCACTGACGGAGAAACTCGGTCGCCGCCGGCCGGTCGGAATCAAGAAAAGCCAAAAAAGAAATCATCCGCCTTGCGGTCTCGTTGCTGACCAGGTGCTCCAGCTTGCAGGCGTCGATCTCTGCCTGCTGTCCGTCGACGCCGAACAATTCGGAAAGCAGGCGCTGAATCACGTGCCGCTTGGTCTTGATGCCGTCGACCAGCTTCTGGCCGGCTGGGGAAAGCCGTAAATGACGGTTCTCGTCCTGCAAGACCAGGCCGGCCTTTTTGAGTGGCTGGAGCGTGATCGAGACACTGCCGCGGGTGATGTTGAGTTGCCGGGCGACGTCGGAAACTCGCGCATAGCCCAGGCGCCGCACCAGGTCGTCGATCGCCATCAGGTGGTGTGCGGCGCTATGCGTGACGATGTTGGCGTCGAACTCCTTCCAAGTCTGCACGGGCAGCTCCGGGCGGCCGCACCACGATTATATTGACGGCGCCTAGGGGATGGACGACAGCCACGAGCTGTCAAGCCCTGGATGTCTGGAACTCGCGGCGCACAGGCGGGGTCACTTGGATGGACAAAGCCTGAGGGACAATAGAGGGTGCCGAGGAGGATTTGTACGGATAAAGGGGTTGGGGCTGTGGCGCGCGGATTGCTTGTCGAAACTTTGCGTCGCCAGGACTGGCGGTACAATTTTGGTTCGCCAAGCGTGGAACAAAGCCGTCAAACGAACCTCAGGACGGTCAGCCGAGGTAAGCAGGGTATCGGTAAAAGTGTGGAGAAAGCGATATGTCGAGCTTCGTAAAGGACTTCATGGCAGGCGTGGTCGCCAGAAACCCTGGCGAAAAGGAGTTTCACCAGGCGGTCCAAGAGGTTGTCGAGTCGCTGGAACCGTGCCTGGAACGGCACCCCGAGTTCCGCAAAGCCAGGATTCTGGAGCGGCTGGTGGAGCCGGAACGCGTCATCATTTTCCGCGTGCCCTGGGAGGACGATCGCGGCGAAGTGCACGTCAACCGCGGGATGCGCGTGGAGTTCAACAGCGCGATCGGTCCGTACAAGGGCGGCCTGCGGTTCCACCCGTCGGTCAACCTGAGCATTATCAAATTCCTGGGCTTCGAGCAGATCTTCAAGAACGCCCTGACAACTCTGCCGATGGGCGGCGGCAAGGGCGGCTCGGACTTCGATCCCAAGGGAAAAAGCGACCGCGAAGTCATGCGGTTCTGCCAGAGCTTCATGAATGAGCTGTACCGCCACATCGGCGAGTACATCGACGTGCCCGCGGGAGACATCGGCGTGGGCGGCCGCGAGATCGGGTACATGTTCGGGCAATACAAGAAGCTCACGCGCCGCTTTGAAGGCGTGTTCACCGGCAAAGGCTTGAACTGGGGTGGCTCACTCATCCGGCCCGAAGCCACCGGTTACGGGCAAGTCTACTTTGCTGAAGAAATGCTCAAGACCCGCGGCAAGAGCATGAAAGGCATGCGCGTCGTGATCAGCGGCTCTGGCAACGTCGCCCAGTACGCCGCCGAAAAGTGCATCCAGCTCGGGGCCAAGGTCCTGACCATGTCCGACTCGAACGGGTTCATCGTCGACGAAGAGGGCATCGACGAGAAGAAGCTAGCGTTCATCATGGATCTGAAGAACAACCGTCGCGGGCGGATCCGGGAGTACAAGGACCGGTACCCGAACGCCCACTATCAGGAGGCCGATCCGAGCAAGCCCTACAACCCGCTGTGGGAGGTCAAGTGCGACGTGGCCCTGCCCTCAGCGACCCAGAACGAAATCAACGAGATCGATGCCAGCCATCTAGTCAAGAACGGCTGTATCTGCGTGTCAGAAGGTGCCAACATGCCCAGCACCGCGGAAGCCGTCAATGTGTTCCTGGAGGCCAAGATTCTCTACGGTCCGGCGAAGGCGGCCAATGCCGGCGGCGTCGCCACCAGCGGTCTGGAAATGACCCAGAACGCCCTGCGCATGAGCTGGGCACGTGAAGAGGTTGACGCCAAGCTGCGTCAGATCATGATCAACATCCACGAGACCTGCCGTCGGACCGCAGAGGCGTACGGCGCTCCGGGCAACTACGTTCTCGGAGCCAACGTTGCGGGCTTCCTGAAGGTCGCCAGCGCAATGATGGACCAGGGGCTGGTGTGAGGTTGACGGGAGGTTAGCGCGGAAAGAAATTTTCCGCGCTGCGGGCAGTCCAGACGGCCGGCGCTACAGGTGCCGGCCGTTTTCTTAGATCGGCTGGGGGCGAGCGGCCGCCTGGGATGCGCCGCAGGCTGGTCGTAGAATTGTTCCAGGGCAGGCGCGTTTACTGTTCTAGAAGGGGCAGGCGCCGTGCAGGATTCAGGCAGCGGCGGCGAATGGACATGGAAGCAGCTCGAGCCGGCGATCTGGCAGGGCTGGCCCGCCAGGCAGCTCATGCACCTTATGTCCCGGCGCGTCGACAAGGTCCTGCTGGTCTGTAGCGCGTACGACGCGTACGCTTTCGAAGAAGACGGGCTGCTGAGCGAGGCAATCTACTCAGAATACACGGACCTGGGGCTGACTCACGTCCCGACGGTCACACGGGTTTCCACCGGCGAAGCGGCACTGGCGGCCCTGCGTGAAGAACGCTTCGATCTGGTGATTACCATGCTGCGGCTGGGCGACATGGACCTTGTACGCTTCGTCGACGCCGCCCGACGCCTCGGCTCGCAAACCCCCATCGTCCTGCTGGCCCTGACGGACATCGAATTGCCCCGCGTCAGCGAGCTGGGCAACCGGCTCAAACTCGACGGCCTGTACGTCTGGACCGGCGACACCAAGCTTTTTCTGGCGATCATCAAAGTCATCGAGGACCGCTGGAATGCCGAGCAGGATACACGCCTGGCCCACGTCGGCACCATCATTCTGGTGGAGGACTCGGCTCGCTTCCGGTCTTCGCTGCTACCGATCATGTACAGCGAGCTGGTACGGCAGATGCGCAGCGTCGCCGCCGACGGCATCAACCGAGCCCACAAGCTGTTGCGTATGCGCGCCCGGCCGAAGATTCTGGTAGCGCAGAGCTACGAAGAGGGGCTGGCACTCTACGAGCAATTCGGCGAGTACCTCTGCGGCGTAATCTCAGATGTAAGCTTTCCGCGGGCCGGGCGGGTGGATCCGCAGGCAGGGATCGACTTCCTGCGCCGGGTGCGGGCAGATTATCCGGACATTCCAGCACTGCTGCAATCATCCGACCCGGCCAACCGGGCGCTGGCCGAAGCTCTGGGAGTGCATTTTCTGTACAAGCGTTCGCCCACCCTGCTTCAGGACCTCCGCAGCTTCATGGTAGAACACTTCGGCTTTGGCGCGTTCGTGTTTCGCATGCCTGATGGACGCGAAGTCGCGCAGGCCCGCGACCTGCGCGAGATGGCCCGGGCACTTTCGCAGGTGCCGGCCGAATCGCTGGAATATCACGCCCGGCGCAACCATTTTTCCAACTGGCTACGTGCCCGGACGGAACTGGAGCTGGCACGGCGACTGCGCCCGCGACGCGTCAGCGAGTTCCAAGACGTCGAGTCAATCCGCCAGTACCTGATCGGTGAGTTCACCACAACCTTGCGGGCCAACCGCCGCGGCGTGGTCGAGGACTTTGCCCGCGACCGATTCGACGAAATCAGCCGCTTCGTCCGACTGGGGGCAGGGTGCGTTGGCGGCAAGGCTCGTGGCCTGGCATTTGCTGATGCACTTCTGGCCGGCGCAAACCTGGAAGATGAATTCCCGGAAATTCAGATCGAGGTCCCGCCGTTCGTCGTGATCGGTACCAGTGTGTTCGATGACTTTCTGGACCGCAACGGGCTGCGCGGTCTGGCCCTGCACCACGAGAGTGACGCGCAGCTCTTCGAGAGCTTCCTCTCCGGCACACTGGCGACAGCGGTGGTTGACGACCTTCAGTATGCCCTGCAACGGCTGCACGGGCCGCTGGCGGTCCGCTCGTCGAGCCTGCTGGAAGATTCGCCATACCACCCGTTTGCCGGGATCTACCACACGCACATGATCCCGAACAACCACCCGGACGAAGCGGTTCGGCTGAAACACCTGCTTGACGCGATCCGCCTGGTATACGCGAGCACTTTCAGCAGCGCCGCGCGCCGCTACCTGGCGTCCACCTCCCACCACATCGAAGAAGAGAAGATGGCAGTGATCATCCAGTCGCTGGTCGGCTCGCGCCATGGAGACCACTATTATCCGAACTTCGCGGGGGTAGCGCGATCTTACAACTATTATCCGTTCGGTCCGGCCCGACCCGAAGACGGCGTCGCCCTGGTGGCCCTGGGGCTGGGTAAATTGATCGTGGACGGAGGACCAGCCCTGCGCTTTTGTCCGGCCCACCCGCTGACCCTGCCGCAACTATCGCAGGGCGAAAAATTTCTGGATGCTGCACAGCGCAGCTTCTACGCCCTTGACCTGAGTGACCCGCAACGCGGGCCGGCAGTTCCCGAAGACCAAGCGCTGGTGTCACTGCCGCTGGAGAGCGCCGATCAGGAAGGAACCCTCGCAGCGGTAGCCTCGGTTTGGTCACCGGAGGATCAGGCGTTTTACGACGGGCTGCACCGGCCCGGACTGCGCGTCGTGACCTTCGCCCACATTCTCAAATCCGAGCTATTTCCGCTGGCCAGAGTGCTCCAGCGACTGCTGCAAATCGGCCAGGCGGGTTTCAACCGTCCGGTGGAAATCGAGTTCGCGGTTGACCTGGATGCCCGCCCGGCGCAGTTCGCGGTCCTGCAGCTGCGGGCAAGCTCACCTGCCGAGGCGCACGCCGAAATGCTTGAAGTGGGCAGCTTCCCGGACGGGGAAATTCTCTGTCGCAGCCGTCGGGCACTGGGCCACGGCGTAATCCGATCCATCCGCGACATCGTTTACGTGCCCCCCGAGCGGTTCGATGCCTTGAAGACCAGAAGAATTGCCGAAGAATTGCGCGCTATCAATGCCGAACTCCATGGGGCAGGCCGGGCCTATCTGCTGATCGGCCCCGGCCGGTGGGGAAGCAGCACCCCGACCCTGGGGATACCCGTCAACTGGGGCGACATCTGCGGCGCGCGTGTGATTGTGGAAGCCGTTCTTGACGACTACCCGGTAGAACCCTCTCAAGGCAGCCACTTCTTTCATAATCTGATCTGCATCGGCGTGGCGTACCTCACCGCCGACGGACCCAAAGCAGTCGACTGGACTTGGCTGGGCCAGCAGGCGGCGGCCGCCGAGTTTGAATTCGTGCGTCACGTCCGTCTGGAGCATCCGGTCGAGGCGCGGGTCAACGGACGCGTTTCTGAGGGTGTAATCCTCAAGCGGCTCCGGGGACCTGAATGACTGAGGTTCGACAGCGCATAAGAAATCCCCCGACAGTGCTTGTCGGGGGATTTAGCTTCCCCTCCGGTTGCGTCGCCCGCTCAAAAACTACTGCCGACGGCGCAGCAGCAGGCTGCCCAGAGACAGCAGCAGCAGGCTGGCCGGCTCCGGAATACCCGTCAGGTAGAAGGCCATTTCCACGCCCGTGCCGCCGGTCGGGACAATGTGCGTCCAGAACGGCATGTTAAGGTACGGGAAGCCCTGCTTGGCGTTGCCGGCAGTGCTGTTCGAGGTTGCCCAACCCCACTGCGGCGGGAACGCCATTACCGCCTGGATGGCTACCCAGTACGGCGTCCCGGCAGTAAGGGTCAGCGCGGGCGCCAGGGCCGCGTCATACGAGAAGTAGTTCGTCGGCCCGGCGGGAGTCTCGTTGGCCGCCGCGAACGGAATCGTGTAGCTTGCAATCGCGGTCACTTCCGGGTTTGGCATGCCGCCACCGGTAGGCACTCCACCGGCGTCGTTATAGAAATAAATGTTGAACGACTGTAAGTTGCCCGGGGGACCCGGATTCCAGTACACGCCCCACCAGTGAATGTCAGTGACGATCACATTGGGGGCCGTTAGCACGAAGTCGTCGGCAACCTGCGACTGTCCGTAGGGCTGGCCGAAGAACAGCTGCGAAGAGTACCCGGTCGGGTTCGCCGCGAGCCCACCATTGTCATAAATGATGGGGTCAGCCAGCGCGAACCCGGCCATTCCAAACATGCAAACCGCTGCGAGAACCTTCCTCATGCACACTCCTCCTCTGAAAACACCTCGCCGGAACCCGCCTTGAACGGGTACGCTCCGTCAGGGCAACGTCCGGACAAACCACCAGGCTGATCACGCCACCGCAAGTGCTTTGTTCGCTCCGCGCACCGAAAGCACGCCGTGCTGCGAAGCAACTAGCCTTTGCGCGGTCGTTCCTTCTCCTCCGCCCGAACACGCTTTCTAGTATAGTGCCCACGCGGCGCGGGTCAACCAGAATTTCGAGATTCTCGCGGTCCGGATAAACTGCAAAGGCCGCGCGGCTTGCTCGGTGTTGCCTGCGGCAATAGATTTGCGGCTGATGGTCGCGATTCTGCATGCTTACGTCCTGCGTGAGCTGCTCAAGAGTTTTGCGCTGACGCTGCTGGCGCTGACGGTGCTTTTCACGCTGGGCGGCGGGCTTTACAACGTCCTGCGCTATGAGGGCGTCAACGCCGCCGATCTGGCCAGCTTCATTCCTTTGCTCATACCCGTGGTCATTACGCTAACGATGCCGGTTGCGGGGTTGTTTTCGGCGGCGATGGTATACGGACGCCTTGCGGCCGATAACGAGCTGAATGCCTGCCGGGCTGCCGGAATCAACATCCATCGGCTCTTCAGCGGGGCGCTGGTGCTGGCGGTGTTCGTGGCGGTCTTCAGTCTGCTGTTCAGTGACCTGGTGATCCCCGACCTCGTGCGCCGGATCGATCAATACGCGCGGGCGAACCTGCGCGATCTGGCCCTCCAGCGCCTCCAGACCCGAGGCTACATTCGCTACGACCCACACGGCCAGAACTACCTGCTCACCGCCCGCAGCGCGAAGGTCCCGACGGAGGCCGCCCTGGCAGCTCAGTCGCTGCCGACAGGTGAAGGGCTGGGCTATCTGCTGGTCGAGGACCCGGTTTTCATCCACGTCGACGAGAAAGACTCTTTAGTGCGCTATGCCGCCGCCCGGCACGGTTTGTGTCAGTTCGATGCCCGCGGCACGCCACTTCAGGTCACACTGTACGTCAACGAGGGCCGCGATTTCGATGTACGCGGACGTACCGTGGAGCTGGCCCGTCAGCAGCTCGGCCCGGTACCCGTGCCGGTACCGTTCAAGAGGAGGCCCTCCATGGTCGACTTGGCCACGCTGAGTCGCTGGAAAGAGCGGCCGTGGGAATCGGATCGGATGGCACCCCAGGTCGAAGACTTCCGCAAAGACCTTCTGCGGGAATGGTTTTCGCGGATTGCAGTCAGTCGTCTTTCTGCCGGCCAGCCGATCGAGCTGGTGAGCGAACGCGGACTTGGCTGGCGTATCAGCGCCGGCCGCGCGGAAGCAGATCGGCGCGGCCTGCGCCTCGAAGATGTGCGCGCTGAGCGGGTCGAACTCGGCACCGGCCAGCCGCTTTTCTACGAAGCCCCGCGGGCGGCCCTCTGTCTCGAAGAGACTTCCACCGGCCAAATGCGGCTGGAACTCTCGCTACGGGCAACCGATCGGCCGGTCCGCGAACATCTGCCGCGCGCCAGCGACTACCAGATCGGGCGCGAGACGGCCAACGTGACGTTGGTCGACCGGTTTTTCGTGCCGAAAGAAATAGTCGAGGAAGTAGCCGCCGTCAGCGACGCCGACCTGCTAGGTCCCGCGACCGACCTTGAGCTTTCACCGCAGCTTTCGAAGCAACGTGCGGCGCTTGTGAAGGAAGCGGCACGGCAGCGCCGCAAGATGGCGTCGGTGATTCATTTCCGCCTGGGATCTGCCTTCAGCGCGCTGGTAACGGTGCTAATGGCCGCGGCTTTGGGAGTGATCTACCGCGGAG